>Ga0207694_10001511_pt1 | contig 19800 bp, 13 predicted proteins | sample KBSC34metaG_FD_184353 | JGI IMG/M metagenome (GOLD analysis project Ga0207694, IMG submission 184353) | Corn rhizosphere microbial communities from Kellogg Biological Station, Michigan, USA - KBS C3-4 metaG (SPAdes) (version 2) | ecosystem: Host-associated > Plants > Roots > Rhizosphere > Soil... | reverse complement strand
ACGCGCCGACTGGCGCGAGAACTCGGATTGAACCTGGGCAGTATTCCGGGCACGGGCTCAGGTGGTCGGATTACGTTGGAAGACGTCGCACGAGCGGCTGCCGGTGGCGGAGGTGGCGGGCGAGGCTTGGTGGAACCACCCCTGCCCGATTTCTCGCAGTTCGGTGATACCGAACGTCAACCGTACACGAAATTGCAAAAGACGGTCGCGACGAACCTCAGTCTCGCGTGGCAGGTGATTCCGCATGTCACTCAGCATGACTTGGCCGACATCACGGAAACCGAAGCGGCTCGTAAGCACTTCGTCGAAACCGCTCCGAAGGGCTCGCCAAAAGTCACTATGACGGCGTTGGCGCTCAAGGCGTGCGTTGCCTGTTTGAAAGAGTTCCCTCATTTCAATGCCAGCTACGATTCGGCCAAAGCCGAACTGGTGTTGAAGAAGTACTACCACATCGGTGTCGCTGTCGACACGCCGAACGGTCTGGTTGTGCCGGTGATTCGCAACGTCGATCAGAAGACGGTTCTGCAACTAGCCGCTGAACTGACGGAAATTGCTGGCAAGGCTCGCGATCGCAAGCTGCAAGTCAGTGAAATGCAGGGCGGCACCTTCACGATTACGAACTTGGGCGGCATCGGTGGAACAGCGTTCACCCCGATCGTGAACTACCCTGAAGTGGCCATTTTGGGCATGTCGCGCAGCCAGAAACAGTTGCAGTTGCAGAACGGCGAAGTGGTTGAGCGACTGATGCTGCCATTGTCACTGTCTTACGATCATCGAGTCGTCAATGGGGCGGACGCAGCTCGCTTTGTCGGCAAGCTGGTCAACTTGCTGAGTGATTCGTTCCGGATGGTGATTGAAAGCTGACCGACTGGTTCCGAACGCGCCATGTCTCGGATCATTCGTCCCCTGCTGTACTTATGGGCCCTGCCAGGAACACTGGTGGGGCTCTGTTTTGTCCCCTTCGCATTTGTCGGCGGAGGCGGAGTGCAGTGGGTGGACGGCGTACTCGAGGCGTACGGAGGCCGCCTGAAGTACGTATTGCTCAGGCCGTTCTGGTCATTTGGCCCGATCGCCGCGATCACCTTAGGCCATGTCGTCTTGGGGTGCGATCAACCGACTCTGTTGCGCACTCGCCGTCACGAACGTGTCCATGTGCGTCAATACGAACGCTGGGGACCGTTCTTCATTCCTGCCTACCTGCTGGCCAGTCTCTGGATCCAATTTCGCGGTGGAAACGCGTACATGGACAATCCTTTCGAGATTGAAGCGTACGCGATCGACGATGGCTTTGGCTGTTAACGTAAACTCTTTCAACGACGGAATCTGTGCCCGCGCGGCAGCTTCTGACAATTCCTCTCAATCTCGATCAGCACTGGTGTGTCGCACCGCGAACGCGATATAGTGCCTGAGCAAGAGGTTGATGCCCGCGGATAGAATGGCTTCAACCCGACGCTTCGATTGCAGCCATCATCCTGGATGCAATGAAGCAAGCACGTCTGGTTGTCGAATGGGCGTCAATACCATGGACCGACAGTCCGTCGAATATCGATGGCGAATCCAATCCGTCAAGCTGGGATTGTGGTCTGTATTGGCTGTTGCCTCAATCACGCAGCTTTGTTCGGCGCAAGATCCGGCGCTCGCGCTGGAAGATTCGCTCATCAAAATCGTCGAACAGAATGAAGCAGCGGTCGTGAGTGTCGCGCGCATCAAGCGATCACCAATCCCGCGGATGGAAAACCTGCACCTGAGATTTGGCGGGGCGCCCAGACACGAGATCGATCGCAATCCGAATGAACTCGAATTGTTGCCAAACGAATATGGCGCCGGTTCTCTAATCAGTCCTTCGAACAGTGCCGACCGGTTTGTCTTGACCAATTTGCACGTCGTGCGCGGTGGTCCTGTTTACCCTGAGTTTAAAGCCGACAACACGGAACTGCATATTCAGTTTTCCGATCGTCGCGGTTGTCGAGCTGCCATCATCGCAGCCGATCCTCGCAGTGATCTGGCGGTGTTGCGGTTGGATTGGGAAGAGGCCGGCATCAAGCCGACGGATTATCCGCGTTTGAATTGGGAAGAAGCCACACCACCTCGCAAGGGCCAATTCTGCGTGCTGTTGGGGAATCCCTATGCAATTGCGCGTGATGGGTCAGCCAGCGTCAGTTGGGGCTTGGTCAGTAATCTGACGCGTCAGCCGATCTCGACACCACGTTCGGCAATGCCCGACAACGAAGAGATGGCGCAGCAGACGATGTTGTATCGCCTGGGGGCTGTCATGCAGCTCGACGCGCGGATGAATCTGGGTACCAGTGGCAGTCCTGTCCTGAATCTGAAGGGCGAGCTTATCGGTATTGGAACGTCTCTCGCTGCGATCGAAGGGTACGATCAATCGGTTGGGTTTGCGCTGCCCGTCGATCCTCTTACGCGGCGCATCATTCGTACGCTGCTGGCCGGACAGGAAGTTGAATATGGAATGATTGGCATTCGTCCGGGCGAAATGGCGCCGCGTGATTTTCTGAGCCTGAACACGGGTCTGCCGCAGCGATCTGCCGCCGTCGTTTACGAGGTGACTCCAGGTTCTCCGGCCTTTCACGCCAAACTGACAACGGGCGATGTTATCGTGAAGGTTGAGGACGACGTTGTGGGGTCGGATATCGATCTCATGCGGCTGGTTGGTTTGCATCCCCCCAATAGTGAAATCAAGTTGACCGTCTGGATGACAAAAAAGGCTCTCTTGCAGAAGGTCGCTGTTCGATTGACGAAGTGGCCCGTCCGTGATGACGAAGGAATTATCGAAACCAACCCGCGCTATGCTCCTTGGCGCGGTCTGACAATTGACTATGCAACCGCGCGTGCAAAATACCCTGATCACGGCGAATCGAGAAAGGTTTTGATTACCAGGGTTGCCGACGATTCTCCTGGTGCTGCCGCTCGATTGCAGACGGGCAATTTCATTTCACACGTCAATAACGTTCCGGTCCAGAATCCGGCGGAATTCTACGCCGCGGTGAAATCGGCAACGGGACCCGTCGCGTTGAAGATGTCCGATCCGCCCGCGCCCGCGTACATGCCGCAACAGCCGCCGCGCGTTGTCATCATTCGAGAATGAACTCGCCAGGATCCAGCCGTCATCGCATTGCGACTGGCTCTGAATAGTTCTGCGTCAAGCCAGCAGGGCCGCTTCCGCCACCAGTCCCGGTCCAAATCCGATGGCAACGCAAGGTCCCTGAGCACCTCGAGATCGCAATCGATCAACCACAAACAAGACTGTCGGCGACGACATGTTGCCGTGAGTCTGCATGATCTCGCGCGAGACGTTTAATGCCTGAGCTGGAATGGACATCGCTTCCGCAAAGGCATTCAAAATGCGCGGACCGCCGGGGTGCACAGCCCAAGTGACGATCTGTTCGGGCGATAGTCCAAATCGGGCGAGCCACTCGGTCATCCAGGGACGCAAGTATGAACTCAATAGACCAGGGACTCGCGCTGACAACGTCATTCGAAATCCGTGGTCACCAACGCGCCATGTCATGGCATCGCCTGAGTCTGGCAAGACGATTGAGCCGTTCGCGATCAGTCGGGACAATGGTCGATTGTCTGTGGAAATCTCCGATTTCGAAGCACTTTTGATGACGCACGCGGCGGCGCCGTCTGCAAAAATCGCATTGGCAACGATCTGTTCCGGATCCCAGCCATATTGATAATGCAGGCTGCACAGTTCGACGCAACAGATCAAGACGACTGCTTTCGGATCCGCCGCGACAAAGGCCCGCGCGACACGCATGGCGTTCAGCGCCGCATGGCAGCCCATGAAACCGACTTGCGTCCGAGCCACCTGAGGCGACAACGGCAATTCGTGGATCAACGTAAAATCGAAACCAGGTGCCGCGAACCCACTGCAGGTCACTGTGATCAGGTGCGTGATTTCGTGACCCGTGACATCGGCCTGCGCTAACGCTTCGCGCGATGCGTCGAGCGCCAGTGGGCCAGACTTCTCAGCGAACAGGTCCAGGCGTTGTTCCGTGGTTGGGCCGAACGGTGTTTCCGTCGAACAGGGAGGAAAGAATTCCTGTCGTTCGGTGAGTGGTCCATCTGATCGATCAAAGACCACACTGCCACGAGTGTTGACGCCCGACATCCGATAGAGAACGTTCAGGACCTGTGCCTGTTCGGTCGATGCGGAACAGAAATGAGCGGCCACCTGCCCTGCTTCGTCCTGTTCGCATTGGAATTCAGGAACAGCAGTACCGATTCCTGCGACTACGACTTCCATTCGTGTGTCAGCCTTCCATGAGTGCTTGCAGAGTTCAGCGGATCGGTCACGATCCTTGCCAGCCCGGGCCAGACCGAAAGAGCAGACAGGCCTAGAGACACCAGTATCGGCGAACGCAGGAATTGTGTCGAGATGTGACAGATGCGCTGTCGACGCTGAACTAGCCTGCGATGTTCAGTTGTCCAGCCAATGCCGCAGGGTTCCCGCCACGGCTGAGCGGACAGTGTCTGCTCGATCCAGGGCGTGACCTGCAGTGCGGTTTGCACCGCCCATGTCATTCCTTCGCCTGTGAACGGCTCGACATATCCCGCAGCATCGCCAATCAGAAACACACGCTGGCTGGCGACGGGTCTTGTCTGTCGTGTCAATGGCAGTGTTCCTTGCCACTCATGCTGAAAAAGTCGTTCTGGCACTGGAAAACATGCGGTTTGCATTAAGTCTCGAATCGCGGCCGCCGGTGATCCACAGCGGCGCAGTTGATCGCGATCCAATGCCGAGGCAATGTTCAGGCAATTGTTTTCGACTCGCACCAACCCCACGTATCCACCTGAGCCCACGGCCATCCAGATTGTGCCTGCCGGATAGGCCCTGGATTCGTCCTGAATCGTGCATCCTGCACCGACTCGCGAGGTCCGGCTGACTTTCGTCTTCCATTCTGACGAATTCGTAAGAATGAGCGAATCCAAGCCAGTTGCGACGACCACCGCCCGAGCTTCCAACGATGCCACAGCACCATGATGATCAAGGTTCACCTGGCGCGCGTGACCTGTCGCCTCGCCGATGCGGGCGATCGTATTGGGTAGAAAATCGGCTCCCGCGTTGATCGCTGCTTGTATCAGGCTGGTATCCAGCGCCTCGCGCGATACCGCCAATCCTTGTGGCAGTTCCAACTCGATCGATTTAGAACCCGAATGCAACGCAAAGTGGTTTATCGCATGTCCACCGAGTGCTTCGAGCTCTCGTGATAGTCCGATTGAACCCAGTGCCTCGAGAGCCGTCGCATTCAGGCAAGCTCCGCAGACTTTTCGCCGTGGAAACTGGCGTTTATCGATCAGCAGCACGCGGCGTCCGCGTCGAGCCAGTTCATGCGCCGCAACTGCCCCTGCGACGCCGGCTCCAATGACAATCAGATCCCAGTCGATTGATGTTGTCTCCGAAAGCGACAGGATGCTGTTCACGGACATGGCTTGATCCACTCCAATAACATCCGCGCCGGCCAGCGCCGTGAGATGATGGCGGTACTCATTCCGGCAGACGTCGCCATCGTTCGTAGTTCATCAACGGTGAAGGCGCCTGCAACCGACGCGGGACCGTCCGAATGAACGATCGGCGATCGCGACAACAGGTGTGAGACGTAGCGCGCGAGCCAATATCCGTACCGGCTGCGGACCAGATCATTGACGATCACCATGGATCGCGTCGCGTGCGCCATTTTGGTTAAAACAGACGTCGCGGTTTCGGTCGGCAGATGATGCAGGAACAGCGACGTCGCGATGATGTCGTAGTCCGTCGGCCAATCGTCTGTCGTCACGTCGAAGTGGAAGAATCGACACTCGACGCGGTTCCGTGCTGCGCGTTCCTGTGCATACGCGATCGCGGTCGCGCTAATGTCGCCGCCATCGATTGTCAGCGAGACTCCAGCGGATCGCGCCTTGTGAAGCAGTTTGACGGCGACATCGCCGCCACCGCTGGCGACATCCAGCATGCGAATCGGTCGGTCTGGATGCTGAGCCGCCAGGCGACAAATCGCTGGCCAGAAAGTGCGATGGATGCGGGACAGTGCATTGACGCGTTCCAGTCCTTTCAGCGCGGCGTGGTGCAGACGAGCATCCAGACCGGACTGATCCATCCATTCCGGTTGCAGATTTCGATGTCGCAGATCGACACTTGTCGAGTTTCCCACGATGAAATCCGGTCTATTCATATGTACTGAAATCGGGCAATCGAGATCGAATCAATGCCCATCCACTGCATCGGCGCCATAGACGAACACATCACAGTGGCGATTGGCCCGCGAATACCGCACCAAAACCTGGATTCGGTAGTAGTTTACGCCGATCGCGATGACAGTGTGGGATTGGTCGCTCGTCACCGCGTCTTTTGCTATCTTGCTGGTCCCCCACAGGGGTTGCGGGGATCGTGTTTCTCGATCAGATTGCCCACTTCACGAAAGTTGTTACGCCCCAGCGGCGAAATTGCGTCACGGACGACAAAACGGAATCGCTATGAAAACAGATGAGCTGCGCGAAAAGTACCTGGCCTTTTTCGAATCCAAGGGATGCGTACGCCGACCGTCGGACGTGTTGGTTCCCAAAGACGATCCTACCGTCTTGTTTACACCGGCAGGGATGAACCAGTTCAAGAACCAGTTCCTGGGTATCGGTCCACTGGAATTCACCAAGGCGACCACATCACAAAAATGCTTGCGCACGGGCGACATCGGCAATGTCGGTGTGACCGCCTATCACCATACGTTTTTTGAGATGCTGGGTAATTTCTCGTTTGGCGACTACTTCAAACGCGAAGCCATCCATTGGGCCTGGGAATTTCTGACGACAAAATCTTGGCTGGGACTGGATCCATCTCGTCTGACCGTCACCGTTTACCTGGACGATCAAGAGGCGTTCGACATCTGGAACAACGAGATCAAGTTGCCGGCAAATCGGATTTCGCGCGAAGACGAAGGCGAGAACTTCTGGCCAGCGTCGTCGCCGTCACAGGGGCCAGACGGAGTCTGTGGTCCGTGCAGCGAAATCTATTACCTGCCACCCGGATCGACCAAGCCGGTCGAAATCTGGAACCTGGTGTTTACTCAATTCAACCGAGTCGGTTCGCCGCCGAACAATTTGAAACCACTGCCCAAAAAGAACATCGATACGGGGATGGGACTGGAACGATGCGCCTCGACACTTCAAGGCGTGCTCAGCAATTTCGAAATCGACATTCTGAAGCCGATCTGCAAGGCGGCAGGTGAAATTGTCGGCGCGAATTACGAATACGGCATACCCGAAGGGCGAGCGTTGCGGCGCATTGCCGACCACGTTCGGGCCTGTTCGTTTGCCATGCATGAAGGCTGCGGTCCGGGTCCCGAAAAGCAGAATTACATCGTACGACTGTTGCTGCGTCGGGCCTCGATGGAAGGCTTCTTGCTGGGAAAACGTGAACCATTCATGTCGCAACTGGTGCCCGTCATCGCCGACATGATGAAGGTCCCGTTCCCTGAGTTTGGGAAGACCATCGAATCGGTCCAGAATGGCATTCTGGAAGAAGAACGACAATTCCTGCGCGTTGTCGAATCCGGTATCGGTCGACTGCAGAAACTAATTGAGCATGCCAAGAAGGAAGGATCGGGCGTCATTTCTGGTGACGCTGCGTTCGATCTGCACCAGACGGACGGATTCTTGATCGAATTGACCGAATCGTTGGCTGCGAACGAAGGCCTGACCGTCGATATGACGCGCTTCCGCGAATGTAAAGAAGAGCATAAGGAACGCAGCAAGAACGTCGAATTGGGTGGCAGCGTCATGGCGGCCGGGCCGATCGATACCCTTCGCAAGGCGGGCGGAACTCAGTTCCTGGGCTACGACGCACTTTCTGCCGACGGTGAAATAGTGGGCATCATTGCCGACAAACAACTGGTCCAGAAATACCAGAGCATCGGTATCGAAATCGGCATCGTCTTGAACAAGACTCCGTTCTACGGAGAAGCGGGTGGTCAGGTTGGTGATAAGGGTCAACTGGTCGGCCCCGACTTTCTGTTTGAAGTGCAGGACACTCAGCGGGATGGCGATCTGATAGTTCATATCGGCATCGTCTTGCTGGGGACGCCCAGCGTGGGCTCACCCGTGAAGGCCGAGGTTGCCGAATCGCGGCGCGCCGGCATCCGTCGTGCCCACTCGGCAACGCACATCCTGCATCACGCCTTACGGAAGTATCTCGGCGAAAACGCGACGCAGCGCGGTTCCAAGGTGCAGCGCGACGAATTGCGATTCGATTTCGCGCATCCCAAGGGCCTGACGCAGGAAGAACTGATCAAGATCGAAGACGAGATCAATACGCGCATCGCGGAGGGCGCAGCCGTCTCGACGCGATTGTTGCCCATCGCTGAGGCCCGGACGTTGGGCGCGATGGCTCTGTTCGGCGAGAAGTATCCGGATAATGTGCGCGTCGTCACGATGGGCGATTTCAGTATTGAATTGTGCGGCGGCACGCATCTCAGCAATACCGGGCAGGTTGGCATGTGCCGCGTGATTCGCGACGAACTGGTGTCGGCCGGCGTGCGACGCGTGACTTGTTACACAGGTCCCAAAGCATTGGCTCGAATTCGCGAAACGGAGAACCTCGTGAAAGAGGCTTCCGCATTGCTGAAAGCACCGCCGGAAGAACTTACACGAAAGATCGAAGCGATTCAGACCGAATTGCGTGACGTGAAAAAGGAACTTGCCAAGTACACGGTGGCGTCGCTGGCAGATTCGGCCGCTCAATTGGTGTCGAAAGCCGAAACAATCAATGGCGTGAAACTGATCGTCCACAATGCCGAGGGCTGCCCGCGCGACTCGCTGAAAGAGTTCGTCGATCGGATTCGAGAGAAGGCACCTTCCGTCGCCATCCTGTTGGGGTTGGTCGTCGAAGACAAGGTGGCTTTGATCGCATCGGTTAGCAAGGATGTCCTGGTTTCCAAGGGCGTCAATGCTTCGGACTGTGTGAAGATCGCGGCCAAGATGTGTGGCGGTGGCGGTGGCGGTCGTCCTGAGATGGCCGAGGCTGGAGGAAAAGATCCGTCGAAACTGGAAGCGGCTTTAGCGGCCGGTGCGGCTTATTGCCGAGAGAAATTGGGCAGTTGATTTACTGAATCACGGAGTTCAGGGCGGAAAGAGGATCTATGCATATCTGGGTTGACGGCGATGCCTGTCCGGCCGTCATCAAAGAGATCCTGTTCCGAGCAGCAATCCGGACGCGGACTGCGCTGACACTGGTCGCCAACCAGCCGATCGTGATTCCGCGATCCGAGTTTCTGACGTTGCTCACCGTCTCAGCAGGTTTAAACGTGGCCGATCAGCAGATCGTTGAACTATTGAAACCCGACGACCTGGTGGTCACGGCCGACATTCCCTTGGCGTCCTTGGTCGTCGACAAAGGAGCCACGGCCCTCGACCCGCGCGGTGAGTTATACACTCACGCCAACATCGGCGAGCGTCTGGCAATGCGCAACCTGATGGACGAACTGCGCGGCGGTGGATTGGTCGCTGGTGGCCCTGCCCCATTTCGAACGACCGACCGTCAGGCCTTTGCCAATCAACTCGATCGCATTCTTGCCGCAGCAGTCCGTCGCACCCGACGGTGATATTCGCGGGTCGCCAGTCCAACCAACCCGATTCCGAAGAGGACGGCCGACATCGGTTCAGGAACTGCAGTCGAGTGGACCAGTGCATGGACTTCGCTGTCGGTTAGTGGTTGGTCGTACAATCGAAAGTTGTCCATCTTAACCTCACGGGCACCGAATGCGGTGCTCATGGAGACCCTCCCAATGTTCAGATCGGAGAGCAGAACCGGGCCGATTCCCGCCAGGGGTACAGTCGCAAGCAATTGAGCATCCACATACTGTCGCAAGTCTCCGGCGGTCCTATCGAGAACGAAAACGCCCCAGTGCCATTTTCCGTCGCTGGTCAGAGCCACTGGATTGCCAGTCACTGAGGGTAACGTGTCCAAAAACACGCCATTCGTCCCTCGCACATTGACGTAGGTTTCAGCTGCTCCCGAATTCACGTCGAACAGGAATGACGATCCCGCCGGGCCGCTGTCCCGGCCGAACAGGCGACCGTTGTTAATGGTTGTGTCGGCACTCAGGTACTGAATAGCAACTGTGAGGGACCAATTCTGCAGGGCAAGAATGCTCAAGCTATTTGGCAACGCCACGTACTGCGTGGCGTCCTGAAGGCCAACCGGGTTGTTAAAAAAGATGGCCTGGCCCGATAACCAGGAGACGAAAATGGGACTACCCACAATGGTGCCGTCGTTACCTTCTCCACTGGAATCGACGGCATTCCCATCAAAGTTGTATTGAACAACCAATCCAGCTTGACACGGTGCCGCAAGATCCCAATGGCCAGAAATGCACCAAGCGCGAATCGGAATACGTGATGATCCTTCCATATGGTCGAACTTGTGATTCTTAACCAGCATGAAGGAATATAGTAAGACGCCATGTTGAGTTTTGTCAAAACATGCGTCAGCGATCATTTATGGATCGTTGCCAAATGAGGGTTCAGTTGAGCGCTGTACGATTATCACAGTTAAGTAGCCTCTTTGTTATTAGGATGACCATCGATAGTCTGCTCATCTCAGCTTTCGCAGAATCTCGCGCGAGGCAATGTCCCATTCTCGAATCGAACCGTCTTGTCCGCCGCAGATCAGTTTCGAATCGGAGTCGAGAAACAGAATGTTGTGAGGCGTGCTCGATTCACCGTGTAACTCGATTGGTTCCGCCTCGGGCTGGCTGACGTTCCAGATCCTCACGACCTTATCAAAGGTCCCGATGGCAAGCTGCTGTCCATCACTGGAAAGCGCCAGGCTGCGTGCGAACAGTGCGTCGACCTGATGATGCCAGATCCGTTCACCCGACTCGATATCGATGACCGACACCGTACCTTTCTGATCGCCGACAACAATCCGTCGATTGTCGACAGACCAGGCACCAGAACGGCTTGAATCTTGTTGCGCGGGGAAGGTGCGGATCAGCGAACCCGTGCGTGCCTCACGGATTTCCAGGTTTCCTTTCTCGACCGCGACGAACAGGCTTTTGCCATCGGGAGACAGCAGGCTGAGCGATGGACGAATGCGTAAGTGATAGGTCCAGTGGATCGGCTCTCGAGAGGTCAAATCCCAACCGTGAACGATGCCATTCTGTGTGACCACAATGACGATCGATCCATCGTGGCAGACGCGGACAGTTCCGGAAACACCGGCCTCGAATTTCAGTTCGTCGAAGAGGAGCAGTTGAGGGCCTTGCATGACGTAGACTTCGTGTTGCAGTTGGCCGTCGCGGGCGCGCTCAGTCAGGTATGCGATGGTTGAACTGGTGGCCGATGCCGACAGCGAAATAAGTTGCTGGGGCTTCCTGCGGCGGATTCGTTCACTCGTTTCGAGCTTGATCTCTTCGAGATCGTCGGGCCAATGATGGACGATCAATGTCTGTTGATCGCTGTCGTGTCCGATGTACAAGATTGGCTGTTCATACACAGATTCGACCTGTGACTGGCGCAGGTTGGAATCGATCCGTTGAGTCATCCTGCCTTGCAGGATCGCGATCAGCACGACGGCGACGGCCAGGCAGATCAGCGTGATTTCCGAGAGTGCTCCGAGAGGGAGAAAGCCGTCTCGAACTGAAGAAGGATTGTCATATTGAGACTGTCGGTCATATCGCATCAGGATTTCCAGGGCCAAAGTCATTGAAGCGGCAACCCCACTCCGGACGATCCGTCGTCATCAGGGCTGGCTTCAATTCGTCAACGCCGCCGCGCAATGCGTGGCGACACAAGTTGAATTACTCGCGTGTCACTGCAGACGTTCGTGTGATCATTCCGTTTTGATTCAATGCACAGACGCGTCGTCCCTGACGAGTTTCATAACAACACTGTTTTGATGCCGGCTGGGAGAGCTTGATCGATCTTCGTTCGATCAAGTTTGCGGCCGTACGAGTCATCGCAGACCGCATGCCATAACCGACAAGGAATACCGAAGCACCACTCAGACGTTTACCCTCAAAGACTTTCGAATGACAATTCCTTCAATCGGTGTTCATCGGTAACTCGTGGCCGTTCGGCATTCCGTAATCCGCGAACCGCACAAGTGCCGTCTGTTTGTGCGGGATTGTCCATGACATGGTGTTGAATCCATGAATGAATTGTGAAGAATTGGGGATTTGCCGTGCATTGGTCGCCCCACGGATGTGGTAAAACTACCGCTGTTCCACACACGATTTTGGCGTCGGCGCAATCGAAGCTCGGTGACACGAGCGATCCGCCGATGGGAGAATGATTCAGGAATGCGAGCGAAAGAACTGGTGATCTGTGGTTTGAAGGCCGTTCGATCGCGCTTTGAAACAAACTCGAATTCGATCAGGCGATTATTCTTCAACCGTGCGACAGCGCCTGCAGCGGGTGACTTGTGTCGCTGGATGGCGCAAGAACGGATGGTCTATCGGTGTGTCGAGTCCGATGAGCTGGAGTTGATTTCGGGTTCGGTCCATCACGGTGGGATTGTGGTGGTCGTCGATGCACCACAATTGCGCGCACCGGAGCTGTCAGAGATTCAGCAATGGGCCGCCGCGGGGGAAACGCTGCTGTTGCTCGATCGAGTTGGCAATGTTCACAATCTGGGAGCGATCATTCGATCTGCCGCGTTCTTCGGTGTGACCAAGCTGATTTTGCCTGACGATCCACTGACGGCCTTTCCCACCGAAGCAACCTACCGAGTGGCCGAAGGTGGACTGGACCATGTACACATCTTTTCCGTGACTCATCTGGTGCCCTTCATTCGTGCACTGCAACCTAACTATTCGGTCATTGGAGCGGCGACGCGCGGCGGTCGACCCGAACTTGCGGCGCGCGACCATCGGCCTGTGGCGCTCGTCCTGGGCAACGAGGAACAGGGGTTGGCACCCGATGTCAGCGCGGCGTGTGATGCCATTGTCACAATCCCCGGCAGCAATCGGATTGAGTCGTTGAACGTTTCAGCCGCAGCAGCGGTAATGCTGTGGGAATTCACGCAACGCCGACACGCGGCCACTCCTTCCAACAATTCATCGCGCGGCCCCAATCAACCGAGACGGTAATCCAGCTGGTGTGCGCGCCGAGTCCCTGAACTACCAGAATCTGGTGGCTCATCTTGATTGCACGAGAACGCAAAAGTTCTCGTGAGCACGGTTGTAATCGTATCAGTGGCGCGTTACGTGTTTTGTCGCTTTGAACCAGAGACGGGCTTTGGTTTCGGGCGCATCACTTCGATGAGACCACTGTCGCGAGGGAGCCGAATTCATGTGCGCAATGTTGAAAACGAGAACGATGGGGGCCATTTGGACCTCGTTCGCAGTCATGCTGGCTGTCGCCGCCGGCCCATCCGTAGGTCGGGCTGACGTCAAATTGCCGAATGTTTTCGGTGATCATATGGTGCTGCAACAGGGCCAGAAGAACAAAGTCTGGGGCACGGCAACCGCGGGTGAAGCAATCACTGTGGCCATCGACAAGCAAACGCAAACTGCCACGGCGGCAGCGGATGGTTCGTGGCACGTGATGTTGGATCCCCTTGCGGTTGGCGGTCCTTATGCACTGACGGTCCAAGGCAAGAACGAGATCAAGATTACAGATATCCTGGTGGGTGAAGTCTGGATCTGTTCCGGACAGTCGAACATGCAATGGTCCGTGAACCAGTCGAACGATGCCGATATCGAACGTCTGGCCGCGAAGTTTCCTAACATTCGCATGATCAATTTCCCACAGGTGGGGACTCAGGATCCCATTTGGAGTCATGACCGACATTGGTTGGTTTGTTCTCCGAGCAACGTCGGTGGTTTCTCGGCCGTCGGCTACTACTTCGCGCGACAACTGAATCAGACCCTGGATGTTCCCATCGGCATGATTAACAACGCGTGGGGTGGATCGGCCTGCGAAGCCTGGGTGCGACGCGATTTGATGGCCACGAATCCTGAATATAAGGCCCTGATGGATCGCTGGACGCAGAAAGAAGCGCGTTTCGCGGAGCTGGTCGCCAAGGGCAATGATCTGTCGGACTCGGAAAAGAAAGAACTAAACGATCCACCGGGTCTACGGAACCAGATGGGTGGCAATCATCGCCCTGCGAATATTTATAACGGCGTCTTGAAGTCACATCTGGGCTACGGAATCAAAGGCGCGATCTGGTACCAGGGTGAATCAAATGCAGACCGAGCGTATCAGTATCGTGATTTGTTTCCGTTGATGATTCAGAATTGGCGTGATGAGTGGAAACAGGGCGATTTTCCGTTCTATTGGGTGCAATTGGCCGACTTCCAGAACGAACAGGCTCAGCCGGGAGAAAGTGCCTGGGCAGAACTGCGCGAAGCTCAAACGATGACGATGAAACGTCTGCCGAAGACGGGCGAAGCGGTGATTATCGACATCGGCGAAGGCAAAGACATTCACCCGATGAACAAGGTCGATGTCGGCCGCCGATTGGCTCGCTGGGCATTGGCCAATGACTACGGAGTCAACGTGCCGTTCCATAGTCCGCAGTACAAATCGATGGAAAAGAAAGAGAACAAGATCGTTCTGACGTTTGATCATGTTGGCAAAGAGTGGCGGCCGTTCGACGTCAAAGAGCCCCGCGGTTTTGCGATTGCCGGTGAAGACAAGAAGTTTTTCTGGGCCAAAGCGACGATCCTGCCCGACAACACAATTGAAGTTTCAAGTCCCGACGTGGCGGCGCCGGTGGCCGTTCGATACGGCTGGGCCAACAACCCGATTGTGAACATGTACAGCGTCACCGGCTTGCCGCTGACTCCGTTCCGGACAGACGACTGGCCCGGCGCGACCATCAACAGCCGCTAGATTGATGACAACATGTGGCCCAGGGCAGCGCGGGCACTGTTCTGGGCCAGTTCATTTTTGAAATTTGAGTTTGAACTTATCAGATACCGATGCGTGGCCTGGCCGACTTGTAGACTGACCGGGTGGCAGGGATGACCTCGCTGGCGCTTCGGATTGGTATTGGGGCGCTGAAGACGCAAGTCGGCGGAATGCGAGACTTTCAATACATTCCGAAGACGCAAACCCTGCTCATAACACGTTGAGCATGCTCGTCAACCGCTGAACATATCAACCCGAAGCGCCAGCGAGGTGGAACGTAAATTGGCTCGCGAAGACGACCACCCAGGGGTCCTACAGGACCGCAACAGCGTCACGAGTTCTTTGCAGCAGTGGCGAATCCGGTTCCTTGGCGCCCCGCAGATAATAAACGCTGGCCGCCAGTAATTGTGGCCTCACAACAGGGCTGGCGTGCTGGAAATCTTCAAAAGCCGATGCGGCGAATTTGAAATCGTGCGCGTCGGTTCCCTTCATGAAGATCAAGTGCCGCGCGGCATCGAAGAACGCCGCTGGGCTGCCGCCCGAGCGAGCGAACGCCAACGTCTGGGCCGCGGCCGTGTTGCGGTCCTGCTGTAATCCTTCAAACACGGTCGCGATGCTCGCGGGCGCGGCGTCAGCCGCTTGGAATTCGTCGATGTTGGGCTTGTCCGGAAAGTTGCCTCGCGCTTTGGTGCCGTCACGGAATAACGCCATCCACGAGGCGGCCTGTAGCAGTGCCAGACGACGAGTCGAATCCTGGCTGCTTTCACGATAGATGTAATACAGCGAATTTGTCGCTGTCGTCGCATGCAGCGGAACGATTGCCTGCTGACGCATCAGCAGTTCACCTGCTGCAAGCAGAATAGCATCCCACAACGATCTGGCTGCGACTCCCCGATTCAGGTGAGTCACCACTGCTTGGGCAGCCTCTTTCGGATTGGCTTGCCGCAGTGCCTGCAGGAACGACGTCGTCACGGTTGGATCTGGCCGACCCGTTGCCCAGTCGTTGCGAATCTGAGTGACCAATTCGCGGTTCTGATCGTAGGGCGCTGCCGAATCGCTGGCTCCGCCGTTCAGCAGTCCAAACACGAGTGATCGAAGAACCGGTTCGGCATGTTCCCAGCCGATCAACTCCAGGGTTCGCCATGAGTGAGCCGCAAAAATCGCTTTGTGTCCGATATTCTGCCAATCGCGAATCGCGTATGGCCAAAGCAATTCCATGACTTCGGCTGCTCCGGCAGTCCGGCACAGCCCGGCGATCGCCACGTCGGCAGCCTGGTCGTCCCAGCGATTCATCGCATCAATGAATTGTTGCCGTGCTTGTGACGCGGAAGGAACCGACGATTCGTTAACGGGCGCCAGTGCCCAATCACCTTCTTTCACGTCCTGAGCTTGAGCACTCTTGAAATTGTCGAGTGCCCAGAAGAACGGAATCAACCGATCGGGTTGAGGTGCGTCCAGTGAAAGTTGGTGAGCCGAACTGATCACCATGACGGCATGAAACTTGAATCCGACGGGTCGTGGCTTGATATTGCGAATACCGGCCAGAAACAGCCCACCGACCAGTTGACGGTATCCCAATCCGGCTTTCAGCCGTTCGACGGCCCGCTGCAGGATTTGTTCTCGAGGTGTCTTTTCAATCCACTGAACGACTTCTTCCATTTCCGGTCGAAATCGCACGACGCTGGGCGTCACCTGCAATTCGTCAGCGGTCGCGGGAACCAACGACTGCAACGTTTGCCACGCGACGGCACCTGAAACGACGCTGCCACCAAGCTCTTTGAGAAAATCACGCCGAGCGACTGGATACATGATTGTCTTTCCTGAATCAGGGGAATTGGAGTGGTTTTGACATGGCGAGATTCTACCAGATGAACGGAAATCGAATCGGCAAAAACTGCCGAAAGCGATCATGCCATGCGGCAACTTTTGCGGCTGCTCATCTCCATCCCGCGAGAATTCTGCCGGTTTCCTGAATTTTATGCCGGACAGACTGAAGCCTGAAAAACTCGGTCTCGACAGAACCGGACTTCGGATTTATACCCTTGCCGCCTCTCCAGCAGTCTCCTCAATCTAATTCCCAATTCGAATTCCGTGCCCGTCCTGGCGAACAGCCGCGTTGAAACCTCGCGCGAGGTCTCGTCGCGGAATACCGTCCGGACTGATGCCACACGCGCGAATGCTCAGGGCAATCGAGTGGGTGGATAAGGACCTTTCCCAATGTTGATGAGATCTCGATTGCGGTCGGTGTGCTTGCAGGCCATCCCATCTGGATGGTTCTGTGCTGTGGCAGCCGCGTTGATCGGAATCGGCGCCATCTGGCCTGCAGCGCCCCGAGCCCAGGACTCAATTCCACCGGCACCGCCGAGTGGCGATGACCGGATCGCCGAAGAGATGGACATTTTCAAAGCACGTACAAACGCCATCAATAAACAAGAGCGGATCGATGAACAGACCAGGAAGAAAAAGAAAAAATCACCGCCGCTGACGACCTATTTCAGCTATTCCACGATGGCTCCATCGGAAATTGGTGACGGACGCGGAATCATCGGACAGGCAGGGCATCTGGTCGGAAAAACATTCGGCCGAGTCGACCCGCTCACTCCGGTCGAGATCATGCCGTATAGTCTGACCGATGAGCATTTTGTCTTTGCCGACCTGCGCGGCTTCGTCTCGAATCGCTCCTACCCTGGTGGCAATGCGGGTATCGGATATCGCTATTTGCGAGAAGACATCAACGCGTGGGGAGGGGCCAGCTTCTGGTACGACGCCGATCAAACGTCGTCCAAATTGTTCCAGCAGGTCGGACTCAGCTTCGAAGGCTTGATCCGGCAATTGGAAGTTCGCTCGAACGTCTATCTGCCGATATCGGGCTCACAAGTCTTCTCGAACACGATCAGCAACGCCCAAATTGTCGGGAATCAGTTGTTGTATGGTCGTTCCATCGATCAGGGCGTCGCGATGCGCGGCGTTGACGGTGAAATTGGTTTCAGCGTTCCCATTCGGGAACGACATCAGATTCGTGCCTTTGTCGGTGCCTACCACTTTGAAGGCGGTCCGATCGGTAACGTGGACGGATTCAAATTGCGTGCGGAAGGCGTCATCAATCAGACGGTGAAGACACAGGTTCTGTACACCAACGACAAACTGTACGGGAACAACCTGATGGCCGGTGTGTCGTTGCAGTTTCCATTTGGCAACCGACATCCTTCGATGGGTTGGAAGCAAAATACGCCGTCGCCGTTTCGTTTCGTCGAACGTAACTACAACGTGATCGTCAGTCACGATCAGAACACGGCGGGCAACCAGGTTGCGATCAATCCGCTCACCGGTCAGGCCTACAAGATTGAACAGGTCTATGTCGCACCGCCCTTAAATGGCGGAGCCGGCAATAATGCTGTGCTCGTAGGGAATCCGCCTGACGGCACGACACAGAATCCGTACGGCTCGATCGCTGCGGCGCAGGCCGCCGGAGGCGATGTCATTCTCGTGCGAAGTGGTTCAGTGATCACCGAGGCTGTGACCCTGGCACAGGGCCAGCACATGTTCGGCGAAGGATCCACACCTCAGTCCCTGACCATTGCCGGAGGCGGCTCAATTCAGCTTCCGCATCAGTTGGCGACGAACCAGACAGTCGGTTCCCTGCAGACACCGATCATCGAAACGCAGTCAGCCGCCGCGGTGACCATGGCTTCAAACTCAGAAATCGGCAACTTTGTGTTCTCGGGAACATCCGGCATGGGTATCACCGGAAACAGCGTCGGGAATGTCAACATTCATGACTTGAAGTTCCTGTCGACCGGCGGTGATTCGATTCACCTGACCAATCCCTCGGGCGATGTGACGATCCGCAACGTCCAAATCAACGGATCCACGGCCAACGGAATCGTGATCGACGGCGGAAACGCCAATCTCAGTTATTTCGGGACCGGAACTTCCATCACGACAATGGGTGATGGATTCGTCTTGCAGAATCAGACCGGCGGGACGATTGGAATCAGCGATCTGAGCCTGCTGAATACTGGTGGAACAGGCTTGCGATTGAACAATGTTGACACCGGTGTCACTGTGAAGAATTTGACAACCACCGGCACGACGGGGCCTGCGGTTGCTATTGGCGGAACGACGGGCAGCGTTCAACTTGTGAACGGCGTCTCGACCAACGTTTACAACACCTACGACTTCACCGGCAACACAATGATCAACTCGCCCAAGGGAGCTGGTTTTACGGTGACCGGGACAGACGCAGTGATCAATATCGCCAATCTGAATATTACGTCGACCGCATCGTCACCGGCGATTTTATTGTCGAATGCGTCGAGTGCCATCACGATCGGAAACATGCTGGTCAACACGACAAATGCCACCGGCCTGTCGGGTGTTGGGTTGGGTCTGTTGAAAATCAATGGCGGTTCGATCAACACCACCAATGCGGCCGCCGTGGACATTCAGAACTCGGTCATCAATACGACATTTGGAAACATTTCAGTCAATGGTGGTCAGTTCGGTATTCGGTTGTTGCAGAGCAGCGGTGTATTTAGCGTGAATGGAACGGGGGCCTACGCGACAGGCGGCACGATTCAGAACACGACCACCGGCGTGATCATCAACTCGTTTGGAACAACAAACCTGAACTGGATCGACTTTGCGAGCAATGGAGTCGGTGTGCAGTCGACAAAGTCCAGTGCACTGAACATGACTGGGCTGCGGATGAGCAGTACGACCAACTACGCGGTCGACTCACTGGATGATTCGGTTCTTCAATTGAACAGTGCCGTGTTGACGGCAAACGGGGCTCTGGGCGGCGGTTCGATTCGTGTCCGAGCCGACACGATTGGAACGTTCCAGTCCTTGTTCTCGAATAACACGATCAATGATCCGAACGGGACGGCGATTGCCTATTCGACGTTGCCATCAGGCGCAGGGGCTTCG
>Ga0207694_10001507_pt1 | contig 19828 bp, 13 predicted proteins | sample KBSC34metaG_FD_184353 | JGI IMG/M metagenome (GOLD analysis project Ga0207694, IMG submission 184353) | Corn rhizosphere microbial communities from Kellogg Biological Station, Michigan, USA - KBS C3-4 metaG (SPAdes) (version 2) | ecosystem: Host-associated > Plants > Roots > Rhizosphere > Soil... | reverse complement strand
ACCGCGGTCGTCCGAACGCAGGATCGCGCCGTTTGGCGCGAAGTCGGCCGTGTAGGTGCCGGCGGCAAGATAAACGCGGTTCGCATCGGATGGATCGACCGCGAGGCTGTCGATGCCGAGCAAGTTAACGTCGGCCGCGCCGATCCAGTCCGTCAACGAAGTCCAGCGCGTGCGCGGTGCATCCCAGCGATACGCACCGCCGATATCGGTGCGCGCATACAGCAGGCCTTTTTCGGACGGATGAAACACCAGTCCAGGGACGAAACCACCGCCACCAATGACGACGCTGCGCCAGCGATAGGCCGTTTGATCGCCGGTCGCCGCGCTTGCCCTCAACATTTCTGCCAACAGCAAGGCACCCAACGCCAGATGCCTTGCCCATGCCGAAGCCTTCATCGTCCGCGCAATCCCTGCGCGATCAGAACGACGCACGCAGAGTCAGCGCGTAGCGGCGATCGTTCACATACCAGGAGGTGGTGTGTTTGCCGGCGCCATTCTGATACATGATCGTGCGCTGTTCGGCGTTGTTGAGATTGTTCATCTCCAGGCCGAGCTTGATGTTGTCGTTGAACGCGTAGAAGACCGAACCATCCAGCTGGCCGTAGGCGTCACTGAATACCGGCAGCTTCCACGGAATGTTGTTGTCGGTCCCGTTGTAGCCGTTCGGGCCGACCGACAGCAGATACTTGCTACGCCAGTTGTAGGCCAGCCGGACCTGCCACGGACCCTGTTCGTAGAACGCAGCGACGTTGAGTGCATTCTTCGACAGTCCATCCGCCGGCAGGCTGCCGTATTTGGAACCGTCGGTATCCAGCGGCACCGTAGTGCTGGCGTCCGGCACGTGGGTCTTGCTCTTGATGTAGGTGTAGTTCGCCGACATGCCGAAGCCCTTGATCGGCAGGAAATCGAAGAACTGGTTCCAGCCGATTTCCATGCCATCGATCGTCGCCGTGCCGACGTTCACCGGACGAGTGACCAGATACTGGTAGTTATTGCCGTCGACACCCGGATATGTCACGAACTGCGACTCGTTGCGGAAGTAGTCGCTGATCCCCTTGTGGAAGAAGTTGACCCAGGCCATGCCGCCGCGATCCGGGTCGAAGTACCACTCCAGCGACAGATCGAACTGGTTGGCCTTCATCGGCGTCAGGTACGGATTGCTGTTGGACGTGCTGGTCAGCGTCAGCTTGTCGATCGGCAGGGTGGTGGTGCCGGGCGGCGGCGTGTAGCCGGACAACACGGCGGCATTGAGAATCTGATAGGCCTGCATCTGGCTGAAGTCTGGTCGCGCAATCGCCTTGGAAAAGGCAAAACGCGTCACCACGTTCGGCGCGAACTCCCACTTCAAGTTCAAGCTGGGCAGGATGTCGGTGTATTCGTTGCGGGCGTTGATCGGCGTGGACTGGCCCGTGCCAAGAAACGGCGCCAAGGCCTCGTTGGGATACACTAGGAAGCCTTCGGAGCTATTCCTGGTCTGCACCGCACGCATGCCGATGTTGCCACTCAGGTTGGCATCGTCCGCTCCGAATTCGAGCATGGCGTACGCCGCATCGGTCTTTTCGTGCTGAAGATTGGTGTGCGGAGCATCGAGCAGCGTGGCCTTGTACGGATTGTTGTAGCAGCAGAGGTAGTACGGACTGGCTGCGTTGTGGATGTTCGCGTAGCTGTTCGGGTAGCCCAGCGCGGTCGACAGCACCGGCGCATAGAACACACCCGGTATGCCGCCGGCACCCCGGTAGAAGTTGTTGAACGTATCCAGATGGGTCAGGCTGGAGTTGACCGTGCTGTTCAGGTCGAGCCCGGGCAATGCGCCGCTGGGTAGCGCCCACCCTTGCATCCAGGTCTGGAACACGGGGGTCCAGTTGTAGCCGGTGTCGATGTTGTTGGCATAGCGGTTGGTCAGGCGCACGCCCGCCTTCAGCGCATGCACGAACCCGCTGTCGAGGCTTTGCTTGATGTCGGCGCGCCAGGCCAGTTCCTTGGCGTAGTTGTCGTTCTGGTGATCCATGGTGAACCCCCAGTAATAATTGGCGGGGTTCCCGGTGAAGTTGGAATCGACGCCGATGCGCGGCGGGTTAGCGCCGTTCAGGCTGACGTCGATGTAGGGCACGTTGGTGCCCAGGGCGACGGTCGAATCCAGACTGGTGACGGTCGCCTTGACGAACTGCAATTCGCTGGTGACTTCCGTGCTCGGGCCTACCCGCCACTTCATCCCAGTGGAGAAGTCCGTGGTCTTGGAGTGGCTATCCGATGCACGGATGTCGGTGCCCATCGGCATGCCGCCGTCCTGCGTGAGGCGGCCGGACTGGAACACGCCGCCATTGATCTTGCTCGGCTGGCTGGCATCCACCACCACCTTCGTTGGGTCGTTGCTGACGAAGATCGCATCCTCATTCCAGACCTCGTGGTACTTGCTCTGGAACGCGGTGGCGTAAAAGTCGAGATTTTCGCTCGGGCGCCACTGGTAGGCCAGGTAGTAACCATCGCGCTTGCGGTCGTACAGCAAGGTGCGCCAGTCGGCGCCGCGTGGCACCCAGTCGCCGGCGGCGTCCTTGAAGAACGGACGCACGAACAGGCCGTCGGTACGCGTGGCCAGGCGGGAATCGGCGACGTCGACGAGGAAACCCATTTCGCCAATGCTGGTGTCCCAGCGATTGCTGTAGAGCGCGGACACGGACGGCTTGTACTTCTTGACGAAGTCGCCATAGTTCTCGCTGACCGAGGCGGCGATCTTCTGTTCCTTGAAGTCGAAGGGCATGAAGGTGCGCAGGTTGACTGTGCCACCCAGGCCGCCCTCGATCATGTCGGCCTTCTGGTTCTTGAACACGTCGATGCCGGACATCAATTCCGACGGCACGTCCTGGAAGCTGAGGGCGCGTCCGCCGTTGGCAGAGAAACTGTCGCGGCCATTCAATTCGGAACGCACCTGCGTAAGTCCGCGCACCTGCACGCCGTTGCCTTCGGCGGAGAAGTGTTCCGGATCGCCGACGGAGAGGAAATGGTCGATGGTGACACCGGGAATGCGCGACAAGGTTTCGGTGACGCTGCGATCCGGCAGCGCGCCGATGTCCGTTGCGCTTACCGAATCGACAAAGGTGTCGGCATAGCGCTTGGTGTCCTGCGCCTTCTCGACAGACGCGCGGATGCCGGTGACGGTAATGGCTTCGAGGCTTTCCGTCGTCTTGCCGTCGGCTGCCGCCGTCTTCTTGGGCCTGCCGTCTTTGTCCTTCGCAACGCTGTCGTTGGCCGAATCCGGCACGGTTTGCGCAATCAGGGGTGTTGAAGACAACATCAAACACATGCCGATTGCAGCTGACAAACGAGCCACTTTGAACCGGCGGGCGGTGGACGGCCGCGTGCCGGCAAATAGATTACTCATTATTGAAGCCCCTCCCAGGTTATCAACGGCGTCAGCACAACTCCGTTCTTTTTTCTATGCGTATGTGCTGCTCGGGCTTGGACATTTTTGCTGCAAGTCCGAGCTTCGGCACACTTTTTTTCTGTCGTGCTTGACGGTGACAGATGCTGAGTTGTCCAGCGCTGTCAGACAATTATGAAAATGCCACGCGGGACTAACGTTTCTTCATATGCACTTGCGGCATTGAGCACGAAGCCCGTATGCGAAAAACACGGCGCCGCCCGCCAACGGCACGACGGCGGTGAAGGCAGCCACGTCGACAGGCGATGCAGCTAATCCCTGGGTGCCAACGGCCAAGAAGTGGACTGCGCATGTCCAACGGCACACGCCAACGCTACGTGACCCGCATATTCTGTGATCCAACTCGTACCACCACACGGAATCAGCTTCGATGACCGATCGCGTTCGTGAATTCTCGCCGCAAACCTATGCACGCATCGCCGGAGTGCTCTATCTGATCAACATCGTCGCCGGTCTAGTCGGAGAAATGTTTGTCCGAAATGCGATGATCGTCTCTGGTGATGCGGCTGCCACCGCCGCGAACATCGCACAGTCTCCATTGCTATGGCGTATCGGCATCGCCGGCGATCTGATCATGCAGGTGACGGACGTTCCGCTGATGATGATCTTCTACGTATTGCTCAAGCCGGTGAACAGGAACCTGGCTTTGACGGCAATGCTGTTCACGCTGGTGCAGACCGCATCTTTGGTAGTAAATAAGCTCAACTTGATGATGCCACTGTTCCTGACGGCCGACGTGGAATACCTGAAAGCGTTTACGCCCGAGCAGCTGCATGCGCTCGCCTACGTGGCCATCAAAGCGCACGGGCACGGGTTCGGCATCGGGTTGATATTTTTTGGATTCGAATGCCTGATTACGGGCTACCTGATTTTCAAATCGAACTATCTGCCCAAAATTCTAGGCGTTGCAATGCAGGTCGCTGGCGTGTGTTATCTGTTTAATAGCTTTGCGCTGATCCTAGCTCCGGCCGTGGCGGTTGCGCTGTTCCCGGTGATCTTGCTGCCATGTTTATTCGCCGAGCTGTCGTTCTGCCTATGGCTCTTAGTAAAAGGCATTGACGTGTCCAAATGGGAATCGCCGAATGCATGAGGTAACCGCCCCCGGCCGACTGAAATCAGTGGCGTGCTACTTCGTTTCGCGAAATCATGAATATCGCCGACCGTTGCAAATGAAGTCACGGGTTCCTCCAATTTGCGTGGATCGTTAGCCGCATTCACATAAACGGTGTCCGTCGGACCAAACTCCGTAATGTCCGCATTGCCTATTTAGCGAGGAAATCCACCATCAATGCCGTCGTGGCTTTGGGATTCTCATCCATGATCCAATGACCAGAGCCGGGAACGATCCCCATCGTGACATTCGTCGCCACGACACGCAGGACGTCCGCCTCGGCGGTGCCGAATGATTTTTCTCCACCCAGGGCAAGCACCGGCATCGTCAGCTTGCCCTTTTCGGCGAGAAGCGCTTTGTTGTCGACGGCGTCTTGATTGAACGCACCAAATTGCTCGAAGGCGTCGTGCATGGCATGCGGTCGCGCGTAGAGCAAAGCGTAGTGTTGGCGCGTTGCTTCATCGATCTTTTTGGGATCGGCGGACAGCTCGTTGTAGAAGCGGTCGAGATAGATGCGCTCACGGCCGGCAACCAGCCTTTCTTCGTCCGGCCCGCGGAAGTTGAAGTGCCAGAGCAGCGGGCTTTGTTTGATCTCCTCCCAATTGCCGATGCCCGGCAGCGGCGCATCGATCACAACCCATTTGGTGATTCGGGCTGGGTATTGCACTGCCAACGCATATCCCACCATGTTGCCGATATCGTGCGTGACCAAGTCGGCTTTCTGGATGTTCAGAGCATCCATGACGCCGGCAATATCCACGGCTTGGCCTTTTTTGGTGTAGCCAGTATCCGGATGTGCCGAGAGGCCCATGCCACGCAGATCGGGAACGACGACCGTATGATTTTTGACTAGTACGGCCGCCGCCGGTGCCCACATGTCGCCCGTGTCGCCAAACCCATGCAACATGACGACCGCGGGGCCTTGACCGCCAATTCGCACGTGCAAAATCGTGCCGTTGGTCTTGATGTCTTGAGTATGGAAACCCGACGGTAAAGGCTCCAACGCGAAGGCTGTGGCCGTGGACAGAAATACAACAAGCAGAGCAAAGAAATAGCGCAGCATCGAACCCTCCCGACCCAAAGACAGGAAGAACCATAACGCAGCGGCGGCGTTCGGGCTAGACTACGATTGCAGCAACAAGCGTCCTAGAAATAGCTGTGCTCCGAAAAGTCATATCAGGAGAACGCGGGCAAGTCCGAGCAGTCCGCCGCCCAGTACGACCACGACAACGTTGAGACGCCATTTCCAGAACGTGAGCAAGGCGAATGCAGCCAGGCCCAACACGATCGTCAGCACATCGACCACGCCGTGCGGCATGAAGGCTGCCTGCGCAAGCGGAATCGAAATCGAGAACATCAGCCCGACCACGCCGCAGGTGACGCCTTTAAGGAATTGCTTTACGCCAGGCTGGGAAGTCAGCCAATCCATCCAGCGCGCGGCGCCGAGCACGCAGACGAACGACGGCAGAAACAGCCAGAACGTCGCCGCAGTGGCACCTGCCCACGGCGCGTCGACTCCGGCGCCGGCAAGATAGCCAACGAACGTGCCAATCGAGATCAACGGTCCCGGCGTCGTTTCGCCGAGTGCCAATGCGTCGATCATCTGCGCATCGGAAATCCATGCATGATCGAGTACGGCACCCTGACGGATATACGGCAACACCGCATAGGCGCCGCCGAACGAGAACAGTCCAATTTTTAGGAAAAACCAGGAAATGTCCGCGAGACGTGCACTCGCGTCGGCGGCCTCGCTGCGCGTCGGCAACAGCCATAAGGCGATCGCGGCGGCGCTGCCGAACAACGCGGCGCGATGCATCCACAAGACATAGGCGATGCCGCAACCGAGCAGTACGCCAATGAACGGCAGCCGCGCCAGATAGAACGCAGCGAAGGCCGCCAGCGCGAACGTCACCGAAACTGCATCTTTGAGAGTGGCTCGCGCAATGCGCACCAGCGCGGCGAGTAGCAAAGCCAACGCCACGGGTCGAAAGCCCCACAATACGCCGAGCACTTCCGACGTCTTGCCGAAGTGGACATAGACCCAGGCGAGCGCAGTGAGGGTCACATAGCCCGGTAAGATAAACAGCAATCCAGCGATCAATCCCGCGAAATAGCCGCGTCGCTTGTAACCCAAATAAATTGCCAGCTGCAGCGCTTCCGGTCCGGGCAGGATGTGGCAGAAATTCAGCGCGCGCAGGAATTCCTCTTCCGTCAACCAGCGGCGCCGTTCGACCACATCCAGATGCATCAAGCCGATCTGCCCGACTGGACCGCCGAAGGCGAGCCAGCCGAGTTTCAGAAAATAGCCGAAGACCTCTCCAAGGCTCGACTTGTCCGCACTCGGGTTCGCCGGGGCTTCGCTCACGGATGCTGTGTCGTCAAGGCGGCCTTGAGTCCGCCCGCCAAGGCCTCCGCACGCCCCACACCCCAGAAGTGCAGGAACAACACTCGCGGTGATTCGCCGGTCATATGCTGATGAATCGCGACAATGTTGATATCAGCTGCACGCAACGCCTTCAGCACCGGCTGCAGTTCGGATTCGAGCATCGCAAAGTCGCCGTCGACGACGGCTTGATCGCTATTGCCGGCAAACGCGGCCCAGGTGTTGACGCCCATCGTGTTGCCCATCTCACTGCCGTGCATTTGCGTCGTGCGGCCAAAGACGGCTTTGTAGACGCCGGCTTTGTAGTCGCCTTTCGTGCCGAGTACAGCGTCAAGTTTTGCCGCGTCGAGCGTGCTGTTGGCCGGATCGATGTCCGCACGCGGCACCACGCCCTTGCCGCCACTTGTCTCCTTGATCTTGGCGAAGACCTTGCCGACCGCCGCGGCGAGCGTTGCTTCGTCGCCCATGCCGCCGATGTGCATAAACATGACTTTGGGATTGTCCCAGAAGAAATGATTGTGCAGCGCAGTTACTTCGAGACCGCTGTCGAGTGCCGCACTCATCACGGGGTTGACTTGGTCTTCCAACAGAACGGTGTCACCCATCACGACCGTGTGATTTCCCACTTTCTTGAAGGCCGCCCAAGAAGTCAGGCCCATCGGCGGCGTCAGTTTTACCCCGGCGGCCGTCACGGAAAGATCGCTGCGCGGGACCGATACCTTGAAGACCCCTTCTTTCTCGTTGAGCGCTCCCTTGGCGCCGGTGAGCTGTTCGATCTTGGCCGCGTCAAAAGCTGTGGAAGGAGCAGCATTGACGGCTCCGGCGAGCAAGCACAGCAAGAAAACAGAAGCAATTCGAGTCATGGATCACCTTGAGTGTGGCAGTTGAATGTTGAAGCCGGTTACCGCCCGGCCTTCCAAGCCGATAGGGATTCCGCCAGACACAGTGCGTCCGGATTCAGGTGTCCGTTTCCGACCGATCTGACCCGCACCGGGTGCACGGTGCATCGTACGCCACGAGCCCGCGCAGCAGTATTAAACAAGGCGCACAACAACAGCTTGCTCCGCCGTCCTTGGGAATTCCATCGTCAGTGGTTGCTTTCCGGCATCAAAGACGAATGATGACTGGTGATCAGCCATTGCTTTCCGTCCCAAGCATAAGTGTATGTATACCGCGCTGCCACCGTGGCACCGGTTTTTCGGAAGTAGAAAGTATACAACCCGGAGTCGAATGCGGAATTGCAACCAATTTCAATGAAACTGAAGTTGATTGTCCCGTTGGGTTGATCCTCGAGGAAATGCTCGAAGTAGTCTTCTTTCTCCGCCGCAGTAATACGCGGTTTGTTCGAGAGCGTCGGAAGCAAAATGGATCGTTCCGCGTAGTTGGCAACGACAAGATGAGGGTTGCCGGTTTGGAGTGATCGATTCCATCGCTCGAACAGCGAGGCGATTTCCTGATCCGTTGTGGGGCGACACTTCTCAGAATACTTGGCTGTCGAAGTGATTTTTTGTGGAGCGATGCTGCATGCGGTCAGCAGCATCAAGCCAGCAAGTCCGAGCGCTAGACGATACGTCGTTTTCATAATGCTTGTCCTCCCCTAAAGGAACATGCGTGATGGATTCGCGTAGCAAAAGAACCAAACTCCGATCATAGGCCCAAGATTCTGCGGAGTCTGGATGCCCTATCACAGATCGACCGGTGTCAAGTCCAGTGCCTGATGCCGATGCATGCCGGCGTCTGCGCCTCATGGGCTCAATTAGTTTTCTGCCCTGAGCCATCCATCCAAGATGTCGATCCGGACGAAGTGCTCGCCAACTTCATAGACTGAGTTGCGTTTCCACAAATAGATGCCGCGACCAAAGTAGACATCTGTCATCAGCTTCGATGGTAGCTGGAAGGAACCCCTGTCTTAGTCGTGTAACGGCGCGGAAGCATTAGTACAACGACGCTTGACGCGTCCTGCTGAATCCTGATACTAGCGCCCTGGGGAAACCAGGTCGTCCTGGTTACAAAATCTGGGGCAAGCAATCATGTCGGAACGGGGCCTGTTTCGCGCGTGTCGGGGTGTGCTCTTGTTGAGCGCATTGATGTGGGGAACTGCACTAGCGGATCAGTCGGGGCAGCGACTGCCCACCTCTCCGGGCGCGCACGAGAGCGCGTCGTCGATCCAGGACCGCCAGGCGAACAGCACACGCATCGCGCACCCTGATCACGAACTCGAGTATCCCGACAAGTCCGCCGCGCCGCAGAATCCAAACGCGCTGGCCGTGGCGCAGTATCCGAATGTCAGCACGGCGCGCGTGGCGCAGGCGATGAATATCCACACCACGGCCGGGGCGTTCGACGGCGCCACGCTGACCGATACCGGCGCGTTTCCGCCGGACAGCATGGGCGCGATTGGCCCGACGCAGTTCGTGACCTTCGTCAACGGGCGTATCCGCTCGTTCACCAAGGCCGGCACGGCCGATGGGGTGCTGAATGCGGATCCCGACGTGTTCTTCGCCTCGGTGAAGACACCGGTCGCCGGCTCTGTCGTGATCGACTTCACCTCCGATCCACAGGTGCGCTACGACCGCTTCTCGGCGCGCTGGTTCCTGACCATCATCGATGTGCCGTGCACGAATGCGACTTGCACGACCACGGCTGCCAACCGCGTACTGATGGCAGTCAGCGACGCCGCCAGCAACGGCACGCTGAGTGGCTCGACGGTGTGGACGTTCTTTCAGTTCCAGGCCGATCCGGGCACCAACTTCTGCGACTACCCTTCCCTTGGTATCGACGTCAACGCGCTATACATCGGCTGCAATATGTTCACCGGCGCCGGCGCTTTCAACGGCACGAATGGCTACGTGGTGCAGAAAGCCTCGATTCTGGGCGCCGGTCCGCCGCTGGTGACGATGTTCGCGAATCTCGCCACCACCACCGGCGCCGGTCCGGAATCGCCGCGCGGCGTGGACAACTACGACGCGACCGCAACGGAAGGCTATTTCGTTGGTCCCGACAATGCGACGTTCAGCACGATCATGTTCCGCCGCGTCAGCAATCCAGGGTCGGCGACACCGACGATTTCGGCGAACATCGCGGTGACTGTGCCGACCACCACGACGCCGAATCTAGTCACGCACGCCGGCAATACCGGCGGCAACAATGGCCGTCTCGATTCGCTCGACGACCGCTTCTTCGAGGCGATGATCCGCAACGGCCGCCTGTGGTCGTCGCATAACTTCCGCGTCAGCTCGGCCGGCGTGGCGAACACCGCCGCGCAAGCGCGAAATGCCGTGCGCTGGTACGAGTTCCAGAATCTCACCACCACGCCGACGCTGGTGCAGTCGGGCACCGTATTCGACAACGCCGCGACGCTCGCCGCGGCGCGCCAATACTGGATTCCGAGCATGATCGTCACTGGCCAAGGTCATTCGATCCTCGGCATGTCGATGGCTGGCACGCCGGTCGGCGCGACGCCGGTGTACGTCGGGCGTCTCGCCGGCGACACGCTCGGCACGATGGTCGGCCCGCCGACGGTGGCCGCCGTCACTTACGGAACCACCACGGCGAACTACAACCCGCCCTCGGATCCGGGCGGCAGCGGCGGACGGCGTTGGGGCGACTACTCGTTCACCAGTCTCGATCCACTCGACGACATGACCGTGTGGACGATCCAGGAATACAACCAAGCCCTGAACAGCTATGCGGTGCGTGCTGGACGACTCGCCGCCCCGCCGCCGGCCACGCCGACGTGCTCGGGCTCGCCGATCACATTCGCCGGGCCGAGCGGCAATGTGGTGATCAATGCGACGTCCAGCAGCGGTTCGGGCTTCTACGATCCAGGCGCCAATTTGCCAGCGCCGGCGCTGGCGTTCGCGCATTTGAATGCAACGGTCACGAATGCCACCGTCAACAGCGTCACTTACAACTCGCCGACCCAGGTCACGCTCAACATCACCGCGCTTGCCACTGGACTGCAGAACGTCACGCTGACCAATCCGGACGGCCAGACCGTCACCGCGACCGGCTGCATCAACGTGCAAACAGCACTGGCCGCGGACCTTGCAATCACCAAGACCGACAGCGTGAGCACGGCCGTGCCGGGGGGCAGCGTCACGTACACGATCACCGTGTCGAACCCAAGCGCGACGCCAGCCAGCGGTGCCACGGTGGCCGACACGTTCCCCGCCGTCGAGACCTGCACCTGGACCTGCGTGGGCGCGGGCGGCGGCACGTGCACCGCTTCTGGCGCCGGCAACATCAACGACAGCGTGAACCTGCCCGCCGGCGCGAGCGTCACGTACACGCCGACGTGCGCGATTTCGGCTGCTGCGACCGGCACATTGAGCAACACCGCAACGGTGACGATCGCCGGCGATCCAAATGCGGCGAACAATTCTGCGACCGATACCGACACGCTCACGCCCCAATCCGACCTGGCAGTAACCAACATCGATGGGGTGACGACCGCCACGCCCGGTGGTTCGGTTACGTACACGATCACGGCATCGAACGCCGGCCCGAGCAACGCACTCGGCGCCACGCTGGCCGACACATTCCCCGCCTCCGAAACCTGCACATGGACTTGTGTAGGCGCGGGCGGTGGCACATGCACTGCCTCCGGTGCCGGCAACATCAACGATACGGTGAATCTGCCAAGTGGCGGCAGCATTACTTACACGGCGAGCTGCGCGATTTCCGCTGCAGCAACGGGCACGCTGAGCAATACCGCCACCGTTGCGGCACCGGCTGGCGTGACCGATCCGACGCCAGGCAACAATTCCGCCACGGACAACGACACACTCGCACCTTCCGCCGATCTCGCGATCACGAAGACCGACGGTGTGACCACGGCCACACCGGGCGGCAGCGTGATTTACACGATCACAGCATCGAACGCGGGCCCGAGCAACGCGCCGGGTTCCACGGTGGCAGACACGTTCCCGGCAGCCGAGACCTGCACGTGGACCTGTGTGGGCACCAGCGGCGGCACGTGCACGGCGAGCGGCAACGGCAACATCAACGACACAGCGAGCCTGCCTGCAGGTGGCAGCATCACATACACCGCAAGCTGCAGCATCTCGGCGTCGGCAAGCGGCTCGTTGACCAACACCGCGACTGTGGCGGCGCCGGCGGGCGTCACTGACCCGACGCCGGGCAATAACTCAGCGACGGATACCGATGTACTCGGTGCATCGGCCGATCTGTCGATCATCAACACCGACAGCGTGACCACGGCTACGCCGGGCGGCAGCGTGACATACACAATCACCGCATCGAACGCCGGCCCGAGCAACGCGCCGGGTTCCACGGTGGCGGACACGTTCCCGGCCTCGCTGACCTGCAGCTGGACCTGTGCGGGCACCAGCGGCGGCACGTGCACGGCGAGCGGCAACGGCAACATCAACGACACAGCGAGCCTGCCTGCAGGTGGCAGCATCACATACACCGCAAGCTGCAGCATCTCGGCGTCGGCAAGCGGCTCGTTGACCAACACCGCGACTGTGGCGGCGCCGGCGGGCGTCACTGACCCGACGCCGGGCAATAACTCAGCGACGGATACCGATGTACTCGGTGCATCGGCCGATCTGTCGATCATCAACACCGACAGCGTGACCACGGCTACGCCGGGCGGCAGCGTGACATACACAATCACCGCATCGAACGCCGGCCCGAGCAACGCGCCGGGTTCCACGGTGGCGGACACGTTCCCGGCCTCGCTGACCTGCAGCTGGACCTGTGCGGGCACCAGCGGCGGCACGTGCACGGCGAGCGGCAACGGCAACATCAACGACACGGTGAGCCTGCCGGCAGGTGGCAGCATCACATACACCGCGAGCTGCAGCATCTCGGCGTCGGCAAGCGGCTCGTTGACCAACACTGCGACTGTCGCGGCGCCGGCGGGCGTCACTGATCCGACGCCGGGCAATAATTCGGCGACCGACAACGACACGCTCACGGCACAGGCTGATCTTGCGATCACCAAGACGCATACCGGAAACTTCGCGCAGGGACAGACAGGCGCAACCTATACGCTTACGGTCAGCAACGCAGGCGGCTCGCCCACCAGTGGCATGGTCACGGTGACGGATACGTTGCCCGCAGGATTGACCGCTACCGCGATTGGCGGCACGGGCTGGAGTTGCGTCTTGGGTACGCTGACATGCACGCGTTCGGATGCGCTCGCCGCGGGCAGCAGTTATCCGGCAATCACGTTGACGGTGAACGTCGCGAATAACGCAGCGGCATCGTTGACCAACACGGCGACGGTGTCCGGCGGTGGCGAGACCAACACAAGCAATGACACCGCGAGCGATGCAACCACGATCGCGACGACGACCTACACGGTCGGCGGCAATGTCAGCGGCGCGACATCGCCTGCCGCGCTCACCTTGAGTGACAGCACACATGGCACCTCGCAGTCGCTGTCGTCGAGTGGTGCGTTCACGTTCCCGACGCCGCTTCCAAACGGCTCGAACTGGAACGTTGCGGTTACGACGCCACCGTCGGGTCAAACCTGCGTTGTCGCCAACGGCACCGGCACCAATCTTTCGGCGAACGTGACGAACGTGCAGGTGACCTGTGCGACCGTGTTGGTGACCATTGCGCCTGCCGCCCTGGCGGACGGTACGTTCAGCCTCTCCTACAGCCAGCAATTGAGCGCGAGCAGCAGCGACAGCGTGAACCATGCGCCATACACGTTTACGCTGACATCAGGCAGCTTGCCACCGGGTTTGACCCTGAGCGCGAGCGGCCTGTTGTCGGGCACGCCGACGGTCGTCGGCAGTTTCTCGTTCACCGTGCAAGCTGCGGGATCTGGCGGCGCGTCCGGCACGCAGGCGTACACGCTCATCGTGGACAAGAAGACAACGACCGTCACCCTCGCGGCGACACCCAATCCGACGAACCCAGGCGTCCCAGTGAATCTCGTCGCAACCGTGGCAGGCGATCCACCGACGGGCACGGTAAGTTTCAGCGACAACGGCGTAGCGTTGCCTTGCTCACCGGTGACACTAATCGCTGGCACAACGAGTTCAACAGCTACCTGTACGGCTACCTTTACGACAGCAGGTGCGCACTCGATCACTGCGAGCTACAGCGGCGATGCGAGTTTCGCGCAGGCCGCTTCATCCGTCCTCGCGCTGATGGTGAATGTAAATGTGCCCGCCGTAGCCGCACCGATATTGGATCGTTGGGCGATGCTGATGCTCTGCGGACTGATCGGCATGGTCGTGTTCGTGCGGCTCCGCAGGACTTAGATAGTCATCTCAAAGCTGCCGCTTGCGAGCGGCAGCTTGGGATCGATGGCTGCCGTTCCGCAGCCGCGATAGGCTCTCAAAATCGTTTGCTCACGAGCTGGCGGAAGGCGCGCTTCGTGCTCGCAGGAGCTCTTCCGTCGCGAGCATCTACCGGGAAAATCAAGGCAAAGTGACGATGGCGGCAAGTCCGCCGCCATGCCGGTTGGAAAGTTGAAGGCTACCGCCGATCGCGCGTGTCAATTGCGTGGCGATGGCGAGGCCTAAACCTGCCCCGCCGGTGTCGCGATTGCGCGAACCTTCCACTCGATAGAACGGTTGCAGGACCTGTTCCAACTGGTCTTCGGCAATACCCGGTCCGCGATCGCACACGGCAATGCAGAGCACGCCTTCCTGGTTGCGCCGGGCACTGACTTCCGCGGAGCCGCCGTATTTGATGGCGTTGTCGATCAAGTTGCCGAGCACGCGTCGCAGCGCCTGCCTGCGAACCATGGTCGCGCCGCCGACGGATTCGGTCAACGTAACGTCTTTGCCGATGTCTTGATAATCGAATACGAGGCTTTCCAGGAAGGCCTTCACATCCATTCGCACGGGTGTCTCTGCGCCGCCGTGCGCACTGCGTGCGTAAGCGACACCTTCGCGCACCAGATGCTCCATCTCGTGCAGGTCGCGGAGAATCTTTTGCCGCTCTTCGCCCTCTTCCAAGGATTCCGCGCGCAGACGCATGCGTGTGATAGGCGTCTGCAAGTCATGCGAGATCGAAGCAAGAATGTGCAAGCGCTCCTTGAGGTGGCGGGTGATACGTTCCTGCATCATGTTGAAGGCGATGGCGGCTTGGACTACTTCGACGGGACCTTCTTCGCTCATGCGCGGCCCGTCCGCCGTCGGCGTCATCGCTTCCGAGGCCCGCGCAAGTTGTGCCAGGGGACGCACTATTAGTCGCACCGCCAGCCAGGTACACAGGAGCAGCAGGAGCAACTGCAAGACCAGCACGATCGGCAGCCATTGCGCGATCGACGGCACCCCTCGCGGCGTGACTTCCAGGGTGAGCGGTGAGCCGTCGTGCAGGGTTAAGTGCACTTGGTAGCGCTCCGGAGCCGTCGAGATCGTATCGGCCTGCACGTGATAGTCCGGGCCGACCTCGGCCTCGATGCGGCGCATAACCTCGCGCGAGCGCTCGGTCGCCAGCGGCGTACCCGGCTCGCCCTGCCCGAGTACGAAACGGTAGTTGTCGCGCTGCAGACGGCTCAGCCAATCGGGGCGCTCGGCAGCAGGCAGGCGATCCAGCACGGCAACCGAGGTGCCCACTTCGTGCTCCACCGTGTTGAGCATGGTCGTCGTGGCGCTTTCGTAGCGCTCATAGAACATCAGCGCAAAAGAGAGCCCCTGGGCCAGCATCAGGCCGACGAAGATGATCAAGTAAACGCGCGAAGCCATGCTGCGCGGAAGCCAGCGCCTCGGCACGAAGAAGGCTTTGCGGCTCACGCGACATCCCCGGGCACGCTAATCGGCATGTTGAATACATAACCTTCGCTGCGCACGGTCTTGATGTACGACTGATCCTTGGCATTGTCTTCAAGGCGAGCGCGCAAGCGGCTTACCAAAAGATCGATGGAACGATCGAAAAACTCCGCGTCCCTGCCCTGCGTCAAATTGAGCAGTTGGTCCCGCGAAAGCACGCGTTGCGGATGATCCAGAAATACGCGCAGCAATCGAAATTCCGCGCCGCTCAGCGGCACGATGGTGCCGCTCTCGTCGAGCAGATGGCGCGCGGCGGTATCCAGGCGCCAACGTCCGAACGACACCGTGTCGATGGTTTCAGTGATGCGCAGGTTCGGCGGCAACATGCGTGTGCGGCGAATTACCGCCTTGATGCGTGCGAGCAGTTCGCGCGGCGAGAACGGCTTCACCACGTAATCGTCCGCGCCCATCTCCAGGCCGATAATGCGATCGGTTTCGTCGTCGCGAGCGGTCAGCAGCAGTATCGGCAGCGCGCGATGTTTGCCGCTGCGCAGGGTGCGGCAAAGCACCAAGCCGTCGTCGCCAGGCATCATGATGTCCAGCACGACGAGGTCGAACGCCGACGTATCCAGTTGCGCGAACATGTCACGACCATCGACGGCCGCGCTGGCGCGCAGGCCGCTTTTTCGAAGATAGTCCACGATACCCGTGCGAATGTCGCGGTCGTCATCGACGACGAGAATGTTGTCGATGTGGTCCATGTTCATGAGTCTCCAAAGTTGTGCTGTCGCTATGTGTCCTACGATTTGTCCAGCAATTGCCGAACGCGCTGTTCGATGCCGTCGTAGTTCCCTTCGCCGACATAGTGATAAACGATGCGACCGTTCTGATCGATGAGGTAGACCGCCGGCCAGTAGCGATTTCCGTAGGCATTCCAGATGCGATAGCTATTATCCACCGCCACCGGCCAGGTGATCCGATATTTGCCGATCGCGTCACGAAGCGAGACCAGGTCGCGCTCCTCCTCGTACTCGGGCGTGTGCACGCCGACGACCACGAGTCCCTTGGTGGCGTACTTTTCGTAAAGCGCCTTGGTGTGCGGCAGCACGTGGATGCAATTGATGCATTCTCGCGTCCAAAATTCCACGAGCACCACCTTGCCACGGAGGCTGTCCATAGTCAGTGGAGGCGAATTGAGCCAGTGATCGGCACCGGTGAACTCGGGCGCCGGGGTACTGGTGGCGGATGCCTCGGTGCTGGCCGCCGTTCGAGCGTTGGGCCAAAAAACAAACACGGCCACGCTCAGGGCGGCTAAGGCGGCGGCAATTCGAAGAGATGTCATGGGTGGTCTGCCTGTTGTGGTGGAGTGGCGGCGTTAACGCGCCGCCATGGCACGCATTGGACATCCCTGACTTATCTCGAACGTGTCCGCGTCGACGGCTTTTTGTATCTGTTTGTACAAACGGGTCCGCGCGGCGAGTTTTGTATCGAAACGTATCAGGGCCTGTCCGTTACACATTTCGATGCCTTTTGACGCTTGTGCGGACACAACCGAGATACGTCGCCGCGGTTTCCTATGCACACCGGCCAAGGCCTCACCACGAGGCGGCCATTTACCCCTTAAGGAAACCGGTCATGTCCATTCTTTACACAGCCAAGACCTTCACCACCGGCGGCCGCGACGGCCAATCACACAGCGACGACAATCGCCTCGACATCAAGCTGTCCGTTCCTGGTTCCAACGGCGCCGGCACCAATCCGGAGCAGTTATTCGCCGCAGGTTGGTCCGCCTGCTTCATCGGCGCGATGGGACGCGCAGCCCAGGAGAAAGGCATCAAGTTGCCGGCGGACACGTCGGTCGCCGCCGAAGTCGATCTGGGTTCCGATGTCGAGGAAGGCTTCTTCCTCCAGGCGCGCCTCAATGTAAGCCTGCCGGGAATCGAACCGACCCTCGCGCAGTCTGTCGTCGACCGTGCCCATCAGATCTGCCCGTATTCGAAGGCGACTCGCGGAAACATCAAGGCTGTCGTCTCGGCGCTGTAAATCGCGGCTCAACCATCATCCATACATTCGAGGAGATCATCATGAAGTTCACGCACGCGCTGCTCGCCGGCGCATTGGTTCTAAGTCTTGCTTCGGCGTCGCATGCCGAGGACTCACCGGCTCGGCCGTCGACGCCGCAGGCGGCATCGCCTGCCCCTTGGGGTGCTCTGAAGCACATCCGCGCCGGCGTGCTGGACGTCGCGTACGCGCAGATGGGGCCGGCCGATGGTCCGGTGGTAATCCTTCTGCATGGATGGCCGTACGACATCCACAGTTATGCGGAGGTCGCACCGAATTTGGCGGCGAAAGGCTATCGGGTGCTTGTCCCGTATGCGCGCGGGTATGGCGAGACGCGCTTCCTCTCGGACAGCACCACGCGCAACGCGGAACCCGCCGCACTGGCCGAGGACGTTATCGACTTCATGGATGCACTCCACATCCAACAAGCGGAACTCGCCGGCTTTGACTGGGGCGCACGTTCGGCGGACATCGTCGCAGCGCTGTGGCCGGAACGGGTGAAAGCGCTGGTGACCGTGAGCGGCTACCTGATCGGCAGCCAGGAATCCGGCGCAACGCCGCTGCCGCCCAAGGCCGAGTTGCAGTGGTGGTATCAGTATTATTTCGCCACCGAGCGCGGTCGCATCGGCTACGACAAATACCGCCACGACTTCGCCAAATTGATTTGGCAGTTGGCTTCGCCGAAATGGAGTTTCGACGACGTCACCTTCGAACGCAGTGCCGCCGCACTGAACAACCCGGATCAAGTCGCCATCGCGATCCACAACTATCGCTGGCGGTTGGACCTGGCCAAGGGCGAAACGAAATACGAGGCCGTGGAGAAGCGGCTGGCCCAATTTCCGGCCATCACGGTGCCGACGATCGCCCTGGAAGGTGACGCCAATGGCGCGCCCCATCCGCAGCCGGAGGCATATGCCAGCAAGTTCACCGGCAAGTATCAGTTCCGGCTGATTTCCGCCGGTATCGGCCACAACCTGCCGCAGGAAGCGCCGCAGGCGTTCACTCAAGCCGTGATCGATGCGGACCAACTTTGAACAGAGCGAACGGTGACCTCATGAAACGACATCTTCTCGCGATTTTAGTCGTCGGAGCATCCGCCGCGCTCGCGGCGGTCGCTGTCGCCATGGACGGGCCGGGCGGCGGCAAGGCCGCTCCGATTTACGGCGTCACCCTGCCCGAGGGATATCGGCAATGGGAATTGATCGCGCCCGCCCAGGAAGCCGCGCCATTGAACGAGCTTCGCGCCGTGTTGGGCAACCCCACCGCGGTCAAGGCCTATCGCGACGGAAAGCAGCCGTTCCCGGATGGAACCGTGTTGGTCAAGCTTGCCTGGAAGCACGTGTCCTCGCCCGAATTCGAATCTGCTTCCATCCCGGGTGCGGCGACGACGGTGCAGGTCATGGTCAAGGATTCGAAAAAATTCGCCGCAACTGGCGGATGGGGGTTCGGCCGTTTCATCGATGGCGAGCCCGCCGACGAGGCGCAGCACCGTACCTGTTTTGCTTGCCACCAAGCCCGAGTGAAGGACCACGATTTCGTCTTTACCCGCTTTGCACCCTAGGTCGGATCTCACATTACCGCTCCGATCACAAAACCCAAGGAGATACAAAATGAAGAAAATATTCGCAGGTTTGTTGTTCGCCGTCGCCACGCTGGCGGGCGCCGATGCATTCGCGCAGGAACCATCGCACAATCCCGTCATCGTGCTGGTGCACGGGGCTTTCGCCGACGCGTCGAGTTGGAACGGGGTCGTCAAGATCCTGCAGAAAGACGGCTATTTCGTCATCGCCGCGGCAAATCCGCTGCGTGGCGTGAAGAGCGATGGCACATACATCGCCAGCCTCGTCGCCGATCTGAAAGCACCGGTCGTGCTGGTTGGGCATTCTTATGGAGGCAACGTCATCACCGAGGCGGCTAACAGTCGCCCGAACGTTAAAGCTTTGGTCTACGTAAGCGCGTTCGCACCCGACTCGGGCGAGACCGTCGCCGAGTTGGCGGGCAGGTTTCCCGGTGGCACGCTGGGCCAAGCGCTTGCCCCGCCGGTCGAACTCGCGGACGGCAGCAAGGATCTCTACATCCTCCAGAACAAATTCCACGCGCAGTTCGCGGCCGATGTCCCTCAAGCTCAGGCA
>Ga0207694_10001506_pt1 | contig 19846 bp, 23 predicted proteins | sample KBSC34metaG_FD_184353 | JGI IMG/M metagenome (GOLD analysis project Ga0207694, IMG submission 184353) | Corn rhizosphere microbial communities from Kellogg Biological Station, Michigan, USA - KBS C3-4 metaG (SPAdes) (version 2) | ecosystem: Host-associated > Plants > Roots > Rhizosphere > Soil... | reverse complement strand
AGTTGTTGAAGTCGTTCTCGACCTCGGGCCCTTCGGCGACGGTGAAGCCCATCTCGGCGAAGATCTGGACGATCTCCTCCATCGTCTGGCTGATCGGGTGGATGTGGCCCTGGGCCTCCGGCGCCACCGGCAGGGTGACGTCGATCCGCTCGCTCGCCAGCCTGGCGGCGCGCGCCGCCTTGCCCAGCACGGCCTGGCGTTCGGCGATGGCCTGGGTGATCGCGTTCTTCAGCTCGTTGTTGGCCTGGCCGACCTCGCGCCGCTTTTCCGGGGCGACCTGGCCCAGGCTCGCCATGCGCAAGGTGACGACGCCCTTCTTGCCCAAGGTCTCGACGCGCACCTGCTCCAGCGCCGCCTCGTCGCCGGCATCGGCCACCCGCTTCAACAGTTCCGCGCTGAGCGCGCCGAGGTCATCCGTAAGGTCTGTCATCGCACTTACCGTTGGTCTTTGGCTTGCGGAAAGACACGAAAAAGGGGGCCGTCGCAAGAGCGGCCCCCTTTTAATCTGATCGTCTGGTTGGAAAGGTCAGCCCTGGGCTGCCGCTCCGGCCAGGGCTGACTTGGCTTGTTCGACCAAGAGCCTAAACGAATCCGGCTCCTGCGCCGCGATGTCGGCCAGGACCTTGCGATCCACCTCGATGGCCGCCTTCTTCAGGCCGTCCATGAACTGCGAATAGGTGAGGCCGTTGAGCCGCGCACCGGCATTGATGCGCTGGATCCACAGGCCGCGGAACTCGCGCTTCTTGTTGCGGCGGTCGCGATAGGCATAGCGAAGGCCCTTCTCGACCTTCTCGATCGCGACGCGATAGGCCTTCGAACCACGGCCGCGGTAACCCTTGGCGAGATCGAGAACCTTCTTGTGACGAGCATGGGCGGTGACGCCCCGTTTTACGCGTGCCATGTCATGCCCTCCTTATGCCAACCAATAGCGCTTGACCTTGTACGCATCGGACTCGCCCAGCATATGGGTGCCCTTGTTGCGTACCTTGGCCTTCTTGCCCTTGGAGACCATGCGGTGGGCGGAATACGCGCCCTTGAACTTCACCTTGCCATTGGCGGTGAGCGAGAAGCGCTTTTTGGCGCCGCTCTTCGACTTCAGTTTAGGCATTTTCGATCCCTGATGGATGGCGCCCCGAGGGGCGCGGAAAAGGTGGTTGGGCATGCCATTGTTGGGATAAACCCGGCCTCGCCACCCGAAGGGCGCGCTTATAGCGGAACGGGATGGGAAGAGCAAGGCGGCGCGCGGCTGGTCACGGCAACGTCAAATCATTATCGTGCGAACCACCAATTCAAGCAAAGGGGAGACAGCATGGTCACGGCGCGGGATTTGTCGAAGATGTCGGCGGAGCGGATCAAGGCGCATGACCGCGACGGCTGGATCGCGCTGTTCGCCGACGATGCCGTCGTGCAGGACCCGGTCGGCCCGTCGGTGTTCGATCCCGAAGGCAAGGGGCATCACGGCAAGGCCGGCGTCACCCATTTCTACGATACCGCCATCGCCCCCAATAAGGACGTGACGTTCGAGGTCCACCAGTCGCATCTGTGCGGCGACGAGGTGGCGAACGTGGTCACGCTCCACATCACCCAGGCCAGCGGCGCGGCGTTCCAGCTGCCGTGCGTGATCTGCTACAAGGCGACCCCCGACGGCAAGATCGCCTCGCTGCGCGCCTTCTGGGAGACCGGGAATATTCCTGGGTTCTGAGGGCCCCTGCGCTTTTCCTATTGTTGCCCAATTTCCCAATACCGTCATGCCCGGGCTTGACCCGGGCATCCACGCGGTTCCGCCCGTGCTGACCTCGGGCGTTGGCGCTAACGGCGCGCCGTGGATGGCCGGGTCAAGCCCGGCCATGACGGTATAGAGGCGGGACCCATGAAAGAATACGGCGGCTGGGTCTACCTGATCACGAACAAACCCAACGGCGTGCTTTACACCGGCGTGACCAGCAATATCGCCCGCCGCGCCTGGGAGCATCGCGAGGGTGTCGCCGATGGTTTCACCAGGCGCCACGGTATCAAGCGGATCGTCTACATCGAACGCCATGACGACATTCGCACCGCGATCCAGCGTGAGAAGAACATCAAACATTGGTCGCGAGCCTGGAAGGTCAGGCTGATCTTGGACCAGAATCCGGAGTGGGCGGACCTGTACGATCAGCTGATTTGACGCTCCGCTACTTCCCACACCGTCATGCCCGGGCTTGACCCGGGCATCCACGCGGTTCCGCTCCCGCTGACCTGGGGCGTTGGCGCTAACGGCACACCGTGGATGCCCGGATCAAGTCCGGGCATGACGATTTTAGGGGAAATTAGAAGAGCGATAACGCCGGCAGCAATCAGAACCCGTCGAACAGCCAGCGCTGAAATGCCCAGTCGTGGAAGCCGATATGGTAGATCGCGCTGGGCAGCCAGCTATACATGCGCAGCACGCCATGGCCGGTGGCCATTGCCAAGTCGAACAGGATCGGCTTGGCTTCCGGCCAGTTGTGCGGCATCGATTTGCCGGTCAGCGCCGTTTGCCAGAGTGGTATTGCGAGGATGACGCCCTGCGTGGCGCCGGCGGTGAGATAGGTCCTGATCCAGCCTAATTGTAAGGCCATTATTTACCTGCCAGTCTTATTCCGCCGCTTTCGTCAGCGACGGTTCCCGCTCCTCCCTATCATGAATCCAGTCTTCCGACTGCATTTCTATTAAGCGACTGGCGGTTCGTTCGAATTCGGTCGCATGCAATCCTGTGGAATACAGCTTCTCGGGCGCGCAGTCGGCGCTGGCGATCAGCCTTGTGCCGTTGTCGTACAGCACGTCGACCAGCGTGATCAGCCGCCGCGCCTCGTTGCGCTGGTCGGCCGCCAGGCGCGGCAGGCGGGAGACGATGACCGTGTCGTAGTGCTGGACCAACGCCAGGTAATCTGCGGCGGAGAGTGCCTCGCTGATCAGGTCGGATGCGTCGAACCAGGCGACCTTGGGGCCGGCCCTGGGGATGTCCAGGTGGCGGCCGCCCTCGACCGGGACGGTGGCCGGGTGCGGCGCGGCGCCGGCCGCCAGGTCGCGGAAGATGCGGCCGAGCTCTGCTTCGGCCTCCGCATCGGCCGGAACCAGATAGACCTTGCGGCCGGTCAGCCGGCCCTGGCGGTGGTCGTCCGGCCCGGCCACCTCGACCACATCGACCTTGGTCTTCAGAAGCGCGATGAAGGGCAGGAACAGGGCCCGCTGCAGCCCGTCCTTATAGAGATTGTCCGGCACGGTGTTGGAGGTCGCGACCACGATCACCCCGCCGGCGAACAGGCCGGTGAACAGCCGGCCCAGCACCATCGCATCGGCGATGTCGGTGATCTGGAACTCGTCGAAGCACAGCAGCCGAACGTCGCCGGCGATCTCCTTCGCCAGTATGTCGACCGCGTCGCCGTGGCCTTGCCCGCGCAGCACATGCAGCCGGCCGTGGACCTCCAGCATGAAGGCGGCGAAATGGACGCGGCGCTTCCTGGGCTCGGTGGCGGCGTCGAAGAACAGGTCCATCAGCATGGTCTTGCCGCGCCCGACCGGACCCCAGAGATAGAGGCCGTTGGGGTCGGCCGGCTTCTGGGCGAAAAGGCGGCTCAGCAGACCGCGTGCCGGCGGCGGGGCACTGAGTTCGCGCCACAGCGCATCGAGCCGCGCAGCTGCCCGTTCCTGCGCGGAATCCGGCGCCAGCGTCCCCGATTTGACCCGTTCATGATAGGCGGCCAACGGGCCGTCCGAAGGACTCATCGAATTCCGCGATGCAGCAATAAAACGCTGCCGTTTCCTATCCGAAACGGCCCTGTGAGGCAAATGGGCGCCTCAGGCCCCGGGTTCCAGAAGCGTGCCGCCGACCGCGCCGTCGGTCGAGACCCACAGATGCGGCAGGCCGAGCTCAGCCAGCCAGGCTGGGCCGTCCGCCTCGCGCAGCATGCCGATGGTCGAGGCGCTGCCGGCGACGACGCACAGGTCGGAGAGCACGCTGACCGCCGCCATGCGGCGCACCGGCCAGCCGGTCAGGGGATTGAGGATATGGCCATAGCGCACGCCGTCCAGCACGATGCAGCGCTCATAATCGCCGCTCGAGGCCATCGCCCCCTCGCGCATCAGCACGGATTCGAGGATGCCGTCCGCCTGCCGCGGGTGGCGGATGCCGATCTTCCACGGGCTGCCGTCGGCGCGCGGACCGACGACGCGCAGATCGCCGCCCAGATTGACGACGGCGTTGGGCACGCCGGCATCGCGGCAGATCACCGCCGCCCGGTCCACCGCATATTCCTTCACGATCCCGCCGAAATCGATCTCCATGCCGGCCACGCAGAAGGACAGGACCGGCGGCGACCAGTCGACCTTACGCCAGCCGACCCGGTCCAGCAGGGAGGCGATCAGCGCCGCATCCGGTGGCGCGCCCGTATCGAACCGCCAGGCCCGCCGCAATATGCCGGAGGTGATGTCGAACAGGCCGCCGCTCTGCGCGTGGCAGGTGGCGGCATAGTTGAGCAGCTGCGCGGTCTCGTCATCGACCGCGATCGACCCGCCCTCGGCCGCCACCCGGTTGATGGCCGACAGGAAGCTCGTGTCGCGATAGCGCGAATAGAGCGCCTCAAGCCGCTCCACGTCGGCCATCACCAGGCTGGAAACATGCGCAGCCTCGGCCTCGGTTCCGGCGAACATCTGGATTTCGCAGGGCGAGCCCATGGCCTTGAACGGGATGCGGTGGAAGTCCGCGATGCCGGTCACGGACGCACCGTTGGGATCAGAACGCGGCCTCCCATGTCAGCGACAGCGCGCCGGTGCGCGCCCGCTGATAGCCGTTGGCGTCGTCGGCGACCGGCTGCAGCCACTCGACGCTGAGGCGGTTGCCGGCAAAGGCGCCGCTCGGCACCGTCGCGGTGACGCCGAAGCCGATATCGCCGAACCGGCCGCCATAGCTGCCGGGCTGATCCATCGGTCCCAGTTCGGTCTGCGGCTGAACGACATTCTTGAAGATCGGCACCGGTTGTCCGTTCACGATCTTATAGCCGTTCTGGACCGGGGTGACATGCGGCTTGAAACGGCCATGGATCACGCCCTGCTCGGTCCCGACGCCGCGCAGCGAGGCGGTCAGCCAATCCAGGACGCGGTAGCTGCCCCACACCGAGCCCTGCACCCTGTCGCCCAGGCGATAGCCGGCATCGTTGCTGGATTCCAGCCGCTCGACCCAGCCCAGCTGCGCGCCCCAGGCGAAGCGGCCCGTCCCGCCGCGATAGGTCAGCGTCGGGGCGAAGTCGACCGTGCCGCTGCCGGGCTGCAGGAAATAGCTGAGGTAATCGCTGCTCTTATTGACCCGCTTGTCGGTGCTGCCGGTCGGCAGGCTCAAGCCCACCGCCGCATCGATGCGGTTGCCGTCGTCGCCGAACAGCTGCTTCAGCACATAGATGCCGGTATCGCCCAGGCCGGCGCTGGAATGGAACAGGTTCGGCGGGATCGTGCCGCCGCCGGGGCCAAGGCCGGGATGCGGCGGCAGGATGATACCGCCGCCGCCGAGGTCGGTTTCGTCGAGATGGAGGTCGACCAATTGCGGCGACACCTGCAGCGTCCAGCCCGCCACCGGCGCATAGAGTATGTCGAGCGTCGTTGAATGGGCATAGGCGCCGGCCACCCGGCGCGTGCAGTCCTGCCCGCCGCAATCCAGCTTGGCGATCCGCGCGTCGCTGACCGTGTCGGTCCCGTGCAGCGTGTCGCCGCCCTGGATGCCGTAATCGTGATGCAGGCTGATGGCGAAATCGCCCCGCTCCGTCAGCAGCCGCGTAAAGCGCACACCCGCCGGAACCGGCGCTATCGCCGATGCCGGCGCGGCCGCCGCATCCTGCGTCTGGCCGTCGCCGCCGATCGCCGCGCCGTTGCGGTAATCCTCCAGCCCGGTGCGGCCGGCGAGGTCGAATTTCAGCGTGGCGTAGACCGTATAGGAATGCAGGTCGGCGAAATTCTGCACCCCGCCGCCGCCCAGCTTCAACTGGCCGGAGCGATAGGAATAATCCGCCCCGAGCTCGACCCGCAGATTCTCCTTCAGCTGCTTGTCGATCGCCAGTTCGATGGTCGCGGTGCCATAGCCGGCCAGCCGCTCGTCGCTGGAATAATGCTGGATGCGGACCTTGCTGAAATCGATCTGCGCCGGCACTTCGGGATTGCGCGGCAGCTTCACCGGGAACGCCTGGTTGAACAGGAAAAACGGCTTGTAGAAATAGGCCGCCGACTGGGTGTAGTAGCGCGCGCCCGGCACGATCATCCAGCCGTCGCCCAGCGGCTGATAGAGGCTGACGTCGAACGTGTGCGCGTCGATGCCCCAATCGTCGTGGAAGAAGCGGTAGTCGAAATGCAGGGCCGCGTCGGTGTCCGCGACATACTGGATATAGCGGATGTCGAAATTCCACTGATTGCGCAGGCGCGGGCGCTCTTCCAGCACGCCCTTGATGAAGACGGTACGCAGTTGGGTGATATCGATGAACTGGTGCGGATCGTCGAAGGCGAACTCGGTCGCCTTGTACGGGTTCGACAGATAGCCGGCGCTGCGCGTGTAGCCGATCTCCCCGGCGACCAGCGCGTCCTTGCTCAATATCTGGGTCACGCCGGCATTGGCCGAAACGTCGTGCCGGCTGCCATAGAGATAGCTCTCCGTGCCCTTCAGCCTGATCTGGTCGGTATAGGCCCCGAAATCGGCGGCGGTGTTGGAGGCGAGCGAGGCGGCGATGTCGCTGTAGGTGAAGCTCGCCCCCCAGTTCACCGTGGTCAGCTTCTGGTTCAGGTCCAGCGACCCGTCGGTATTGATGAAATACGACTTGTAGTCCGGCTCGTCCGATATGCCGGCGCCGAAGCTTGCCGTCGTGCTGTCCCAGCGATAGCCGATCTTCCCCGATATCTCCCGCCTGGTTTCCGGCGAGGCAGAGGCGATGACGTCGGCCAGCCGCGAATCGTTCACCCGGGGATAGGTCCGCCCATTGAAGATGCTGTAGTTGGGGACGACCGGCTGCCGCTTCAGATTGGTCGCGTAATAGGTCGGGATCGATGCGCCCGACTGGATCTGCGCGCCGATCGCGGCATGGGGCAGGGTGGTCACCGGCGTGGCGCCGGACCAGGTGTCCTGGGTGTAATCCAGCCCGAAGAAGATGCGATCGGCCAGCGTTCCCTGCGCCGCCAGCGACAGGCTGTCGACCTCCAGCGGTTTCGGCTTCACGAACAGGTATGAGCTGCTGAGGTCGCGCGACCCTTCCTCATAGCGATGATATTCGAGGCTGACGTTCTCGCTGTCCTGGGCCTGTGCGGTCGAGGGCGCCATGCCCGGCAGCGCCATGGCGGCGGCCGTCAGCGCCAGGAGGGCGGTTGACCGCGCGGCGGCCGGGCGATCCGGTTCAGTTGCAGCCACAGCCGCCTCCGGCCGCGCTGGTCGCGGCCGACGCGGACTCGCGGGTGGCGAATGTGTGGGCGCGCAGCGCGCTGTGGGTTCCGTTCGGCTCCAGCGCCATCTGCGGCTTGGCCAGGTTGCCGCGTTCCCATGGTTCGACCGGCTGGCAGGCCTGCAGGCACAGAAGCGCTGCCGCGGGCAGCAGAAATTTCAGCGGCCCGCCTTTCATTGCGCCGCGCCCTCGGCGATCAGCGCCTCCAGCTTTCCTTTCAGTTCATCGGCATCGTCGGCGCGGAAGCCCTTATGGACGGCGCGGATCGTGCCCTTGCGGTCGATCAGGTACGAGGTCGGCATCGTGGCGACGCCGAAATCCTTCGCGCATTTGCCCGTTTCGCCATGCGCGATGTCGAAGCCGGCCGGGTGCCTGTCGAGGAAGCGCGCGCCGTCGGCCGGCTTCTCGTCCATGTCGACCGCCACCACACGCAGCCCGCGCGCGCCGTAGGTCCGCTGCAGCTCGTTCATGAACGGGAAGGACAGCAGGCACGGCCCGCACCACGATGCCCAGAAATCGACATACAGCACCTGGCCGCGAAAGCTGTCGAGGGAAACGGGCTGCCCGGCGGCGTTCAGCGTCAGCGCGCAGGGCGGCGCCGGGGCGTCGGCGGCCCGGGCGGCCGCGATCGGCGACAGGGCAATGACGGCCGCCAGTGCCGCGCGCCCAAGAAGGGCCATTCCGTCCTTTCGCCGCTGATCCATGGCCCGCCCATCCCTCGACATCGTTCTTGCCTTTGCTTCGCCCATTGGCGCCTGGATTCCGACGCCGCAGGCCGGTCTTCTATTCCCGCGAAACAGTCCGATTGTAACGGCTTGTGACATCGCAACAATCGGGAAGCAATCGCCGCTCATATTCCGTATCGCCCGCCTTGGGCCAGACAGGAAAGGAAGAGAATGGACGAGATGATTTCGGATCGCGACGGCGGCCTGCGCGACGACCTTGAGCGGATCGAAAAGCGGCTGGTCGCACGCCGCCGCGCCTTGGGGCTGCTTGCCGGTTTTTCGGCGTCCGGCATGCTGGCGGGGCCCGCCTGGGGCGCGGCCTGCCTGGCGGACCCGACGGAGACATCCGGGCCCTATCCGGCGGACGGCACCAACCGGTCGTCCGGCGCGACGTCCGATATCCTGACCCAGTCCGGCATCGTGCGCAGCGACATACGGCGAAGCTTCATCGGCAGCTCCACCCTGGCGCAGGGTGTGCCGGTCAGGCTGACCCTGACGCTGGTGAACACCAATGCCAGTTGCGCCGCGCTCTCCGGCCACGCCGTCTATCTGTGGCACTGCGACCGCGCCGGCAATTACTCGCTCTATACCGCGGCGTCGGAAAGCTATCTGCGGGGCGTGCAGGTCAGCAATGCCAAGGGGCGGGTCACCTTCACCACGATCTTCCCCGGCTGCTATTCGGGCCGCTGGCCCCATATGCATTTCGAGATCTTCAAGTCGCGCGCGGCGGCCACCGTCGGCACGAAGGCGATGCTGACGTCGCAGCTGGCAATGCCGAGCGCGATCGCCGGCAGGGTCTACAACAATGCCAGCGGCTACAGCGCCAGCGTGGCCAATTTCAAGAATGTCAGCCTCGCCGACGACATGGTCTTCGGCGACGACACGATGGCGCAGCTGACGGTGATGACGCCGAAAATGGCGGGCAGCGTGGCCGACGGCTATATCGCGACGGCGACGATCGGCGTGCCCGTCTAGCGTCCACAGGCCCTAGGCGACCGCCTTCATCGGGCCGGCCCGCAGCAGCATGCCGAACAGGTCGCGCGGCTCGTCCGGGTCGGCCAGCAGGTCCAGCTCCTCATAGAGGCCGGTGGCGTGGAGCTGTTCCCTGACATAGCGGAGCGCCGAGAAGTCCTCGACCGCAAAGCCGACAGAATCGAACAGGGTGATCTGCCGCGCCGCCTTCCGCCCGGGGGCAAGGCCGGCGATCACCCGCCACAGCTCGGTAACCGGGTGATCGGGGGCGAGCTGCTGGATCTCGCCCTCGATCCGGGTCTGCGGCGTGTATTCGACGAAGATCGCCGCGCGCCGGAGGATATCGGCATGCAGCTCGGTCTTGCCGGGGCAGTCGCCGCCGACCGCGTTGATGTGGATTCCGGCGCCCACCATGTTGTCGGTCAGGATGGTCGCATACTGCTTGTCGGCGGTGACGGTGGTGACGATCTCGGCCCCCTCGACCGCCTCTTGCGACGACCCGCAGACGGCGATGTCGAAGCCGAAACCGGCGAGGTTGCGCACGCATTTCTCGCTCGCCGCCGGGTCGATGTCGTAGAGGCGCAGCCGGTCGATGCCCAGCAGCGCCTTGAAGGCGACGGCCTGGAATTCAGCCTGCGCCCCGTTGCCGATGATCGCCATGGTCCTGGCCCCCTTCGGCGCCAGATGCTTGGCGGCCAGCGCCGAGGTGGCGGCGGTGCGCAGCGCCGTCAGGAAGGTCATCTCGGTCAGCAGCAGCGGATAGCCGCTGGCGACGTCGGCCAGCACGCCGAAGGCGGTGACGGTCTGTAAGCCATCGCGCATGTTCTTCGGGTGGCCGTTCACATATTTGAAACCGTATGTCGCCTGGTCGCTGGTCGGCATCAGCTCGATCACCCCGTCCGGGCTGTGCGAGGCGAGCCGCGGCGTCTTGTCGAACGCCTCCCAGCGCCGGAAGTCGCTCTCGATGGCGTCGGCCAGCTCGACCAGAAAGCGTTCGATGCCGATGCGCAGCACCAGCTTCATCATGTGATCGACGCTGACGAAGGGCACGATGTTGAGCTTCTTCTCCATGGATCAATACCCCCGTGTCGGCCGGTCCAGCACCCGGCGGCCCATCAGGCTGGCGGCGAGGTCGACCATCAGCACGGCGGTGCGGCCGCGCTCGTCCAGGAATGGGTTCAGCTCGACCAGGTCCAGGCTGGTCACCAGGCCGCTGTCGTGCAGCATCTCCATCACCAGATGCGCCTCGCGGAAAGTCACCCCGCCCGGCACGGTGGTGCCAACGCCCGGCGCGATGCCATCGTCGAGGAAATCCACATCGAAGCTGACATGCAGCAGGCCGTTCGCCGCGGCGACCATGTCCAGCCAGCCGGACAGCAGCTTGGACACGCCGTTCTCGTCGATGGCGCGCATGTCGAACACGGTGATGCCGGTCTTGGCGATGGCGATCCGTTCGGCCGGGTCGACGCTGCGGATGCCCATCATGCAGATATTCTCCGGCTTCACCGGCACGGCGAGAGGCGGATAGATGCCGGCAAAGCTCTCCCGCCCGGTGGCATAGGCGACCGGAACGCCGTGCAGATTGCCGCTGACGGTGGAATCCAGCGTGTGATAGTCGACATGCGCGTCCAGCCACAGCACGAACAGCGGCCGGCCCAGCTCGGCGGCGCGCCGTGCATGGCCGGCCAGCGTGCCGGCGCCCAGGCTGTGATCGCCGCCCAGAACGATCGGCATGCCCTCGGCGCTTTCACGATAGACCGCGTCCGCCACCGCCTCGATCCAGGCGACGATTTCCGGCAGGGATTTGATCGCGGCATTGGGGTGCGAGACGTCGCGGACCGGCCCGGGCGTTATATTGCCGCGATCGATGACGGTGAGCCCCAGGTCGGTCAACGCCCCTTCCAGCTTGGCGGCGCGGAACGCCGATGGGCCCATGTCGCATCCCAATATGCCCGTACCTTGCTGGACCGGAACGCCGATAAGGATGCAGGGGGGCATGGCCATCGATGAACTCTCCTTCACGCTGTCCCACAGACATAGATGTGGTGTGTGGCGAAATGAACGAAGAATATTGCCAAAAAGCGATACTGATATTACCAGATTGTCAGCATATTCCGCCACTCTGGTGATCGATGGACGATATCGACCGGCGCCTGATCGCGCTGTTGCGCAAGAATGGCCGGCGCAGCGTCTCCGACCTGGCGCTCGATCTCGGCCTGTCGCGCGCCACGGTGCGCGCCCGCATGGACCGGCTGGAGCGCGAAGGGGAGATCGTCGGCTATACGCCGATCCTGCGCTCGGACGTCATCGCGCTGCCGGTGCGCGGCCTGACGCTGATCGAGGTTGAGGGCAGGGCGGCCGACCGGATCGTCGACACTCTGGCCGGCTTCACCGAGGTCAGCGCCATCCACACGACAAACGGCAAATGGGACCTGATCGTCGAGCTGGGCACCCAGAGCCTGACCGAGCTCGACGCCGTCCTGCGGCGCATCCGGCTGATCCCAGGCATCACCGCATCGGAAACCAATCTGCTGCTGGCGACGCCCAGAACGGCACAGGCCAGGCGGGACTAATGCAAAAGGGGAAGAATATGCGGCGTATTCTGGCGATAGGGCTGATCGTGGCGTGCATGGCAGGCGCGGCCCAGGCCGGCGGCCTGCCGCCGATCCGAGAGGTGGTTTCCTTCGGCGATAGCCTGTCCGACTGCGGCGCCTTCGGCTTCAAGCCGACTACCGCGCCGTCGCTGACCTGGAACCAGCGTGTCGCGCGGCATTACGGCTACGACCTCGGGCCGAACTGGATCGGTAACCCATCGGGAGCTGCCGAATCCCACCCGGGCGGCCTCTGCTACGCCCAGGGCGGGGCGCGCACGGCGGCTGCCGGCCCGGGCGGCATGCCGCTCCCGGGCACGGTCCAGCTCGACCGCTTCCTTGCCGACCGCAAACGCTTCGCCGACGATCAGCTCGTCACGGTCTATCTCGGGACCAACGACGTGCTGATCAATTTCTTCGGGATGAACAAGACCCTGGGCCAGGGCGATCCGAAGGCTGTCGGCTCGGCCAGGCAAGTGGTGGAACAGGCGGCCAGGGACCTCGCCGCTCTCGTGCAGCGGATGCTCGACAACGGGGCGAAGCGGGTCGCCGTCCTCAATCTCTATGATCTGGGCGCGACCGGCTTCATCGATGCCAGCCCGATTCTCACCGGCCTGGCCGACGACTTCAACGCGACCCTGGCCAAGGCCTTGCCCCGGGACCGCCGGATCGTGCCCGTGGACACGCGCGCCTTCTTCAACGCCTTGTCCGCGAATCCCAAGACTTACGGTTTCACGCATCCGATGAACGACGACGCCTGCGAAACCCCCCGCGTGCTCGGCCCCGACTGCTACGCCAGCGCGGCCAAGTGGAAATCCCCCGACGCGGACCAGACCTACATGCTGATCGGCATGGTCCACTTCACCGCCAAGACCGAGGCGCTCCTGGCGGATTACGTGCTGCGGCGGGTGGGCAAATAAGGCGGCGTAACGTGTAAGACGATTCTTGAAACCGGCCGGCAATGAGGGCACATTTCGATCATGATTATGAAGTCGCCCAAGCCCCTGAATTCTCCGCAATCCAAGCATGCCGCGCGTATTCTCGGCAGGAGCGAGGCAACGGGAAAATTCATTTTGAGGCCCGCCTCCAAGACTGGAACGATCTCGATCGCAGCTGCCAGGGCAGCGGTCAAAAGCGTTAACAGCAAGAAGAAGTAAATTTGGCCTCCGGCGTCATCGAGACGTCGGCTGACGACGTTTTCATCAACTGTCCGTTCGACCGTGATTATGCTCCGATTTTCCGGGCACTGGTCTTTGCCATATACGCTTGCGAATTTCGGCCGCGTTCGGCGCGTGAGCTCGATGATGGCGGCCAGACGCGGATCGACAAAATATTTCGGCTGATCGACGAGTGCCGCTATGGCATCCACGATCTTTCTCGAACCCAGTTGGATGCGGTCAATCATCTGCCGCGGTTCAACATGCCTCTCGAACTCGGCATTTTCCTGGGCGCCAAACGTTATGGCGGCAAAGCTCAGAAAGCGAAGATGGCGCTGATTTTCGACATCGAACAATATCGCTATCAGCGCTTTATCTCCGACCTTTCGGGCATGGATATCCACGAACATGGTGGAGACCCGATGCGGGCATTGCGTGAAGCGCGAGACTGGCTCGCAACGGCCTCGCGCAGGGTCTTGCCAAGCGGAGATCGCCTGGCTCGGGTTTATCAGGATTTCCTAGGTGACCTTCCGGCGTTGGCGGCGGAATTCGAATGCGACCCCGACATGATCCATTACGTCGATTTCGAGCGAATCATCGTGACGTGGCTCGAGCAGGCGCCATCCCCAGGGTAATCGGCCAGTCGCCTCAAGCCACCGAAATCCCGCCATTGGCGCTCACCACCTGCCCGGTGATGTGGGAGGCCAGCGGGCTCGCCAGGAAGGCGATGATAGGGGCGACGTTTTCGGGCACGGGAACGCCGAGCCGCGCACGGCTCTCGGCTTTCTGGAACAGCTTGCGGCTGAACTCGCCGGCCATCACCGCGTCATAGGTCTTGGTGTTGCGGGTGATCGAGGGTGTCACGACGTTGGCGCGGATGTTCTGGCGGGCGAGTTCCACCGCCAGGGTCTTCACGAACATGGCGTTGCCGGCGAAGGCGGCGCCGATCACGGATTCGCCCGGTGTCGCCAGCCTGGCCGCGTCCGACGCCACCGAGACGATGGCGCCGCCGCCCCTGGCCTGCATCATGGGGATCGCCTTGTGGCAGCAGCGCATCAGGCTGATCAGCTTCCCCTCAAGGGTCGCCTGCCAGCCCGCGGGGTCCAGCTTCATGAACAGGTCGGGCGGGCCGCCGCCGATCGCGGTATGGACCAGTATATCCAGGCCGCCGAACGCGGCTTCGATTTCGGCGAACAGGGCGTCCACCGCGACCTGATCGGCATAATCGGCGGCGATGAAGCGGAATTCGGTGCCGGGCGCCAGCGCCGCCAATCGGCGTTGCTGAGCCTCGCCGGCGGCCCGGTCGCGCCCGTTCAGGATCACCGCCTTTGCCCCGCCCCGGCCCAGCAGCTCGGCCGTCGCCAGGCCGATGCCCGAGGTCGAGCCGGTGACGAGCGCGACCTTGCCTGCGAACAGGGTCGGGGCGAAAGCGTCGCTCATCGCGCCAGCGTTCCGCCGTCCACCGCCAGCGGGTGGCCGGTGATGAAGCTGGCGCGCTCGGAGCACAGGAACAGCACCGCGTCGGCCACCTCGTATGGCTGGCCGATGCGCTTCATCGGGTGCAGCTTGGCGACCAGCCTGGCATTGTTCGGATCGCGCGCCGTCATGTCCTGAACCATCGGCGTGTCGATCGCCGCCGGGCATACCGCGTTCACCCGGATGTTCTGGGTGGCGTAATGCATCGCCACCGACTTGGTCAGGCCGAGGACCGCGTGCTTCGAGCCGATATAGGACGGGTGGCCCGTGCCATTGAAGCCGGCGACCGAGGCCGTGTTCACGATCGCGCCGCCACCGGTCTTCAGCATCTGCGGCACCTCGTACTTCATGCACAGGAACACGCCGCGCGTATTGATCGCGAAGGTATTGTCGAAGATCGGCGTGTCCCAGAATTCGTCCGGCCCGGCCCCGCCGGAGATGCCGGCATTGTTGAAGGCGAAATCCAGCCGGCCGAAGCGCCCCGCGGCCTCGCCAACCATCGCTTCGACGGCGGCCTCGTCGCGCACATCGGCGTGGATATAGAACGCCGCGCCGCCCGCCTCTTCGATCAGGCCGACGGTCTCGTGCCCGCCTTTATCGGCGATATCCTGAACAACGACCCTGGCCCCGGCCTTCGCGAAGGCGATCGCGGTCGCCCGGCCCAGCCCGCTGCCGCCGCCCGTCACCAGCGCCACTTTCCCCGCGAACTCCTGCTCGGCCATACCGTTCCCCCGCTCAAGTTTCAACGACCTATACCCGTCATTGCGAGCGAAGCGAAGCAATCCAGAGCCTCACCGATCGGTGCTTGGGCAAACGGCCCTGGATTGCTTCGCTGGCGCTCGCAATGACGAATCAGGGGAGAGTGCCGAAACAATTTTGCGCAAGAAAATTGCTGCATGATTTCGCAGTTCTGCCGGAACGCGCCGTTTTCCCGCGAGTTACGCAGAGGAAATGGCGGAAAACAGGCGAGAATCAGCCATGCGGGGTTTGCATGAACGCCATGCATCCGGCCTGACTACATTCACTCCATGGAAATCGACGCGCGGCCCGGCTCCCGGCGCGGCGCTTTTGCTCATTTTCAGGGGACTTTCATGACCATCTATTCCGGCCCGGTCTTCGCCATGGCGAAGGAGCAGTTCGGCACGATCGCCGACCATCTGGGCATCCCGCACGACGAGCGCGACCGGCTGCTTTATCCGAAGCGCGCCGTCACCGTGTCGATCCCGATCCATATGGATGACGGCTCGACCGCCGTGTTCGAGGGCTATCGGGTGCAGCATCACCTGACGCTTGGGCCGACCAAGGGCGGTGTCCGCTTCGCCCCCAATGTCGATATCGGCGAGGTCGGGGCGCTGTCGATCTGGATGAGCTGGAAATGCGCGCTGGCCGGCCTGCCCTATGGCGGGGCCAAGGGCGGCGTCACCTGCGACCCGACCAAGCTGTCGAAGCGCGAGCTGGAGGCGGTGTCCCGCCGCTATATGCAGGAGATGATCCCGTTCGTCGGGCCGCACACCGACATCATGGCGCCCGACATGGGCACCAACGAGCAGGTGATGGCCTGGTTCATGGACACCTACTCGACCAATGTCGGCCACTCGGTGAGTGAGATCGTGACCGGCAAGCCGGTCGCGATCGGCGGCACCGCCGGCCGGCGCGAGGCGACCGGGCGCGGCGTCGTCTATCTGGTCGAGCGGGCGCTCAGCCAGCTGAAGATGAAACACTCCGAGACCACCGCCATCGTCCAGGGCTACGGCAATGTCGGCAGCGTCGCCGCGGTCAACCTGGCGCACCGCACCGGATCGAAGATCCTGGGCGTCAGCGATCACACCGCCGCCTATTACGACCCCAAGGGGCTGGATATCGACGCGATCGAGCGGCACGCGGCGACCAATGGCGGCGTGCTCAAGGGCTGGTCGAACCAGCTTTCCATCGACCCGATGGAGATGCTGGAGCAGAAATGCGACATCCTGGTGCCGGCCGCTGTCGAACAGGTGATCACCGGCGAGAATGCCGGCCGGCTTAAATGCCGGATCATCGCGGAGGGCGCCAACGGCCCGACCACGCCGGAGGCCGACCGCATCCTCGATCAGCGCCGCGACGAGATCTTCGTCATCCCCGACATCCTCTGCAATTCCGGCGGCGTGATCGTGTCCTATTTCGAATGGGTACAGGACCTGCAGCAGCTGTTCTGGGCCGAGACCGAGGTCAACGACAAGCTGTACCGGCTGCTGGAAATGGCCTTCGCCCAGGTGACAAAGCGCGCCCAGGCCGAGAAGATTTCCAACCGCACCGCCGCCATGGCGATCGGCGTGGAGAAGGTGCGCGAGGGCAAGCGGCTCAGGGGGCTGTTCCCGTAAGTCTTCTCCTTCTCATCCCCCCAACATACCGTCATGGCCGGGCCTGACCCGGCCATCCATGGCCCTCCGTTAGCGCTTGCGCTCGTGGGACCGCGTGGATGCCCGGATCAAGTCCGGGCATGACGAATTGCTGTATTGCCGATCGACCCCGATGGTATGTCTTTGTCGCTGAGCAAAGAAGCAATCGGGGAGTCGACGTGAAGGCAATGAAGCTGAAGACGACGCGTGAACTCGACAAGCTCGTCGTATTGGCCGCGTTCTGGTCGTTGCTGGCCGTTGCGAGCCCTGCATCCGCCGACCAGCCGGCAGGGGGTTCTGCCGAGGAAGGCCTCAAGCGCCTGTGCGAGACGGCGCCTTGCCGGCGGAATGTCGAGTTCACGCTGAAGAAGCGGGACGGTTCGGATTTCGTCTACCGGACGCCTCTCGCACCACCCGTTGTCCAGCCCGCATATATAACGGTTTATCCGGGCGAGACGCTGTATTTCGAAGCCGCGGAAGGCTCGGGCGGTGATTTGGAGCTCCGCCTCGTTCCCGCGATCGCTCATCCCGAAAAGACCTTCGTGATGAACTTGGTGCAAAAGCAGGGCATTGGCGATGGAACGGGCATGACGTTCGAGATCAAGAACCCGTTCAAAAAGCGGGTGCGGTATCATCTGGAACTAATGCCGCTCGAGAAGGAAATCGTCATCAAATCCTCCACCTGCCCGATCATGGAGGGGCTGACGAATTTTGAATTCTGGCCTTATCCGATCTTTCAGGTGCTCATAGAAAAGGTCCGCTTCATGGACCCCGCCGAGCCGGCCTCCTGTATCGAATAGCGCGAGCCGTTCCGGCTATATGACTGGCTATTCGGATGCTATGTGTCGGCAACGGAACGAAGCCACGTAAGGGAAATCGACATGAAGGCAGTGACGCTGACGGCGCCGGGTGGGCTGGATAAGCTCGTCTACACAGATGTGCCCGACGCGCCGCCGCCCAGGGCCGGCGAGATCACCGTTCGCCTGCGCGCCAGCTCGCTGAACTACCATGACTACGTCGTCGCCATCGGCCAGCTGAAGACCGCCGATAACCGTATCCCGATGTCGGACGGGGCGGGTGAGGTTACGGCCGTCGGCGAGGGCGTGACCGAGTTCAAGGTCGGCGACCGGGTCATGGGCATGTTCTACCCGGATTGGCTGCTGGGCGACGCCACGCCCGACACGACGCGCCGTATTCCCGGCGATACGATCGACGGCTTCGCCCGCGAATATGTCACCGTGCCGGCCCAGGCCTTCACCAAGACGCCGCCAGGCTATTCGCATGCTGAGGCCGCCACGCTGCCCTGCGCCGCGCTGACCGCCTGGCGCGGGCTGGTGGTCGCCGGTGGGGTCAAGCCGGGCGACAACGTGCTGGTCCAGGGGACAGGCGGCGTGTCGATCTTCGCGCTGCAATTCGCCAAGATGGCCGGCGCCACTGTCTATGCCACCTCCTCGTCGGACGCGAAGCTTGAGCGGCTGAAGTCGCTCGGTGCCGACTACCTCGTCAACTACAAGTCAGAGCCCAAATGGGGCAAGAAGATCAAGGAGATGACCGGCGGGCGCGGCGTCGATCACGTGCTTGAGGTCGGCGGGCCGGGCACGCTGAACCAGTCGATGTGGGCCAGCCGCATGGGCGGCCATATCGCGCTGATCGGCGTTCTGACCGGCATCGCCGGCGACGTCCAGACTTACCTCATGTTCTCCAGCCAGCTCCGCGTCACCGGCATCATGGTCGGCAGCCGCCAGGATCAGCTCGACATGAACCGCGCCATCGCCGCCGCCGGGATCAAGCCGGTGATCGATTCCACCTTCGGCCTCGCCGACATCGCCAATGCCTTCCGCCACCAGGAATCGCAGAAGCATTTCGGCAAGATCTGCCTGGAGTTCTGAGATGACCCGTATCCCCTACGCCGATCCGGCCAAGCTGTCCGCAACCGTAAAGGCGACCCTGGAACGCGCGCCGATCAACATCATGCGGATGGTCGCCAACGCGTCCGAGCCGGTGTTCAACGGCTTCGGCCAGTTCTCCGGCGGCTTCTATCAGCCGTCCGACCTCGATCCGAAGCTGCGCGAGGTGGCGATCCTCAGGGTCGGCTATATCTCCAAATCGGCCTATGAGGTCTTCCACCATGAGGGGCTGGGCCGTGAGGTGGGCTTGAGCGACGGCCAGATCGCCGCGATCAAGGCCGGCCGTCCCGACCCGGTGCTGACCCCGGCGCAAGCTGCGGTGATGGCTTTCGCCGATGACGTGATCCTCAATGTCCGCGCCGGCGATGCCACCCTGGCGGCCGTGCGTGCGCATCTGTCCGACCGGGCCGTGGTCGACCTGATCCTGGTCATCGGCCTCTACATGACCGTCAGCCGCCTGCTGGAGACGACCGGCGTCGAGTTGGACCGCGCCCCGATCGATACGGAGCTCACCGGTTCATAAGCCGAACCCTACCCCTAGAGGGCACGCATGGCGGATAAAGCGGGCGAATGGTTTGCGGTGAAAGGGCTGTTCCGCTGGTATTTCAGGGAAACCGGCGACACCGGGCGGGTCGAAGAACGGGTTGTTTTGTTTCGGGCTGAGAATTTTGATCAGGCAATCGAATTTGCCGAACGTGAGGCGGAATCATATTGCGCGGACGATCCGAAGGCCAATTTCCAAATCGAGACTCTTGGTTGGTGGAACGCCTATCAGATCGGGGAAGAACAGATCGGTCACGGGACCGAAGTTTACTCCCGCCTAGCGGACACTTCCCTGTCCGGAGAATCGTTCATCCGAAGGTACTATCCAAAGTCACAAGATCGCTGAATGAGAATTAAACACCAAGGCACCAAGACACCAAGTTAAAGCCGGAAATTTGGTTTCTTCTCGGTGCCCTTGGCGTCTTGGTGCCTTGGTGTTTCCTCTTATTCTTGCGGCGCTTTTCAGGCCTTCTTCGGGTTGGCGATGGCCATGGCCTTCTGATAGCCGGGGCGGGCCTCGATCCTGGCGATATAGGCGGCGATGTTGGGGTACTGCGCCAGGTCGGTGTTCATCACCGGGCTGCGGACGATGCCGAAGCAATAGGACATCATGATGTCGGCGGCGGTGAAATCGTTGCCGGCGAAATAGGGGCTCTTGCCCAGTTCGCTTTCC
>Ga0207694_10001504_pt1 | contig 19893 bp, 15 predicted proteins | sample KBSC34metaG_FD_184353 | JGI IMG/M metagenome (GOLD analysis project Ga0207694, IMG submission 184353) | Corn rhizosphere microbial communities from Kellogg Biological Station, Michigan, USA - KBS C3-4 metaG (SPAdes) (version 2) | ecosystem: Host-associated > Plants > Roots > Rhizosphere > Soil... | reverse complement strand
GGCGAAAGTCATCAGCCAGGACACGCCCCTGCCCTCGCTCGAGGTCTCGGCGGAGACCATCGTGCAAGCGGCGGCGGGCAGCGGCGGTTCCTATACCACGCTGTCGTTCCGCGACGCGGAGTCGCCACTACCCATGGAATCCAATCCGCGGAAAGTGTTTCTGCAGCTTTTCGGCGAGGGTGACACGCCTCCGGAACGCGCCTCCATCCGCCGCCAGACCAACAGCATCCTGGACCTGATTTTGGATCGCACTAAACAGCTTCAGGGTGAACTGGGGAATAGCGACCGTTCCCTCCTCGAAGGGTACCTCGAAAGCGTTCGCGAGATCGAGCGGCGCACGCAAAAGGCAGCGTCAAAAGATCTCTCGGCCTTGAAAATTCCCGAAGCGCCGATCGGCGAGCTGGACTCCTTCCCTGACCAGGTCAAGTTGATGTTCGACTTGATCGCGCTCGCCTATCAGGCAGACCTCACCCGCGTGGCCTCCTACATTATGGTGGCGGAAGGAACCAACCGAACGTACAACCACATTGGTGTGCCAGATTCGTTCCATCCCGTATCGCACCACGCCAACGACATGGAGCGACTCAACAAGCTGGTGAAGATCCAGAGCTGGCACGTGGAAAAATTCGCCGAGTTCCTCGCGAAGCTAGCCGCCACGCCCGACGGCCCAGGTACCCTGCTCGATCATTCGATCCTCATGTACGGATCGAACATGAGTAACAGCGATCTGCACAACAACTATCCGGAGCCGAACATTGTGGTTGGCGGCGGCAACGGCAAAATGAAACTCGGCGGCCAGCATATCGCTCTGCCCGAACGCACGCCGATCGCAAACCTCCACCTGACTCTGCTCCAAAAGGTGGGTGTCGAGCGCGACAAATTCGGCGACAGCACTGGTACCATCGCGGAAATCTGACATGCATCGTCGGGAGTTCTTAAAAAGCGCGATAGCGGGCGGATTGGCTCTAGCGGCCTCTCGCCGCATGTCCGCTCAGCAGAAGCTCACAGATCAACTGACCATCGTGGACGGCGGAGGCGCGAATGTTGTCGCGTTCTTTTCCGGCGACGCGTTGCTGCTGGTGGATAGCGGCGCTCCCCAATCCGGCGATAAAGTGACTGCGGCGCTCAAAAGCTGGAACGCGAATGCCAAAGTCCAGACGCTGTTCAACACCCACTATCACCTGGATCAGACCGGCAACAACCAGATGTTCGCGTCTATGGGAGCGAAGATCATCGCCCACGATCGCACCCGCCAGTGGATGTCCACGGATTATTGGGTGCCGGAGCTGGATCGCTACGAAAAGGCGCGTCCCAAAGAAGCCCGCCCCACCGAAACCTTTGAGACTGCGGGTAGCATGACCGCCGGCGACGAAAAAATCGATTACGGTTACCTTTTGCTCGCGCACACCAGCGGCGATATCTACGTCTTCTTCCGAAAGGCGAATGTATTGGCGGTGGGCGACGTGGCCTCGCCCCTCCGAGACCCAGCGCTCGATTATTTCACGGGAGCCTGGATCGGCGGCCGTGTGGACGCGATGGACAAAGTCCTCACGCTGGCCAATGAGCAGACCAAGATCGTTCCCGCGTACGGCCCCGTAGTGACCCGCACCGAGTTCAAAGCCGAGCGCGACATGCTGGAAGAAGTGCGCAACCGTCTGTGGACCCAAGTCCGCGAAGGCGACGGCCCCCAGGACATGCTGGAAGGCGGTGTACTTAAAAATCTCCCGCGAACCTGGAAAGATCCATACAAGTTTCTGTACGACGCGGCCAAAGGGATGTGGGCGCACCACGACAAGCTGGACCGAAACGTTGTGTAAGGAGGAATCCATGAAGCGCTTCATTCTTACTGCCGTTTGCATGATCGCCGCCGCGTTGCCTGGACGAGCAGAAGGTCCAGCGCCAGCCGCGCTCGCGAACCTGATCCAGACTGGAAGCCGCAAGGCGGCGCTAGAGAAGATCCGCGCGGGCGCCGACGTAAATGAAGCCCAGCCCGACGGCACACGCCCCATCCACTGGGCCGTGTATCGCGTGGATTACGAACTCCTCGACGCACTGCTCGCCAGAAAAGCAAAAGTAGATGTAGCCAATGAGTTCGGCGCAACACCCCTTGCGGAAGCCGCCAAACTCGGAGATGCCAAGCTAGTGAAGAAGCTCCTCGATGCTGGCGCCGCCTCCGAGGCTGCGAATGCGGACGGACAGACGGCCCTGATGCTAGCCATCAAGACCGGCGAGTCGCCCGTGGTCGAAATGCTGATCAAGGCCGGGGCCAACGTGAATGCAGTCGAAAAGTTTCATAATCAAACACCGTTGATGTGGGCGGCCGCGGCCCCGAAAAACGCCGGTGAAATAACGAAGATGCTCCTCGCCAAAGGCGCCAGCGTAAAGGCGCGTGCGCTCGCCTACGATTGGCCCAGCCAGATTACCTCCGAGCCGCGCGCGCAATATCGTCCCGTCGGCGGATTGACCGCTTTACTCTATGCCGCGCGCGAGGGCTGCTACGATTGCGTCGAAGCGCTGCTCGCGGCCGGCGCAGACGCGAATGTACCCACGCCAGAGGGAGTAACGGCGCTGATGATGTCCCTCGATAACGATCAAACCAGCGTTGCCAAACTGTTGCTCGATCGCGGCGCCAATCCGAATCTTTGGGATTGGTGGGGACGTACGGCGCTCTACATCGTCATCGATCGCAAAGAAGGCGGTTCTTCCGCAGGCCTGCGGCTGGGCGAGGCGGCGTTAAGGGACGCTCCCCCGCCCCCGAAACCCATCGCAGCAACCGGAACCAGCCAGCCGCCGGTTTCCTACATGGAAATCGTACACGCGCTGCTCGACGCCGATGCCGACGTCAACACTCAGCTCAACATGCATCGCCCCAGCCGCGGAGGCAACAGCGGCCGCTTCATCGATCCTCTGCTCGGTACCGGTTGCACGCCGCTGCTACGCGCCACCATGGGCGCCGATATGGAAGTCGTACAGGCTCTCCTGGCGAAAGGCGCTCAGCCCAACATCAACGACATGGGACTGACGCCGTTTCTGGTGGCGGCCGGTGTCGGAACCGGGAACCGTGGAGGAACGGGCCTTGCCGCCGCCTCGAGCGCCGGAGGAGCAGTGAATATGCCGCTGATGCAACTCCTGCTCGAAAACGGCGCCGACGTGAATGCCCAGGTGAGCGGCACGACGACCTATTCGCTGCGGATTTCCCGCGCACCGTCGTCCAACGAAGGGATGACGGCTCTCCACGTCGCGGCGCTGACAGGCAATACCGACCTGGTGCGTTATCTGCTAGGAAAAGGCGCGAACGCGGGCATCGCCGACGCCGGCGGCCGCAAGCCGATCGATCTGGTCGGTGCCCAAACCAGCGCCAATCCCGCGACTTCTTCGACAGTAGGCAATGCAACCACAGCTCGCGCCGCGGGTCGAGTGATCGCCACCGCAGCCAGCGCCACCGAGATTCGCGGTCTGCTCGAGAACGCCGCGGCGTCCAAATAATCTCGCATCAGTTGAGACCGCCTATTTTGCCAAGGCTGGCAGCGTAGTAAACGTGTGCGCGATTGGGATGCGGATTCCTAACGCGCCAATCTGGGCACCGGCCGGTGGGTCGAACTCAATTGTGCCGCGAATGTTCGCGGTGGCGAGATATTTGTCGGCCACAAGTGTGAAAGCCAGGTGTCCGTTGGCGGGCAACGAGATGGTGTCCGTCGCGATTTGGGCGCCCGTGTCATCACGCACCACCACCGGTATATTAACCGCCTGCATAGAGACGTTGTTGATCGCGACACCGGTTGCCGTGTTATTCGTATTATCGAAGGCGAGCAGATACGAATTGGCGTTACGGCTCTCGAGCGGCACCACTGCCTCCTGACCGTTGGGATTGTAGCGAAAAATTACAAATCCGCTGACATTCCCGCTAGTAGTGAGTTGCGCCGAGCCGGTCTGAACCGGGTCGGTTAAAGGTCCATCCGCCACAACCATCAGCATCGCGCCCGCTCCCACCGAGGGGTTGATGGAAGAGACGGTAGTGGCATTGCCGGGCGATTGCGGGTAGGTTACCGACAAGGGCAGAGGATTGCCGCCATCGTCGAAAAACTTCAGAGTGGCCGCGGAGCGCGTGTTACCGGCGTTTACTAACACGAAAGTGGTTTCCCACCCGTTCGACACCGCGATGTGCGCGATGGATCCGCCGCTGGTGCCGATATTGGCAAGTGCTGGAATGGTGGTGAGCGTGTTGCTGGAACCCAATGGCGTGGTGCGGATGCCCAGCACGCTGATCCGCCCCCCGGAAGGCGTGTTGAACTGAACGGTGCCGCGCTGGCCAGCGGTTACCGGGAACTGCGCAGATAGAACGAAGGAGGTGTGTCCGCCGCCCGCAAGCGTGGGAAGGAACCCCGACGCAATTTGTGAACCGGTGTCGTCGCGAATTACGACCGCGATGTCAGCCGCTTGCGCCGCGACGTTCTCCACCGCTACCCCTAATACCACGCCGCCGGTGTTATCAAAAGCTATCAGATACGAACTCGCGTTGCGGGTTTCGAGCGGCACAACCGCTTCCTGCGCCCCCGGAATCAGGTGGAATATGGCGAACCCGTCGACGGAGCCGGCGGCAGCGAGTTGTGCCGAGCCGATTTTCACCGGCGGTGTTTGCGGACCAGCGGTATCAACGATCAGCGAAGCGTTGGCGGAAAGTGTTGGCTGAATCGATGCCGCCAGCAGCGGATCGGGAGCCGCCGGTTGTTGTGGAAACGCCAGGGGCAGCGTAAGTTGGCCGCCGGCGTCGCCGAACAGACTCAGTTGCGCCTGTGCGGGTGTCGAACCCTTGTTCACCAGCGTGAACGTTGTAGTCCAGTTCTCCTCCGCAGCTAGGTGCGGCATCGAGCCAATGAGATTCAGGCCGGAGACTGCCGCTTGCTGCTCCACGGTAAAAGAGAATCCGCCAATGGTGATGGCTCCGCTGCGGGCGGCTCCCAGGTTGGCCGCAACCTGATAGCTGAGCGCAGCACTGCCCATTCCGGAGGAGGGTCCCGCGAAGGAAATCCAGTTCACACTGCTGGATGCTGCCCAGGGGTAGTTCGCGGGAAACGTAAGATTAACGGACTGGCTCCCGCCGCTCGCCGGCAGTACTTGTCCCCCCGCCGGAAATGGATTGACGGTTAGGACATTTACTGCGAAAGGAACCGAAAACAACAGGCTCCCGCGGTCGAACACACGGGCTTGCCAAACGCCGTTCACCTGACTGAGACCAAGACTGTTCAATACCAGGCTGCGGGCGTTGTCGAAGCAGAGGAAACCTGACGTGGGAGGCCAAGTGCTGCCCGCTACAACGCCCCCATTAGGCGTGACCCAGTCATAGGTTAGCGAGTCGCTCGTCGCGATCGTGGCGTTGAAATACAGGTACACTGTGTCGGTTGCCAAGAAAAAGCTCACAGCAGGCGGGACAGAGCCGCAACCTGTAAGCGGTGGCGGGGTTGTCGTGACTCGTTGGAGAGTGAAGGTCGCGCCGGGAGACGGAACGATGACCAGCGACGATGGGGCGGACGTCCCGCGGGCGCTGAGAACGGTTACAGTGGCGGAGCCTGGTGCGGCGATCAGTGAGCCGTCTACGGTCGCCAGCAACTGAGTGGTGCTGACAAATACAGTAGGCAATGCGGTCCCCATCCATTTGACAACCGTCCCGGAATCGAAGCCGGATCCGTTCACGGCCAGCGTGAAGGTTCCTCCTCCGGCGATGACGCTAGCAGGATTCAGGAGAGCGATTGCAGGAGTGCTCCACTGCCTGGCAAGGTTGAGTGCCAGATTGTAGCCATCGACTGACCCCAGCCCGGTTACCAGATCATATCCCGGTCCCGCCGAGTAGCCGAACGAGCCGGTGGAACAATCGGTTGTGCCCACCACGCACGCAACGATGTTGTTGCCCGTTGTTATGTCGTGAAAGACGCCCGCGGTAGTCTGCGCGAGGCTATAGAGATTGGGGTTGATGTTGCCCTGACCGGACTGCGTTTGGACGCCGTTCGCCAATTGATATTGATTCACCAAGGCGACAATAGCTGCAAAGGATGGCGTACCGGCTGATGTTCCGAGGACTAACACTGTCTGCCCTTCGTAAACGACGCGATAGCTCACTCCGGCGCCTCCGGCGGACATCGAGATATCGGGTACAGCCCGACTATTTCCCGCTGGTACGCCCGGCCCGGTCTGCCAAGAGGGCCTGGCAAAGTTAATGCTGAAGCCGCCACCGCTGGCGCTCAGGCCAGAGGGCCCCGATCCATTCCAGGACGTTTCCGGAATATAGGAGAGAGCGGAGGCAGAATTAATCGAATTAGAAGCGCTCCAATAAGTGCCGCTTCCTGGGTCGAATTGCGTACCGCCGACTCCCGTCACTTCTGGAAGGCTCGCGGGAAAACTCACACTCAGCCCCTGCGACGCACTGGGCAAACTCGATTGAAATGCCGGGTCGCAGCTCGCTGCGCCAGAGTCACCGGAGGAAACCAGCCAGGTAATGCCTTGCGCATTGGCCTGTTGCGCCAAGCCTCGAATGCTCGCTGTCGTACTAGGGGCTCGGTGCGGTTCGCAAGTGCCAAAGCTATAAGTGATGACGGGTGCCAGGTTCTGATTGATGGCATAGGGGATAGAGATCGTCAATGCATTCGGAGAATAGACATAGATAAGGCTGGCTTTGCGCGCCACTGCACCGGCCCATTCCAGATCGAGATCTGCCTCGGCTTCCGAGGAATTTCTTCCCGGATCCACGCTGCCAGGCACCAGAACTATTTGCGGATCGTTCTTCGGCAGGTTGTAGGTGCTCCGAAATTGTTGAATATCAGCCAGGTTAATGGCAGACTGTCCGACTACGACAATGGACTGGCCGGATCCGTCGTAACCGGAATTGTAAAGCGGATTGAGGTTATAGATGGTCGCGAAGTCATCCGGCGCCAGCGAGTGACTGCCGGAGATGCTGCTATAAAGCGGCAGCGCCGGGCTTCGCGGCGAATTAGGACGAAAGTCATCCAGGCCCAGGACGCCCGCTACAAGAGGTTCGACGACCTGAGGAACTGAGGGCTCAACGGCGTTGGCAAAGTGTAACTCACCGTCTATTCTGTAGCGGCGTAGGGTGGTACGCAACGCGGTTTGGATTTGCCCTGCGGTGCCGCTGAACTCGACCCAGTTTCTACCGCGAGAGATTTCATCCACTGCCAGGCCTTCCGACTGCAACCATGACGCAATTTTCGCGGTATCGTTGCGGCTCAGGCCGAAGCGGTCCCCAAACTGGTCTGGAGAAAGCCAATTGTGATAGTTGGGCGACGATAAAGTTTGTTGCTCCAACAATAGTTGATCGAGCGCGGTCTGCTGCGCACTGGAACGCCTAAACATGAGCATGACGTGATCCAGTCTTTGCGAGGGATCGAGAGGGCCAGCATCGAACTGAAGTCTAGCCCTGGGATGAATGTTACCGGTTAAAGCCCTCGTCTGAAAACGGTCCACTCTGCCGACGATTCGATCTTGCTGCGCCGTGAGAGTAGCCGACAACATAGACAGCAGCACAGCATACCGGACTATCCAGTTCATAAAATTAAAATGTTCTAAAATGATCCTATTTAAAAGCAAGCGGATCAGAAATAGTAGCATATCGATGAATAACGTTGCGGAAGCTCCGACTCCTATCGCAGGTCTTCGGCCAATCCGCCGGGGGCCGAAATCTTAGATAGAATCGAGGTTGCCGCGCCGAAACCGGGAGGCTTTCTAATATGAAAAAAACAAGTATGGAGTGGATGCCGTTGTTTTCCGCGGCGGTCGTGTTAATGGTATTTGCAGGCCAGCCCATCCGGGCAGAACTGCTGGAGAAGAGCAAGAAGGTGGCTGGTCTCAGCGTTCGATATAAAGTGGTTCTGCCCAGCGGATATGATCCGGCGAAGACGTATCCGGCGATCCTGGCCTTCGGCGGGGGTCCAGAAACTATGAACACGGTGGACAATGTTCTCAGCCGTAACTTGCGCCCGGAGGCTGAAAAGCGGGGCTACATCGTGATCGCGCCGGCCGCTCCCGACGATGAGTTGTTCTTCGAGGGCGGGGCTCGCATTTTCCCGGAGTTCCTCAAGATGATTTTGGCGGATTACAAAATCCAAGACAATAAGTTCCATATTATCGGACCATCCAACGGCGGAATCGCTGCCTTCCACGTGGCGGCCGCGAATCCTCAGTATTTTTTGTCGGTGACCGCTTTCCCCGGTTACATGTGGGAGCCCAGCATGGCCAAGCTGCAGGCGATTTCGAAGATGTGCGTCTTCATGTACGTCGGCGAGAATGACCCCTACATGTGGCACTCGGAGATGAAGAAGGAAGCGGAGCTGCTGAGCGCCAAAGGAACAGTCGCGCACTATACAGTGGAGAAGGGCCAGCCGCACCGGATGGAAACGCTGGCGGGCGCCGGTGCCGCGCGCTTGTTCGACGGCTTTGAGGAAACTAAAAAGGGTTGCAGTAAGTAGGGGCCGGACGCACCGTCCGGCCCAACGAACTTAGACTATCGCTTTGATGCCTATTCCTTCGTCTGGCGCGCGGCGGACTTCTGGGCGCCGTCCCAGTGCTCGACGATCTTGTTGTTCTTGATACGGAAGGCGTCGAAGGAATTATAGTGATAGGTCTTCGACGGGTCAGTGGGATCTTTGGCTTCGTGATCGAAGACGATCATGACGACGTCGCCTTGCGAAATTTCCAGTGCCGGGGGAGGCGTGATGGACGCCGGGATGGCGATGGCGGGGCGACTGCCTAAGAAGTTGCGCAGCGCCGCCAAGCCGTTGGGGGCGTTGGGATTGTGCTGGATCATATTTTCGTCGGCGAACTTGGTCATTTGATCAGCGTGGTGGGCGACCAGCACGGTTCTCCACCACTCCTCAACCAGCTTCAGGTTGGCGGCTTCCTGTTTGGTCATCTTGGCGCTGTTCACTTGGGCCAGCAGTGGCGTGGAAGCCATGGCGGCCAGGACTAAAGAACCGGCGATCAATTTCAGTCGTCTCATTTATGTTGTGGATCTCCTTGGAATGTTTTAACGAGAGCAGGCTAGCATGGCGAGCGGGCGGGTCGCAAGGAGTTGACGACGGTTATTGCACGGTTAGGGGGCGGATGCCGTTGCGCACGGCTTGGATGAGCGGTTCCATGCTGAGAGGCTTGGTGACGTAATCATCCATGCCAGCGTCGAGACACCGCTCGCGGCAACCGGCGATGGCTTCAGCGGTCATGGCGACGACGCGGACGCGCTGATTGGCGCCTTCCATTTTGCGGATGTGGGCCACGGCTTCGTAGCCGTCCATTTCGGGCATCTGGCAATCCATGAAAACCAGGTCGTAGGGCAGGAGTTTCAGCATCTCGACGGCCTCGCGGCCGTTGCCGGCCACGTCGGCGCGGATGCCGAGCTTCGCCAGCATCATCAACGCGACTTTCTGGTTCACGGCGTTGTCCTCGGCGATGAGAACACGAATGTCGGAATTGGCGAACAATTTAAGTGCTTCGAGAGAACCCGGCGACACCGGCGCGGGCGATGCAGACTGAGCCGCCGAGGGATGCTTCTTCGACCACGCCGTGGCGAGTGTGTCCATCAATTTTGAATGGCGGACAGGCTTTAGCAGACAGGCATCGACGCTGGCGCCCTCGAGGCCGCGGAGTTCTCTCCAATGGCCGACGGAGGTGAGCATGATGAAGACTACACCGTTGATGGAGGGATCAGCTTTGACGATGGAGGCAAGGGTCGCTCCATCGATCCCGGGCATCTGGTAATCGGCGATCACCAGATCGTAGGGATCTCCGGCGGCTTGCGCGGCGTGCAGGGACTCCAGCGCTTCCTCGGCGCTGGCGTAGCTGCCATTACGCATGCCCCAACTGGAGATTTGCTCGTGGACTACGCGGCGGTTCACTTCATTGTCGTCGACGATCAAGACGCGCAGTCCTTGCAAACTGGCGGCGGGGACTGGACGCACGGGGGCCTGCGTGTCGACGGGCATGCGCAGCGAGAACCAGAATGTGGAACCATCGTGCGGTTTGCTCTCGACATGGATGGCGCCACCCATGAGTTCGATCAGTTTTTTCGAAATCGCCAAGCCCAGGCCCGTGCCGCCGTAGCGGCGCGCGGTGGAGGTATCGGCCTGGCTGAAATACTGGAACAGCAAATCGATCTTGCCCGGGGGGATGCCGATGCCCGTGTCGGCGACGGAAATTTTCACGTTGGCGCTGGCGGCGTCGCGTTCCAGACACTCGACGGAAATCAGCACATGGCCGGCGTGCGTAAACTTGATGGCGTTCCCGATTAGGTTGGTGGCGACCTGGCGGATTCTATCGGCATCGCCCACGAAGTACTGCGGAAGATCGGGCGGGTAGTGAATCATGAGATCCAGCCCCTTCTCTTCCGCGCGCGGGGCGAGTAACTCGGTTACTTCTTCCAGGACCATGCGGAGATCGAAGGCGAAGGCCTCGATATCCATCTTGCCGGCTTCAATTTTCGAGAAGTCGAGAATGTCGTTGATGATGGTGAGCAGCGCTTCGCCAGATTTGCGAACGGTGTCGGCGTAGTCGCGCTGTTCGGGCGAGAGATCGGTATCGAGCAGCAAACCCGTCATGCCAATCACGCCGTTCATAGGGGTGCGGATCTCGTGGCTCATGTTGGCCAGGAAATCGCTCTTGGCTTGAGCGGCGACTTCGGCTTTCTCGCGGGCCTGTTCGAGCGAGAGCAGCATTTCCTTTTGTTCGGTGATGTCGATGGTGGCGCCGATCAGACGCTTGGGCTTGCCGTCGACGAATTGCACCCGGGCGGCGCTGCGGCGCCAGCGGATGACCCCCGGCTCGGGCACGATGCGGAAGTCCACGCAATACGGCTCGCCAGTGGCGAAGGCGTGATCGGAACCCGCCGCCAGCAAGTGGCGATCTTCGGGATGGACCACTTCCCGGACCAGGTTCACATCGAGTCCGGCGGTGCCGTCGGGACAACGCTCCATCGCGGCCCACGCTTCCGATCCGGTGACGATGCCGGCTTCGAGATCCATTTCCCATACGCCGAAGGACGCAGCTTCTTCCGCCAATTTCATCCGCAGGGCGTTCTCGCGCAATTTCTGTTCGGCGCTAAGGCGCTCTATGATGTTCCCGGCCAGGTGCGCGCCGGCTTCGACCATGTGAAGTTGTTCGGGACGCGGCGAGGCGACTTGCAGATGATACATCGCGAAAGTGCCGAGCACTTTGTTCTTCGAATCGTGAATGGGCACGCTCCAGCAGGCGCGCAGCCCGAAGGCTAGCGGTAATTCTTTGGCATCGGCCCAGCGAGGGTCAGTGGCGATATCGGTCGCGATGACGGTCTGGTTGAGGTAGGCCGCGGAGCCGCAGGAACCAATGTCGGGTCCAATAGCGAGGCCGTACACTTTCTTAATAAATTCCGCAGGCAAGCCGCCGCCGGAACCTTCGCGCAAGCGTCCGGTCACGTCCAGCAGCAGAATGGAGCAGTAGCAACCGGGAACCATGCGTTCAATGCCGGCGGTGAGGGCGTCGAGTACTTCCTTTAGATCCGCGCCTTCCGTGATCAGACGGAGCACGCGGCGCTCTTCTAGCAGGAAGCGCGAGGAGGTTCCTTGCTCTCCTTGCTCTTGCCGGCAATCATCCAAGAGCCGGCATGCGCGCAGCCATCCGGCCGCACACGCGATGGTGGCAGCGACGAAGATGCCGGTAAGTATGATCCACACTCACTGGATCTATCGTTAAAAGTGAGTCTTTTGTTAAGGCTGCGTGAGCGGTTTCTAGAACAAATGAGCGTGTATCCGTTATTTCCTAAGGTGTTTACCTCAGAGCGCCCGCTCGCGATCTAAAGGGCAGGCGAATTCGCAGGACGCGTTCGCGGTGGCGTTCTTCGGTTAGGTTGCGCGTTCGCGCGCGCAGAAGGTCTTCGAGCGAAACCAGCCCGACGAGTTTACGGCCTGATGATGAATCGACTACCGGTAATCGCGTGAAGCCGGTTTCGGCCATCTTATAGACCACCGCGCGCAGAGATTCGTCAGGATAGGCGACGGCGGGTTGGCGCCTGGCCAGCTCTCCTAAGCGGACGTCGTTTTTCGGATCCTCCGCGAGCAGGCGGCGCACGTCTTTGCGAGTCATGACGCCAATGACGCCGGCATCGTCCCCGATAATGGGATACAAATGCTGACCGCGCGGCGAATGGTCGGGATGGAACGACGCGGCCAGCTCGCCCAGGGTTTGAGATTCGGGAAAAGCGACCAGGCTGGTGCGCATGACTTCGCGGACAAACAGGATCTCAAGAGGATCCACTGAATATTCGCGGCTGAGATGGAATCCGCGGCGCGCGATTTTCTCCGTCAGGATGGAGCGCTTCAGAAGCAGCGCTGTAAATCCATAGGCGATGACGTTGGCCACCAGTAGCGGCAAAAGGCCGTTCATATCGTGCGTCAGTTCCATGGCGAATACGATGCCTGTAAAAGGACAGCGCATGGTCCCACCCAAGATGGCCCCCATGCTGATTAAGGGCCAGAAGCCGGTGCCTTCGTTGGGGAGGAACATTGCCTCGACGCCGCCTACTGCTCCACCGATCATCAGGAGAGGAGCGAGGACGCCTCCCGAGGTTCCCGATCCTAGTGAGACTGCCCAGATGATGGCCTTCACAACGAGAATTCCGGCGATGGTCACGCCCGCGACATCGTGCTGCAGCAAGGAACCGATGGTGTCATAGCCGACTCCGAGCGCTTGCGGGAAGACGAGTCCGCCCAGGCCCACTACCAATCCGCCGATCGCCGGCCACCAGGCCCAGTGAATCGGCAAGCGTTGAAACAGGTCCTCCGATGCGTAGACGGCTCGCGTCAACATGGCCGATGCGGCTCCAGCTAGAATGCCGACTAAGATACAGCCCAGCAGACCTTGCGGTCCGATAAACAGGGAGTGCGCGGGAACCGGAAACAGCGGTCCGATGCCCAGGACATAGCGGCGCGCGGCGCCGGCGGTGGCGCTGGCAAGAGCGACGGGGATCAGACTGCGCGGCTTCCATTCGAACAACAGGAGTTCGACGGCCAGCAACACGGCGGAAAGTGGCGCGGCGAAGGTGGCGGACATGCCGGCCGCGGCTCCGGCAACCAGCAGGGTCTTGCGCTCGGTGCTGCTGAGATGAAAAACTTGCGCGATGATCGAGCCCAGGGCGCCGCCGGTCATGATGATCGGGCCTTCAGCGCCGAAGGGTCCACCGGAGCCGATCGAGATCGCCGACGACAGCGGCTTCAGAATCGCGAGTCTGGGTTGTATGCGGCTGCCGTTCAGCAGAATCGACTCGATTGCTTCTGGAATGCCATGACCCCGGATTCGTTCGGAGCCGTAACGCGCCATCAATCCGATGATCAGGCTTCCGATCACGGGTATGACCACGGCGAATAGGCCCAGATGGTTGCCGGCCGGCGACACCATGGCGGTGCTCCAGCGCTGGAAGTAGAACAGGTTGGTGAATAGGCCGATGAGTTTCAGCAGCGCCAGCGCGACGAATGTAGAGGCGATTCCGATGAATATGGCGGCGAGGGAGATGGGAATGAGCCGCGGAGTGACGGTGAAATCTCCGAGCTCGTCAGCGGGTGTAAAGGCGTGCTGATTATCTGTCATGTGTTTTTACGGCTGATGGCGCGAAGTGTGGCGACGAGTTTAGGCCCGGTTTCTTCTAATTCCTTGTGATGGGTGAGCGAGAGGCGGTGCAGGATGCGTTCGCCCTTAGCGGTCAGACGCAGCAGAACTTGCCGGGCATCGTCGGGACTGGGTTCCCGCGTCAGCAGGCCCAGAGTTTGCAGACGGTCTACCAGCCCGACGGCGCTGTGATGCTTCAGCAGCAAGCGATCCGCCAGATGACCTATGGTTGGCACACAATCCTGCGGCATCCCCTTCAATGCCAGCAGAGCCTGATGCTGTTGCGGCTCGAGCCCGGAATCACGGGAAGCGGCTTCGCTGAAGCTGAGAAAGCGCCGAATTTGAAAGCGGAACTCTTCTAATTTGCGGTATTCGGAGGAATGCAGGTCCAATACCTTTATATCGTATCACGATATAATGCCCTTGACCAGCAACACCCCTCCGATCGCGATGAGGCATGCATGAATCCAGGAAATAAAGCGCCGGCCGGAGAGTCTTCGATTGATCGCTCGTCCCAGGAAAATGGCGATCAGGACCCCCGGCAGCGAGTCCAAATAGAAGCGGTTTACGGAGGGCGTCCACAGGCCGGCGATCCAGTAGCCGGCCATGCCCGCCAAACTGGCGGGAAGAAAATACGCCTGCAGCGTGGCGCGGAAATGTGCAGGCGACCATCGCCGGAGGGAGCCGTAGATGGCCAAGGGCGGGCCATTCATTCCGTATGCGCCTCCGAGCACTCCGGCGGCAAATCCAAAAACTCCTGCCAGACGATCGTCCTTTAATTCACGATCGCGCCGGCTTGTCAGGGAGTACACGGAGAAGGCCGCCACTACTACGCCAAGACCGATGTCGACGATGGATTCAGGCAATTTCTTTAACAACAGAAGGCCTAATGGAATTCCCACGAATGTTGACGCCACCAGCCACCCGGCGCTACGCAGGTGCACTCTTCTCCAGTCCTGAAGAACGATGATGAAGGCGACGGTGATGGAGACCAGCACGGCCGTTGGCGCAGCTACCTCGATGGGCATGACTAGGGCGAGCAGAGGCACCGCGATCAAGGCTTCTCCAAATCCCAGGGCCGAACGAACCAGAGTGGCGACGAAAAGGACCAGGATGACGGGGATGGTGATCGAATGAAGCGTCATGCGTCTTTGCAAAGACGTTCCACCATCCAAGCCCTCACGTCTAGAGATTTCGCGAAGTGCAGAGTTACGGGTTGCTGGGCCATTTCGATTCCGAATGAATTCCCTAACGTATTAATAGGCACGGTGGCCTCGGCCTTCTGCAGCGGCCAGGGTGGATGATCGATTTCACCCCGGTAAGTGTTGCCGGTTCGATCGGCCGAGTAGAGACAATAGCGATCGGTCAGCCACGCGTCGAGACTGCCGGAAGTCGATTCGTAGACGGGGCCTATAGGCCGATATTGGGCGCTGAACTTCGCCGCAGGTGCGTGGTGATGAGTTCTTAGGGACGCGTACGCGACTTGGCCGCCTGTCACATCGATCTTAAACTTCGCGTCGAAATAAGGCAAGTGGAAAAACCGGCGCGCCGCTCTGACGGCTAGTTTCTGGCCGGCATCCAGGCTGAAGAACCAGACTCCCGGCTTGCCGCCGGCGATTACGTAAGTTCTCAAGTTCAACTCCGGAAACGCATGCAGGCCGGGCAATGGAGGCATGAATCGCGGAGTCACGTTTTCCATTAAGAAGGGAACGGCGCCGACGTAACAGCGCCCCTCGAATAGATCCAGTTCCAACGCAGCGGGAATGAGAGGTCTGACAGTAGCCGCGTCCACCAGCCAATGTGCGAATAGCAGTTCGCGCCAACGCATACGCATGATCCAGGGCCGCGCGGGGACGGGCCACTGTCGATGTGCGTTCACGTATCTAATGTATACTCTGGCGGGGAGGAAATATGCGTTTTGCGCTTTTTATCTTGTGCGTTTCCGTGGGACTTGCGCAAAGCGGAGGCACCATCACCGGCAGTGTTTCGAACTTGCCCGGCGAGGCGGTGGTGAACGCTCCCGTCCAGGCCATCAACACGAGTACGAACGCGGTTTACAGGGCTGCTAGCTCCGCGAGTGGAGTTTATACGCTGCCGCAATTGCCCTCCGGCACTTACGAAGTTTCCGTCGCGGCTCCGGGATTCAATCCGTTTGTGCAGAAAAATGTGACTGTCGCTGGGGCGCAGACTCTGCGGCTCGACATTCACTTGACCGATTACCAACTCGACACGTTGGGAGATGGGCGCGAGTTCAGGGTCGATCTCATCAGTCCGCATGCGACGCCCTCTGGCCCCACGCCGCGCGCAGCGGATGGCAAACCGGATCTCTCTGGCGTCTGGTATGCGCAGAGACCCGTCGACCCCGGCAAGCCTGAACCCTTGCCGTGGGTGGAGGAGCTGCTGCGCGAGCGCGCCGCCAACAACTCGAAAGACGCGCCCGGAGCACACTGCCTGACCCGCGGCGTGACGGCGGCCGGAGCGCTGTTCCCTTATAAGCTGGTGCAGACTCCGACGCTGCTAGTGATGCTCTTCGAGGATGACATCCCCAGTCACCGCCAAGTCTTTCTCGACGGACGCGGCCATCCGAAGGACCCGAACCCGTCGTGGATGGGACACTCGATCGGTCGTTGGGAGGGTGACGTCCTGGTGATCGATACCGTGGGCTTCAACGATCGCTCTTGGCTCGACCCGCAGGGCCATCCGCATACCGAAAAAATGCGCGTCACCGAACGCCTCCGCCGGCCTGATTTAGGCCACCTCGAAATCGAATTCACCATTGACGATCCCGGCGCCTACAAAAAGCCTTGGACCATCAAGCGCATTGCCGATCTCGATCCCGGTGACGAGGTGGGCGAATATGTTTGCGAAAATAATAAAGATCCGGAACATATGGTGGGCAAGTAACTAAAAAAGCCCACGCGACGCCAAGTTATTTATGGAGGTTCGCGTGAAAACCATAGCAGTCGTAGCGGTATTATCTATCTTGTCGATTCCCGTTCTCTCCCAGGAAAAGGGACGCGGCGGCGTGAAGGGCGTAGGTGGCGGACACATTCCTGCGCATGGACCCACGCCGACACGCGTTCAGGAACCGCCTCGCGCCGCGACGCCCGCGTCCAACCGTAGCTTTGTGGATAAGGGCGGGCACCCCGAAGCGCCCCACGTCCATACCAACAACAAGTGGATCGGGCATGATTACGCGCGCAACGATCCGCGCTTCCACCTCGATCGGCCTTTTGAGCATGGGCGCTTTACAGGGGGCATCGGCCGCGATCACGTTTTCCGCCTGGCGGGCGGCGGTCCCGGACGTTTTGGATTCGGCGGATTCTTCTTTAGCGTGGGCGCGTTCGACGTCGCCTACTGCAATGACTGGCTATGGGACAGCGATCAAATCGTCATTTACGACGACCCGGACCACGACGGCTGGTATCTGGCCTACAACGTGAGACTGGGTACCTACGTTCACGTTCAATACCTGGGAAATTAATTCGCCCGCTAACCTGATATCATCGCAGTGCGCCGATGCCCTGTTTTCTGCTGTTCATCGTCCTGCTGTTTCCCCGCGTAACGTTGCTGTTGCTGTGGCTGTTTTCCGGCTACCTGCAGCGCGCTTTCGGCGGCGGGCTGCTGGTCCCGGTGTTGGGTTTCTTTTTCCTCCCGCTCACCACATTGGTTTATGCCTGGGAAACCAACAACCATATGCCGACCACGGGAATCAACTTAATCTGGCTGTTGATCGCGGTGATCATCGATTTGGGCGGATTGGGCGGCAGCGCGCATCGCCAATCGCGGCGATAAGGCGATAGACTCTGAAAGAGGAGGTAGCAAATGACTGATGAAAAGAACAATGATGCCTTGCAAAGCGACGTAGGCCGGCGCGATTTCGTGGCTCTCTCGGTGGCCGCGGGCGTGGCTGCCGCCGCTGCCACGGCGTCCGCAGCGGGATTACCGGTGGTGGAAACGAACGTGGAAGTCAAGACGCCCGACGGTGTCTGCGACGCGGCGTTCATTCACCCCATGAGCGGTTCTCATCCGGGCGTGCTGCTATGGCCGGACGCTTTCGGCTTGCGGCCCTCCATGCGTGAAATGGCCAAGCGCCTGGCCGCAGAAGGCTATTCGGTGCTGGTGCCGAATCCGTTTTATCGCATTTCCAAGGCGCCCTTTACGGATGCCTCCACCTTCAACTTTGCGAATCCGGACGACATGAAAAAACTGGGGCCGTTGATGGGATCGGTGAACGCGCCCGGCAACGCGGAGAAAGACGCGGTCGCTTACGTGGCCTTCCTGGATGCGCAAAAGGAAGTGAACAAGAACAAGAAAATCGGCACCCAGGGCTATTGCATGGGAGGTCCGCTGGTGGTGAAGACCGCGGCGGCGCTGCCTAATCGCATCGGCGCTGGCGGATCGTTTCACGGCGGTGGGCTGGTTACCGACAAACCAGATAGTCCGCATTTGCTGGCATCGAAGATCAAAGCGCATATGTATTTCGGGATCGCGTCGAATGACGATATGCGGCAGCCGGACGCGAAGGACAAGCTAAAAGAAGCTTTCACGGCCGCCAAGGTTCCTGTCGAAATCGAAGTGTATAGTGCGTCGCTGCACGGCTGGTGCGTTCCGGATATGCCGGTGCAGAACGGCGCTCCGATCTACAACAAGCCGGATGCCGAGCGGGCGTGGGCCAAGCTTCTGGCGCTGTACAAAGCAGGGATCGCGTAATTACAAACCAGCATTGCGCGCCACCACGCGCGTCATGCTGGACCAATCCATCTCGCCTTGGCCCTGTGCTAAGGCCGAAAGCAGATGGTCGTGAACCAGACTGGCCAGCGGCATTGGCGAAGTGCATTCCTCCGATGCCGCTAGGATCAGACGGACGTCTTTCAACCCCAGGCGCAGAGCAAATCCCGCCGGCTCGAAATTTTCCTCCGCGATGGCTCGGCCGTAGTTCGCGAGCACTGGCGATCCCAAGAGCGTATTCATGATTTCGAGGAACGCTTGCGGGGCCACGCCGGCCTTGCGCAGCGTCGCGTAAGCTTCCCCGAACGCTTCAATGGCGCTGATGACCATGAAATTGCCGCAGAGCTTGACGACGTTTGCTTGCCAGGGTTCGACCCCAACAACATACGTGGCGCGCCCAATGGCGTCGAACAGCGGACGGCAGCGTTCGACGAGTTCACTGGGGCCGGCGGCGACCACTACCAGTTTTTTGGTCTCAGCGGCTTCGGGGCGGCCGAAAACTGGCACGCTGAGATAGCCTTGCTTGCGTTGGGCATGTTCGTCGGTCAATTTGCGCGCGAGCGCTGTACTGATAGTGCTGTGCGAAAGATGGGTGCAGCCGGCATTCATCGCCGCGGCGATACCGTGGTGTCCGAAGACGATTTCGTCGAGCGCATGGTCGTCAGCCACCATGGTCATCACGACTTCGGCGTCGCGGCAGGCATCCGCGGGGGAATCGGCCGCCCGCGCGCCATCGGCAGCCAACGCGTCCGCCTTCTCGTGGCTGCGGTTGTATACCGCAACGGTATGCCCCGCGCGAAGCAAGTTGCGCGCCATGCCGGCGCCCATTTTTCCAAGTCCAATGAAAGCGAGATTCATAATGGCCAGCTTAGCGAACCGGGGGACCTGCCCAAAAGGCCAATACGCTTTTCTCATGATCGTATAAAGTAGTTCATGGGTAAACCAACCCATTCGGTCGTTAAAAGAGGAAATCGTATGAAAGCCCGCATCGCCACTCTGTTGTGCGTTCTTGCCCTGGGTCCTGCGAACCGTCTGGTCTTCGGACAGGTGGATTTTTCAGGCTCGTGGAATCCGCTGTATCACGAGGATTATCCGGAGCGATTCCCTGGGCCGGAGCTGGCCGATTACGCCGGGCTGCCCATCAACGCCGCCGCCCGCGCCCGCGGAGACGCGTACGATGCCGACCGCATTTCCGTGGTCATGGAATATCAGTGCCGCCCGCATGGGTCGGATTATTCGATGCGCGGCTCGGCCAACTTGCGCATCACTAAAGATATCGATACGGACTCCGAGCAGCCCGTGGCGTTCAAAACCCACATCGGATGGATGGAGATGGAACGCACCATCTGGCTCGACGGGCGCCCGCATCCACCGGAGACGGCAGTCCATAGCTGGCAGGGTTTCTCCACGGGCGTATGGGAAGGCAACATGCTCACCATCACCACCACGCATCTGAAACCCAGCTACCTGCGGCGCAACGGCATCCCGCGTAGCGACAAAGCTAAAGTCACCGAGCACTGGACCCGTCAC
>Ga0207694_10001503_pt1 | contig 19893 bp, 14 predicted proteins | sample KBSC34metaG_FD_184353 | JGI IMG/M metagenome (GOLD analysis project Ga0207694, IMG submission 184353) | Corn rhizosphere microbial communities from Kellogg Biological Station, Michigan, USA - KBS C3-4 metaG (SPAdes) (version 2) | ecosystem: Host-associated > Plants > Roots > Rhizosphere > Soil... | reverse complement strand
GTCTGGCGCAAGCCGAAAAAATCGATTGCGCCAGAGTAGAGGCCTTCTCCGGCGTCTCCGCCTTTGCCTTCCAGACCACGATGTCCAGCTCCGGGCCGCCGGCCGGAAAGGCCTCAAAGCGCTCGTCCGAACGCAGTCGCCGGTCGAATTCCAGGGCCGCACGACGCCCGCTAGCCAGCCCGCCAGCAAACTCGCCATCCGGCTGGAGCGGCAGCAGCCTCTGCGTGGCCCAGAGCGCTACAGCCGCCGCCCCAGCGCGCGAACACTCAAGGCTGATCTCCCCCAGATGCAACTCTTTAGAGGTGAAATAAGTGTACGGCGAGTCGTGTTTGTAGAATCGCCCGACCGCGGAATCACGAAACAGGACGCACCCACATCCATATGGCTGCAATCCATGCTTGTGGGGATCGATCACAATGGAATCCGCCTGCCCGATTGCCTGGTACGCCCGCCGCGCTGGCTCGTCCAGCTCATCCTCGATCAGCTTGAAATACCCGCCATAGGCCGCATCGACGTGCACCCGGAACCCATGCCTCTCTTGCAGTTCCAGGATCTCGGGGAGGGGATCGACAGCGCCGATCGCCGTGGTTCCCAGCGTCACAACAACCGTTCCCACATCTCCTTTGCGTAGTTCATCTTCCAGCGCATCCAGCCTCATCCGTCCCCGGGCGTCGGCGGCAACCGGCGTGAATTCCAGCTTCAACACATGCGAGATCCGGTAGTGCGTGTAGTGCGCCTGCTCCGACCCAACTATCCTGCAACGGTCTCTCGATCCCTTGTTTCCTTGTTCCCTTCTGCCATGCGTTTCCCCCGCCACCCACAGCGCCTCGAGATTCGCCATGGTGCCGCCGGAGGTCAGGTGTCCCAGATACTCCTTCCAGCCAAACATTCCGGCGATCTCGGCAACTGCCTCAATCTCCATTTCAGAACTGGCACGTCCGCCGTCCCGGGCGTGGTTATTGGGATTGATGGTCATCGCCAGTGCATAAGCGGCTCGCGCCACGGGGTGGGGCGGCTTGAGCATCTGCCCGGCGTATAGAGGATGGAAGTAAGGATAGTTGTCGCCCAGCCGCCTGGCCGTTTCGCCGAGGACCTGCGCAAGAGCCTCAGTATTTGAGTCCGATCCGCGCGCGGGACGGTATGCGGGGAGGCTCTCGAACTCTGCCTGCAAGGCTTCGGTAGCGCGCGCCAGCAACTCAGGAATCGGGTCGTCCGCCATAGCGACTTTTCACCCTATCACAACCGACGTGTTCACGGACGGGCAGATAACTCCTCCACTTTCAAGGCCGTTGGTCGTATTGGACTTTCGTAACTGCCCAACACAGGAGGCTTAATGGATTCGGCCGATGGTACACTGATGCCAGCGTTAGAGTCGAACCGGGCGTGAGCAGTAACTCGCCCAATGCATTTAGGGGCAACCTTAAGTGCCGATCCAGCAAGATTCTGCCAGTGGTCGCTCCGATTCATCCAGCGCAATTCAATACCAGGAAACACGGAAAAAATGGAACAAGGTACTGTGAAGTGGTTCAATGACGCGAAGGGCTTCGGCTTTATCTCGCGCCAGAACGGTGAAGACGTCTTCGTGCACTACTCGGCGATCAATTCAAACGGGTTCAAGAGTTTGCAGGAAGGTCAAGCCGTGCAGTTCAACGTAGTGAAGGGGCCCAAGGGCTGGCAGGCTGCGGACGTTCAGCCTCTGTAAGCTAAGTTTCGGCAGAATCTTCGGCAAAATTTTGTAGCAGACAGAAGCAGGGGCTGGGAGCAATCCCGGCCCTTGGCTTTTTTGCACGTGAGCCGATCGCGCCGCTCCACGCGATCGCAGCCGCTCGACTGTTTACCCATGAGTAACTGACGGATCGGCCACCACTCTACCGGAACACGAGTTTCGCACTAGAAACGACGGAGGCCTGTTTGCCACTCTCGGTTCTTAAATTGTTTGCAAGACAACATACTGTTTGCGAAATTCGAGACCTGCCGTCGGCCAAGTCCCAACATATTTTCGCAAGGCTTCAGCACCCTTCTCCCAATCGTCGCCATTCACTCTGCAATCGGCTTGAGGATTCCCAGACTGGTTTCGCATTGCAAAGAGACGCAGACCGTAGAACCTGTCGCTTTCGAGCAGTTCCTTGAACACATCGAAAGAATTAGTGAGAAGGCAACAGGGACAGAACTCGTGACCTTCGCAAGATTCCCTCTGACTTGCTCCCGCACTATGAAGGCTCTTTTGCTCTGAGATATCTCGCGGAAATTGTTGCAAGTGTGTAACCGGTCCCAAGACGGCCCGTCGGCGATATGCTGGCCTTCCGTTCTTCTCCGGGAAGTCCATCTCGAGTACGTTGCAGGTCGCGGGCTTTGGCTGCAACGCCTCGATCAAGGCGATCAAGTCTGTTTTCGCCCACTGGGTAAAGCCTTCGAGTAGTGAATCCTCTACATTTCTTCCGGCGGAGTGCTGGTACTCAAACACGCCTTCAAGCGCAAGATCGGGATGGTTTGTCTGTATCGTGGTGGTCATTTGAACGCCTCCTTCATTCGAAGGCTTGAACTCGACGATCTGTGGAAGCAAAGTGAGGGCGCTGTTTTCCAATACGAGCCAGGATGCCTCCCTGTGCACCTGATGATTTAGTTTTGCCAACGACGAGGCGAGAAGGCCGACAAGATTGAAAGGCTCGACCCAACTCCTCCCACCGTTTGTGAACGTGATTGACCCTCTGAATCCTTTTCCGGGATTTGATGGCAAAGGTGTCGGAACTCCAGTTTTCTCAAAATTGAGCATGCTCGCAACCTTACTCGAAAAGATACAGGAGCGCGGCGCTGGGCCTCATCACGCCCGACGCCCGAGTCACCGTCTACTCGTCATTTACCAACCAGTAAATACCTGGACGATCGCCGATCACACGGTCGTCGGAGCGCTTTCGATAGCAACGCTACTCCGCCTCCATCAGCACCGAAAGCTCCGGCCACCAGTAAGCCACCTCCATCAGCCGCGCACCCCCGATTTCAATTACCTTCGACCGCGCCAGCCTGCCGCCGCACGCCTCGTAAAATCCCCGCGAACGGTTTCGCTCGAGTACCCACAAGGCAATGCTCTTGAATCCCTGCTCTTGCAACACAGCGGACACGACTCTGAGGAGCGCGCGCCCAATCCCTCTGCCCTGCGCATCCTTTAACAGATACAGAGAATAGATCTCCGCATCCGCGCTCTCGATCGCCTCGCGAATTTTTCCGGCGTGCACGAATCCAACCACGGCTCCTTTCCGCTCTGCCACCAGCACCACCGCGCCGCTCGTCAGCCACTCCTGCCAGAGCTTCAGGCGAAGAGTTTCGTCCAGCCCTGCCAGATACTCGTCCGGTACGATCCCCGCGTAGGTGGTCCTCCAGCTCTCCACGTGCACGCGCGCAATCGCAACCGCGTCGCCCGGGACCGCAGCTCGTATGGAGACCATCTCCGAACACTAACTCAATCTGATTCGGATCTAACACTTTCGTGGAGCCCGGGGCGGTTACTACTGATTCCTCAGCAAATTACAAAGAGTGGATTGCCCGCCTCCAGCGCCGATAACAGAATGGACGAACAGCCCATCCCCTTTCTCAGGAGTTCCCTATGAAGATGATTTCAGCCGCCGTAAGCTTCTTCCGCACGCTGCTTCTCCATGAGAACGGCCAGGACCTGGTTGAGTACTCCCTGGTGTTCGCGATGATCGCTCTCGGCTCAGTCACGGGAATGGGATCTCTTGCCACCGGAATCAACGATGTCTTCTCGACGGTCAGTTCAACGCTTACCAGTAACGTCTAGGCCCGGGCGGTCTCAGAAATTCTTGAGGTGTGACCCCATACGTGCGTGGGATCCTTCTCACACTTCGGTCATGCTGATATCGCGAGAGGTATCTCTTTTCCGGACTGGATCGGGATAGTATGAATTCAACAAAGCTCTTTATTTGGTTTTTTCAAAGCGTCTAGCCTGTACGACCTCGTACGGAACGAACTGGGGGGGTGGCTAGCGTCATGGGCCGACTGTGCGACGACTACCACTTTCGGCCCGTGATCCAAACTCCGCCGCTTCGCTTCGAACGCTGTACTCGAAATCCCCGCTATTTACGCTGTAATCCCATTACTTTCGGGTGCTTGATTGCGGAGACTTTCGATATTTTCACTCAGCGGCGATGCTAGACTTCGCCCAGTAACACAGCAGAAGTGAGGAGAATTATGGATCCCTATCGCGTAGCCTACGAACAAGCCATGACCGAGCTGAACGAGATCACCCGGAAGTTCGATCTCCTCCGGCTGCAGAAGGCCCAGGTCGAGAACCTGATCAATGCCTTCCGTCCCCTGATCGACAGCGCCGATCAAACCGCAAACGCTATCGCAGGATAATACTCTCCGTCGTTCGCGACTCATGCCGGCCTAGCGCCGGCATTCCTGCCTCTGCGCCAAACCAATCATCGTCCAGCAAACCCTTCCTCTCAAGCCGCAGCCAATAGCTTGCTCAGAACTTCCAGTTGTTCTGGCGCGCCGGCGGGTGCGGATACAGCGATCCGCTTCCAGGCTTACTGAGAGCCTGAAGATCATCGACAACGTGCGCGAGAGCCTCATCGAAGTTCTTATCGTGAGTCTTCTGGAGGTGGGCGATCTCGATTGGCTCCGTAATGGTCCAAAGCACAAAGTGCGTCTTGCTATCGTAGATCGTCAGTTTGAAGAACGGCAGCGCGTCTGCACTGCCCAGCTCCTTCGAGGCATGCGTCGGACCCGTCGGCGCCGCGAGATGTATTTCGAAGATAAGGTCTGCCTGGCCGGGATCGTCGGCGATATCCACGGTGCGAGCCGCGCGCAGCGCTTTCAGGAATGTGAAGTATCCGCGGTTTGGATCTCCGCTGAAAGGCTCCGGGAAGAGTCCCGCGTCGGCGCCGCCATTGGAGATAAAAGCTGACTTCGCATTCAGCAGTGCCGGCGGAACTCCATTCGTCTCCGGTGCGACAGTCTGCGCGCTCGCGGCAAAGCTCAATGACGTTGCGAAAACCGCACCCCACCAAATTCGAGCAAACATATTCGGGTGTTCTCCTGATAACTCTATTGGACGTGCAGCCACTTTCGCAGGTTCTCTGCCACATGAAAATCCCGGCGCGATCCGCGTTTCGCCGACCTATCCGGAGCAAACATCAGCGAGTGTAAATGCACGCCGGTTTAGATCTCTTCCATCGGTATTCAACGCCCTGTCATGATTCCGATGACGCCAGAGGATCGTTTGCCCAATGCCAGTTCATCTGTCACATCGCCGTCTAATCCTCGTTTGCACCACCGGCACGAGAGTGGATGTACGGCGCGTCAACGAGCATGTAAGAATCACACACATCCCAGGAACGGGAGTCGGTACATGCCAGGCTACGAGGAACAAATCGCGCTCCTTCGACCACTCGCAACGCGAGCCGATCTCGATCGCATCTTTCCGCGCGAGAAATTCAAAGAGCATCAGTCAGGACGTGCACTTGGCTTGGCCACGTACTATGGCGAGCAGGCAAACAATGATCCGCGGGGCGTTGCTACCAACAACGTCCTGGAATCAATGGCAGTCGAAGCACCCTTTCCCGCCATGTTCGACTTCTATGGGTTTTCCATCGGCATGGACCTGCCATCGGCGGGCGCCGCGATGGCTAAAATCGGCATGCGGGAAACGGCTAGTGGTCCAGGATTTCAGCGCTTCGAAGGGATAACTCCAGAAGGCTACGAAGTTGAACTCCTCTTTCGCGAGACCCTGACTCAAATCCGTCTAAGCCAGCCCGGTCATAGCGCAATCAAAGAGCAGCGGCGAACCTTCTGGCTTGCTCGTTCCGAGGCAGAGGAGGCGGCCCGCAAACGCGCAAATGCCTGGAAGCATATTACCGGCGACGATGATCAAATGTTGATGGAGTGGGCTGCCCACTGCAAGCCGTGGAACGACTCCTCTGAGAGTGCGTTCGTTAGATTTGCGCGGTGGTTGCAATCGGCTTCTTCCGACGAGAGGCACGCCGCCGCACTGATCTGCAATTGGGATTACGGCCTGGCGCCACTGCTATGGATTTCCCGTCGTCCCGACTGTGATATCGCGACAGCCCTGCTCATATTCTTCGGTTGCAGTCCGGAGTACTATCTTCAATTCTGCGGGAATCGCGAGCGCGTGAAGTCTCAGACTTCGTCGCTCGAGACCTTCGACATGATGATGGCAATCAAGAGTCGTCTCGAGGCAGGCTTCTACACACGTTCCGAAATCTTTTTCGACGCCGCCGATGCCGACCAGATCATCCGACGCCACAACCCAACCGACGAGCACTTGTCGTCCGTTCTGCCCAACAATCTGAAGACGAGGTACGAAGGCCGGAAGATAACGAGGGAGAACAAGTTCGGGGGCCTGCAGATACCGCCCTTTGGAATCGCCTGATGGTGGTTGATCCGAAGATCGGCGCGGTGAATTCATCCGCCTGAAACATTCCATTCATCCCAGAACAATGGATCCACCTAAGAGTGGCATGAGGAGACCTCTCTCATGAACACAGGATGGAACCAGAGGCTGCGGACGATCTGCACTGCAGCCGCAATCACACTAGCTACTCTGCTGCCCGCCTCCGCGCTTGACGACAATGGAAACGGCAATGCTCACGGCAAAAACAAGAACTACCCATACGGCGCCGAGCAGACCAGCAGCCGTCCCTACTCGATCGGACTCTGGGGCGATCTTCCCTATTCCCAGTCGCAGGCCGACGCGCTTCCGGCAGTCATCCAGGATATGAACTCGCAGGATCTCGCGTTTACCGTTCAGGACGGTGACCTGCGCCAGGGCAGCGGCGTGCCTTCGTGCGCCGAAAACAGTTCCAACGGGGCTGGCGGCATCGTCGACTTCGGGAACATCTACCAGCGCGGACTGAACTACTTCAACTCGCTGACTGCTCCTGCCACGTTCACGCCTGGCGACAATGACTGGACCGACTGCGACCGCGCCAGCCTCACCTCGGAGTCCAGGAATTCGCTGCGGATGCTCGACCTCGAGCGGTCCCTGTTCTTCTCTACTCCTTACACTCTCGGCCAATCGAAGTTCCGTCAGGAAGTGCAGGCGACCCCCACCTGCAAAGGATTTCTGACAGGCACCGACGGGCCGCAGGCTGACAAAACCCAGAGCGAAACCTTCACTTACAGCGATGTGGCCTGCGTAGAGAATCGCCGCTGGATTGTGGGCAGAGTTGTGTATGCAACATTGAACATTCAGGGCTCTTGCGACAACCTCTGCGACGACTACCCGGATCCCGTTGAGCACGCAGCGCGAATTGCGGCGGACATCGCGTGGATGCAGAGCACCTTTCAGACAGCCAGAGAGCAGGGCGCCGTAGCCATCATGTTCATCTCGCAGGCGGATCCGGGATGGGATGATACGGACGCTACCCGCGCTCCCACTCGCAACGCTCAGACTCTCATTGAAGATGACGCCGCCAAAGCGACTGACGGTTACGGTGATTTCCTTCGCGCCCTTCGTGCGCAGGTCATTGCCTTCGGGAAACCGGTGGCGTATGTGAATGGCGACTCACACTACTTCCGCATCGACAAGCCGCTGCTTGATACGAAAGGAAATCGCGTTGTGAACTTCACCCGCGTGGAGACATTCGGCGATCACCAGCCCGCACTGGGGGACGTGAACTGGCTCCGCGTGAACGTCGATCCCTCCAGCCGCGAGGTGTTCTCCTACGAAACGCAGATCGTGAATCGCGATCCCCTGGTTCCGTAAGAGTGTTGCTCGAACGCGAGAAAGCAAAATCGGCGAACCCGCTGCCATGCGGTGTTCGCCGATTCTTTCTGGGCAAGCCTGGCCTGTTCATTTTCGAACGTCCACAGCGTCTCTGAACAGTGTTTCTCTCCTTGATGTTCGTTAAGGTCTTTTGTTTGTTATTCCAGGATTGGCAAGTCAACTGCTCTGTTACAAGCCGTAACGGAAAAGCCGACGCCATCACTCGCCGATCTAGCGGTCCGGCGTCACCCGCGACGCCTGCAGGGGAATGAACACATAAAGGAATTCAAGGGGAGACAGCATGCAGACTCTTCTTCAGAACATCCGCTTCAGCCTCCGTATGCTGGCCCGAAAGCCGGGTCTCACGATCACTGTGCTGCTGACGCTGGCCATTGGCATCGGCGCTAACACCGCCATCTTTACGGTCGACTACGCTACGCTGCTGGCTCCGCTGCCATACCCACAACCGGAGCAGCTGGTCATGGTCTGGTCGAAAGTGCAGACCTATCACAACTCGGTTGCCGCGGGTGATTTCCTTGATTGGAAGCAGCAGAACACTGTCTTTCAAGACCTCTGCGCGTGGTCCGGTGCAAGCTTCAATCTCGCAACAAAGGACAAGCCGGAATTCGTAAACGGCGTCAAACAGACCTACAGCATGCCCCAGATGATGGGTGAGCCGCTGTTGATGGGCCGATATTTTCTGCCGGAAGAAGGCATGGCGGGCCGCGACCACGTTGTGCTCCTCACTCACAAATTGTGGGTCAAGCTTGGCGCTGACCCTGGAATCGTCGGTACCACGCTGCGGCTGGATGGCAATCCCTACACCGTCGTGGGCGTGCAGCGCCCGGGCATCTTCGACCGCCAGAATGCGCAGCTCACGGTGCCGCTTGTCTTCAAGCCGGATCAAGTTAATCACGACTTTCACTGGCTCCTCGTGATGGGCCGGCTCAAGCCGGGCGTGACGCTGAAACAGGCTCAACAGAATATGGACTCAGTCACAGCTCATATTGCCGAGGTCTACCCGAAGAGCGACAAGGGCTGGGGCTCCTATGTGGAGGGCCTTAAGAATGACTTCCTTCCGAAAGAACGGATCAAGATGCTCTGGCTGCTACTGGGGGCGGTCGGGTTTGTGCTGCTGATCGCCTGCGTCAATGTCGCAAATCTGCTTTTGACCCGCGGTATGGTCCGGCAGAAGGAACTTGCCGTGCGCAGCGCACTTGGCGCCGGCAGGCGCACGATTTTCGCACAGCTTCTCACAGAGAGTCTGATCCTAGCCATCGCCGGCGGAGCCCTCGGAGTCGCCGTCGGTTACGGGATGCTGCAGGGTCTTGTTGCGGCCATGCCCCGCAACACGCTGCCGAGCGAAGCCGACCTGCGCCTCAACGTTCCGATCCTGCTGTTCACTCTCCTGGCCACTACGATTGCCGGCCTTCTTGCCGGTTCTGCTCCTGCCTGGTATGCATCCCGAGTCGACCCTGCCGAGACGTTGAAAGAAGGCGGGCGCGCGGGCACCAGCGCGGGCAAGCATTTCCTGAGACGCATACTCGTGATCGGTGAATTCGCGCTGGCGCTCGCTCTCCTAGCCGGGGCCGGCCTCACCATCCACAGCTTCTGGAATCTCGCTCACGTCGATCTCGGCATCAAGACAGATCACGTGCTCACGTTCTATCTTCCTGTTCCGGAGGCTCGCTCGAAAGATCCACAAGCGATGTCGGCCTACTTTCGCGACATCCTTGCGCACATCTCGGCTGTTCCCGGCGTGCAGCACACCGCGGCCATGACCGGCCAACCGCCGTATGGAGCCGGGTTCGGAATGCCGTTCATGCTCGATGGCGGGCCCACGTACGCGGACCCATCGCAACGTCCGGGCACGGGCTTTGGCATGATCACTCCGGATTATTTCAATGCCTTCGGCATTCAGCTGATTTCCGGGCGCGCGTTCACCGATCAGGACACGGCAGCAACCGTCAAAGTGGCAATGGTGAACCAGGACTTCGTGAAGAAGTATCTGAAAGGGAAAGATCCTCTTCGCCAGCGAGTGCTTGTTGAAGAGCTCATACCCGGTGTAACAAAGTTGGGCGGCTACGTTTCATGGCAGATCGTCGGAACTTACCACAACGTGCACACCGCCGATCAACGCGATGAGAATCCCGAGATGCTGATCCCCTTCTACCAGATCCCATGGCCGCAGGCCGCGTTTGCGGTGCGTACCGCCGAAAACCCGTCCGCGATGCTCAACAGTGTCTCGGCTGCCGTGCACCAGGTGGACTCCGGCGTAGCACTGGCCGAGCCGAAGACACTCGACGACGTTGTTGATGAATCGATGTCAGACCAGCGCTTCACTCTCGTTCTATTCACCAGTTTCGCGGCGGTTGCGCTGTTTCTTGCGGCATTGGGAATCTACGGCGTCATGTCGTTTTCGGTGGCGCAGCGCTCGCATGAGATTGCGCTACGAATGGCTCTGGGAGCAACGCGCAACCGAGTGGTCAGTCTTATCATTCGCGACGGCGTGCTCCTTGCCGCGGTTGGGTTAGGACTGGGGCTTATCGGCACCTACTTCGTGGGCCGCGCCATGCAAAGCCTTCTTTTCGGTGTGAAGGCGCTCGACCTCACTGCCTTCATCTCGGTCGCGATCCTTCTGCTGGCAACCGCAATCCTGGCGTGTTTTCTTCCGGCCAGACGCGCCGCTTCGGTATCGCCAATGCGGGTCTTGAGGACCGAGTAACCAGTGGTGAAATAGCTTCGGGGCTTGGGAATGAAGAAGTGCGAACACTCACTTCAGCCGGTATTTCTCAGCCCCGCTGATATTCCGCTGATCGTGGCGGATATGGCGCGGTTCACTTCCGGTGTGTCCTCGCCCGCCCGCTTCCGCCGCAGCATGTCGACTTGGATCAGGTGCATCGGATCGACGTACGGATTACGCAGCTTGATCGAGTGCGCCAGCACGCTGTTGGTCTCAAGCAGGTCTTTCTGATTGGTAATCGCCAGCACAGCTTTGACGGACCGGTGGAACTCCGCCTCGAACATCTCGAAGATGCGCTCCCGCAGCTTTGCATCTTCAACGAGCTCCGAGTACACGCGCGCAGTCGACAGGTCGACCTTGCCAAGCGCCATCTCGACGTTTCGGATCAGGTCAATGAAGAGCGGAAACTCCCGTGCCATCATTCGCAGCAGGTCGACCGCACCAGGCTTCTTCGTAAATGTCTCGATAGCAAAGCCAACGCCGAACCACGCCGGCACCAGCAGCCGGGATTGTGTCCATCCGAAGACCCAGGGAATCGCGCGCAGATCCGAGAGCTTTGGCGATTTGTTCCGCCGTGCCGGCCGCGATCCGATCTTCGCGTGCTCCAGTTCACCGACCGGCGTCGATTGCTCAAAGTACGTCACGACGTCAGGATTTTCCAGAACAAATTTCCGGTAGAAACCGAACGAGATCTCCGACAGCTCGTCGAGCGCCGCTTCCCATTCCGGCTTCAGAATTCCGGTGAAGTGCCCCTGCGGATCGCGGGCATTGGGGCGCGCCAGCGCATCGAGAGACGCCGCGATCATCAGCTCAAGATTCCGCTCTGCCAATACTTCGTCGGCGTATTTGAAGTTCAGAACTTCGCCCTGTTCGGTGATGCGCAGTTGTCCTTCAAATGCGTCCATCGGTTGCGCGAAGATTGCGCGATGCGTCGGGCCACCGCCACGGCCCACGGTTCCGCCGCGCCCATGAAAGAGGCGCAGCTTTACGCCGCACTCGCGCGCCACCTCGTGCAGCCCGCGATGCGCGCGAAAAATCTCCCAGGTGCTGGTGAGCATTCCGCCGTCCTTGTTCGAATCGGAATACCCCAGCATCACTTCCTGCCAGTTGCCCCACGACGCCAGCAGCCTCTTGTAGTCTGGCCTGCTCCAAAGTTCACGGCATACTTCCGGCGCCTGCCGCAAATCTTCGATCGATTCAAACAGCGGCACCGGCATCAATCCTGGATCGCGCTTCGATCCCTCTACCGTCACGCCGCCCAGTCGCGCGAGGCGCACCACCGCCAACACGTCTTCGACACTGGAGGCCCCACTGATGACATACTGGCGAATCACCTCGGGGGAGCAGCCTTCCTTCATCTCCGCGACAACGCGGAAGGTCTCCAGCACCGAAGTTGTGTCTGCTGACATCTCGGCCGGCAGTTCTGGCGCGATCGTGTCGCTGATTGCCTCCTGCAGCGCCTCCGCGTGAACTCGCGCGTGCTGCCGGATATCCAGCGTATGCAGATGCAATCCAAAGGTCCGCACCTGCAGAATCAGCGGATCAATCAAAGTCTCCGCAATTCGCAGTCCCGCGTTCGCGGCGAGCGACGAACGCAGCGCTTCGAGGTCTTCCAGGAATTTGCTTACGGAACAGTACTCGGGCAGAATCTGCGCGAGTTTCTGTTGCCCCTGGGTCAGCGTGTAGGGCATCACGGGGAGCATGGTCGAACCATGCTTACGCGTCAGCTCCAGCGTTCGCTGGATCCGCGCTTTCACGCAGATAATGAACCGCCGGTAGTACTCGAATTCATACTGGGCACCGAACACCTGCGCCTCAGGCGTGTGAACCAGCGCGACGTAGGCGTCCAGCCGCTCACGCAGCTCTTTGCTCACCTGCCTCTGCTGCGCACTGGTTGTCAGCAGATCGATGATCTCGTCGAGACGCGCCTGGTAGTAGAGCAGCAGGTGTCCACGCGCCAATTGAATCGCATCGCGCGTCACCTCCGGCGTCACAAAGGGATTGCCGTCGCGGTCCCCGCCGATCCATGAACCGAACTTCAGGACCTGCGGCAACTCATGCGGCTCGATCTCCAAGTCGTACGAAGCCCGAATCGCCTCCGCAATCTCCCGGTACAGCCCCGGCAGGGTGGCAAAGATCGAGACATCGTAGTAGTCGAGCCCCATCTTCACTTCGTCGTAGACTGTCGGCCGCCGCGACCTCACCTCATCCGTCTGCCAGAGGCTGGTAATCTCAGCGCGAATCGCATTTTCCAGGCGCGCCATCTCCTGCTCCGGAACGGGAATCCGATCGAGCCGCGCCAGGAAATCTCCGATACGACGCCGCTTTGTCATCACCGTTCGCCGGGCCACTTCCGTGGGGTGCGCCGTAAACACCGGCACAATCAGGATCCGCTTCAGCCACTCCATTGCTTCTTCGGCTGTGATTCCCACCCGCTTCATCTCGCAAAGCGTTCCAGCCAAGGAGCCACGCTGCTTCTGGGCCTCGCCCGTCAATTGCAACGCGATACGACGCCGTTTACGGTGGTTCGTCTCCGCCAGATTGATGAGCTCGAAGTAGAACGCGAACGCCCTTGTCAGCAGCAGCGCGCGTTCTGCGGGCAGAGAATGCACAAGTTCCAGCGCCTTGGCGCCGTGACGCTCCGCCTCATCCTCGTTGCCGCGGGCTTCGGCATCCCTTCGCCGTATCGTTCCCTGCCGAAGGGCCTCAACGTGAGCGAACAGATCCTCACCCGCCTGCTCGCGCAACACTTCGCCCAGCAGCGTTCCCAGCGATCGCACGTCGCGCCGAAGCGGAGCTTCCTTCAACTCCCCCGAACGCGCCTCGAGTTCCGCCAGCCTCTGCGACCAGCTCTCAGGACTCCACAAAAGGGCCATCGTGTCTCAATTATCCCTTAACCAAATCCGCCACTCGTGCCCTGACCCGCCAACAAGCCAGGGTTGGGCCGATTGCTGCAAAAGAGGGAGCCGCCCGTCACAACCCGCGTCTTTAGATTCAGCTATTCTTTTCTTTGGCGGGAACAGGCGTTTGCCCGCGGATGCAAATCAGAACACGCTGGAGCCCGAGTGCGTCCCCCCATCTGGCCGATCGCTCTTTTCATTGCTGCTCTTCTTATATCGTCGACCACAGCGGCACGCGGTCAGGTGACAAACCAGTCTCCCGGTCAGCCCACACCCTCCGTCGTACCCGAAACACCTCCCCGAAATCAGCCGACCTCGCGCGTGAAGGTCCCGCTCATCGACCACGCCTTATCCGTCGCCGATTTCGCCGATATGGCTCCACGCCCCGACCTTCGCGATCAGCTCGTTCACATCGAGCATTTCATCCAGAATCAGCCGACTGACGGAGCTCCCGCCACGCAGAATACCGAGGTCTGGCTTGCGCGTACCACCACCGCGCTCTACATGGTTTTCATTTGCTTCGATCAACACCCTGAGCAGATCCGCTCTCATCTCGCTCGGCGCGAAAACATCCAGAAGGACGATTGGGTCTCAGTCCTGCTCGATCCATTTCAAGACCATCAGCGCGGTGTGCGCTTCGAGGTGAATCCTGCCGGTGTTCAAGCCGACGCATCCTGGACCGAAGCCGTCGGACCTGACTACAGCTACGACCAGGTGTGGAACTCAGACGGCCGCGTCACTACCAAAGGATGGATGGCGCTTATTGCCATTCCATTCCGAAGCCTCCGTTTTCCCGCCGCAGGCCGCGACTGGGGAGTGATCTTCTGGCGAAATTTTCCCCGCAACAGCGAAGTCGACTTCTGGCCGCGCGTCAATGCCAGCGTCAGCGGCATTCTCAGCCAGGAGGGCGCGCTACAGGGCATCGAGGGCGTCACCGGTTCGCATAATGTTCAGCTCAATCCCTATGTCCTCGGGCAGAACGTCCACGTACTTGATCAGCTCGATCCCAACAATCCGTTCTTCAGCACCCGCAACGCCGAGGCCACAGTCGGAGGAGAGGCCAAAGCCGTGTGGCGCGATTCCATCGTCTTCGACGCGACTTTTAATCCGGATTTCAGCGACGTCGAAAGCGACCAGCCTCAGTTCACCGTCGACCAGCGCTACCCGGTTTACTTCCCCGAGCTGCGCCCCTTCTTTCTCGAGAATGCCAGCTACTTTGCCACGCCACTTACGCTTCTCTACACGCGCAACATCATTCGCCCCGACTGGGGTCTCCGCGTCACTGGAAAGGCGGGCCATACGAATCTCGGCTTTCTTGCCATCGACGATCGCCAGCCGGGCCGCACCATTGCACCTGGTGATCCCCTCCACGACACCAAGGCAGGTTTCTATGTCGGCCGCGTCTCGCGCGACATTGGCGAGGGGTCAAACGTGGGGCTGATGTATACCGACGAAGAGTTTGGCGGAGGATGGAATCGCATCGGCGGAGCAGATCTGACATGGCGCGCCGACAAGAACTGGACTGTGCTCGCGCAGATGGTGGAAAGCTCCACGCACCCGAGCGAGGCTGACAGTGCCGCCGACATCTTCCCTGCAGGCTACTCGGCCGGTCCCGCGGCCGATGTACAAGTCACGCGCAGCGGGCACGCGTTCAACATGTTTGACGAGTTTCAGGACATCAGCCCGGGCTTCAAAACTCTAACCGGCTTCATCCAGACTGCCAACATCCGCAGCAACCACGTTCACGCCAATTACCAGTGGTATCCAAAGGAGAGCGTCGTTCAGTCTTTCGGACTCGAGCTGAATCAGCAGATCGCTTTCGACCATCAGCACAATCGGGTCTACCGCTATACCACCTTCGATCCCTTCTGGCTGCTCACGCGCAGTATCGTGCTGGCTCCGCTTTTTGGGGAAAACTCCGACACTGTCGGGCCCCAAAACGGCTATCCGCTCGCGTCCAATCGTAACTTTACCGAGAACTTTGGCGGCTTCGTCGCGCGCGGCCAGCCCTGGTCCCTGTTGAACTTCAATGTCATCGCGCTGCGCGGCGGCAATGTGAACTACAACCCTGTCGCCGGCTCAAATCCGTTCCTCATGAATCAGCAGACGGTGCAAGCAATTTTTGGTATTAATCCGCTGCGTAAGCTCACTGTCGACAACACCTGGCTCTTCGACCGCGATAAATCCGTTGGCGACGGTCAGCTCGTCTACGAGATCGAAGTTTTCCGCACCAAGCTCAACTACCAGTTCACCCGTGCATGGTCGGCGCGCATTATCGCCGAGTACGATTCGACACTGGCCAATCCTCTTGAGACTTCGTTGCAGCGCACCAAGCAGATTCAGACGCAGGCTCTGCTGACCTGGCTTCCGCATCCCGGCACCGTAATCTACGCCGGCTGGAACAATGACCTGCAGAACTATAACCACACCCTCTGCACGCTGCAGCCGACAGCAACTCGCCAGTGCGATCCAGCGTTCCCGATCCTTCCGCGCGGTCCCGACTTCCTGAATGACGGCCGCCAGTTTTTCATCAAGGGCAGTTATCTCTTTCGCTTTTGAAATTCCTCGGCGGCTGATGCCAACGGTCGCACTCCGAACAAGGCTGTCAATCTCGAAAGGCCGGGACGGCGGTGTGCTCATTGTCCGCGATGTAAACTGCGAACCAATGCTTATTGTCGGACGACAAATCTCTTATCGCTCTTTAGCGTCCCTTTGTTCGTAGTCACGGTGATATATCCAGTGGTTGCGCCGTTCGGTATCACCACGGTCATATACGTGGGGGCGACGGAGACGATCTGTGCCTGCACCCCGTTGAAGAATGCCTTGCTGTCGCTGGTGAAATTCTCGCCAAGAATGTCGACCTGGGTGCCCGCCCTTCCGTAGCTGGCCAGATACGTGATGAACGGCGGAAGTCCAAGGTTGTAGCTATAGAAGCTGCTATACGTCGGGTCGGCGGAATCCATACCTCTTGTCTCGTTGGCTGTATCCCCATAGAGAAGACCATTGGTGTGCTGGACAAGGGCAACCGGAACATCGCCCGGCGAATCTTCTCCGCTGTCGAAATTGTGCAGTACTGTGAAATCCCCGCGGGGAGTAACGCGGAACAGTACGCCGCCGCCTTTGACGTTCAGCCGCAGGCTCGTTCCATACAGGTTCCCGTCAGAGCCCAGAACGAGGTTGCGCGGAAAGGCGCCATCGCTTCCCCCTCTGAATTTGTAAACCAGCATGACCTGACGCGTGGGTGTCATCTTGTAGACCGCTCCGAGGCTCGTTACCCCGTCGTCTTCCGTCGTGCCGTAAAAATTCCCGTCGTTTGCTTGAACGAGTCCTCCCATCGGCGCCGAGCCGTGAGATCCATCGAAACTGTACAGCGTTTCAAAATGACCATCGCGATTGATACGGAAGATGCTTCCCTTCGAGTGTGCGCCGCCCATACCAGTAGCCCCATAAATCCACTGATCTGTCGCTTGAATCAGTGGCCCGGACGCCTTCACGGTATCTCCGAAGGAGAAAACGTGTAAGACAGTGAAGTTTCCGTCTCGACTGATCCGATAGATGACTGCAGAACTTTCTCCGATGGAACTCCCGCCCGAGCATCCGCCTTCGGTCGTACCGTAAAAGTCACCGGACATACTCAGCATCGGCGCATAGAACGGGCAACCTCCGTTGTCACCTGCTGTGAAGACATGGATGGTCTTCACGATCCCATCGGGTGTCATCTGGAAGATCGTTCCGACGTTATATTTGCTGCCGTACTTGGTAACCCCGTAAAAGCGCCCGTCAGTTCCCAGTGTCACTCCTCCAGAGGGATTGATCCCCAGGTGCTCTGTGTATTCGCCTGCAAATGAGTGAATGTTCGTGAATACGCCGGGTGTCGTGAATCTAAAAACCGCAGGCATCGACCCCAGGGGCACCCCGGTGGTGAGCAGATATCCACCCCTGCTCTGAGTGAAGTAGTCAGACGCTTCGGTGATGATGTTTCTGTCGTTCAGGAGCTTGAAGTTCTGAGCGAGTGCGGTGATCGCAAGGGCGGGGATGAGAGCCGCCATTAGAAGTCGGACCGTTTTCATGAGGTCTCCTCACGCTATCCGCGGCAACTGGCCTTCACTCTTCACAAAGAGATCTGCCTGCTAATCAGATAGCTGGTTTTTGCATCTGTGTTGCCGAGCGCCAGTAGTTGGAGGAGGCTTGCTCTACGGAGAAGGCAGCGATGATTGGGATGCTGAATTCACCCGGGTGCGTTTTCTGCAACTTCTAGGAACACTTCACCGGGTTCGTTCCCGTCAGCTTGCTACCATGCCGACATGGACACTTCCAGCGGCTACGAATCTGTAGCGCACGATTTCCTTGACCGTCGCGGCCGATCGCCCGGTACCGGAATTGGCGCGAAGGAGATTCGCAACTGGGCCAGAAGCCTTAAGCCGAAAAGCAGTGTCATCGATATTGGTTGCGGTCCGGGCTTTCCTCTGACCGCAATTCTGGTGGAGGAAGGACTCGACGTCTATGCCGTTGATGGAGCGCAGGCCTTCGTTGCGGCACTCCGTCACAACCTGCCGGGCGTCCCGGTCCTGTGTGAAGCTGTCCAGGATTCCAGCATGTTCGATCGAACTTTTGATGCCGCGCTCGCCTGGGGTCTTATGTTTCTCCTCAACATTGAAGATCAGCATCGCCTGATTCGGAAGTTCTCCGAAATTCTTGTACCCGGCGGACGCCTTCTATTCACCTCACCGGCCAGAGCTGGTTCGTGGATGGACGTCATGACCAATCTGGGATCTGTCTCCCTCGGCGCAGAGGAGTACCGAAAGCTGCTGACAAATGCTGGCCTGACGATCTCCGAGGAGTATGAAGATGAAGGGGAAAATCACTACTACGATGCCTTCCGAAGCCGGGTGTGAGACCGTTTGGATTGAGACTTCACTATCCGCATAGTTCTCCCATAGTGTGCTAGTTATTGCAGTTACGGTCTGCGCTACCTTGCTAAATTAAGGGTACCTAGGCTGATACAGGTGATTTAGCTGCCAACCCGAGCCAGCGGTCGCGCATCGGATAGGTTAAGGGCCCCCTAATTCGACGTCATCGAACGCCTTACGAGACCCTCGTTGCGCAAAACAGTTTCCATAGACCCGGTCGCGGCGACATACTCACGCTTCGCAAGCCACATGCAGCTCAACGAGAGTCGAGCTTAATGATTTCTAAAGAGAAACCTTCATTCATCGTAGTCGGTCCTCCGAGGACTGGAACCAGCTGGCTGCATAAGGTTCTTGAGCCCCATGCCACACTTCCTTCGCCTTCGAAGGAGACGCGGTTTTTCGATCTCCACTTCCATCGCGGGTTTGATTGGTACCAGTGGCATTTCCCGCGAAAACACCATGGGCCGATGGGCGAAGTCGCGCCAACATATTTCGCCTCAACCGAGGCGCGGCAAAATATCGCCGAAACCATCCCAGATGCGAAGGTCGTCTTCGTGTTTCGCAATCCGGTTGAGCGTGCTGTCTCGCTTTATCGATTGAAGATTGCCTACGGCATGTATCGCTGGAGCTTTGAGGATGCCCTTCGCGAAGATACCGAACTAATCGCATCCGGCTTGTATTGGACTCACCTTCGCGAATGGCGGGATAGTTTTCCTGAAAAGCAGTTGCTGGCCACTATGTATGACGATCTCGCGGCGGACCCTCAGGCCTACGTGAGCAAGCTCTCTCCCTTTATCGGGCTGGAGGATCTGAAGCTTTCGGAAGCTCAGACAAAGCGTGTCTTTTCGACCGAGCGAATGACACGGCCTCGAAGCTACATCGCTACGCGCACAGCTACTGTTTTTGCGGATTGGTGCAAGACGCAACGGCTCGACCATCTTGTGGCCTCAGTTCGGGAGTCAGCGCTGATCAAGCTGTTCCTTGGCGGGGGACAATCGCTACCGCAGATGCCTTCTGAAACCATCGACCGGCTCGCCGAGTTATTCCGACCCGAGGTCGAAGGACTCGAGACGTATCTGGGGCGAAACCTCGACCATTGGAAAGCCGGAAATGATCTCAGTGAGTCGCGCGGCTCTAGGACTTTCGCAACCGCCCGGATGCCGGGCGTCGAATGCTCGGTTCGCTAGGGAATTGGATCCCACAGAGATGTCACGACCAGGGGCGGTGGGGCCTGCTTGAGACCCTGCCTATGGTCCTGCTAAACTTAGTACTGGCCTACCGCAGGCGCGTAGCTCAGTTGGTTAGAGCGCTTCCTTGACACGGAAGAGGTCGTTGGTTCGAATCCAATCGTGCCTACCATATCTCGATTAAAATCAAAAGCTTGCAAGCCTGACCTCTTCTTTCCATAACCAATTTGGGTTCGATTAGGTGCTGAAGGGCAATTAGGCTTCCAAAAAGCCCCTCAACGCCCTGTCTTGTGCATCACGTTTTTCATCCGTGACTGCCTGCTGATAGAGACCCATCGTCACACTCGGATTAGAGTGCCTGAGGACCTCCTGCGCGACTTTCACATCGACCTTCATCTGCCGCAGCATC
>Ga0207694_10001497_pt1 | contig 19943 bp, 20 predicted proteins | sample KBSC34metaG_FD_184353 | JGI IMG/M metagenome (GOLD analysis project Ga0207694, IMG submission 184353) | Corn rhizosphere microbial communities from Kellogg Biological Station, Michigan, USA - KBS C3-4 metaG (SPAdes) (version 2) | ecosystem: Host-associated > Plants > Roots > Rhizosphere > Soil... | reverse complement strand
CCCGCCGCCCTGGAACCCGATCCTGCGCCCATGCAGGCCGCTCCTGTCCCGGCGGCGTCGACCGACCTGCCGGCCGCCCCGACGCATCGGCCGCCGTCGATCGATGCAGGTGTCTATATCCCGGCTTCCGCCCCGGCGCCGGAGCCCAAGCGCAGCTACAGCCTGTTCGAGCGGCTGACCGGCGCGTCGCGGCGGAACCAGGACGACAGATAAGGAACTCGCCGGGGCGTGCCGGAATAACCATCTGATGTGATTCGCACCCATCCGATGGTCGCCACCGCCCGATGATCCTGTTCTCCCGCCTGATCGATGCGCTGGTCTTCATGCCGTCGCGCAACGGCAAGCTGAGGCTGCTCGCCGATTACTTCGCGACGACCCAGGACCCGGACCGCGGCTGGGCGCTGGCGGCGCTGACCGGCAATCTCGACCTGCCCACGGCCAAGCCCGCGATGATCCGGGAGCTGGTCCGCACCCGTGTCGATGCCGACCTGCTGGGCTGGTCCTACGACTATGTCGGCGATTTCGCTGAGACCGTGGCGCTGATCTGGCCGCCCAAGCCGACCAATCGCGCCCCGCCGATTCTCTCCGAAGTGATCGCCGATATCGTCGCCGCCAAGCGCAGCGAGACGCCTGAGCTGGTCGAGACCTGGCTCGACGCCTGCAACGCCGACCAGCGCTTTGCGCTCATCAAGCTGATCACGGGAGGCCTGCGCATCGGCGTCTCGGCCCGGCTGGCCAAGACCGCGCTGGCCGAATGGGCCGGCAAGGAGGTCAACGAGATCGAGGAGGTCTGGCATGGGCTGGAGCCGCCCTATGCCGACCTGTTCGCATGGCTGGAGGGCAAAGGGCCGCGGCCCGACCCGGACCATCACGCCGCCTTCCGCCCGCTGATGCTCGCCAATCCGCTGGAGGCGCCCGACCTGGAGGTGTTGACCGCCGCCGATTACCGCGCCGAATGGAAGTGGGATGGCATTCGCGTTCAGCTCGTCGGCAAGGTGCGGGACCTGGGCGCGTTCGAGCGGCGGATCTATTCCCGCTCAGGCGACGAGGTGACCGGCGTCTTCCCCGAGATCGTCGGCGCGATGAATTTCGATGCGGTGCTGGACGGCGAGATGCTGGTCATGCGCGACGGCGAGGTGATGCCGTTCAACGAGTTGCAGCAGCGCCTCAACCGCAAGATCGTGACCCAGAAGATGCTGGCGCAATATCCGGCCCATGTCCGCCTCTACGACATATTGGTCGATGCCGGGGAAGACTTGCGGCACCTGGGCTTCGACGAACGCCGCAAGCGGCTGGAAGCATGGCATGCACGGATGCATCCGCCGCGCATGGACCTGTCGCCGATGGTGCCATTCGCCGACTGGCCGGCGCTGAAGGCGATGCGCGACGCATCACGCGAGAACGGGATCGAGGGGCTGATGCTGAAGCGCGGCGACAGCGCTTACGTGCCCGGCCGGCCCAAGGGGCCGTGGTTCAAATGGAAGCGCGGGGCGCTGACCCTCGACTGCGTGATGATGTATGCCCAACGCGGCCACGGTAAGCGCTCCAGCTTCTATTCCGACTATACGTTCGGCTGCTGGCGGCCGGCGGAGGCGGGCGGGCTGGAGCTGGTGCCGGTCGGCAAGGCCTATTCCGGCTTCACCGACGAGGAGCTGCTGCGCATCGACCGCTGGGTGCGCGCCCACACCACCAACAAGTTCGGCCCGGTGCGCGAGGTCGAGCCCGGGCTGGTGATGGAGCTCGCGTTCGACAGCGTCCACCGCTCGACCCGCCACAAATCCGGCGTCGCCATGCGCTTCCCCCGCGTCCACCGCATCCGCTGGGACAAGCCGGCGAACGAGGCCGACCATCTGGAGACGCTGGAGAAGCTGATCGTCTGACGCGCGTTACTTCGGCTGGGCCAGAAACACGAAATCCCCGCAGGCCCCGTCCGGCAGTTCGAAGTCGGTCGGCTTCATGTAGGACAGCGCATAAGGCGTCACGTCCCACTTCTCCGATGCGCCGACGACCGTGTAGTGGCCGGCCGGGACATGGGCGTCGAAGCGGCCGTTGTCGTCGGTGGTGACCGTTTGGGCGCGGCCGACATAGTTCTGGATGGAGAGCTGGATGCCCGGCGCCCCGGTCTCGGACATCGCCGTGCTGCCGGGGATCGGGAGCACCACCCTGCCGCCGATATCGCCGCCGCCGCCGCTGCCCGCGGCCTTGACGATCTTGTCGATCGCGGCGATGGCATCGTTCGCCTTACCGAGTTCGGCCGAGTTTCCGCATGCGTCCGGCGCCGGACGCGACTGGGCGTTGTTGTTGATGAACAGCAGGTAGGTCTTGCCGACCTCCATGGTGAATTTGGTCTCGTCGTTGCCGGTATAGATCTCGTTGTTCGGGATCTTCGGCCCGCGATAGCTCTTGTCGACCGCGATCTTGTAGAACCAGCCCTCGACATTGTTGGGATCGGGCGTGTCCGGGATCTTGCGGACCGACAGGATCTTGGCGGTGACCACGATCTCCGACCGGAAGTACTCGGTGCAGACCCGGACCGGAGAGGGTGCCAGGCAAACGGCCTGCGCCGTACCCGCGCCCAAGAACAGGCATGCGACCGTTGCGCAGATAGTCCTCGACATCATGGTGGCCATCTCGTTCCTTCCCCCCGAACGTTATCAGTTCCGATCCATCTTTAAGGGATAGAAGATGATTCTCGAAATTGCGCAAATTGTCGTCAAGGCTGGCATGGAGGGCGAATTCGAGGCCGGCGTCGCCGCTGCCGCGCCGCTGTTCCGGCGGGCCAAAGGCTGTGTCTCGATGGAGTTGGTACGCTCTGTCGAGTTTCCGAACCGCTACCGGCTTCTGGTCGGATGGCAGACGCTGGAGAATCACACCGTCGACTTCCGCGGTTCGGAGGATTTCCAGGCATGGCGCGGCCTGGTTTCGCACTGCTTCGACGGGGCACCCGAGGTCGAGCATGCCGCCCAGGCGGTGAAAGGGTTCTAGGCAAATTTGAGGAATTTTAACTGTGAGAAATTTCGTCACCGTCGGTGAGGGAATTTCTCATGTCGTTGATGCCGGCGGCATGCCGGATTCTGGCGTCAGCCCACCCCGGTCAGCCGCCCAGGCAAAAATCCTCATAAAATTATATAGTTATAACAATGAGTTAAAAATATTCTTCCGAGCGAAGATGCGGTTGGCACGAAACTTGGCACGGGGGCTGCAATAGCCTGTGTGTCGCGCCGATCCGGCCCGACCGGCTGGCTGGAGGGCCCGCCGATTTAAGAAACTTTCGCTACGGAGACTTCAAAATGGTTCGCTATCCCACCCTGATCGCCGCTGGTTTCGCTATCTTCATCACCACCGCTGCCTATGCCGCACCGGCCAGCAATGACGTCGCCGCCGATCTCGGCCAGACCCTGACGCTGACCAGCGCCAAGCAGATGGTCGCCGACAAGCTGAAGGCGTCGCATCAGAGCCAGGTCCGTCCGGGCGCCGCCGAGTTCGATGCCGACGGCAATGTGCGGGTGGACATCGTCGACACCAACGGCCTGACCGTCAGCCACGTGCTGGTCCACGCCAATGGCGGCCAGATCACCGACGCGGCCACCACCAAGAAGCGCGGCTGATTTCACTCTCTCCGGCGAAGGGCGGAACCCTTCGGGCGAAAGCGCGAAGGGTTCTGCTCCGCCGGATGATTGAAAGGAAAAACCAAATGTATACGGGAACGATCGACCGGCATGGGATCCTGGCGCTCGGCCTCGCCCTGACGGCGGTCGCAGCTATTTTCCTGAGCGGTCCGGCCAGCGCCGAGAGCGAGACCCGGACCACCGCTCCGTTCCACGCGGTCAATTTCTCCGGCTCGTGGAACGTCGACGTGAAGGTCGGCAAGGAGAATTCGGTCGTCATCGAAGGCAAGAAGGACATCATCTCCAAGGTCAAGACCGAGGTCGTCGATGGCGAGCTCCGGATCGGCATGGAACAGGGCATCTTCTCGCTCTTCAGCCATCACGACCTGGGCGATCTCACAGCCCATGTCACGACCCGCGACCTCACCGCCTTCGTTCTGAACGGCAGCGGCCAGGCCGATATCGACGGGCTTACCGCCGGCACCACCCGCATCACGCTGGACGGCTCGGGCGACATCAAGGCCAAGGGCAAGCTCGATACCCTGAGCATTGCCGTCAACGGCTCGGGAACCGCCGACCTTTCCGCCTTGGAGACCGCCAAGGCATCGGCTACGGTCAACGGCAGCGGAGATGCCATCGTCGATCCGCGCGAAACGCTTACCGCTGTGATCAATGGCAGCGGCCAGGTCAGCTACCTTCACGAGGGCGTGAAGGTGACCAGCGTCATCCACGGCAGCGGCATGGTCGAGAAGAAATGAGGAAACGGAAGGGCGGAACGTTCTGAAAAAGACCATCGCCCTTCTCGCGCTCTTCACCCTCGTTCTCATCGGCGCCGCTCTCCACAAACCGATGTTCTACGTGATCGGCACCTATCTCGATCGCCCCGGCAGCGCCGTCCCGCTGCCCGATCGCCCAGCAGCCCGGAACAAGGCCGAGGCCCGCCAGCAGGATCTGGAGGACCTCGGCTTTTTGTTGGAATATGACCGAAGCTTCTCAGCCACCGAGGCCGATGCTTTTCGCGACGGGATCGCGAAGCTTCGCGATGCGGCCGGGACCATGTCCGACGCCGCCTTCGAGATGGCCGTCTCACGCCTGGTGGCGCTCGCCGGCAATGGACATACGACTGTCGACAAGAAGCAGCGCGCCGGTACGTTCCCCCGCGCGCCACTGCGTTTCGCCTGGTTTGCCGATGGGCTGTACGTCGTTCGCGCGACGGGGTCGGCCGACCACCTGATCGGGCGCCGCGTGATGACGATCGACGGCCGGCCGGTCGAACGGGCGCTCATCGAACTTGCCCCCTATCTCAGCGGCACGATCGAGCGGGCGCGCATCGACAGCGTGCTGCTGCTCGATTGTCCGGCGCTGCTGCGCGTGATCTGGCCGGATACCGATGGGCTGCATCTGGCGGTCGGCCTCGACGACGGGACCGCCGCCCAGTTCGATATCATGCCGCCCGCGGCTGAGCCTTTCGAATTGCAGCCGATCATGACGATCGCATCCGGCGGTTATGGACCGGCCTGGAAATCGGTGTTGGCCGACTACCCGCTGTCATTGCGCGAGCCCGATCGCGTGGCCCTGTCGGCGCCGCTCGGCACAGACGGCATCTATGTCCGGATCAACGGCAATCACGACGATCCGTATGGAACGTTGGAGGATCAGCTCGCCGCCATCGCCGCGACGAAACCGGCAAATGGATGGCGGCGGATGATCCTCGACCTGCGTTTCAATATCGGCGGCAACGAGCGCAAGACGGTGGAGTTCACCCACGATCTGCCGGCCATGCTGGGGCCCGCGGGCAATCTCTGGATATTGACCGGCAACGCCACCTTCTCCGCCGCGATCATCACCGCGGCGCGGGCCAGGCATTTCCTGGGCGGCCGTGCCCATATCGTGGGCGAGCCGGTCGGCGACCATGAGCCGTTCTGGACCGACGGCGGGCCGCCATTGGTGCTCCGCAATTCGGGGATCGGCATCGGTCATGCCTATTTCAAGCAGGATTGGGCTGACGGCTGTCACAACCCGGTGGAGTGCAACCCGCTCCAGTTCCTCTACGGCGTCGCCGTCGGAGACCTTACACCGGAGGTCGGGATCGGCTGGTCGTTCGCCGACTATGCCGCCGGGCGGGACACGGTGCTGGAGAAGGCGTTGGAACTGTCGCGCTAGCCGTCCAGCCCGGCATTCTCCGCCGCGACCTTGCCCAGTGCGGCCATGTCGAGGTTTTCCCAGCCGCGGGACAGGCCGATCAGGAAGCGGTCGCGGATCAGGTCGGCCAGGGGCAAAGGTATCCCGGCTTCGTCGGCGGCCGCCAGCGCCAGCTTCGTGTCCTTCAGTGCCAGGGGCAAGGCGAAGCCGGCGGGCGTGTAGCGCTGTTCGACGATGGCGCCGCCATAGATCTTGTAGAGCGGGGCGGTGAACAGGCTGGCGGTCATGAAATCGAGATATTGAGCCGGATCGACGCCGTGCTTGCGGACCAGCGCCAGCGCTTCGGCCAGCCCTTCGATGGCAGTCTGCAGCATGAAGTTGCCGGAAATCTTGACCATGGCGGCGTGGGTCGGGTCCTCGCCGAAATGGACGGTCTTCTGGCCCATGGCGGCGAGCAGGGGCTCGATCCTGGTCACTGCCGCGGCCGGGCCGGCAACCGGGATGAACAGCCGGGCTGCCTCCGCCGCGTCGGGCCGGCCGAAGACCGGGGCGGCGACGAACCGCTTGCCGTCGCCTTTGACGGCGGCGGCGATCCGGCGTGTGGCCGCCAGCGACACGGTGCTCATGCTGACCATGATCCCGCCTTCGGGCAGGCCGGCCAGGACACCGTCAGGCCCCTCGGTGACGGCGTACAGCGCTTCGTCATTCGCCAGCATCGTGAAGACGATGCCGGTGCGGGCCGCTTCGGCTGGGCTGCCGGCGACGATTGCGCCTTCGCCGGCCAGCGCCTCGGCCTTGTCGCGGCTGCGGTTATAGACGATCAGGCGGTGGCCGGCCTTCATCAGGTTCCGCGCCATGGCGGCGCCCATATTGCCGAGGCCGACAAATCCGATGTCCATTGCGCACTCCCGCCGTGGCTCCGTGTTATAGTCAGACAGCTTGCGATGGCGCGCCGCCTTTTAAAGGAGGCGGCACGGATAAAGGGTTCGCCATGAGCGGGAACGTACAGAGTGGATACGGTTTGCCGGCGGAGTGGGCGCCGCACGGCCGTACCTGGATGGCCTGGCCTGCCCGGCCCGCTACATGGCGTAGCGGGGACGACGGGCATGGCGGCATTGAGGCGGCGCGGGCGATCCATGTGGAGGTCGCCAAGGCGATCGCCGGGTTCGAGCCGGTGACGATGGTCTGCAGCCCGGGCGAGATGGCCGAGGCCTCGCTGATGTGCGGCCCCGGCATCGAGCTGGTGCCCATCCCCCTCTCGGACGGCTGGATGCGCGATATCGGCCCCACCTTCGTGACCGACGGGGCAGGCGGCCTCGCCGGGGTCGATTGGATATTCAACGGCTGGGGCGGGCTGCATGACGAGTTCGCCGCCGACGCTGAGGTGGCGGCTGAGGTCCTGAGGATCCGGAATTATCAGCGCCTCGCCGCGCCGATCGTGCTGGAAGGCGGCGCTTTCTCAGGCGACGGCGCAGGCACCCTGCTGGTGACGGAGGAATGCCTGCTCGATCCCGGCCGCAATCCGGGCAAGAGCAAGGCCGACCTGGAACAGGCCCTGGCCTATTATCTGGGCGCCAGGGCCGTGATCTGGCTCGGCCGCGGCTACGAGGGCGACGAGACCGGCGGCCATGTCGACGAGATCGCCTGCTTTGCCAGGCCGGGCACGGTTATGCTCCAGGTCACCAGCGATCCTGAAGACCCCAACTATCTGACCCAGCACGAAAACCTGGCGCGGTTGCGCTTGGCGCGGGACGCTGGTGGAAATCAGCTTGAAGTGGTGGAGGTTCCGCAGCCCGCCCGGCGTGAGCGGGACGGGCGCAGGGAGACCCTGTCCTATATCAACTTCGTCTTCGCCAATGGCGGGCTGATCATGCCGTCATTCGGCGACCCGGCCGACGATGCCGCTTACCGGATCTTCTCCGGCCTCTATCCGGACCGGAAGATCATTCAGCTTCTTGCCGACGACCTGGTGATCGGCGGCGGCGGGATGCACTGCATTACCCAGCAGGAGCCCGCCGTCGTCTGATGGCTCAGTCGATCTCTTTCGCCGACCCGATCACCTTGTTGACCAGGCCATAGGTCACGGCCTCGTCCGCCGACATCCAGTAATTGCGCTCGGTGTCGCGGGTGATCTTCTCCAGCGGCTGGCCGGTTTCCCTGGCGAAGGTCTCGTTCAGGCGCTGGCGCATGCGGATGATCTCTTTCGCCTCGATGGCGATGTCGCTGGCCTTGCCCATGGTGCCGCCCGAGGGCTGATGCAGCATGAAGCGGGTGTTGGGCAGGCAGAAGCGGTTTTCCTTCTTCGCCGCGATGAAGATCAGCGCGCCGGCGCTGGCGACCCAGCCTGTGCCGACCACCTGAACCGGGGCGCGGACGAAGCGGATGATGTCGAAGATCGTGTCGCCGGATTCGACATGGCCGCCCGGCGAGTTGATGAACATGCGGATCGGCTTGTCGCTGTCGGACGACAGCGCGATCAGCTGCGCGGTGATCGAACGCGCCACCTTGTCGTTGATCTCACCGAACAGAAGGACGGTACGAGATTTGAACAGGTTCTTGTCGATCAGGCTCGACTGCGGTTCCGCCGCCTTCGGCTCCTTGGCCGGGGCATCGGGCTGGTCTTCTTCGTCGAGGCGATGGTCGATGGACATAGACAGGACTCCCGCCGGATCGTTATCGTTTCCGGCTGAACGGTAGGAATGGCTGACATACGATGCCAGTGGAAAGCTGGCAAGCGACAGCCGGCCAATGAGGTATCTGGTTTGATCCAATTCCCGGTGCAATGGGCTGACCTCGCCACGACCGATTTTGCCGGCGGCGCGCTGAAGAACGCGCTGGCGATCCTGCCGGTCGCCGCCGTCGAGCAGCATGGGCCGCATCTGCCGCTATCGACCGACGTCATCATCAACCAGGGCGTGGTCGACGCCGCCTGTGCCCTGCTGGAGCCCGACCTGCCGGTGGTGGTCCTGCCGATGCAGGCGGTCGGCACCTCGCATGAGCATCTGGCCTTCCCCGGTACCCTGTCTCTCGACGCGGCGACCTTGCTCAAATTGTGGACCGCGATCGGCGAGGGCGTCGCGCGGGCGGGTATCCGCAAGCTGCTGATCTTCAACAGCCATGGCGGCCAGACCGGCCTGCCCGAGATCGTAGCGACGGATCTGCGCGCACGCCTGGGCATGATCGTCGGCTGGGGCAGCCCCGGCGCCTTCGGCACGCCCGAGGGCGCGGTCGGCAAGGAGGAGGCGGCGCACGGCCTGCATGGAGGCACCAAGGAGACGGCCATGCTGCTGCATCTGCGCCCCGAACTGGTCCGGCGCGAGGCGGCGGCGGCGTTCCGCTCGCATGGCGTGGCCATGGAAAAGGATTTCACCCGCCTGCGCGCCACCGGCCGCACCGGCTATGGCTGGCAGACCCAGGACCTGAACCCCGCCGGCGTCGTCGGCGACGCCAAGGCGGCGACGGCCGAGCTGGGCAAGGCGCTGGTCGATCACGCGGCACAAGGCCTGGCAGAGCTGATCCGCGACCTTCTCCGCTTCGAACTGCCGGCGTGATCGCCCAGGCAACGGAAAGACCGGCCGCCGGCACCTTGGCGGTGGCCGCGGCGATTGCCGGCAACACGCTGGAATGGTTCGACTTCACCGTCTACGGCCTGTTCTCGATCTATATCGCCAAGGCCTTCTTCCCGGCCGGGAGCGAGCTGGCCTCGCTGCTGGCGACGCTCGCGACCTATGGCGTGGGGTTCGTGCTCCGCCCGATCGGGGCTGTCGTGCTTGGCCAGTATGCCGACCGGGCGGGGCGGCGGGCGGCGCTGACGCTCATCATCCTGCTGATGCTGATCGGCTCGGCGATCATCGCCTTCGCACCCACCTATGCCCGGATCGGCGCCGCGGCGCCGGCGCTGATCGTGCTGGCCCGGCTGATCCAGGGCTTCTCGGTCGGGGGCGAAATGGGCGGGGCCACCGCCTATCTGATCGAGACCGCCCCCGCCGATCGCCGCGGCCTCTATGCCAGCTGGCAATATGCCGGCCAGGCCGGGGCCGCCCTGGGCGGAGCGCTGCTCGCCTTCGCGCTGACGCGGATGCTGGGCGCCCAGGCGGTGTATGACTGGGGTTGGCGTATCCCCTTCATCGTCGGTCTGTCGATCGCGCCGATCGGGCTTTACCTGCGCGCCAAGGTGCCGGAAACGCCGGCCTTCCTGACGAAACAGCTTCAGGCGCGGGCGCCGATCGCGATCCTGTGGCAGCACCATCGCATCGCCCTGGTGCAGACTTTCTGCCTGACCATCCAGCTCACCGCCTGCACCTACCTGTTGGTCATCTATATGCCGACCTTCGCCGTGCACGCGCTGGGCGTCACCACCGATACCGCCTTCCGGGCGGCGTCGGTCGCCAGCCTGCTCTATCTGGCAATGAACCCGGTTGCCGGCCGCCTGTCGGATTCGATCGGACGGCCGCGCCAGATGCTGGCGGCGTCGCTGACGCTGGCGGTGCTGGTCTATCCGGCGTTCCTGCTGATGGCGCGGTATCCGACGGCGCCGGTCCTGACGGTCGTATCGGGGCTGATGGCCACGGCTCTGTCGCTGTATACGGGGCCGTCCGCCGCGCAGGTGGGCGAGATGTTTCCGCCCGCCGTCCGTTCGACGGGGCTGTCGCTCAGCTACAATATCGCGGTGCCGATCTTCGGCGGATTTGCACCCTATTTCGTGACACGCTTCGACACCGGCAGCCATCTGGCGCCGGCCTGGTACATGCTCGCCTGCGCCGTGCCGACGCTTGCGACCCTTGTCTGGATGCGGGCCGCGCGGCCCAAGGCGTAAGCAGCCTCCGGCCGCGCGGCGACGTCGATTATTTCTTCTTGGCTGCCGCCGGCGGTGCCTTCTGCATGTCGGCGACGGTCTGGTTCAGCTGGGTGATTGCGTCGTTGGCCTGCTTCGCCTGGGCCGTGGCCGCGTCCGAGGCCGTCTTGGCGGCATTCGCGAGCGCGCCGGCGTTCACGGCATTCTGCTGGATCGGGGCGAGTTGCTTCTGCATAGCCGCGATCTGGCCTCTCAGATCATCGATATCCTTGGCGTTCACGTAATAGGCGCCGCCGGCCAGGACGAGCGCCAGGATAACCGCAATGATGAATTTCCCACTCTCCACGCTTCTTCTCCTTTGTTTCTTCGGGCTTTGGAACGAGTTCCCGGATTGCCCTTAACACAGGAGGTGGCCTAATTGCGGCAAAAATGTGACGCGGGCGGCCTTGGACCTAGCTTTGCCCGGCCGAAAGCGCCGCCGCGCCTAGGATTCGCCCGTCGTCGGCCTGCACCAGAATCGCAAGGCCGTGGCCCGCGTCGACGGGCGCGATCGGCAGTTCCAGCCGCTGGCCGGTCCATTCGCCGGCGTCTTGGATCGACTCGACACCGTTCGCATCGACAGCGGTCCGTCCGGCATTTTCACCGCGTTCGACCGTGGTCGTGCGCTTCAGCAGATAGCGGATTACCAGCACCTTGCCCCTGCCGGCGCCGACGTCGACCGATACCGACCGGCCGTCCGGGGCCAGGGTGACGGGGGCGACGGACACCGGCTGGGCCGCCGCGATGGCCTGCAGCACAGCCGCGCGATTGGAGCCCACGGCCTGGTGCGTTCCGTCGATCACCATCTGCGGCGTGTAGACTTCATTGCGCCCGAATTTCCCGGCATAATCATGCTGCCGCATCGTCGCGCCGGGCGTGGAGAGCGGGTCCCGCCACCCCAGCCTGTCCCAGTAGTCGACATGGAATCCCAGTGCCAGAACGTCTTTCCGCCCGGCGAGTTCGTCGAGCAGCGCGTCGGCGGGCGGGCATGACGAACAGCCTTGCGAGGTGAACAGCTCGACGACCACCGGGCGCGGTTCGGCCAGGGCGGGGATAGCAAAGCTCGACAAGACAAGAGCGGTGAGCAGGATACGGTTCATCGCGAACTCCCGGTGCGGTGTTTCTCTTGTTGTTCGGTCGGCGGGGGCTAAAGTTACGGCGAGGATCGACATGACGGCGGATAAGTCATTTTGACAGCGAACAGCGCCGAGGGATGGGGACGGCTGATGGCCGCGGGGCAGGCCGGCGACGGCGGCGCCTATGCGCGCCTGCTGCGCGAGATACTGCCCTATGTCCGCGCGATCGTGCGCCGCCATCACGCCGCGCCGGACCGGGTGGAGGATGTGGTCCAGGATGTGCTGCTGACCTTGCACCGCATCCGCCATACCTACGATCCGACGCGGCCGTTCACGGCCTGGCTGGGCGCCATCACCCATCGCCGCTCGGTCGACGCGCTGCGCCGCAAGGTGCGGATGGACGCGTCGGAAACATTTTCTCCGGTTGCCTATGAAACCTATGCCGATCCTGATGCGAATAAGGGTATAGCCGCTCATGAGGACAGCGCTGTCCTGGCCGAGGCGATTGCCGGCTTGCCGCCGGGTCAACGCCAGGCAGTCGAGCTGCTGCGGCTGAAGGAGATGTCGCTGGCGGAAGCGTCGGAGGCTTCGGGCCAGTCAGTGGGTGCGCTCAAGGTCAGCCTGCATCGCGCGATTCGCGCTCTGCAGAAGACTTTGGGCGGGAAGGTGGATAGTTGACCGACGAAACTGAAAGTTTGATTGCGCGCTTGACGGACGGATTGCAGCCGGTAAAGCGGCTGCCCCCGCCGACCCTGCGCGCGGCGACCTGGCTAGGCGTCGTCGCCCTGCTGGGCACCGTGTTCGTAATGCACTTCGCCAATCTGACGATGTTCGTTCATCGCATCGCCGACCCCCGCCTGGCGCTTGAGCTGACCGGGACGCTGCTGACCGGAATTTTGGCGGTGATCGCCGCCTTCGAGCTGTCCCTGCCGGACAGGCCGATCACCTGGTCTCTGCTGCCGGCGCCGTCACTGGTCCTGTGGCTGGGGTGCAGCGGCTTCAGCTGCTGGCGCCAATGGATCGTGCGCGGGCCCGACGGGCTGGGCAAGGGGGAGACCGCGGATTGCTTCCTGTGGATCGTCGGTTTCGGCGTGCCGCTCGCCGTCGCCCTCTTCGTCGTACTGCGCCGGGCCCATCCGCTGTCGCCCGGGCCGGTCGCGGCCATGGCGGGGCTCGGGGTGGCGTCGCTGGCGGCGTTCCTGCTCCAGTTCTTCCACCCGTTCGACGTCACCCTGATCGATCTGGGCCTGCATATCGCGGCGGTCGCGACGGTAATCGTCCTGGCCCGCGCCGCCGCCCGGCGGGGGCTTAACGCCTTCTAATTTCTAGGGCACTGCGACGATTGCAGCGGATTGTCGGTAATCCCGGCTTGCTGTATCTGGAGAGGAAACCCGGCGCCGAGCATCCGGGCAAAGGCGGTCCATGCGGTCTTCCTCCTTAATGCGTCTCTCCGGCTTGCGCTTTGTGCTGTTCGGCGTATTGCCAGGCATTCTGCTGATTGCCGCCTTCATCTATCTGGCCATGGGCTCGGATCGCCTTGAGGACAGACGGGTCCTGATCCGTCAGAACAACGCCGTGCTTGCCACGGCGAACGAGATCCAGGACGCAATTCAGGATGCAGAACGCGGCCAGCGCGGTTTCCTCCTGACGGAGGACTCCCAATATCTCGGCCCTTATGACGACGGCGTCGCGCGCATTCCGGGGCTGATCGCCAAACTGCAAAGCCTGACCGCCGACGAGCCCGAGCAGCAGAAGCGCATCCTGGCGCTGCAGCAATCGTTGACGACGAAGCTGGATGAGCTGGGGCGGGCTGTCGAGTTGGAGCGCGCGCTGAACCGCCAGGCGGCGATGGATCTGGTCCGCACCAATATCGGCGAGGCCGCGATGACCCGCATCATGGCCGATCTGAACGCCATCACCGATGCTGAGCAGATCGTGCGCGAGGCGCGCCGACAGCGGATTTTCGCGACAGAACGCTCCTTCACGACAATTTCAGTGGCCGGCGGTATCGTCGCCATGCTGGCGATCGCCTGGAGCGCCTTCGCCCTCTACCGTTCCTATCGGCGGAGCCAGGCCACGCAGGCCGCCCTACAGGCGACGCTCGACAGCGTGCGCGAAGGCGTCAGCGCCTTCGACGCCGGCCACCGGCTGATCGCCTGGAACCAGACCTTCGCCACCATCGCCGGCGTGCCCGCCGAAAGCCTCGCGCCGGGCCGGGCGCTTGCCGATATTGCCGAACTCCAGGCGGGCGGCACGGTCGACGGGGACATACAGACGCTCGACAGGCGCGCCCGGCTGGCCGGTAAGCCGCTGCTGGTCGAGCATGCGCGGCCCGATGGAACGATCGTCGAGCTGTTCCACAATCCGTCGGTGGATGGCGGCTTCGTCACGACCTATAGCGACGTCACCGAACGGCACCGGGCCGAAGCCCTGCAGCGCCAGGCCCAGAAGATGGAATCGCTCGGCCAGATGACCGGCGGTATCGCCCACGACTTCAACAACCTGCTGACCGTCATCGTCGGCAATCTGGAACTGCTCAAGGGCCGGATCGGCGATGACCAGCGGGCCCTGCGCCATGTCGACATGGCGCTGATGGGCGCCGATCGCGGCGCCAAGCTGACCCACCAGCTGCTTGCCTTCGCCCGCCGCCAGCCGCTTGAGCCGCGCGCGGCCAATCTTGCCCAGCTGCTGCCCGATCTCACCGACATGCTGCGCCGGACCCTGGGTGAGCTGATCGAGATCGAGACGGTGGGCCTGCCGGGCCTGTGGAACGTGGCGATCGATCCGCACCAGTTCGAAACCGCGGTGCTGAACCTCGCGATCAATGCGCGCGACGCGATGCCCGAGGGCGGCAAGCTGACCCTGGAGCTGGCGAATGTGCGGCTGGACGAGGCCTATGCCGCGCTGCATGACGAGGTCCAGGCGGGGCAGTATGTCGTCTTCGGTGTGACCGATACCGGGACCGGCATGGGGCCCGACGTGGCGGCGCGCGCCTTCGACCCGTTCTTCTCGACCAAGGGCGACGGCGGCACGGGCCTGGGTCTCAGCATGGTCTACGGCTTCGTCAAGCAGTCCGGCGGCCATGTGAAGATCTATAGCGAGCCCGGCCACGGCACGACGGTGAAGCTCTATCTGCCGCGCAGCGTCGAAGGCATCGCCGCGACCTATGACCGCCCGTCGGGCGAGGATATCACCGGCACCGAAACCATCCTGGTGGTGGAGGACGAAGAGCCGGTCCGCGCCACGGTGGCGGCCCTCGTCGGCGGCCTGGGCTATCGCGTTCTCGAGGCGGCGGACGGCGTCTCGGCGCTGACCATCCTGGAGAGCGAGGAGCGGATCGACCTCCTCTTCACCGACGTCATCATGCCCGGCCCGGTCTCCAGCCGCGTCCTGGCCGACAAGGCGAAGGAGCTGCGCCCGTCGCTGAAGATACTGTTCACCTCAGGCTATACCGAGAACACCATCGTCCATAACGGACGCCTGGACCCCGGCGTTCAGCTGATCAGCAAGCCCTACGGCCGAGACCAGCTGGCCCAGAAGCTGAGGAGCGTGCTGGAGCGGGACTAGGCTGAATTATTGCCGCTTCTGCCCGCCGCACAGCACCTCGGTCACCATTTCGGTGTCCATATATTCCTTCAGCTCGGTGACCTTGCCGTTCTTCAGCCGCATGAAGAAATGGTACTTGTTGTTGTAGTACTTGCCCGACACATGGTCGGCGAAGGATTCCGCCTCGATCGCCACCCGGTCGCCCTCGGCGGTCAGGTTGTGGATGACGAACTTGATCCCCTTGGGGAAGGAATTCAGCACCTGGCCGGCGAATTCCCTGGCCTGGGTCTTGTTGACCACTCCCGAGATCAGCGTGTTGCCCATCGTGTAGATCTTCACGTCGTCGTCATAGGAGTCGAGGATCGCGGCCACATTGTTGTTCGACATGTTCTCGATGAACTGCCGCGCGATGTCCTTGTTGCGTTCGATCTCGCTCATTTCGTCTTGTTCCATACTTCGGTGAAGGTGACCGGCGTGGTCGAGCCGGCCGGGATGAAGCCGGCATGGCAGGTCATCACCGTGACATGCTTGGAATATTCGCAATTGTCCCAGCCGGTCGTCCCGTTCGGGGCAATATACTGGTCGTGATAGCCATTCTCGGTCAGCGTCACCATCATGTCCTGCCCGTTGCTCATCTTATGCGGCTTGCCGTCGAAGGTGCCGTCCAGGCTCACATGCTGCATCGGGCCGTCGCCGATCGCGAAATTATCGGTGTATTGCAGCACCTTGCCGTCGTCGGCCGTGACCTGCATGACATGGTCATGAATGTTCGGGAAGCCGGCCGGATATTTGGTTTCCTTGACGTTCAGCGTCCACTCGCCCTTTGACGAGACATACCCTTTGGCGTGCTCACCCTTGGCCTGGGCGACACCGCCAGCCAGCGCCACGGCGGCCACCAGCGCGGCGGCTCCTCTTCTCACGACCATAGATCCGATCCTCCCTGTTTCGATTTGCCGAGACACTAGCGGCAAACCGGGAGGCGAAGAAGAGGAATGTAGGTCGGATCAGCGGAGCGTAATCCGGCAATGCGTATGGCGGTGAGAGTGTCGGATTACGCTCCGCTAGTCCGACCTGCTCAGATTTCAGAATTTCCCCGGCCGATCGCGCTTCTTCTTGACCAGCGGCCGGTCGCCGCCTGGGCCGGCTTTCAGGAACAGCTTGCCCTTGGCCTCCGGCTTGGCGGACCTGTCGGCGCTCGGCTTGAAGTCGGACTTGCCCTTGTAGGGCGCCTTGCCCTTGTTGAAGCCGGGACCTTTCGGGCCCGGCGCGTGGCCACCCGGCTTGCCGCCGAACTTCTTATGAAAGGGGCGGGGCTTGTCATATTGCCGGGCAGGGGCGGGCGGCGCGTCCGCCCCCGTGCTGGCGGCCAGGGTCTCGTTCAGCGTGGCGAAGCGGATATTCGGATCCTTTGCATCCGGCTGGCGCGCCTGCGCCGCGAAGCGCTCGGCGGCGTCGGCCGCGACCTCGAACTGGGTTTCGCGGTCCATGATGCGGATCGCGCCGATCTCGTTCTTGGTGATGCCGCCGCGGCGGCAGATGACGGGGATCATCCAGCGCGGATCGGCATTGGCGGCGCGGCCGATATTCATGCGGAACACGACCATGTTCTCGCGGCCGAGCGGCTCCTCGCGCCGCTCAGGCCGGCGTTCGGAGCGCTCGCGATCGGGTCCGGCGCGGTCAAAGGGCGCACGGTCCGGGCGTTCCCGATCCTGATATTCGGGCCGGGCGCGTTCGGGCCTGGGTGTGGGCGCGGAGAGTTCTTCCGGCGCCGGCAGGCGGGCGCGATACATGCGCACCAGGGCGGCGGCCAGCTCTTCCGGCGTGCGCTCGGCCAGCAGCGCGTTGGCGGCCGCCAGATCCTCCTCGGTCGGCTCGTCGGCCTGGGCGACCTCGACCAGGAGCCGCTCCTGGTCGCGCAACCGGATCTTGTCGGCGGGCGGCGGGGGCGACCATTCCGGCTGGACCCGGGCATTGAAGAACAGACGCTCGGCGCCCCGGCGGCGGCTATAGGGCACCAGCAGCACGCAGGTGCCCTTGCGGCCGGCGCGGCCGGTGCGTCCGCTACGGTGGAGCATGGTTTCGGCGTTGCGTGGCGCGTCGGCCTGGATGACGAGGCCCAGGTCGGGCAGGTCGATGCCGCGCGCCGCGACATCGGTGCAGACGCAGACCCGGGCATGGCCGTCGCGCAATGCCTGCAGTGCATGCGTGCGCTCGGCCTGGCTGAGCTCGCCCGACAAGGCTACGGCGGTGAAGCCGCGCTCCAGCAGGTTGCCGTGCAGCTTGCGCACGGCCTCGCGGGTCGAGCAGAACACCAGCGCGCCGGGCGATTCGAAATAGCGCAGAATATTGACCACCGCCCGCTCGGCCTCGTGCGGGCCGATCACGACGGCGCGATACTCGATATCGCCATGCTGTTCGCCTTCGGCCGTGGCGGCGATGCGCATGGCGTTTTTCTGATAGCGTCCGGCCAGCCCCAGGATTTCCTTGGGGAGCGTCGCCGAGAACAGCAGCGTGCGGCGTTCGTCCGGCGTGGTGTCGAGGATGGCTTCCAGGTCCTCGCGGAAACCCATGTCCAGCATCTCGTCGGCCTCGTCCAGCACGACGCAGCGCAGCTCACGGGTCTTGAGGTTACCGCGCTCCAGATGGTCCTTGAGCCGCCCGGGCGTGCCGACCACGATATGGGCGCCGTCGGCCAGCGCCCACGCCTCGCGCCGCATATCCATGCCGCCGACGCAGGAGGCGATACGGGCGCCGGTATTGGCATAGAGCCATTGCAGCTCGCGATGCACCTGCAGCGCCAGTTCGCGGGTGGGCGCGATCACCAGCGCGATCGGCTCGCGCGTCGGCTCCAGCTCGGTCGCCTCGCCCAGCAGGGTGGGGGCCATGGCCAGGCCGAAGCCGACGGTCTTGCCCGATCCGGTCTGGGCCGAGACCAGCAGGTCCTTCTCCGCCGTTTCCGGCTCGATGACGGCAAGCTGGACCGCCGTGGGCTCCTGATAGCCCCGCGCGTCGAGCGCCGCCTTGAGCGATGGGTTGATGGTCGGAAAGGGCATTATCGGCCGATCGAAAGAGAGATTATGGAAACGCCTAATAGCCCGCCACCGTTCGGCGCGGGCTTCTGCGCGACGGACACTAAACGGAAACTTCTCGGCTCTATAAGCCTTTACCGCATAGCAGCATTACCGAGACGGGGCTGTCCCGCCTTGGGTGATCGTCTATCCTGGGCTCGAGACTAGCATGACTGCCGCCGCAACCCAACGCGTCGCCCCCCGGGCGGACACGCAACCCGAGATTCGTCCTTCCACGCCGCATGCCGGCATGGGGTTCAAGCAGTTCGTTGCCATGGTGGCGGCGATGATGGCGGTGAACGCGCTGGCGATCGACGGCATGCTGCCGGCCCTGCCGGCCATCGCCAAGGCGCTCAACATCGTCAACGACAATGACCGGCAGTGGATCGTCACCGCCTATATGCTGGGCTTCGGCAGCTCGCAGCTGATCTACGGCACCCTGGCCGACCGGTTCGGGCGCAAGCCGGTGCTGCTGATCGGCCTCGCCGTCTATGTGGTGTTCAGCCTGATGGCCGCCGCCGCGACCTCGTTCGAGATGCTGCTGATCGCCCGGGTCCTGCAGGGCGTCGGCTCGGCGGGTTCCCGCGTGCTGGCCGTATCGATCGTGCGGGACTGCTATTCCGGCCGCCGCATGGCGCGGGTGATGTCGCTGTCCTTCATTGTCTTCCTGGCGGTACCTGTGTTCGCCCCCAGCTTCGGCAGGGTGATCATGCTGGTCCTGCCATGGCGCTTCATCTTCGTCGGTTTTGCCGTCTTCGCGGTCAGCGTCATTGCCTGGGTCCATTTCAAGCTGCCGGAGACGCTGCATCCTGAAGACCGGACCCCGATTTCCTTCGCCACCACGCGGCGCAATTTCCGGTTCATCCTGACCAACCGCATTTCCATCGGCTACACGGTGGCGATGACCGTTCTGCTGGGCGGGCTGTTCGGCTTCATCAATTCGGCACAGCAGGTCTTCTACGACGTGTTCCATGCCGAGAAGTGGTTCACCGTCCTGTTCGCGATGATCGGCCTGTCGATCGCGGCGGCGGCGCTGACCAATGCCCGGTTGGTGGAGCGGTTCGGCACCCGCATCCTGTCGCACAGCGCGCTCTGCCTCTACATCACCACCGCCACCGTCCACGCCATCATCTCGGTCGGCGGCGGGGAATCGCTGGCCGTGTTCGCGCCCTTCCTGGCCGTGCAGTTCTTCTGCTTCGGGCTGGTCGTGTCGAATTTCGGCGCCATCGCCATGGACCCGCTGGGCCATATGGCCGGCACCGCCTCGTCGGTGCAGGGGTTCCTCACCACCATCGGCGGGGCGCTGTGCGGCTTCTGGATCGGCCAGCATTTCAACGGCACCGATATCCCGCTGACCCTCGGTTTCGCCGGCTTCGGCATCGGCGGCTTCCTGATCGTCCTGATCGTGGAGAAAGGGTGGCTGTTCCGCCCGACCGAGGCAGGCCAGGCCAGCGTCGCCGAATTCGGGCACTAGCGATCCGGCCTGATTTGGAGTATACCCCCATGGGTATATTTCGCTGAGGTCGCAATGGTCCATGCCGTTACCGAAAAGCAAAAGCTGCTGAACCGCATCCGCCGCCTGCGCGGCCAGATCGAGGCGATCGAACGCGCCTTGGACACCGATGCCGGCTGCACCCAGGTGATGCAGCTGCTGACGGCGGCGCGCGGC
>Ga0207694_10001495_pt1 | contig 19964 bp, 18 predicted proteins | sample KBSC34metaG_FD_184353 | JGI IMG/M metagenome (GOLD analysis project Ga0207694, IMG submission 184353) | Corn rhizosphere microbial communities from Kellogg Biological Station, Michigan, USA - KBS C3-4 metaG (SPAdes) (version 2) | ecosystem: Host-associated > Plants > Roots > Rhizosphere > Soil... | reverse complement strand
TAACGCCAAGTCGCGAAGATGCAGAGACGCCAAGGGAGCTTGTAACCCGTCCTTTGCGGCTTGGCACCTTCGCACCTTCGCGTTCAATTCTTCCGGCCTACGGCAGCAAGGTGCTCAAGGTGTTCATTCCTGCTGAAAGAGGAAGACACTGGCATAGCCAGTGGCACACCAGAGAAGGCCAGAGAAGGCCTGGAATGCGTTGAGGCAACAAGGTGCTCAAGGTGCTCATTCGGAAAAGAAGCTAACGCCAAGTCGCGAAGATGCAGGGACGCCAAGGGAGCTCGTGGCCAGTCCTTTGCGGCTTGGCACCTTCGCGTTCAATTCTTCCGGCCTACGGCAGCAAGGTGCTCAAGGTGTTCAACATGCTCATGGTGACTCTCGTTCTTCGATCCCTGTTTCGAGTACGATTTCGTTTCGCGGGCAGGCGTTGGAGAACTTCATGAAATCGATCAAATCCGTCTCTCTCATCCAGTTTTTGGCAACATCCGCCCTGGTCTGTTGGAGTTGTTTTGGCGTAATCACCGTTGCCGTCGCTGCTGACGAACCGGTCTATGACGTGATTGTTTACGGAGGCACCTCGGGCGGGATCACTGCAGCCATTCAAGTGGCGCGAATGGGTAAATCGGTCGTCCTGATTGAGCCGAGTGCTCATCTAGGGGGCCTGACGTCTGGCGGACTGGGAGCCACTGATATCGGTAACAAGGCGGCCATCGGCGGTCTGTCGCGCGAGTTCTATCGCAAGATCGGAGCTCATTACCGGCAGGATTCTGCCTGGAAATATGGGGTGCGCGACAAAGACTCCGATCAAAGCAAAACGGCAAACGAAGTGGAACGCTGGACGTTTGAACCGCACGTGGCGGAAGCGATCTATCGAGACTGGTTGGCGCAGTTTCATGTTCCCGTCAAACGCGGACGGTTTGGTCTCACCGATTCCGTCAAACTGGAAGGAAAACGCCTGATCGCGATTCGGATGGAGAGCGATCAGTGGTACTACGGTCGCGTTTTTATCGATGCGTCGTATGAAGGCGATGTCATGGCCAAGGTCGGTTGTCGCTATCACGTGGGTCGCGAAGCGAACTCGGTGTATGGCGAGACGATCAATGGCGTTCAAATCACCAATGCGGTGAAACACCAATTCATTCGTGACGTCGATCCGTACCTGAAACCGGGAGACCCCACCAGTGGACTGTTACCGTTGATTCAGGCGGAACCGCCCGGCATCGATGGCGAGGGTGACCATCGGCTGCAGGCATACAACTTTCGCATGTGTACGACCGACGTCCCGGAAAATCGGCGGCCGTGGCCCAAGCCTGACGGCTATGATCCCGCGCAGTTCGAGCTGTTGCTGCGGAACTTTGAAGCGGGTGATATTCGCAGCCCGTGGAATCCGATCTTCATGCCCAATCGAAAGACCGACACGAACAATAACTTCGCGATCTCGACCGATTTCATCGGCGCGAACTACGACTATCCCGAAGCCAATTGGCCGACGCGTGAACGGATCATCCGCGAGCATCGACAGTACCAACTCGGATTGATGTACACACTTGCCAATCATCCGCGCGTGCCGCGTCAAATTCGAGACGAGTTCACTCAGTTGGGTCTGGCCAAGGATGAATTTGTCGACAACGACAATTGGCCGCATCAGATTTATGTGCGCGAGGCGCGACGACTGGTCAGTGAGTATGTGATGTCGCAGAACAACTGTCAGGGAAAGGTGACCTGCGATGATCCGGTCGGACTGGGTGCCTACAACATGGATTCGCACAATTGCCAGCGGTATGTGACGGCCGATGGCAAGGTTCGTAACGAAGGCGATGTGCAGATCGGCGTTTCGCCCTATCCGATCAGCTATCGCTCGATTCGTCCGAAGACCACGGAGTGCGAGAACTTGCTGGTTCCTGTCTGCCTGTCGGCGTCGCACATCGCTTATGGGTCGATTCGGATGGAGCCGGTCTTCATGGTGCTGGGCCAAAGTGCCGCGACGGCCGCCTGTCAGGCGATCGAAGCCAATTGCAAGGTTCAGGATGTCGACTATGCGTTGCTGAAGAATCGCTTGATCGAAGACAACCAGGTCCTGGAATGGACAGGAGCCAAACGCGAATCATCCAATTCGAAGGGGATCGATCCCAAGAAACTGGATGGGATCGTGATCGACAACACTCAGGCAAAGGTCACGGGCGATTGGGCTCACAGCACCGCGATCGCGGGTTATGTCGGCAGCAATTATTTGCACGACAACAACGAACGCAAGGGTAGCCTGACGTGCGAGTTCACTGCCAAGATCCCGTCGGCGGGCGAGTACGAGATTCTGGTTTCGTACACCGCCAATCCGAATCGCGCGACGGATGTGCCGGTGACCGTCCGCACGAAGAACAAGACCAAGCAGTTCCACCTGAATCAGCAGCAGGTTCCGATGAAGCCCAACGGATTTGAATCGCTGGGTACCTGGCAATGCGAGGCGGACGAATCGGTCACGGTCACCATTTCCAACGCCGAGACCGACGGTCACGTCATCGCGGACGCGATCCAGGTGGTTCCGGCCAAAACGAAGTAGGGAACTTCAACAGTTAAGCGAATGACAGCGGATTCGGCATTCAGACGCTGATCCACAACACGCCCCTCTGCGTTCGATTTCGTACGACTCACAGGCTGTCTGTCATGGCAGAGGGGTGATTGACGATGCGAACCCGCAAGAAGAAAGACTGGATGTGGATCCTGTTTATTCTGGGAAGTGTTCTCACTCTTGCAGGAGCATGGGAATCGTTAGAACAGGCGGCCTTCGGAGTGGGAGCAGTGGCAACCACAGGAACGATTGTCGAATTACGACGTGACGGTCGTCGTCGACATAAGAATCACGTCATCCCGATCGTGGAGTATGTTGCGGGAAAAGATGACGAATTTCGCTTCGAGGGGATTTCGACTTTCTACGAGAGGAATTCGGAACATAACCCCTATTCAGTTGGAGACGTGGTTCCCGTCATTTACCAGCCCGCAAGGCCTCGCCACGCTCGCATCAATAATGAGCAGCAGCGATGGCGCACGTCGAAATCATTTGTTTTGGTTGGACTCGGGTGCCTGACAGTCGCCTCGGCCATTCTGTGGCGACGTGTCGACAGAAAAAACAAGCAGGATTCAGAGGAATTAGAAACAGGGGTGGCGGCATTTCCAACGCCTGATGGAGACTGATTGGCATTGAAAGTCTTGGACAGGTCCTCGACGCCAAACATTGACGGAATGTGATGCCCGTCAATTCGTGACCTGAGGTGATCCGAATGTCGGACGGCTGCGTATGCGTGTTCAGTAAGAGCACACCGATTCTTGTAATCCTTTTTCATGAGATTGCGTCCCGATGAATGCACTCTTCGCCGACAGCAGACGGATGTCATCCCTGACGAATCTCATGTTCGTTCTGGTGGGTGGTTTGTTTGCGATCGTGGGCGCCGGAATGGGAATAGGGGAGTACTCGTTCGGCCAGCAGGCGACGGCGGCAACGGGCAGTGTTGTGGAAGTGCGGCGCACCGAAGGTGCCGATGGGACGAATTTGATTCCGGTCATCGAATTCGACTCGCCGAATCAGCAGCACGTTCGATTCGAGGGGATTGCGACATCGCCGCCGTACGTCGTGGGCACTTCGGTCCCGGTGCTGTATCGGACGTCGAACCCCAGTGACGCTCGGATCGATCAGTTTGTTCAGCGTTGGCTGTTCCCGTCGATCTTCACTCCCATCGGACTGGTGTGCCTGTCCATCGGAGCGATTGCATACGTCCGACAGCGGTTCACTCGAGTTTGATGGACTTCGGCACTGCTCAAACCAACAACGAAAATCAAACCAACAACGAAGGATGCAACGAAATATGCATCAATAACTTACAACTTCGACGCTCACTCGACTCACATTCGGTTGCGGTGGTTTGATGCGCCGCGGCCGACGGGGTCGATTCAGACAAAACACGACATAACAACCAGTTATCAAAAGATTTATGTCGCAAACGCATACCTGCCGAGACAATCACAGAAACCTTCCGAAGCGGCGAATTCGAGCGAACCTTGAAAGAGGACTCGAATCTGTACTTCTGCGTGTATAGACTAATAGCCAGTTTCAGGCGTCGTTTCGCCGTCTCTCTGGGCCGGGACGTCTTTCGGTCCAATCGCTTGTTTTGAGGAACTCTGATCGTGTCGACAATCTCCAGCCAGCCCGTTTCCACTCCCACGCGAACGCTGACCGGGGCCGACGTCTTTGTAGAGTGCCTGATTCGGCAGGGAACGGACGTCATTTTCGCTTATCCGGGTGGTTGCAGCATGCCCCTGCACCAGTCATTGACCCATCGTAGCGCAGACATCCGCACGATTCTGCCGCGTCATGAACAAGGCGGTGCCTTCGCCGCACAGGGTGTGTCTCGTACGACCGACCGAGTCGGTGTGTGCATGGGAACGAGCGGTCCGGGAGCGACGAACCTGGTGACCGCGATCGCCGATGCCAAAATGGACAGCATCCCGCTGATCGCCATCTCGGCTCAGGTACCCACGAATCTGATCGGTAGCGACGCGTTCCAGGAAACGCCGATGGTCGAAATCTGTCGAGCCATCACGAAGCACCATTACCTACTGACAAAAACCGAAGACATCCCGCGGGTGATCAAGGAAGCATTCCACATCGCTCGGACGGGACGACCGGGTCCGGTGTTGATCGACGTACCCAAGGATGTGCAATTGAATGCGGTCACGTGGGACGTCGACTACGATCCCCCAATGAACCTGCCCGGTTATCACCCGGAAGTTCGTCGCGTTCATCCGAATCAGATTCGTGGCATCCTCAAGATGATCCGCGAATCGAAGAAGCCGATTTTCTATGCGGGCGGCGGAATCATTCAGGCCAACGCATCCGAAGAATTCACAAAGTTCGCTCGCAAGACGGGTATCCCCGTCGCAACGACCGTGATGGGGATCGGCTGCTTTCCCGGCGACGACGAGCAATCGTTGCATATGCTGGGGATGCACGGAACGGTCTATTCGAACTATGCGATCAACGAGGCCGACCTGCTGTTGGCGTTCGGAGTAAGATTCGATGACCGGGTGACGGGCAAGTTGAGCGAATTTGCCAAGCACGGCAAAGTGGTGCACGTCGATATCGATCCATCCGAAATACACAAGAACAAGTTAGCCGACCTGCCAGTCGTGGCCAACATCAAGGAAGTGCTGCAAGGCTTGAATGCAATGATCGCGGACGACGATGTGCCGCAGATCGATGCCTGGTGGGAAACGCTCAAGGGTTGGAAGAAGCAGTATCCGCTGCGCGTCAAAGACAGCGGCGATTTCATCATCCCGCAGTATGCGATCGAGGAACTGTGGCGGCAGACCAAAGAGCGCGACACCTACATCACCGTAGGCGTCGGACAGCATCAGATGTGGGCGGCTCAGTTCTACAAGTTTGCCAGTCCACGGCGCTGGTTGAGCAGTTCCGGATTGGGCACGATGGGATTTGGACTGCCAGCCGCGATGGGTGTTCAAGCGGTTCATCCGGAATCATTGGTGGTCGACATTGATGGTGATGGCTGCATGCTGATGAACGTGCAGGAACTGGCGACGCTGAAGTGCGAAAACTTGCCGGTGAAAACTCTGTTGCTGAACAACCAGCATCTGGGGATGGTGATGCAGTGGGAAGACCGATTCCTGGAAGGCAATCGTGCTCATACCTACCTGGGTCCGGTCGAGCACCCGGAAGCAGTGGGTGCCGGTGATGGCGGACATTACGAGGATACCTATCCCAACTTTGTGCAAATCGCCAAGGGTTTCGGGATCGGTGCCGCTCAGGTTCGTAGCAAGAAGGAATTCCCCGCCGCGCTGAAGTCGATGCTCGATTATGATGGTCCATATCTATTGGACGTTGTTTGCCCGTATCAGGAACATGTGTTGCCGATGATCCCCGGTGGAAAAACGGTGAAGGACATCATCCTCGAGTGACCCGGCCGCGTCCCGCACAGCGGGCTACTTAAAACAGGGCGAGATGCGCGATTCAGTTGGGTTCAGAATTGGTGACTCGCTTGCGCGTTGCAGACGGAATGGCGCGCTCGACACAGACTTCGCGGTGACCGATGTGAAAGCGTTTTTCACACCGGTCTGCGGAATTGATCGCCTCAAACGCGATGGTACTCGCGATACCATTTTACGAATCGCGTCACACCATCTTCGATTGATGTACTGGGACGAAATCCTGCATCGCGTGTGAGATCATCTACGTCCGCATAAGTGGCAGGAACATCACCCGGCTGCATGGGTAACATGTTCTTCACCGCGGTCTTTCCCAATGCGCGCTCCAGCGTCTCGATCAGGTGCATCAGCTCCACCGGCTGGTTGTTACCAATGTTGTAAATGCGATACGCAGCCCTGCTGGTTGCGGGGTCAGGATGATCACTTGACCAATTTGAATTCCCCGTCGGAATCCGGTCAGTCACTCGAATGACACCCTGCACGATGTCATCAATGTACGTGAAGTCCCGCCGCATCTGACCATTGTTGAAGACGTCGATCGGTGTCCCTGCCAGGATCGCTTTCGTAAAAAGCCAGAGCGCCATATCGGGCCGTCCCCATGGACCGTAGACGGTGAAAAAACGCAATCCCGTCGTAGGAAGCTGGAAGAGATGGCTATAGGTGTGCGCCATCAATTCGTTCGCCTTCTTCGTTGCGGCGTAAAGGCTGAGCGGATGATCGACGTTGTGATGAACCGAAAACGGCATCTGAGTATTCGCACCGTACACGGAACTGGACGACGCGTACGTCAAATGTTTGACACCATGGTGGCGACACGCTTCCAGGATATTGACGAATCCAACCAGATTGCTGTCGACGTAGGCATGCGGATTGGTCAGCGAGTATCGGACACCGGCTTGCGCCGCCAGATTAATAACAATATCGAACTGTTCCCTTTCGAACAGATTAAACAAAGCATCGCGTTGTGATAGATCGCCCTCTTCGAAGCGGAACGCTGTCCTTGACGTCAATTGCGTCAAGCGATCACGTTTTAATTGCACACTGTAATAAGGATTCAGATTGTCGAGCCCCACGACGTGATCGCCCCGATCGAGCAACGTGGTACTGACATGCATGCCGATGAACCCGGCGGCTCCCGTCACGAGATATTTCATGGTCGGCTACTTGCTGATCGAGGATCGCATTGGAAGTTTACCGCTGGCGGAATGCATTCTGGCAGTTGAGACCGCGCGTCGCAAACAGCTTGTCGGTCTGATGCGGAGTGATCACAGCCCAAACGTGTTCCCAAATCAGGCTGCTGTTTCTTTTTCCGATTCGGAATCGTCGGATCCTGTCGCCAGAACGACTTTCTGTTTCCGCAACGTGTCAGCCATCGGCAGCGCATCAAGTCCGCGGAGACCGAACAGTTCCAGGAACTGACGAGTCGTCTCGTAAAGAAAAGGCCGGCCGAGTGAATTGTCTTCGCCTCCGATTCGGACAAGACCACGTTCCATCAATTGCTTCAACATTTCGGCACATTGCACTCGTCGAACGGCTTCGATGTCCGCCCGCGTAATCGGTTGGCGATAGGCGACAATTGCCAGTGTCTCAAGGGCCGGTGGCGACAGTTTTAATTCCGCCTGCCGCTGGTGCAGCTTGCCAAGCCAAAACGAGAACTGAGGTTTGGTCAGCAGGCGATAACCGCTCGCAACACGTTCAACACGAAATGCCGACAAATCTCGATCGTAGGCAACATTCAACTGATCAACGATCTGCTTGGCTTCAACGACGTCAGTTAGAGTTGCCAATTGTGAGAGTCGCTTGGCCGAGAGTGCGACGTCCGACGCGATAAGAGCGGCTTCCACACGCGCCATTTTTGGGGTTCGCACACAAACGGTCTGCGTCCCTTCAACAACAATGAGCGTGGCCGTATCGTCCAAACTGCGGGCAAAAAACGCCCAGCGATGGCCATCATAGTTGGAGCCAGCCCACGTTCGGGACACTCGACCCCAAGTTTGGAAAGGAGCCATAGTCGTCATCACCGCCGCTGCCGTTCCATGATCTGTTCGAGGACTTTCTCGACGGCCTTCAGCGGCTGGTCAGATTCGGCCTCGAATCGGTAAGACACGCGTGGAGTGTCTGGCGGAGTGTAGGAGCAGATAAAAACGAACTGACCAACTTGATGACCGGGTTCGAGCCGGAAACTGCGAATTTCAAGTTCGTTCAGGCGCTGGACCGCATTTTGCCATGTCAGCGTTTCGCCAGCTGATTCCTTTTTCTTCGCGGCGCCTGAACTCTCCATCCGAGTACGATTCAAGGGTGCCGCACGCTGTGGCTTCTCCTCAATCTCGACCTCTTCCTGATGTCCCATCTGCAGAATACCGTCGTCAGCATTCGCAGTTCGCAGAGCATCGTCATAGCCCTTCAGTTGTCGTCGATCGGGATTTGGTTTGATTCCGACAAAGCGCTTTTTCGCGGGACGGCCGATTCCTTGAGGTGCGATTGAACCGACGTCGCGGTCGAACGAACCCGCGCGGCTTCGGGACTTGGTTGGCCAATCAGATGCGATCGGTTCTTCGCCCCAATCCGGAACGATTGCCTCTTCAGCGTCGTGCTGTGATCGATCCCCGACACGTCGATTGAAGCCGGCTTCAGACGTGGGATCTCGACGTTTGGGACTCGCATCATCGCCCCAGCCGGGCTCTGATCCAAACCCTTCAACATCACCGAACAGTTCGTCGTGCGAATTGCGCGCGGAACTTCCGGTCCGCGATTCACGAGCTTTCTCTCGGCCTTCATCCAAAGGAGAGGCCACCACAGGAGCGAATTGAGGGATCCCGAAGATCGCTAGCGCGGGGACCGTCAATACGGGAATCAGAAGCAGAATTGTGGCGAGTCCATTCGATTTCATCGCCCACCTCCTTGTGGGGAATGCCCTTCAGCCGGCGAGATTTACCCGGTAGCGAGCGGGCGGATCGTAGGTGATGCCCCCGTTTTTGGCAATTCGAAATTGTCATTTCTCCAAATCGCCACGATTTCGGGGCTTCTGGCACGGGATCGAACCCTTTGTCGGTGCAATTGCCAAGATTGATTCCTCGGTCGACATCAGGATGATCGTTAAATCCATTACATGGACGATGTTTACGATGCGAACTGATGCGGCTAGCCCAACCTGCTATTCCCCTATGGTTCGGCGCGCTTGACTATGATATGATTCGACTTTATTTGGGTCGGTTCACGCCTCAATATCGAATCAATTGAGATCAACACGGGCACTCAAAATACCATATTGAACCAAAATGAGACACGCCATTTGAATACAGAAAGAGACACAGGTGGGATCGTATTTCCCGCAAATGGACTTGTTCAAGAAAAAAGTGGGTACTCCCAAACCCCTTGGACACGAAATCATTTAAGACGGAACGCAACTGCTGGTAAGATTCGCGAACTTCGATAGAATGGCTGACTGAGCCAATTGTTTTCGAGAATGGACCGTGACTTGCGGTTGGATGTTTTCTGAGCGTATCAATGTGGGATTGCGATCTTCCAGATCCCGTCGTTCTTTGAGTACATGAGTTTAGGTTCTGATATGAACATGCAGGCCCGCGAATCTGACACTGCGATCATCAAGACCACTGCGAATCTGGTGGTACGCAGTGGACCTTTGGACGGGACGATTATTCCGTTGCACGCGGGGCAAATCACCACGATCGGACGAGCGACAACGAATCGATTGGTGATTCCCGATGAGATTTGCAGCCGAAACCATTGCGAGATTTTCTTCGATGGCGGCGTCTGGAAGCTGCGCGATTTAGGTAGCCGGAACGGAACTCGTGTTCACGGGGAACCGATCTCGGGAGACATGCAGCTGACCGAAGGACGTCAGTTCCAGATCGGCAACACGATTATCAGCTTTACGTTTGACGTTAAAGGCCGTGCCACCACCGAAGACGAATCGCGAGTCGATACCGTGGCCATGGCACCGACAGACACAGTTCGGGGGGACACTCGTCCCGAAATCGTCCATCTGACAGACAAAACGCGATACATGTCCAGCGATGCCGACGCCTTGGCAGCTCGCGACCGTGCGGGACAGGAAGCCCAGCGGCTGGTTCGTCTGGGTTTGAAAATGGGAGCCGAAACAGATGTCCGTCGCTTGTCGGAGATCGTGCTGGAAGGATTGTTCGGCGTGACTTCGTCCGACATCGGCGCCGTCCTGTTGTTCAAAGACACGGAGCTCTCTCATCAGGATCATCGGAAACTGGATGTTGTTGCATACAAGTCACTTGATTCGCGACCGTTTGAGCGAGTGTCTGACTACGTGACCAACGTGGCCCTGGAATCGCGTGCCGCAGTTGTTGCTCATGACATCAATGGCGACGACAAATTCAAATCGAGCGATAGCTTGCGAGCGATGCGGGCCGAAAGCATCATCTGCGCACCGATTCGCACCGTCGACAAGATGTTGGGAATGATTCAACTCTACTCCACGAATCCCGATAACCAACTTGAGGCAGACGACGCCGAATTCACCTTGGCGGTAGCCGACCAGTTGGCTGGTGCACTCGAGAATCTGAAGGAACGTAGCCGCCTGGCAGCAGGACTGGCTCGGGCAGAAACTGAAAACAAAACGCTGCGTGAACAACTGCTGATCGAAACCGAACTCGTCGGCGATAGCGAATCGATTCGACGGTTGCGTGAACGAATTCTGCGAATCGCTCCAACGGGTGCGACCGTCTTGATTCGCGGCGAGAGCGGAGTCGGCAAAGAACTGGTCGCCCGTGCCATTCATCAACACAGTAACCGGACCGACGGACCATTCGTCACCATGAACTGCGCGGCACTTAGCGAAAGTCTGCTGGAAAGCGAACTGTTCGGTCACGAGAAGGGATCATTCACGGGCGCGGTCAGTCGCAAGATAGGTAAGTTCGAGCAGGCGCATTCCGGAACCATCTTCCTGGACGAAGTCGGCGAAATGAGCCCTGCAATTCAGGCCAAATTTCTGCGAGTCCTCGAGGGACACCCCTACGAACGCGTGGGTGGTGGCGGTGAAGTTCGAGTTGATGTGCGCGTCGTCGCCGCAACGAATCGCGACCTGGAGGATTCCGTCGATCAGGGTCGTTTCCGTAAAGACCTGTACTTCCGCTTACAAGTCATGGAATTGACCGTCGAACCGCTGCGAGATCGTCGCACGGATATCGCCATCCTGGCCAAGCACTTCATGCAACGATTCTCAAAGAAGTGCGGTCGATCCGTCTCCTCCATCGCACCGGCGGCCCTCGCCACACTGGTCAACTATGGGTGGCCAGGCAACGTGCGGGAATTGCAAAACACGATCGAACGCGCGGTCATCCTGTGCTCGGGTGATTCGATCGGCGCAAGCGATATTCAGCTGTCAGCTCTCGGTCGAAGCGATTCAGCTCCAATCATGACGTCAGCATCGGCCGGTTTCCGTCCCGTTTCGATCGATGTCATCGAGCAAGAGCACATTCTGGCCACGTTGGAATGGACCAAGTGGAACAAGTCTCAGGCGGCGACGATTCTGGAGATCGAACGTTCGACGCTGGACCGCAAGTTGAAGAAATACGACGTCGAACGCCCCAACCGACATTGATGCTCACAGGGTGAAACACACGTCGTTCGAGTCGATGTGGACACGCGCAACGATGAACTCATAGGTGTGGTTCTTGCGACTGCGCGACATTCCTGTGACAGTTGACCGAGAAACCGCCAGCGAAGTGGTGATGTCGTCGATCCTGCTGCACCCACCCAGCACAGCACAGCTTATCATAACAAGCGTCTCACTCCCTGACTTCCAGCATCAGCCGCTGAGAAACTCACGCATCGGCTTGGCCCCAGTGCCAGTCGGATTTGTGATTTCTACCACCATCCGCCTGAACTCTTTCGCGGAGGAAGCGCGAAGTGTGAATGGTGACGCTACTGAAGGCGTCAGGGCGATGCGCATTCAAAGCTTAGAACAATCGATTAATTGGCGGTTGTAATTTCACGAAAACAAGTAACACGTATCGTTTCGCACGAAAAAAGGAGGTGAAGTCATTTCTGACCCACCTCCTTCCACAGCGGCGTAAGCCACTGCTCGCACACAAATTGTAGCACATAAACAACACGAGAACACCAACTCAAAGTGAGCCGATGTGGTTGAACGTAACAGTTTTCCCACACAGCTTTTTCGTTCGCTACAAGTGGTTTTGGGGTCGAGTTTCGACGCGTTTGACTTCTATTCCCCACTTTTTTTCTCGCTGAAAGTCCACAACTTGCTGTTGGAGATTTTCTGAGCGTACTATTGAGTGTCGGGGGCGTGTGTGCCTCAACGATTCGGATTTGGCGGCGCAGGCCACTGCTCGCAACAATCAACCACGCCGTTGAACTCCGGAAGTATTTTCCAAACCTGGTTTATGGAGTTCGTCATGCGTGGTTTCTTTGAAGTTCTGCACGTCGCCGCGTGCCTGGGACTGCTCATTCTGACAAATGAGATTTTGTTTATTATCTTGTACGTCCTGCTAATTGTGATCGGAGTCGGAACACTATTTGGGATCCATTAGCGAGAATCAGCTGCATCCGCTTTGCCATCGTCTGGGGATCGAGCCCAACACCCGGTGTCCCCGCCGGCAAATGAGAGCCGACCCCCCAGGCGTTGAGCAAATTGTGAAATGCCTTCTCTCCGACCAGTTCACATCGCAACCTCGATCAGATCGTTTGATACATTTTCATGCTGTGGAACGTATTGATGCAGGCGGAACATTTGCATCAGGTTTTGAGTTTGTGCGGTTGTCGAAAGTCGTCTGAAGAATGACAGTAAGACAGGCTGGCGCTATGAGACAGGGCAACAGACAGTCTTGGGGCATTGTCTCTGTGTCTGTTGCGACACTGTGGTTAATTGGGTTCTTCGTCTGGTTCAACTCATTTCCTCTTCCCAACGCGAACCTGCAACGTTCGCAGTTGTGGTCGATCGTTCCATTCGATCTGTTGGACTTGGTCGATCCTCCTTCGGAACCAGGTTCGACACCGTGGAGTTGGTCCTTTCTGTTACAGCGAATTCCGTTTCTTGCGATCGCGATCTTCGTGTGGGTCGTCGCTTGGGCTGCTGGGTCGCTCGTATTGCGCTGGTTGAAATGCCAGTTTTCGTATTTCGAACGATGCTATTTCGCAATTTGCATCGGGCTGTCATGCCTGTCACTACTGACGCTGCTATTCGGATTGTGCGGCTTACTCATGCCAGCACTATTCTGGGCGGTGTTCGCCGTCCTGGGCACGTTGGGCTTCGCCATCGAACGCCCATTCAGGTTCACTTCTGTCGTGAAAACCGTTGCTCCCTCAATCCCGAGAGAGTCTTCGGCGACGACGTCCTACCTGCGATGGATCGTCGTGGGACTGGTCGTACTTTTCACCACGAGTGAAATAATTGGTGCAATGACCCCGCAAAACGATTTCGACGTGGTCGAGTACCACCTGGGCGGACCGAAGGCCTGGTATCAACAAGGTCGAATCACGCGATTACCGCACAATGTCTATACGAATTTTCCTTTCCTTTCCGAGATGCTGTTGCTGACAGGGATGGTGCTGTACGGAGATTGGGAATGGGGGGCACTCGCCGGTCAGGCCATCAGCGCCGGATTCATCCCACTCACCGCACTGGGATTGTTTTCGGCAGGCCGCAGGTGGTTTCGCAGTTCAGTTGGATTGATCGCGGCGCTCGTGTACGTAACGTCTCCGTGGACCTACCGGATTTCAATCATCGCGTACGCGGAAGGAAGTCTTGCCTGCTATCTTTTCGCAGCGCTGTTCGCGGTGCTCCTGATACGCGAACAGGTCATTGATGGACAACCAGCTTCGAAACTTCCGTTGTTTCCATTTGCGATCCTCGCTGGTTTGATGTCAGGAAGTGCGATGGCCTGCAAATACACCGGCCTGATCTCGGCGGTGATTCCGTGCGCACTGCTGTTGGCATGGATTGTTAGTCGACACGTCACCGTTCGGCTGTGGTCGACAATGTTGTCGGTGGGTATGGCATTCTCGTTGGGATTATTCTGCAGCGTCGGCCCGTGGCTGGCGAAGAACGTTGCCCTGACAGGTAATCCGGTTTATCCGTTGGGTGTACGTGTCTTCGGTGGAATCGACCGCCCAGAAGACCTCGATTTGAAGTGGCGCGCAGCGCATGGAGCGAAGATCTATTCGAGCTTGGGTGAGCGACTGGCAGACTTGCCGGTGAAGATGATCGATGTTGTTGCGAAGAACGACTGGCACGGTCCATTGATGTTCGGATTGGCGATGCTGTCGCTGATCTGGCGTTTCAGACGCCGCCAGTCTGAGAGTGATACAAATGCGACGAAGTCAGACGGACTGATCTTTCTTGTTTGGATCTATGTTATCTGGCAATTCGCGACATGGTGGGTACTGACTCATCATATTGATCGCTTCTATGTCCCCATGTTCTCGGCAGTATCTTTGCTTGCCGGCTTGGGAACTTTTTGGACTGATGCCAACGTTGAACAATTCCGACGTATGAGAACGACTTGGGCGATACCCGTCAGCGTCTTCGTTGTGGCGGGTTTGTGTTATAACCTGACGGTCATGTTGCACTTGGGCGGATTCAACGCTGGGCGAATGAGTCTTCGTACGGCCCTCGACATCGCCACGCCGTCACGTGTCCGCTGGCTCAATGAACAATATGAAGCGGGGCGTCTTCCAGCGAACACTCGGATCCTCGGTGTCGGTGAAGTGGAGCTGTTTCATGCTCGGTACCCTTACCTTACCAATACAGTGTTCGACGCGTCGATTCTCGAAGGGATGTGCTCTGATCCTCGAACGCCTGACTATCAGTTACTGCCCCCAGCCGAAATCCTTTCAAATTTCCGCAAGGGAGGAATCACGCATATCGATATCAACTGGGGCTGGATACTGAGGTACCGCGAACCGGGGAACTATGGATACACCGATTTCGTAAACCCTGAGCGCATCCAGGAACTGCAGCGAATCGGGATTCTGGGGCCAGCCCTGAGCCTGCCGCCTGTGATCGTTCAGGCTGATCTCGACACTGCACTACAACAGCGTTTGGAACAGTGGGGACCAAACCTGATCGTTCCATCGAAAGACAGACCGCGCTATATCACCGGACAGATCTTTCCGATTCTGGACGGCACTCGCGGTACACCTCAGGACTGAACCTGTCTCATTGCTGCGGACGTCAGGCGACCTGTCTACGACCTTCTTTGCCCATGTGCTCACCGATAGATCGGAACATATTCGGCATGCTGTCGATCGCCACTTCGCCGCGCGAATGGCCCACGTAGTTTCAACAGATCTGGCGGCGCGTCGACCGCCTGTGGCAGATGTGGCACGTGTGATGGATTGATGGATTCTTCATCGACTGTTCATCAAGCGTAAACAGGGATGATCTAACATCCCGCACCGTCGAGATACGAGTGACAACGGGTGTCAGGGAGCGACGACACCTGCCAGGCTGTGGAAACCAGGCCGAGAGAAAGGATGCTCGTCATGCCGGTTCAATCTCTGCGCACCGGAAGCCGCTTGCGGACGCTGTTTGTCAGCGACGTTCATCTGGGCAGTCGAAACACACGTGCCCCTGAATTCCTGGCGTTCCTCGAATCAGTCCAGCCAGAACGGATCTACATCGTCGGTGATTTCATTGATGGCTGGCGATTGAAGCGACGCTGGCGGTGGCATGCCGTCTATATCCGAATCTTGCAGCGGCTGGTCGAACTGGCTTCACAAGGAACGCTGGTCCACTACGCGCCCGGCAATCACGACGAGTTCTTGCGAGACTATCTGCATGATTTCGGCCTGATCAAGGTGGCCGATCAGTTCATCCATCGCACGATGGATGGCCGGCGGTTCGTTGTCCTGCACGGTGACCAGTTCGATGCGGTTGAGAATCGAGCACGCTGGTTATCAGTGGTAGGTGCGATGGGTTATGAAGGGCTGGTCACCGCAAATCGCCTGGTGAACTGGGTCCGCCGGCAATGCCAGATGGAAGACTGCCGCTTTAGCAGTCAGATGAAGATCTGGGCCAAGCACGCCGTGCAATTTATCAGTGATTTCGAAGAACGACTGGTCTGTCATGCCAAAGAGCTGGAATGCCAAGGCGTGATCTGCGGGCACATTCACGTTCCAAGAATTGATCGATTTGGCGATGTGACCTACTGCAATACGGGCGATTGGGTTGAGCATTGTTCAGCACTTATCGAACATGAAACAGGTCAGCTTGAGTTGGTCGAATGGACGGAGCGGACGGCCGTACTGCAGCATCGTGAACGGCAGTGGCCCCTTGCAGTCCCCTCAGTTGTCGAACCGGTGGCGGGGGTCTTCGCCGCATCAGTGGTCTCGCCCCTGGCTGAACTAAACCAAACCCTCGAAGTCACCAGGCACGCGGATGTCGCGGACCTGTTTCATTCCACATCGTGAAGTCGACGCGCAGTTTCTTGAACAGTTTTGTCAGACATCCTGAATCAGCCGAGAGAAACCAGACGGGCGCTGCGCTATTCTCCACACGCCCGCAAGGAGTTGACCATGGGAAAAGTCTTCTACAGCGTCGCCGGTGAAGGACGCGGGCATGCGACTCGAGTTCGGACGGTGGTCGATGAACTGCGACACGATCACGAGGTCGTCTTATTCGCTCCGCACGTCGCGTTCGAATTCCTGGTCGACATCTACCACGATGCACACGACGTGCAATTGCGCCGAATTCCTGGACTGCAGTTCTGTTATCGCAACCGCCGGGTCAGTTACATCGATTCGATCTGCCAAGGCATTCCGTACGTGCGAAACCTGAATCGATTAGTGGATTCAATGGAACGTATGCTGCGCGATGAGCAACCCGACTTGATTATCACTGATTTCGAGCCCGCCCTGCCCCGCGCAACACAGCGAGTCGGACTGCCCTTTATCAGCTTCGATCACCAGCATTTCCTGACCTCGTTTGACCTGTCATCCCTTCCCATGACGTTGTGGCTGAAAGCCAAAGCGATCGCGGCCTCGATCGATTGGTTTTATACTGGCCAGGAACAAACGCTCGTATCGTCGTTCTTCTCTCTCCCCCTGCGTCCGGAATGCTCGCAAGTCAAATCGGTTGGTGTCATGTTGCGACGCGAATTGTTGCATGCCGACCCCACGGACGCACAACACATCCTGGTCTACTTGCGCCGGTTTGCTCCGCCACGATTAATTGACGCCCTGCGACGATGCGGTCGCGAGGTCGTGATCTATGGGCTGGGTTCGATGGCCAGTGATGGAAATCTGCACTTTCGCACGGTGAACGAACTGGGTTTTCTGGACGATCTGATCCATTGCCACGCCCTGATTTCAAATGCCGGAAATCAACTGGTGGGTGAAGCACTGTCTCTGAAGAAACCGGTACTGGCCATTCCCGAAGAAGGAAACATCGAGCAATCGGTAAACGGACATTTTCTGACTCGATCAGGAGCAGGAATGAGTGTCGACGCGGGGACACTGACCGAGATGGATCTCACTCGGTTCCTGGACCAAGTCCCTGTCTATCGCGAATGCATCGATCCCGAAAGTGTCATCGGCAACGCAGATGCGTTGTCGATCATCCGACAATACCTCCCATTGCCAGTCCGGAAACCACTTGCCCAAGTTGCGTGAGTCTCTCTGGCAGGCCGTTCTTGTACGGTTTTCGACTGTCGGTCGCGAGGAACCATTGACGTTCCAAGAGCCGACTCCGTCCCTTCAATGGATGTTTGCTATGTTTCGTCGCAGCCTATCATTTTTACGCAGTGCCTATCGCAATCGAAACTATCAGGTCGACCTCCCTCGCTTTTTGACTACACCGTGACATTCGGATGCAACGCACGCTGCATCATGTGCGATTCATGGAAGATGCCAGCCAAAGGCGACCTGACACTCGACGAGGTTGATCGGATCTTTGCCCAATTGCCCGAAATGGATGCGATCCGCCTGACGGGTGGCGAACCCTTCGTGCGTCGAGATCTATCCGAAATCGGCAACCTGGCACAGGAACGTTTGCGGCCTTTGGTGCTGCACATTACGACGAATGGATTTCTGACCGACCGTGTTGTCGCGTATTGCGAGAAACGTGATCGACGAGTGCCGTTGCAGATGCTGGTCTCAATCGATGGCGTCGCTGAAAAGCACAATCATATCCGTGGCAACGCGCAGGCCTTCGCGATGGTGATGGAAACGATTCGCAGACTGGCACCTCGCCAGAAGGAACTGGGACTGCGTCTGGGAGTCAATCAGACAATTGTCGACGCGGAAGGAATTGATCACTATCGGCAATTGCGAGAAGTACTGCGCCCATACGGCGTCTATAACAATGTGGTCCTCGCGTACGACATGAGCGCCACTTACAACACTCAGACTGATGTCGACCTGGCTCCCACAGAGGTTGGCCAATTTGCAACGTTTGGCGAATTCACGGACGACAACTTACGTGATCTCTTGGACGAAGTCGAACGGGACACGAGATCACTTCCGTTCGCCGAGCGACTGGCAAAGCGTTACTACCTGCGTGGAATTCGGAACCGGTTGCTGCATCGACAAGGAACGCCGAATCCACCCTGCGTCGCGCTGAACGCTCACCTGCGCATCTTTCCAAATGGCGATATTCCCACTTGTCAGTTCAACAGTCATGTTCTTGGCAATCTGCGACAGCAAAGCTTTCGAGAGATTTGGGAAAGCGTTGCCGCGAGCGAACAACGCAGTTGGGTCAAGCGCTGCCCAGGCTGTTGGGCTGAATGCGAAGTCTTGCCGAGTGCGATCTATACGCTCGACATTTTGAAGCCGGTTTTCCGTCAATCGGCGTTGAAACAACCAACATCACTTACCGAAATTGATCGGACGAACAATACAAACCCTGCCGAATCTGCATCAGCAACCTCTTGATACACAATTTGTTACAACCACGAACGCCAATTGATTCAAGTTGTCACTGAATTCATCTCGATCAGTCTTTTGACACAGTGTACAACTATTTCATCATGCTGGCTTCGTTACTCATCGCCGCGTCTCTCTGGGGAGCCGACCCACACGTCGTCTTCAAGGAGGATGCTGTTCCCTGGGCCAGCCGACTGGTGACATGTGACCGATCTGAGTTGGCGATCGTGACCCGGGCCGCCGACTCAGAAGCCGATTGTCGCGTGCCGAAGTCCTTGGTCGTTCGCGCTCAAACGGTGACCGACGATATTGCCGAACCCTCGCCCCAACCTGGCTATGCCGAATTCTGGGAAAACCCGTTCGTTAAAGAGTTCATTACAGGAATGAACCCGTTCGTCCAGGAAGAACCTCATGCACTGCCGAACTATTACGATCCGTTCAGCTTTCAAATGAAGACCGGATCAAATGGTCCCCAAGGATACCGAATGGGTTGGGTTTCCTATAACGATTTCACGTTGCTGCCGGCAGCGCGCGCGCGGGGAACATCCGGCAGCATGAAGATCGTGGAGTGGAATTCGAACGCTAAATACTCACATGTGATCGCACCAGGCGTCTTGTTTAACGGGACATTCATCTTCAACGCGCGGTGGTGGGACGGGCCCGACGGCACAAATATTCCTGGACAGGTGGATCAGATTTCGTCGGATCTGGAGTTGGGCTTCTTCAACGACGGGCCCTGGAGCGGCCAGATCGCGTTTCATCCGCAGATTGTCGAATCGTACGAAGCCAGACTCGATCGCAACGCATTCAATTTCGACGGTCGGGCAATCGCCACTTATGCGGCATCACCGCAAATGAGCTATGTGATGGGCCTCGCGATCTGGGACCGCGTGAACACTCTCGTTGTGCCACATGCCGGTGTCGTCTGGACGCCTAACGACCGCTGGGAGTTCCGGATTTTGTATCCAAAATCGCGGATCAGCTATTTCCTGGGCAACCGTTGGAACGCCGACTTCTGGCTCTATGCGACAGCCGAGTACACGGCCGAGGCATGGCAATCGAGCGTTAACGAACCTCGCGCCGAAGATCGGCTTCAGATT
>Ga0207694_10001490_pt1 | contig 19993 bp, 20 predicted proteins | sample KBSC34metaG_FD_184353 | JGI IMG/M metagenome (GOLD analysis project Ga0207694, IMG submission 184353) | Corn rhizosphere microbial communities from Kellogg Biological Station, Michigan, USA - KBS C3-4 metaG (SPAdes) (version 2) | ecosystem: Host-associated > Plants > Roots > Rhizosphere > Soil... | reverse complement strand
CCGGCTCCACGACAGTGAAGTGGCCGTTGTTTATTATGCTCAGGCATTCTTCCGACAGATCGACCATGAGGGTGCTTATCAGTTCTGACTATCGAGCTGTAGTGTTAGGCCGTTGGGCTTGACGCTTTCCGAAGTGATGAATGGGAGTGGGAGATGAGTGAGAACCGCTGGTCTCTCTTCGGTGTGAATAGAGCGAGTCTTATCATCGGCCTTGCCGGACTTGCTCTGGTACTATGTGAGGAGATCGCCAAGGCGCTTTTGCCCGATCTGCTCCCAAAGCTGTCCCGCCGGCACGAACTAATCCTGTTCGGGCTGGTGCTGATCCCACTCGGGCTGCACGGACTGAGCCGGCTCTGGACGGCGCTGACAGCGCGTGTCCCCCGTCCTTGGTGGCCTGCCAAGCCTTGGCACATTCGTCGCTGGCTGGACGAACGTCCATCGCTGACTATCCTGACGGTCACGCCGAATTTCGACGCGAGCGGCGAGACAGTATCCCGGTTCGCGCTGACGCTGATGATCAGCCGCGGCGTTGGCAATACCATGTCACCCGTGCGCTTTCGATTTGAAGATGCCACCGCAACCGTCGCAGCCGGTAATTGCGAGTTGCGCCTGAGGCCCGTTGAGGTTGGCGGTTTTCTGGCCGCCCCTGTGGTCGGCGGACAGAGTGACACGGTGTTGCTCGAACTTGCCGATCGCACCGTCCCGCGCGCACTCGCCGATTATTCCGATCTATTTGGCGGTTACCGCGTCGTTCTCTCCGGCGTCCGCGCTGAAATCGAGGGGAAAACCGGTATTGCGGGCACGTTACCGCCGGTAAGCTGGGATCTGCGCCCGATTGTCCAAGCCTCGCCCTGACAGCAGACGGTAGCAGGTTCACTTGTTTAGGCGATCATCCCGGTTTCCGGTGCCCCCGGCAGTATTGAACGCCAACGACGACGTAAGCCGTTCGTGGGGAGCCCAAATCCCACGTCTTCCGCCAACTGTGTTGGGGTGACATAGTCGCGGCATGAAGCAATACATGGTCGACCTGAATGAGCTGGAGCGCTTTCGCGAGGGAAACGGTCATCTGACGGCCCAGAATATATTTGGTAGTCCAGTTTCAATTGCGCCTGATCCTGCCGACCCGCGCACCTTCTTAATTTACAACGATGTAGGAAAGCCGTGTGGGCTTCTGCCACGCAGAGGTGACCTTTGCAGAAAGATGCTGGCTGGCGCACGCGTCGGACACATTTCTTGGCAAAGTATCCGAGCGAGCGTTGAGGACGGGCCACCCACAAAACTACGAATTCGAGTCGTCCTGGTTGAGGAGGGCGAACACTTCGAGATGCCGCCGATGTCTGCCCCGCGTCGCTACCTCGTCGGCATTGTAGGCGAAGCGAACTATCAGCAAGCGATTAGCGCTTGCTCGCCCGGGCAGCGGGTCGAGATCATTCATGAGCAAGGTAATCCGTACGACGCTGGCGCCCTTGCTGTCGTTTCCAGCGCGGGCCGAACTATCGGATACATTGCTCGCGATAGCTGGCTCCGCGACGCGATACACGAAGAAGGGAAAGGGTGTGACGCGTCGATCAAAGACATTCGTGGGGAAAGCGGCAAGCTAGGTGTCGTCCTGGATGTCGCGTTGAACGGATTAGGGGTTCGGCAACATCGATTTGACCGACAACCGATCGCGGCTTCGGCGGCTCCAAAGCCCAACATCGCAGGCGCGGACTCAGTGACGCATAAAGGATGGTTCAGCCGCCTTTTCGGTCGCGAATAACGCGCTAATTAAAGTTGAGGGCCCCGCCGTCGCCGCTACTTCGACCGGCTTACGTCGGTGAGGAGTCGTCAAGTGCCAACTCGAGCGGAGAAATAGATGCCGTACCATACTCGGTCTCATGGGGTCGACGTTCAGGCCCTTCAGCGCGGGATCGCCAAGGCGTCCGCGTTGGCCAGCGCAGCAGGTATGGATGTGATCTACTTGATCTCCACTCTCGCTAATGCCGACGGCGACGCGCTCGTCGCGTTGATTGGCGAGAGGGCCGCGAAGGCGTTCAAGAGGAGCCGCCAGACGACGATCAATGGCGTCCGTTTTCATATGGAAACCGCGCTCATGAAGCGCACGCGGGGGCCGGCCATAGTGCTAGCGATGAATGTCTCCCTTGCCCAACTAGAGAAGGCAAAAGCGGATCACCGCACGGCTGATTGGGTCTACATCGCTTGGTCTGACGTTGAACTGGCCGAGTACGAAGCGGCTAACCCAAGCTCGGTAGCGATTTAGCCCTCCGACTCGCCAGCCTGTTCCGCCCCAAACGCTCGATTGCCCTTACGCTTCCAAAGGGCGAGCGCGTGATCGCGATCCTCACCGCACAGCTTGTCCGCCATCGTGAGGAACGCGCCGTAGAGCGTAGCGCGGTCATCATCGGTTAGATCTACCAATCCCGCTTTCACGACCAGGCCACCAAGTTCGATCAGTTGTCGCGTGCGTTCGCGGCGTTTGACAATCCATTCTCGCATGTCGCTACGTGCTCTCTTTGCCTCAAGTCGATGCCGCGCCGCCGTCGAGCGGTAGAGTGCCGCTCGGCTCGCGTTGAGTTCCCGGCGCAGACTTTCGTGCCTTGGCTTGAAAGAACGTCGCGCCGCGTTTGCGCCAGCCCTCCTTTGTCGCGGCATCCTTTGCGGCGACCGCATCGAGCAGCGCACCGGCAAGGAGTTCGGCGTCAAGCGCATCGGCGCCGGTCGCCGCAACCAGATCGCCGAGTTGGCGAACACGGCGTTCTTTAAGTTGCCTCGCCTTGTCGGCAAGGGCTTTCAGTTCCGAATCGAAGTCACGCGGCTTACGCATCGAAAGTCTCCATTGAGAGATAATGCAGTCATGATAATAGAGGACAACGCCGAATGCTGTAGAGTAGCCGGAACAGTCTGGCACCTACCGGTCCCTCACCGGAATTTTTCGTGTGAGGGCGCGCTTATACGTCGTGCCGACGTCGCTTGGTAAGTGTAGATGGATTGCCGTCATGGCGATCTACCATTTCTCCGCCAAGGTCATCTCCCGGGCCGCCGGATCGTCGGCGCTCGCGTCCGCCGCCTATCGCTCCGCCTCGCGGCTCCACGACGAGCGGCTGGAGCGGCACCACGATTTCTCGAACAAGGCGGCCGTCGTTCACTCCGACGTGATGCTCCCCGACGGCGCGCCCGAGCACCTCGCCGACCGCGAAAAGCTGTGGAACGAGATCGAGGCAGTGGAACTGCGCAAGGACGCTCAACTGGCCCGCGAGATCGAGTTCGCGATCCCGCGCGAGATTAGCCAGGTTCAGGGCATAGAGCTCGCCCGCGATTTCGTACGTGACGAGTTTGTCGAGCGTGGAATGATTGCCGATCTCAATGTGCATTGGGACATCGGCGCCGATGGTCTCGCCAAGCCGCACGCGCATGTCATGCTGACCATGCGCGAGGTCGGCGAGAACGGGTTCGGCAGGAAGAACCGCGACTGGAACCGCACTGATCTGTTGGAGAAATGGCGCGAGCGCTGGGGCGAGCACGTCAACCAGCGGCTGGCCGAACTCGATATCGACGCGCGGATCGACCATCGCAGTCTCGAAGCACAGGGCATATCCCTTGAGCCCCAGCACAAGATCGGCCCGGCCGCATCGCGCATGGCAGCGCAAGGCCTGGAATCCGAGCGGCTCGACGAGCATCTGAAAATCGCCCGTGCCAATGGCGAGAAGATCATCGCCAATCCGCGACTCGCGCTCGAAGCAATCACCCGCAACCAGGCGACGTTCACGCGCCGTGACTTCGCGATGTTCGCACACCGCCACAGCGACGGGTCGGAGCAATTCGAGCGCGTCAAAGCGACGGTCAACGCGTCGCCGGACCTCGTTCGCCTGGGACGGGACGGGCGCGATGAATGGCGGTTCACCAGCCGCGACATGATCGAGACAGAGCATCGGCTGGAACGCGCCGCCGATCGCCTGGCCGAACGTGCCTACCATGGTCTCCCGGCGGCCATGAGGAGGGGGATCGACGCAGCCGCCGGGAGTGGCGGCCTCAGTCTGGGTGCAGAACAACAGGCCGCGCTCGCGCACATAACGCAGCCATCCGGCTTGGCAATCGTCACCGGCTATGCCGGCACCGGCAAGTCAGCCATGCTGGGCATCGCGCGCGACGAATGGGAGTACGCCGGATACCGCGTCCAGGGGCTCGCGCTCTCTGGTATCGCGGCCGAGAATCTCGAAAGCGGATCGGGCATCGCGTCACGCACGATCGCCAGTGTCGAGCATCAATGGAGCCAGGGCCGCGACCTGCTCGATCAGAGCTCGGTCCTCGTCATCGACGAAGCCGGGATGATCGGCACGCGGCAGCTCGAACGCGTGCTGTCCGAGGTCGAGAAGCGCGGCGCCAAGATGGTTCTGGTCGGCGATCCGGAACAGCTCCAGGCGATCGAAGCGGGCGCCGCTTTCCGCTCGCTTGCCGAACGTCATGGCTGTGTCGAGATCACCGAGGTTCGCCGACAGCATGAAGACTGGCAGCGCCTGGCGACGCGCGAGCTTGCCACAGGGCGCACCGGCGACGCGATCCGCGCTTATGATGACCACGGCATGGTCCATGGCGTCGCGACCCGCGAAGATGCGCGTGCCGATCTCGTCGAGCGCTGGGATCGCGATCGGCAAAGCGACCCGACCGCATCCCGGATCATCCTCACCCATACCCGCAAGGAAGTTGAGGCGCTGAATGATACGGCGCGCGAGCGCGTCCGGGACGCCGGGTTGCTCGGCCAGGACGTGGCCATCGATACCGAACGCGGCGCACGTCGGTTCGCCGACGGCGACCGGGTGATCTTCCTCAAGAACGAGCGCGAGCTTGGCGTGAAGAACGGCACGCTCGGCACGATCGAAATCATCAGCCGAGTTCGCATGGCAGTGCAGCTCGACGATGGCCGGTCTGTTGCATTCGACGTCAAGGACTACAACCAGATCGATCACGGCTACGCCGCCACCATCCACAAGGCGCAGGGCATGACGGTCGATCGCACGTTCGTGCTGGCAACCCCCGGCATGGACAGCCACTCGGCCTATGTCGCGCTGTCACGGCATCGCGATGGTGTTGAGTTGCACTATGGCCAGGACGACTTTGCCGACCAGGGCAGATTGGTACGAACGCTATCGCGCCAGCGCGGCAAGGACATGGCGAGCGACTATGCTGACCGCGACACCGGCGAGCGCGCGTTCGCGGAACGGCGCGGTATTACGTTCCGCGAGCGGATGGCCGAAGCTGTCCGCAAGATCGTGCCGGACAAGGTACGGTCGATGTTCGACGGGCTCGTCCTGAATGGCACGAAGCCCGAGCTACCGGCCTTGCCGCCAGAGCAAAAGATCGAAGTGCCGCAGGAGAGTCCTATCGAGGCGCGCGATCGCATCATCGTGCGGCATGCACGCGCGGTGCAGGCGATCTACCAGATGCAGGACGACGGCAGGAGCGCGACGGCGCCCCAAGTTCGCGAACTGAACGCCGCGCGCGGCGACCTCAACGCGATCCGGCCGCACGCGTCTGATGATGCCGAGAATGCCTATGCCCGTGATCGCTCGCTCGTGCCGGAAGCCGCAGAAGGTGACACGCGACGCACGCGCGAGCAGATCGTGATCGAGAGAGACGTGCGCCTGGATTCTGCCAAACGGGCTGACCGGTTTGTCGAGCGCTGGAACAAGCTCAGTGATCGTGCCGAGCGCGCCTATGTCGTAGGCGATTTATCGGCCCGAAAAGCTGCGCGCAGTCAGATGGCCGACATGGCGAAGTCGCTCGAACGAGATCCGCAGCTGGAATCGATCCTGGCCAACCGAAAGCAAGCGTTCGGCATCGCGTTCGATAGCGGGCGTCGCCTTGGCGCGGAACTCGCCTTCCATCAGGGCATCGACCTGGGGCGAGGGCGCGGATTGGGAATCGGTGTGTAGGCCCGGTAACGGCGTCCAACGTAAATTTGGTCCGCCGCTGCCGCGATCGCCGAAGCCGCGCCTCCGGCTCGGTTATCGTATATCGCAGGCCGTTCGGTGACAGGAGGAATCGTCCAGCCATTACCGATGACGATCGCCGGCAACCGCCCGCTTGCCGCTAGGTACAGGCTTGGTGCCATGTCGGAGATGATTGCGCGGTGGAGCGATATTAGGTGCTCCCAAGCCGACAGACGGGCGCGATTGTCTTGACGACGAGTCTCCCGGGCTGTGGGGACCGAGCCTCCCATTCTGCCGCTTCCCGCTTGGATGTAGTCGCGGATGGGTGCCGCGGTTGACAAGCTGATCGAAGACGCGTGCGCGATCTTCGATCGAATGCCGCTCGACCCGGCAAGACTGCGATCTGCCCTCTACCCGTGAATATGGGGGGCCGCCTACCCGTACGTGAAATCCGGCCTACTCTGTCCCACCTCGATGATGTAGCCGTTGGGATCGCGGATAAAGTGCTCCGCTGTCGCCCGCCAGCACTATTTGCAGCCAATCTGGTCGTAAATTCACGAGTTCCGCAGGTTGCTCGAGCAGAAATAATGATGATTATCGAAAAACATTCGGGTCGTGTCCGGGGGTTGAATACAACATGTCTACCGCGGTCTCGCCATTGTTTCGACCTGAGGCACTGCAACATCGGGCCGGGCGCCTCCAAGGAAATGTCGATATCGCAACGCCGATCGCGTGGCAGGCTATTGGCTTTCTGTTGCTTGCCGGCTTGACGGCCTCAATCGCCTTCATGACCCTCGCCAGCTACGCGCGGGTCGAAACGGTGCCTGGGCAAATAGCGTTAGACAGGGGCCTGGCGACAATTATGCCGTCTCGCGCCGGGACCGTATTGAATGTCGCCGTAGGCGAAGGACAGTTCGTGCGGGCGGGACAACGGCTCGCCGTCATTCAGGCAGAAGAGAGTATGATTGCGGGTCCGCCTGCGCCTGACCGTATCCGCGATTCACTCGACAAACAGGATGCCCGGCTCGCTGATCAAGGCAGCCTCCTGCTACAAGCCGCCCAAGCCGACCAAGCGCGCCTCAAGGCTCAAATCGATGGAGACCTCGCCGCTCTTCCGACACTGGAGGGCCAAATTCGCGATCAGCAGCAACTGATCGCGACAGCGGAATCCGATTACAACGAAGCTCTCGTTGTCGCGAAGCGAGGGTATATCAGCAAACGAGACATGGAAGAGCGACAGGCGACCATCCTGACCCGCCGCCAGCAACTCTCCCAACTTCAGCAGGCATTGTCCGGCAAGCGCTCCGACATTGTGCAGGCACAACGCGCAATGATGCAATCGGTCTGGGCCGCGAAGGCACAAGTGGCGAATACGCAATCGAATCGCGCCGCCCTTAGTCAGCAACAAACGCAAGCTGACCTCTCACGAGGATATGCCCTAACCTCGCCCGTGGACGGCGTTGTTACCGCCCTGACTGCACGCATAGGCCAGCCCGCGGCAATCGATCAACAATTGATGGTGGTTTTACCTGCACGCGCCAAACCGAGAGTAGAGCTGTATGTGCCGACCACGGCATCGGGGTTTCTCAGGCCAGGGTTGGAGGTGCGGCTGTCGGTCGATGCCTTCCCCTACCAAACTTTCGGGACTCTGACGGCTCGTATCGTGAACATCTCGAAGGTTGCGATTACGCGCCAAGGTCAAAACGGACCCGTTCCCGTCTATCTGGTCGTCGCTGCCATCCCAGAGCCTTGGGTCGTCGCGTTTGGCCGCAAACAGCCGCTATTGCCCGGCATGACACTTTCCGCTCGGATCATCACGGAGAAGCGCAGCTTGATCGAATGGCTGTTCGAACCGCTATTCGCGGTGCGCAAACGTTGAGCCCCGGGCTCGATTTCGGCCTGTGGCGACGTCACGGCGTCCGGCTCATCCGTCAGACCGAAGTCGCGGAGTGTGGCCTCGCCTCGTTGACGATGATCGCCAACTATCACGGTCTCGACATCGATATCGGCACCATGCGGAGGCGCTTCCAATCCTCTGCGCGCGGCTCAGCGCTCAAATCGCTGACCGCGATCGCTGATCAACTGAATTTGATCCCGCGGGCCATCAGATTGCCTCTGGAAGGCCTCAAAGGAGTCAGCACTCCCGCAATTCTGCACTGGAATATGAATCACTATGTCGTGCTGGAGCGCGTCTCAAACGGCAAGGCCCTGATTCATGATCCGGTCGGCACCACACGATGGATGTCGCTGGATCAAATGTCGCCACACTTCACCGGCGTGGCCCTGGAACTGCGGCCGGCCGAGGATTTCGAGCCGCAGCGATATCGCGAACGCCTTAAACTGTCACAACTTTGGCAACGGATCACGGGTCTCAAACGCGCACTCGTTCAAACGATCGTCCTGAGCATCGTCCTCGAAGCGTTCGTGCTAGCCTCACCATATTATATGCAAGTGGCGGTAGATAGCGCACTGCCAGCGCTCGATCGCGACTTGCTTACTGTGCTGGCCCTTGGCTTCGCGCTATTTACGATAGTCAACGCGGTAGCCACTTTCCTCCGCTCGTTCGTATTGCTGCTGGCGGGGACAACGCTTGGCTACGGCATCGCGACCAATATCGCACGCCGACTGTTTCGGCTACCGGTATCGTGGTTTGAGAAACGCCACATCGGCGATATCTTGTCGAGATTCCAGTCAATTACGCCGATCCAACAATTCCTGACGCAGAGCGCGGTGAGTGCGATACTTGACGGAGGATTCGCGGTCCTAACGCTAGCGTTCATGTTCACTTATAGCGCCACGCTCACATCTATAGCGTTGGCCGCCTTCGGCTTATACGGCGTCGTCCGTGCAATTTCTTTTGCCACGCAACGCACTGCACAAGAAGAGGCGATCGTTGCCTCGGGCCGAGAGCAGTCGGTATTAATGGAGTCACTTCGCGGAATCGTCACGCTCAGGCTGTTTAATCGAGAAACCGCGCGTCACGCACTCTGGCAAGCACGCTTGACCGATTCCATGAACGCAACAGTTTCGCTGGCGCGGATCGGCATATGGCAATCAACCGCCAATAACCTGATCTTCGGACTAGAAACGGTCGCGTCGGTGTGGCTGGCGATCCGGCTCGTCATAGACGGCGGATTCAGCGTGGGCATGGTGTTTGCCTATTTAGCATATAAAACTCAATTTCTGCAGCGCGCAGCGTCACTGGTTGATCAGACGATCGCCCTCCGCATGCTTGGCCTTCATCTAGAGCGCCTGTCCGATATTGCACTCGCCGACAAAGACAAAAGTGCCGGGGAGCAGGTAAACGCTGAAACCCGACTTTTGGGAAAAATCGAACTGCGGAACGTCAGCTATCGTTACAGCCCCTCCGATCCGGTCGTCTTGGACGGGGTCAACCTGGTGGTAGAGCCAGGAGACCATGTGGCGATTACCGGGCCGTCCGGCGGCGGGAAGTCCACATTGGTCAAGATATTGCTGGGTCTCGTCGAGCCCGATGAAGGGGAGATTTTGGTAGATGACAAGCCGATAGGAAAGTTCGGCTACAGAAACTATCGCGAGCAGGTTTCCGCCGTGCTGCAGGATGACAGCTTGTTCGCAGGGTCACTAGCGGAAAATATCGCCCTGTTCGATGACGCTCCCGACATGGAGCGGATTGTTGAGTCTGCAGAGAGAGCCGCGCTGCACGACGACATCGCCGCAATGCCGATGGCCTATGATACCTTGGTCGGCGATATGGGGTCGACCCTTTCAGGAGGGCAACGCCAGAGATTATTGCTGGCCCGCGCTCTCTATCGCCAGCCTACGATACTCGTCGTTGATGAAGGGACGTCCCATCTCGACCCGGCCCGAGAACACCAAGTTAATGCTGCCATAGAGCAATTGGGAATCACGCGGATAATTATCGCTCACCGCATGGAGACTATCAACACGGCGTCCCGCGTGCTCTCCGTCAAAGGCGGCAAAATTTCCAACGCATCCGACCGATAACCGGGCGGCGCGAGTAGAAATGCGACAGCGGCGGCAATTGGTTCTCGCGGCATAGCTGGCATCGCGCCTTGCGCGAGATCAGTGTCCGCAAGGCGCGCCGGAACCGACTCCATCCGCCCGCACGCTGACCGCGGCGCCAAATCTTCCAAAAGCACATCAATGGCACCGGGACCTGCGACGATTCTGACGGTCGGCGGAAGTGGGCCGGAAGCTTTCACTACGCCGAGAGCAAAACTTGTTGCAGCGGCGTTTCAACAAGCCTCAGCCGCCTGGACACCCCAACTGTATGCTCGGCCTGCCGAATCGTGAGTTTTCATTCTACGTCGATCTTCCAGTCGGTGGGGCGCCACACGACACCGAGGATCTACGAAGACCTTGCCGACGCTTCACAAAGAGGCATGGCAGCGCGCCCTCATCGCTATCCAGCCGGGCTCCCCAGAGATCGATCCCGTAACGCTATGGCAAGTTAACAGGGACCGGCCTCTTTCAGCGTTCTCGCTTCATAATCAGCTAGGCTGTCTATTCCCATCTTGCGACGTCGAGCCTCCACGCCCGCCTCGTCTTCCAATGGCAATGGCACCAGCTTGCCCCCTTTGCAGGTGAGTTGCGTGGCAAATCGCTGCTTGCCAATAAGCTTCAGCATAACTCGATCGAACAGGAATGCGTAATCGGTCTTGTTGGCTTCCCCCGTCACGGCCAGTGGTTCCATCAAACGCAGCGCCTGCACCTGGAACAAGGGATCCGCGTCGGCGTGTTGAACCAGGAGCCACGCCATCTTGATTACTGTGTCGCCGAACTCACTACGCTTTGGCCATCCGTGTTGCCGCACCACCTCCTTGAGCCAAGCGGTGTTTTCCTGATCACGTTCCTGTAGCGCGATAGCAATTTGAGCGACGAGGATGCCGTTTTGCTGAGGTGTAAGCGGTCCCTGAACGTCGTTTCGGCCTGACTCCTCGGCGGGCCAATCCAAACCTGCTCGAAGAGTTTGCTCCGCCATTACCCTCGCGGCTAACGCGAAGCGGATATCCGGATCATCCATATATCCGGATTTTTCGCTCGACGCGACGGCAGCCAAATAACCCTCAACGATCGGCCGAACCACAGCCACATCATGTTTGAACCCGTTCCAATCGTCGAGGTTGATAGGCTCAGGAAGCGCCGAGACCTGCCCACACGTCAAAGTTTTGTAAGGCATAGTATCCAGGGAACTGCCGGGACTAATACCCAGAGACCTGATTTCACTACGCGCTCGCTTTAAATCATTTGCCCTGCATTTTTGCCGCCATGCTATAATATTCCTGTAGGCAGCGACCTCACGCTCACTCGCATCACTGAAGGCTCCACGGAGCCATTCATAATTTCCGGGAAAAAAATGATCGTTTTTGATGTAGGGGGCAATTTCGGCCGGTGGCGCGATAGGCGCGAGGTCTGCCGATAGTGCTTGGGAGGCTGCAACAGGAGCCTGCAGCGAAGCTACCATTGCCACTGAAAATGCAAGAACAGGCTTCTTTCCCACTATTTCTTCCTAAGCTCCCTGCTACACTCTAACTATTTTGTCGGCATAGCTGTTTCGACGCGGAAAGATACCTGGCTATAAGAGAAGGTCATAAGATGACCATGATGATTGCGCTCTTCATTCCGATTCTTTTCCGTATCAACAGACACGTAATAGTCGTCTAATCTAATCCTATTTTCTCCGGAATAGCTAAACTCTTTTCGTCCGAGAAGCAGGAATTCCGCCATAGCCTCAAGCTGGTTCAGATCACAGCCTAGCGAATCGCCCCAGAGCCATTGCCCTTGCGGGTTGACCTCCAAAAAGAAATACTCACCATCTTGATCCCTAACAAAGTCGAAGCACCCGAAGACAAGACCAAGCTTTTCCATGAGATCAAAACATGCCTGTTGGATCACTGACGGTAATTGATGAGCTTTATGAACGGCGCCTTTGAACATAAAGCGCCAATCTACATCCAGATCGTCGCGGCCGACGAACTCCTTTTCCCAAGCGAATATGGTATTTCCCATAATCGTAGCGCGGACCTCGGATCTCTTTTCGATACACTCCTGAAATATCCCCGGTGCGGCGCCGAGGTCGGCATTCCGAATCATTTCGTAAGTCAACTGGGTTGTCGGAACCATCGCCGGGCCGCGAGCGGTCTGCCAAATGGCGCTCTTGAACGGCTTGAAAACCACTCGTTCTTTGCATAACTTGTAGAAATCGACGATTTCTTGGGGATTATTTCCGGTTATCGTCCTGGGAATGTTGAGGCCAACCTCGTGCGCCATAGCGAATTGGTACGGTTTCAAAGCCGCGTTAGCGGTCCTATCAACGGGATTTACCGCGAAGCGACCATTTTCAGCCATTTGGTAGACACTCCTCGCGAGCGTTTGAAAGTCATCCTCAGACGAGGCTCGTTCGGTTACGTCAGCGATGTGCTCTTGAGGTAATTTCGTCAGTGGACGACGCATCCAGACGGTCTCGAAGTCCGCGAAGTTTATTTTCTCAACTATCGATCCGAATGAGCTCGATAATTGAGGTCGAGCCGGGTCAAGCGACCAACGCGCCCCGGCGCATAAATCAGCCGGGTATAGGGTTTTTACGTCACCGCCTAGTTTCTCGATGGCCCATTCGACCGCACGCGCGTGTAAATCTCCGGGCATCGTAACAATCAAAATGGTCATGCCCGCCTCAAAAATTCGGAGCTGACAAAATACGACAGCCGCATAATTACGAATGTGAAGTGGATCGAGGAAATTATATCGTGACTTTATTGCTACACGATTTTGGTTTCCTCGATACCACGTATCGAAGTCGGCTAGCCTTAATCGCTGTTGATGTCCCGATTCTTCACAGTGTGGGTCGTCCCATGCTCATCGGTATAGCTGGTGGAGGTCAGCGGGCTAGTCGCTCCACCGCTGACCTGGTTGAGCTCGGAGAGGTCGAGCTCGCGCGTCTCCGCGATTAGCTTCTGTAAAGTCGGCATGTGCAAGACTCCTATTTTTGGGAAACAGCTCCCATGGCCGAGCTTCCGATAGTCGAGCACGTCTGTCAATTGACCATATTCTTAAGTGTCTTACGTAATCTGAAATCCCTCACGTGCGCCTTACAGAAGGCGTGAAAGTAGGCGTAGAATTATATCCATTTTGGACGAAAAAGGAAATTGGTCCATTATGGATTATAATCTGTTTTATTGTAGCGAGTCGTCAGGTTGACTTTTGGGCTCCGGGTCGATCGAATTCCGCTGCCCACCGGCAATGGAGATGAACGCATGAAGAGCTTCGGACACACCGTTGCGCAGGACACTGCGCGGACCCTCACGTCCCATGAACTCGATCTGGTTTCGGGCGGCGACGAAGGAATCACCGCGACCGGTACGGTCAAGATCATCTTCCGCGAAATCGACGATGGTAGCGACAGGACCAAGAAGGACGTGGACGGCTAATCGCCAAAAGCCGTTGTGTCGGAATCGGCCAGCTGACCCTGTCGGCTGGCCGTATAACATTGAAGAGCGCGCATGCCGGCAGATCGACAGCTGATTATAGGTCAGACACCTGACCCTCATATGGACGCCCTGGCCCGAGAGGTCACGAAATGCGGCGGATCGCCGTTTCTTTACAGCACGTTTCCGTTCGACCAGACGCCTTCTCAATTGAGCTATGTGTTTGGCGGCCGAGCGTTGCGGCTCACCTTGCGAGAAGGCTCCGAGCAGATCGCTGGCGACGACATAGCGGGTGTGTTCTGGCGCGTGAAATGGCCGTTGTTCGGCCTACCCGAGAACAACCCGGCCGCGGCCGATCACGACTTTCAGTTCAGGGAGTGGGAACGCGTGATCGCGGCGCTCTATGTCGCAACCCCCGACGCGCGATGGCTCAATCGGCCGCCCAACCACCATGCTGCGGGCAACAAGCTTCTGCAACTGAGGTTAGCCCAAGAGATCGGCTTGTCCCTGCCAGCCACGGTGATATCCAATGACGCGGCGGAGATTGAAGCGCTATTCGAGCAAGGCGACGTCATCTACAAGACGTTGAGCCATCCCTATTACTCGGATCGCGACCTCATCCTGACCACTAAGATCGCGCGCGCGGATTTCGAGCAGCGCCGCGAGACCATCGCTCTCGCCCCATGTCTGTTTCAATCCCTGGTCCCCAAAGCGTACGAACTGCGCGTGATCGTCGTCGGGGAATCGGTCATCCCCGTGATGATCAAGTCACAGCTCTATGGGCACACGCAGGTCGATTGGAGGATCGATCAACTACGACCCGAGCTCTACGAACTTACGACCCTCCCTCCGGACGTGCGATCAAAGCTAGTCGACCTGATGGCTCGCCTGGGTCTTATCTACGGCGCGATCGACCTGATCGTTACGCCTGACGGCGACTATATATTTCTAGAGATAAATCCAGGGGGGCAGTGGCTGTGGATGGAGAACCTGAAGGGAATTCCCATAACGCGCGAGATCGCCGCGTATCTCGTCGAACGGCAACCAATGCAATTCGCGTGACGGTGGCTCGGCGCCGGAAAGCCTTCGTGTCAAAGATAGGGCGCCCGTTGCGCCAACGGGCAAAGCGGGTCCGGCTTGAACGCTCCTGAGCCCCCCTTGTTCAGGTCGGAGGTGCTCGCCAGGCCAACAGATCGACTCCTCACGCATATCAGTTTGGCGACCCCGACCTCGTGGATGGCGGCCATCGCCTTGTGGCCGATCTGGAATTACGCGCGTCATTGTGGCGCAAAGGCAAGAAACCATCCGCACGGCGAGTAGGGATCCAGGGCTCGTGGAAGGAAATCTCCGGGAAATTACGGCGCAGCCAGCGCGCTGAGCGCTCGATTCAGTCTTCGCATTTGGCGCCGTAGAGGCCGATAAGCTGTTTCTTATATTCGCTCAACGTGCTCAAACCCATTGAACCCCGAAGTTCGTCGAGCTTGGCAGCGTCCTCCGTCGGCTCCGGCGTCCACGCGCCATCCTTGCACGTGAATTGCGTCCCGTATTTCTGGCGTCCGGTCAACGGAAGCATCACGCGATCGTAGAGCAACGCGAAATCGCTGCGGGAAACCTCTCCGGTTTCGAGCAATGGCTGCATCAGCTTCAGAGCGTACACCTGGAACGCCGGATCATCGTCGGAGTGCTGGGCAACCATCCACGCGTGACTTGCGGCGACGGCTCCGACGACTGAAATTTTCGGCCAACCCGATTCTCGGACAATTTCTTTAAGCCAGAGTGTGTTTGCGTGATCGAAGGCGCGCGCCGGTCGTGCCAACAGCGTCACGACAATTCTTTGCGCATCCGGACTTATCCGAGGTTTGCCGCCCTCCCCTCCCGAGTTCCAGGCCATGGCAACGCGGAGAATTTGATCGGGTGCGGTTATCGAAACGAGCTGATCGCGAAGCGTGCCGGCTTTCAAAGGCGACGACTTTCGAGTCTGCTCGGCTGCGAAGGCTAACGCATCATAAACCGGAAGAGCTTCGCGCATCGCGGCCTGATAGCTCTCCCACGTGGCAAAGCCCCTTGTCGTACTTCGTGCGATCGCGGTCTCCGCACAAACGTCGTCCGCATAGTCTCTCCAGTAATCTGCGGGAGGTTTGATCCCAAGCTTCGTCAGTTCAAGACGCCGATCATCCGGGACGAGCCCGCGACACGACCGAACGAACGCTTGGACACTGCTCCAATCGGCCACCTGCGTCGGGGTTGCTCCGGGGAAAGCCCCTCGCGCCCAAGCATAGTCCCCAGGTTGAAAATGGCCTTCCGAGATTCGAGCGGACAATATCGACGGAATCGCCACGGGAGCGGGAGACGAAGTCGTTGCACCGATTAGCGCCCCAACCATTAAGACGCCGCGTAATATGCTCATATTTACCCCACATGATTTTGTAGAGAATGTCCCAACCGAAGCGGTCGGGCAAACAATCTGTACGGATGTCATTTCATCAGGCGATCCGCCCACGCGCTGATCAAACCCCCTTGTCGATCAAAGTAATCCGTCGGCCGATAGGTCGCCTCAACCGCGTTCTGTACTTAGCACTACTTTGGCAGAAGTGTGATTGGAGCTTTACCCAGCGAGCACCCGCAGCGAGGGCATTGCGCCGGCGGAGAGCGTGACAGGTGGTCAAGAATGGCTTGGCGCACTGCCGGCAGGCTGGATTGTGGCGGCGGGCCGAGGACTCTTTTTTTTCCGACCCGCCTGAGCGATCCGGCGGCTTTGCAGGAAAGCATAGGCCATCATCGTCATCAAGGCGTGGCGATGGAGCCCTGGGCAACGCCAACGCTTGCTAATCGCGCGAGCGCTCTATCGGGAACCCCGTCTCCTTGTGATGGACGAAGGAACGTCGCACCTCGACTCGGCACGCGAAGCAGAAGTCAACAACGCGATCAAGGCGATGGGGATTACGCGGATTATCATCGCTCATCGTAAGGAGGCCATTGCCAGCGCCGACCGCGTATTGCTGCTCGACCAAAACGTTTTGCACACGCCCTAGCAAGGGCAAACAGTCGGAACCAATCTGGCTGGCTGGCGAATGCGTCGGGTGCCCGTTAGCACTCCGAACGCCGCATGCTTCCAAGTTATCGCGAGCGCGGATGGACCATCCCCCACGCGCGACTGCGCGACGCTGCTCGTTGGCCGATGTGCGGAAAATACATCCAATATGAACTAAAAATTTCTGACAGAGCACAACTATGCGGAAAATTCCCGAGAATCGCTCAAGTGCGCTAGCGAAAAGCGGGACCATCAAAGAACTCTGATGACTCAATATGGCCTGCCATTTTAATGACTAGTTTGCCGACCCTCTTGCGACAGAATTGCGTTAAGTTATGCAGCTTATGGGCAATTTCTGTCCAAGGAGATCGTCAATGAATGATAAGCGCGATAATCAGAAGCAGGCGCCCTTGTTCCGGTCGGCTGTCAAAACGCTAACGCCCGCCGAAATCGCTCAGGTTACGGCCGGAGTCTACGAGCCAGAGGCAATTAGTTCCAAGCCTTCCCAGATTCCGACAGATCGCATCGGCTTTCGGTAAGTCCGAACACGTTGATCCTAAGAGGGGCGTTTCGGCAGGAGCGCCCCTCCGTTTCGGAGTCCTTGATGTTTTCCCTTCGCACGTCGCTCGACCACTGGCGGTCGGGCCAAGGTAGCCTCAGCGAGCTGCCGAAGAAGACAGACCTTCAGGTATTCGACAATCCCGCCATATTTCAATCGTCTCGCAAGGTCGAAGAAGGCTTCGAGGTGTGGGTCGGCGAAGGCACCGACCCATCCAGCGCTACGCAAAAGTTGGAGGTCCGGCTTGGCAAGACCAGGGCTTTTGACGAATTCGATGGAATCCGGATCACTTTCATCGCCCATGCCGCAAAGCCGCGCCTGATTATCTCGCGCACAATCGGCGGCAATTCGCCTTTATACATCGCGACGAATGGTTCCAGGTTCCACGCGTCATGGAATTTCGAAGAGGTCGTCGCTGTTATAGATAGTCCGAAGCCAAATGCCGACATCTGCCGCCTGGTACTCGAATACGGCGTCGGACAGACCCGCGAGCAGATCATCCAGGGCATGTTTGCACTGTGGCCGGGCGAGAAGGCGACGTTCGATGAAGACGGGCTATCTTTCGCGATTTGTGAAGACATCCAGGTGGCGCTTCCAGCCCCGTTGAGCGATCGCGGCCGCGCGACGGACGCCTTCATCGAAGTCGTTGCTTCTGTAATGCAGTCGAGGCTAACCCGATCAACACGGCCGTTGCTCGAATTCAGCGGTGGAATGGACTCGACCTGTGTAGCCCTCGCTGCCTCGACTATCCGTAGCCCGCTCGAATGCTACGGGCTCATCCAGCCCGGGGCGGTGGGCCGCCAGCAGCGGACGCGCCGCAGAGAACTCATCGAGTTGCTGGGTTTGACCGATCATACAGGGGATTCATCGGCAGTCTTACCTCTCGACACATTATCGTGCGACGAGTGCAGGATAACGCCTTACGACGATTGCTACCGGATGTCGATCATGAGCGCTTTCGAAGCGAACGATCTGGGCACGGTCGATTTGGTGATAAGCGGTCTTGGTGGCGACGAATTGGCCAAGGAGCATACCTTTTGGCGTTACGAGTGGGAGGTGCCGGGCCACGCAAGCCGGTCTGCGATGGTAAGTTCTATGTGCAACTTCGACTTGTTCATGAAGAGGGGCGTTTGGCCGCTTAATCCACTTGCAAACCCCAGGGTAGTTCATCTCTGCCGTTCGCTTCCGGTGTCTTTGCTAAAAAATAGACAGTTCAATAGACTGGCTATCGCACGAGCTGGTTTGAGTGACGGATACATGTCACCGCGTTATCACGAGACTTTCGCAAATGTTCTGCTCATGCAGTCGTTGGAATGCGATGTAGATAATATATTCGAATATTCCGTTCTGGCTGACTTCGGAATATTCGACCCGTCAACGCTTTTATCGGAGATCTACGAAGCGACGGAACTGGGGCTATCCATCAAACTAGTTGGCAAGATATTTTACACGGCCAAACTGGAAACCGTGCTGAAAAAATACGTGAACTGAGCTTCATGGGCTGCCGGCTCTCGGGCCCCGCTCCATTCTACTGGCCACTCGGCAATGTCACAATCCACAAACGGCCACACCGTAGCGCCCGCGCGGGTCGCTCATCACAATACTGGAGAGGTTTTCATGAATCGTCCGAGATTTGCGAGGAAATTTACGCACCCTGCCATATTGCTCCCCCTGTTTCTCTATAGTTGTTCTGGCGACAAGGCGCCGGAAAGCCCCTTTAACGGCCGATGGCGCGTCGACACCAAGTCGTTTAAGGATAATGTCAAGCCGATGTCGCTGAAGCTCGGGGGTGACGGTTTCAAAAAGGACGACAATCCACCTGTCTTGGCAGATGGACAACCCCACCGAATCCGCGGAGACGGCTATGTCGATGAGCAGTCGATATCGGTGGAAGACGGCATTATCAAAGAGGTCGACAAGCTTCGCGGCAAGGTTGTCTACATGGTAGATTACGTGATCTCAGGCGATGGCAACACACTTACCATGCACATCACTAGCTATACCAGCCCGAACGGCCAGCCGGTTCATGGGCAGACGGTATACCGGCGTAGAGGCGCGGCAATGGCAGGAAACCAATTGATTACAGGGGACTGGGAACGGGCGAGCGTAACGGTCGACGAAAAGAGCGACTGGATACTGCGACTCAAAGAAAATCAATTTAGTTGGCGAACAGCCGGAGGTATCGGCTACGACGCTAAAATCGGTGGAGCCCCGGTAAAGATTGACGGTGATGGCGCAGGATCGAAAGTATCTATAACAAGACCGTCAAAAGATATTATAGTAGAAACCGATCTGCCCGAAAAAGGAAAGCCGGAAGCTACAATGTCGATGCAGTTACTTCCCGATCACAACACGATCTTAGTGAAATCTGTTTATTCGGAAGGAAAGTCATCAACGACGTTTTATCTACGGAGAATTCAGAATTAGCTTGCGGCAAAGGCTTAAGGTGATCGGCCGTTGGAGTCGACGCGGGGGTCACGACCGAGAGGATTGCGAGATCGAGTGGCGATCGGCCGACCGTCCTCCCTATCATAACCCCACCCAACCGTATCGCGGCCTGTCGTAGCGATCGTGCAGACCAAGACAAGTCGCAATCGGATGCGTGCATTGGGATCGGCATCGCCTCCGGAAAACGCTGCCGTATCGGTTACCATCGTCAAAGCGGAGACTGTAGGATTCCCCGGGGATCGACCGCGGGGACGATGGAATCCGTTACATCGACAAGGACGGTGGAATGCCACCAGCCTAAAAGCGACCGGGCTCCAAGCCTCGCGGCAACCAACCCACTGCATTTAGCAAAGGTGCATTTCAGACTATCCCGGAGAAACTCATTTGCGCTTACATTGTCCCGATGGACAGTTGGTACTTGTGATGGTATTGGCAGCGAGTCGAAATAAGATTATGCATTTAAATCAATACCTTGTGACGTTGTCCGGGCGCCCGTAGGGGTCACCAGCGCCAAGCGAAAAATGGCAAAGATCCGCCCTTTCGGATGATCTTCCCAAAGTCGCCCCCATTTTTCGCCCCACACTTTTTCGCGGCTGTAATG
>Ga0207694_10001487_pt1 | contig 20008 bp, 15 predicted proteins | sample KBSC34metaG_FD_184353 | JGI IMG/M metagenome (GOLD analysis project Ga0207694, IMG submission 184353) | Corn rhizosphere microbial communities from Kellogg Biological Station, Michigan, USA - KBS C3-4 metaG (SPAdes) (version 2) | ecosystem: Host-associated > Plants > Roots > Rhizosphere > Soil... | reverse complement strand
GAAAAGCGCGGCATTGGCCAACTCCTCGGGCTGGCCGATGCGCGCCATCGGCACGGCCTCCTCGGTCCAGCGGCCCAGGCGCTCCTTCACCGCATCCGACAGGCCGGCCAACGTTGCGTTCGAGATATTCGTCTGCACGCCGCCCGGGCAGAGCGTGTTCGCGCGGATGCCGTACTGGGCATAATCCATCGCCACGGATTTGATCATGGTGATCAGCCCCGCCTTACTGGCGCAGTAGGAGGCATGGGCTGTGCGCCCCTCCAGTCCGGCGACCGAGGCCGTGGCCAGGATCACGCCGCCGTGTTTCATCATCTCCGGCAGCGCGTATTTGCAGGCCAGGAAAGCGGCGGTGAGGTTGATGCCGATCACCCGGTCCCACTCGTCCTCGCCGACCAGGTGCAATATGCCCGGCGTCATGATGCCGGCATTACTGAAGAGGATGTCGAGGCGGCCGAAGCCGTCGATCGTTGCCGCGATCATCCGCTGGACATCGGCGCTCTTCGAAACATCGGCCTGGAGCGCGACGGCCTTGCCGCCCGCGCCGGTGATCTCGGCGGCTACGGCCTCAGCGCCGGGCAGGTCGCGGTCGACCACCGCGACCGCGGCGCCTTCGCGGGCGAACAGCAGCGCCGACGCCCGGCCTATGCCCGATGCCGCGCCGGTTATGAGCGCGATTTTCCCCTGAAGCTTACTCATCGGGCTCAACCTTGCTTCGGCCAGAATGAACCCATCACGCCCATGCCCTCCAGCATCAGCCCATAGCCCAGATCGTCCTGCATGCGGCGCTTGATATGCTGGGTGAAGCAGGTGCGGGTATAGCGCAGCGTCAGCGTCGGCTGCTTCGAAAGCTGCTCGGCCAGTTCCCAGGCCCGCGCCATCAGCTGGTCTTTCGGCAGCACCTCGCCGACGATCCCCAGCGTCAGCGCTTCGGCGGCGGGAATCTTCTGCCCGGTCAGATGGAAATAGCGCCCGCGATTGATGCCGAGCAGCATCTGCCACCAGATATGCGCCCCGTCGCCCGGCACCGTGCCGCCCGGGAAATGCGCCAGGTCGGCGAAGCTGGCAGTGTCCGACGCGATGACGATGTCCGACATCGTCACCAGCTCGGCATGGATGAAGGCGGGCCCGTTCACCGCGCCGATCACCGGCACGGGAATGTCGAGCAGGTTCATCAGCAGATCCTTGCCCTCGACATAGATGCGGTCCCAGTAATCCGGGTTGGGGCCGCCGTCGCCCAGCTCGTCCATCGCGAACTCGGCCAGGAAGGCGTCGCCGGTGCCGGTCAGGATGACCACCCGGTTCTCCGGATCGCGGCCGATATTGTAGAAGGCCTCGCCCAGCTGGGCATGGGCGCTGGTCTCGATCGCGCCCCATTTCAGCGGCCCGCCGTTCGAATGCAGCCGCACCTCCAGAATGCCGTCTCGCCGAGTCAGCGCGATATTCCGGTATGTGTCGGCATAGGTTTCAAGCTTCGGCATGGCTTCCCCGTTCTTTGCGCAACGTCTATAACGCGCTGTATCACATGCTGAGGCTAGCCCTTAAGCGGATATTCTTCGGAAAAGCGGACATACGCTTTCCCCCTGGCCAATAGTGTGGCAATGCGATGGTCATGAAAGGACGCGAAGCCCAGGTTGCCGGTCTCAACGAATTTGCCCGGCAGCAGAAGGAGGAGAGCCGCCGCCGGCTGATCGAGGCGGCCGAGCGCGTGTTCAACCGCGCCGGCTATATCGCGCCCTCGATCGACGATATCGCCCAGGAAGCGGGTGTCAGCCGCCAGACCTTCTATCGCCATTATGACGGCAAGCTGGCCATCGCCATGGAGTATTTCGAGCGCCAGAACGACGTGTCGCTGCCGCTATGGCTCAAGATCGGCGATCTCGACTACACCGACCCGGCGGTTGTCATCGCCTGGATCACCGAGCTGTTCGACTATAGCGAAGCGCGCCGCCTTTCGTTCAGGACTTTCGTCGAAATGGGTATCTCCGAGGCGGCGTTCGTCGATCGTATCAAGGCGCTGATTCCCGCGATCATCGATACGCTCGGCGATAAGATCCCGGCCTTCGCCGCCGCGCGGGGCAAGGGCCCGACGGCACGGCGGCGCTGGGTCAATGCCTGGCTGTTCTTTTACCATCTGCGCGAGCAGTGCAGCATGAATGCCTCGGGCTTCATGTCGACCGACCGCACCCACGTCATCGACGCCTTTACCGACGGCTTCCTGGACCTGCTGAACCCCGAACCCTCTCCGCGCCGCCGGCGGCCGCCTGTGCCCTAACGTCATTTACATGATGTAACACATGTAGTAAGACCGGCCTGCCAAACGGGGGAGGCAGGCCATGGGCGATCTCAGGATTTCGTGTTTTCTCGCTCCGACCAGGGATGCGCCGGCCTATGCGCGCCTGGCCGAGGAACTCGGCTATGACGGGGTCTATGTCTATGATTCGCCGGCTCTGTTCGGCGATGTCTGGCTATCGCTCGGACGCATGGCCGAGGTCACCTCGCGCATCACGCTGGGCACGGGCGTCGCCGTTCCCTGCCTGCGTCACCCGATGGTGACCGCGGCGGCGATCGCCTCCATCGAGGAACTTGCGCCCGGGCGCCTGGTCTGCGGCTTCGGCGCCGGCTGGTCGGCCCGCTTCGCCATGGGCAAGCGCTCGATGAAGTGGGAGGAGATGCGGCGCTTCTTCGTCCAGCTGCGGGGCCTTCTGCACGGCGAAACGGTCGAGATCGACGGCGCCCAATGCCAGATGATCCACGCGCCCGGCTTCGCGCCCCGCCGGCCGATCCGCACGCCGCTGCTCGCCGCCGCGTCGGGTCCCAAGGGGTTCGAGGTCGCCCGCGCCGTCGCCGACGGCGTCTTCTGCGACCGGGAGATACAGCCTGGGTTCAGGTACGCCCTCCAATTCGCCGTCGGCACCGTGCTCGATCCGGGCGAGGACCATACCAGCCCGCGCGTCCGCGAAACGGCCGGCCCTATCTACACCACCAATTTCCACGGCATGTTCGAGATGGCGCCGGAGATGGTGGACGCCATGCCGGGTGGCGCCGAATGGCGGGCGCGCCTCGCGGCCGAGCGGCCGCAGAACGAACTGCACCTGGCGTTGCATGAGGGGCACCTCGCCGCCGTGACCGATCGCGACCGGCCCCTGCTCGACGCCGCCGGGCCGGCGCTGCTCGCCACCACCGGTTGGACCGGCACCGCCGAGGTGGTGCGCGGCCATGTCGAGGCGGCGGCGCAAAGCGGCGCCACCGAGATCGTCATGGCCATGGCCGGCCCCGATATTCCGCGTGAGCTCAGGGCCTTCGCCAGGGCTGCCGGATTGAAATCCCGCCCCGGCTGATCGCCGGCCCGACGAATTCCAGACTGTGGTTTTCGGCCATCGCGAAGATCGATGGCCGCTTCGGCAATCTAATTGGCCTCGACGCCATCTGACAGGCGCGTCAGTACAGCTTTACAGCTTGTCACAGACGTTCCGGCGGCCGTTGCCGCCTGGTCCCGGCGTGCCGGGCAACAACAAGCCAAAGAATGACAGGGGGGAAGAGGATGAAGACCCGCATATTGGCCGTGCTGCTCTGCTCGAGCACCATTCTGGCAACCGGATACGCCACGCCGGTCAAGGCGCAGCAGGCGGCGCAGGGGGCCGCATCCGGCGGAACCGGCCTGGAGGAAATCATCGTCACCGCCCGCCGGCGCGAGGAAAAGCTCCAGTCGGTGCCGATCTCGATCACCGCTTTCTCGACCGAGGACATCCGGCAGCACAATGTCGTCGAACTGGAGGGGCTGCAGCACTTCGTACCGTCGCTCAGCGTCAGCACCAGCACAACGCGCGACGCGATCAACGTCTTTATCCGCGGCGTCGGCCCGACGACCAGCGCCGATCCGGCCGTGGTCACTTACTTTGCGGACATTCCACTGCCGCAGCCGGCCAACTCACAGGCAAGTGGCTCGAGCGGCGCCCAGCCCGGCCTGTTCTTCGATCTTGAGAATGTCCAGGTGCTGAAAGGCCCGCAAGGTACACTGTTCGGCAAGAACACCACCGGTGGTGCGCTACTGCTCCAGCCGCACAAGCCGACCAACAATTTCGAGGGTTACGCCCAGGTTACGCTCGGCGATTATAACCGGCACGATTTCGAGGGCGTGGTGAACGTCCCCGTAATCCAGGACAAGGTTCTGCTACGCATCGGCGGCCAGATCGCCCGTACCGATGGGTTCACCAAGAACCTGACCTCCGGAAAGGACCTCGACAACGTCGCATACGAGAATTTCCGGGCCTCGCTGGTCGTGCGCCCGACCGACGATATCGAGAACCAGACGACCTATTACTGGCTGCATTCCAACAATAACGGCTCCGGCGAGCAGAACATCGAGCTGAACCCAAAGAGCACCCAGACCACTTTGGCTATGGTCCAGTTACCTAATCTCCCGTCGCCGATTCCTTATACGATCGGGCCGATCGCCGGAACCGCGGCGACGCTGCCGCTCGGCCCCGGCCTGCCATACCTTGAATTCGGTTCAAAGGGGCAAATCCTCGGCCTCGCCATCTATGGGGATCTGCCTGATATCCTCAAGCAAGTCCGGGCGCTTGGACCTCGGGAAGTCATGAACGGGCCGCTCGACCCGATCAGTGTCTATCGGGAATGGGGCATCATCAACAAAACCACGTGGGACATCAGCGACGACCTGGCGTTCCACAACACCGCCTCCTACCTGATCGAGAAGATCAAGCAGGGCGGCGACTATGCCGGTCTTCCGATCCCCTATTTCGATAACGGGGGGCCCGGTGACGGTGCGCAATGGTCGCAATTCACCGAGGAGCCGCAATTCTCGGGCAAAGCGCTGAGCGGAAACCTCGACTGGTTCGTTGGCGGCTACCTGTCGTTCGAACACCCGGTAGGGCCCCAAATCGGCAGCAATTGCGTGCTCTGCGCCGAGGGAACGCCGCTATCCGCCTATAGTATCGGCGTCATCGGCGAAACGCAGAGGTCCCAAGCCGTCTATACCCAGGCGACGTACAATATGGCCGGTCTGTGGGACATGCTGGAGGGGCTCAGATTCACTGGCGGCTATCGCTATACCTGGGATTACCGCTCGGACTATTCCACGCGAACGACGACGACCGCCGGCGTTACCACGACGAGCCCTGCTGCCGGTTCCGGTGCCTTCCATTCCCCGTCATGGCTGATCAGCGGCGAATATCAGGTCGATCCGCAGACGCTCGCCTATCTGTCCTGGCGACGCGGCTATAAATCAGGTGGCTTCAACGTGTTCACCGCCAACCCGGATACGTTCATCTTCAAGCCGGAAATCGTGAAGGTGGTGGAGCTCGGCCTCAAGTCGGACTGGAATATCGACGGGATCAAGGCGCGTACGAACGTGGCTTTGTATCATAACGATTATACGAACAAGCAGGAGGCGTTCGCCGACCCCTCGAATCCGAACGCCGCCGTCGTGATCAATGCCGGCAACGCGGAACAGAACGGTTTTGAGGTCGAAGGTCAGGTCGTTCCGATGACCGGGCTGGAGATTTCCGGCTCCTATTCGTACGAGCACGCGAAATATGGCCAGTTCCACGATCCGCTCGGCAATAATCTCAGCGGCAATACCTTCCCTTATTTCCCAGGGAACAAATTCAATCTGAACATCCGCTATTACCTGCCGCTCGACGAGGCGTACGGAAAGCTGAGCGTTGCGGGGAACTGGTCATACCAGTCCCACACCAAGTTCGACGTGAACGCTGGGTACGATCCGCTGGGTACGATCGGCTCGTACAGCGTGTTCGATCTCCGCGCTGACTGGCAGAGCGTATGGAACAGCCCGGTCGATATCAGCCTCTTCGTCACCAATCTGACGGATACGGTCTATCGCGTCGGCGGGCTCGCGGTCTATCCGACCCTGCTCGGCTTCGATGCCGCGGTCTACAACCCGCCGCGCATGATCGGGGCGCAGCTGCGCTACACCTTCGGCGGGCCCGCCGAGGAAGAGGCGGCCCCGGCCGCGCCGTACACGCCGCCGCCGGCCCAGGCCGTCGCTCCGGCGCCGAAGAGCTATCTGGTGTTCTTCGACTTCAACAAGTCTGATCTGACGGCGCAGGCGACCCAGATCGTCGACCAGGCGGCCAGCAATGCCGGCCCGGCGAAGGTCACCCGCCTGACCGTCACCGGCCACACCGATACGGTCGGCTCGGATGCCTACAACATGCGCCTCAGCCGCCGCCGCGCGGAGTCGGTCGCGGCCCGGCTGGAGAAGGACGGCATCGCGTCGTCCGAAATCCAGATCGTGGCCAAGGGCAAGCGCGATCTGCTGGTCCCGACCGCCGACGGCGTACGCGAACCGCAGAACCGGCGCGTCCAGATCGTCTATGACGGAGCGGCGTCTTCGTGAACGGGAAGGGCGTCGTGGCGGGGGGCCTCTATCTCGGCGCGCGGATCATCCCGATCCCGAAATCGGTCAGCCCTGAGGCGCAGGCCGCGCTCGCGGTCGGGCGGGTGCAACGCCCGCCCTCGCCGCCGGTCGAGGACAAGGACGCTTGGCGCGCGCATATCGCCGCGACCAATGCCGGCTTCCTGACGATGAAGAAGGCGGCGCCCCCGCCGCCGGCGCGGTCCACCCTGACGGAGATCGGCAAGGTGCCGGTCTATGTCGGCGAGCCTGACACGATGCCGCCCGCCAACCGCGACAAGGCGCTGATCCATTTTCATGGCGGGGCGCTGGTCCTGCTGGGCGGCGAGCCGGTCCGGCATTTCGCGGCGGACGAGGCGGCGTCCACGCATGGGAAGGTCTACGCGGTCGATTACCGCAATCCGCCCGACCATCCCTATCCGGCGGCGCTCGACGACAGCGTCGCGGTCTATCGCGAGCTGCTGAAAACCTACCCTGCCGGCAAGATCGCGATCTCAGGCGTGTCGGGCGGGGGCAACCTGGCCGTGGCGATGGTGCTGAAAGCCCGCGACCTGGGCATGCCCTTGCCCGTCGCGGTCGGCCTGTTCTCGCCGGAGGTGGACCTTACGGAATCGGGCGACAGCTTCCAGACCAACCGCGAGATCGACACCGTGCTGAACGGCACGCTGGTCGCCAGCAACACGCTCTATGCCGGTGGGCACGATCTGGCAGATCCGTATGTCTCGCCGCTGTTCGGCGATTTCACCAAGGGGTTTCCACCCACCTTCGTCCAGTCGGGCACGCGCGATCTGTTCCTGTCCAACGCGGTCCGCATCCACCGCAGGCTGCGCGACGCCGACGTCGATGCCGAGCTGCATATCTGGGAGGCCTTGCCGCATGCCTTCTTCGGCGGCGCCCCGGAGGACCTGGAGCCGCATGTCGAGTTCCGCCGTTTCCTCGCCCGCGTCGCCGGCTGGGCAAAGGCTTGAACGGATAGCGCGCATCTACCATCCTGGCCCCCCACCCAATGTGGAGGAGCCGATCGATGGCCGCCGTCGCCTTGCCGCAGCCCGAAATCGTCACCGAAGGCCTCACCTTGCCTGAGGCGCCGCGTTGGCATGACGGCGCGTTCTATTTCTCCGACATCTTCGCCGGGCGCGTGCTCCGCCTCGGCCAAAGCGGGCATCCGCAGACGGTGGCGGAATTTCCCGGCAACGTCAGCGGTCTCGGCTTCATGCCGAACGGCGACCTGCTGACCGTGCTGATGGATGCGCGGCTGGTCATGCGTACGCCTCCGGGCGGAAAGCCGGCGCTCCACGCCGACCTCACCGGCCTGACGCCGTTCCATATCAACGACATGGTGGTCGACGCCGGGGGGCGGGCCTATGTCAGCCAGCCCGGCTATGACATGTGGGCCGAAAGACCGGAGCGGAAGCCGACCGATATCATCGTGGTGGAGCCCGACGGCCGCGCCGGCATCGGCGCCAGCGGCCTCCACGGACCAAACGGCCTCGCCATCGGCCCTGACGGCAAAACCCTGTTCGTCGCTGAATCCGGCGCCGGCTGCATCTCAGCCTTCGCCATCGCCGCGAACGGCAGCCTTTCCGGTCGGCGCCTGTTTGCCCAGTGGCCCGAAGGCGGCATTCCGGACGGCATCTGCCTGGACGATGCCGGCGGTCTGTGGGCTGCGATCCCGGTGTCGCGGGCCAATCTCGCCGGCCACGGCCTTGGCGTTCAGCGCATCGTCGAAGGCGGCACCGTCACCCATGCCGTGCCGGTCGGCGCCGGCCATCGGGCGCTCGCCTGCGTGTTCGGCGGCGGCGACCGCCGGTCGCTCCATATCTGCACCGTCGATGGTTTCCACCCCGAGCAGGCGCGGGCGGCCCTGTCGGGAAGGATCGAGCGGGTGGCGCTCGATTTCCGCGGCGCGGGCCTGCCCTGAAGGACCCTACTGGCCGAGAACGGTATCGACCCGCAGCCGCGTCAGCTTCAGCGTCTTGATGCACCAGCCCTGGGGCAGCTTCACATAAGTCTCGCGATAATGGCCGTAGCCGTGCATCTCGCGGATCGGCGCGCCCTTGGGCCAGCGCAGCATGTCCTCCATCGACCAGATGCCTTCGGCCGTGGTGTCCGAGGTGAATTCGATCTCCGGCATATGGCCGTGATGGGTGGTCTGCACGCCCTCGAGCGTCTTGGACAGGTCCCTGGCGAAGGTGGCCGGATCGCCGTGCGAATGCCATTCCGGGTTGGGCGCGGGCGGGGGGACGCCGTCGAACGCGATCGGCGCGCCGTTCAGGTCCTTGGGCGTATAGGCCTCGGTCGAATCGATGATCGCGTCCGGGGTGAAGACCGCCAGATAGCCGGCCCAATCCTTGGTATCCAGGCATCGGAAATACCGCGCCTTCAGCTTCTTGATCTCTTCCAGTGCCAGGATCTGCTCGTTCTCGGTCATGACCTTCCCCTCCGAAAAACTAAAAAACCATTTGACAGAAATGTTTTATGGGTAAATATAGCTTTGTCAACCGAGAAGTGAGTGAAGAGTAAATAAAAATACAATCAAATAACTATTTTAATAAACGGGAGGAAACATGGACGCCGCACGCAATGCTGGGGGCTCGACGCTGTTCGAGGCCGCCCGCCTTTTCGTCCTGCTCGCGGGTGGTGCGCTGGCGGCGATGGTCCAGCTGGCCATCTTGCCGTCGTTGACCCGCATTGCCGCGGTCTATGCCGGCGCGGGATCCGGGGCGATCGACGGCGCCTCGATCGCGCAGTTGGTGACGACGGTTGCGGCGCCGACGATCGTGCTCGGCGCCCCCATCGTCGGCTGGCTTGCCGGGCGGGTCAGCATGCGGCTGGTGCTGCTGGTGTCCGCGCTCCTGTTTGCCGTCTCCGGCGCCGCCGGCGCGGTTGCGCCGGATATCTGGACGATGCTGCTCTCCCGCATGGTGCTAGGCCTGGCTTCGGCCGGCCTGGGCACCGTCTCGATGGGGTTCATCAACGATTATTACACGACCGAGAAGCGCGACCGGCTGATCGGCTGGTATGCCCTGCTCGGCAGCGGCGGGGCGCTGGTCGTGCTGATCGTCGCCGGCGCGCTGGCAGAGATCGACTGGCGGGCGCCGTTCGCGCTCTATCTGATCGGGCTGCCGATCTTCGCGCTCGCGCTGCCGACGATCCGGGATGTGCCGCGCGTGGAAACGGCCGGGGCGCCCGCCGGCCAGGGCTCGGTTGCCGCTGCCACGGGATATCTGCTGCTGATCGTCCTGATCAGCATCGTGATGTACATGGCGACCATCCAGGGGCCGTTCCTGCTCCAGGCACGGGGCATCGACAGCCCGACCCTTCAGGCAGTCATGGCCGACGTGACCACGGTTGGGGCGATGAGCGGCGCCTATCTGTTCGGGTTCCTGCGTCCCCGGCTCGGCTTCTCCGCGATCCTGTTCATCCTGCTGGCCATGCTGGGCATCGGAACGGTGGGCTTCGGGCTGGCCGGGAACATGATCGCCATCGCGGTCTTCGCTTGGGCGAGCGGCTTCGGCGCCGGCCTGATGACGCCGCTGAGCCAGAGCGCGATCTTGAACGCGGTGTCGCCGGCCGCGGCGACCCGGGCGCTCGGCCTCTCCTTCAGCTGCATCTTCCTCGGCCAGTTCCTGCATCCGTTCATCCTGGCGCCGCTGCGCGCGGCCGCAGGCATCCAGGGCGCCTTCATCTGGGTGGGCGGCATCATGCTGCTCGCCAGCTTGGCAGTGCTGCTGTGGCGGATGCTGGCCGGGCCGCGTGCGGTCCCCTCCGCCTGAAGGCCGCTATCCGCCCCGCGCGACGAGCCCGCCATCGACGGTGAAGACCGCGCCGCTGGTATAGGCTGAGCGGTCCGACGCCAGGAACACCATCAGGTCGGCGATCTCGCGTGGGCGCGCGGCGCGGCCGAGCGGCAGGTGCTGCATCAGCTCGCCATAGCGGTCTTCGTTGCCCAGATGTGCGCCGGCGCGCTGCCTCATCAGCGCGACGATGCGCTCGGTTGCGACCGGGCCGGGATTGATGCCGATGACGCGGATATGGTCGTCGAGGCTGCGCCCGCCCAGCGCGCGGGTGAAGGCCATCAGCGCCGCGTTGCCGGTGCTGCCGGCGATATAGTTGAAATCGAACCGTTCCCCGGCGGCGCCGATGTCGTTGACGATCACGCCGCCGCCGCGCGCCTTCATCGCCGCGTAGACCCGGCGCGTCAGGTTGATATAGCTGAAGACCTTGAGATCCCAGCCGTCGCGCCAGGCCGCCTCGGAAACCGCATCGAGCGCGCCGCCGGGGATATCGCCGGCATTGTTGATCAATATGTCGATGTCCTCCGCCGCCGCGGCCAGATGCTCGACCTCACCCGGCTGGCGCAGGTCGGCGGCATGGACATGCGCCGTGACCCCGTAAAGCTGCACCAGCCGGTCCGCGACGGCCGACAGCAGTGTCCGGTCGCGCGCCGCCAGGCGAAGGTTGCAGCCCTCCTCGGCGAAGGCCTCGGCTGCCGCCGCGCCGATGCCTTTCGACGCCCCGGTGATCAGCACCGTCTTTCCCCGCAAGCCTAAATCCATGTCCGGCCTGTCCCGCGTTCGAATTTGATCTTCCCAAACCGAAGCAGTCCGGCTAACACGTATGTTACACTGTGTAAATAACGTTGGTGCGGTCTTCGGACGCGCTTGGCAGGAGGGGGAAGATCAATGGGCCGTTTCAGCAATCAGGTGGCGATCGTGACCGGCGGCGGTTCCGGGATCGGGGCGGCCATAGCCGCGCGCTTTGCCGAGGAAGGGGCCCGCCTTGTGCTGGCCGGGCGCGCGCTGGACAAGCTCGAAACCCAGGCCGCTTTGCTCGGTGGTGGGTCCAATATTCGCTGCTGCGCGACCGATGTCGGCGTCCAGAGCGATGTCGAGGCGCTGATCGATTTCACCTTGGCCGAATTCGGCCGGATCGATGTGCTGGTCAATAATGCCGGTATCGGCGGCCTCGGCCGCGTCACCCAGATCGATCCGGCCAGCTGGCACGCCCAATTCGCGGCCAATGTCGACTCAGTGTTCTATGCCTGCCGCGCCGCGATTCCGCACATGGCCAAGACCAAGGGGTCGATCGTCAATATCTCCTCGGTCTCCGGCACTGCGGCCGATTACGGGCAAAACGCCTATAACGCCGGCAAGGCCGCGGTCATCAACCTGACGCGGGCGATCGCGATCGACCATGCCGCCGACGGCATCCGGGTCAATTGCGTCAGCCCCGGCCTGATCGCCACGCCGATGATCGAGCAGATGCCGCCGCAGGCCATGGAGGCCTGGGGCACGGTCATCCCGCTGGGCAGGCCGGGGCGCGCAGAGGAAATCGCGGCAATGGTCGCATTCCTGGCATCCGGCGAGGCCTCCTACATCACCGGGCAGAATTTCATCGTCGACGGCGGCCTCACCGCCCACACGGGTTCGCCCAACCTGCTGCGCATGCTCGGATTCTAATGCCCGCCTCGACCGCAATGTCCGGAGGACATCGATGAAACAGATCTGGACGATATCGATGAAACACACGCTGCTGCCAATGTTCCTGCTAGCCCTGGCCCTCCCGATTGCCACCGCCGCCGCGGAGCAGCCCGAGGCTCAGATCAAGCGCGGCGAGACGCTCTATGCCGCCAGCTGCGCCGCCTGTCACGGGGCGGACCTGAAGGGCAAATCGGCCCTCGATCTGGCCGGCAGCGGCGTCATCTCGCGCTGGCCGGGCTGGACCGCCGCCGACCTCTTCAGCCGCGTGAGGACGATGCCCTACGGCGCGCCGGGGAGCCTGACGCCGCAGCAATATCTCGATCTGACAGCCTTCATCCTCGACAAGAACGGCATTCCCCTGACGGGCGATCTCCCGGCCGAACCGGCCGTCCTGGCGCGCATCCCGGCACAGCCCGAGCGAGGGGCGCGGCGCGACGAAACGCTGCTGACGAAGCGCGACATCACCGCTGAGATCGGCGGTGGGCCGACCCAGGCCGAACTCGACGTCGCCGGCGGCAAGACCACCGACTGGCTGTTCTCGACCCACGATTACGGCGGCCAGCGCTTCGTCGATATCAGCCAGATCAACAAGGGCAATGTCGCGTCGCTGCGCCCGGTCTGCGTCTATCAGCTGGGCGACACCAACCCGTTCCCCGCCAACCCGATTGTCTATAAGGGGGCGATGTTCATCACCGGCCGCAATTCGGTCGTGTCGATCGATGCGGCGACCTGCAGGCTGAACTGGCGCTACGACCGGACCCAACGGGTTGCCCAGGGCTTCGCGCTGAAGCTCAATCGCGGCGTCGCGATCAAGGAGGGTAAGCTGGTCTTCGGCACCGCCGACGGCTATCTGATCGCGCTCGATGCCGGCACCGGCAAGAAATTGTGGCAGCGCGAGGTTACCGACCCGGCCAATAACGGCGGCGGTTTCCAGTCGGTGCCGATGATCTATGACGACTTGGTGGTGATCGGCCCCGGCGCCGGCGAGCAGGGGGTCAAGGGCTGGGTCGGCGCCTTCAGGCTGGCGACCGGCGAGCCGGTGTGGAAATTCAACCTCGTCCCCGACGATGGGGAGCCCGGCGCCGAGACCTGGCCCAGCACCGAATCCCGCCGGCATGGCGGCGGCGCGCCCTGGGGCACGATGAGCCTGGATGCCAAAGCCGGGCTGGTCTATGTGCCTGCCGGCAATCCGACGCCGGATTTCGACGGCGACAAGCGCCCCGGCGCCAATCTCTATACCTGCTCGGTCGTCGTGCTCGATGTCAGGACCGGCAAGCTGGTCTGGTATCACCAGGTCACGCCGCACGATATCCACGACTACGACCTGACCCAGGCGGCGCCGCAATTCTCCGCCACCGTCGCCGGCAAGCTGCGCAACCTGGTGGTCGCGGCCGGCAAGGAGGGCGTCGTCCATGTGCTCGACCGCGACTCCCATGAACAGTTGTATGAGCTGCCGGTCACGACGCGGCAGAACAACGACAAGGTCTGGATCCAGCCCGACGTGACCGCCGACAATTCGACGGTCTGTCCCGGTCTCATCGGCGGCATCGAATGGAGCGGCCCGGCCTTCAATCCGGCGACGAAGATGCTGTACGCGGCGTCGGTCGATTGGTGTCGGATCGCCAGGGACCCGGGCGATATGTCGCGCGGCTACCTGACCGCGATCGATGCGACTACGGGCAAGATGGCCTGGCGCTACAACTCCCAAAGGCCGATGGTGGCGGCGGTCACCACGACGCCCGATCTCGTCTTCACCGGCGAGCTGACGGGCGACTTGCTGGCATTCGACGCCAAAACCGGGAAGGAGCTGTTCCGCTTCAACCTCGGGGCGCCGATCTCGGGTGGGGCGGTGCCCTATGCGGTGGCAGGCAAGGAATATGTCGCCGTGGCTTCGGGTGCGGTGGCTGCTTACTGGCAGGTCGCGCCGGGCGCCTCGACTATCACGGTCTTTGCTTTGCGGTGACGCCGCTCGGGTTTACAGTCACAAATAGCAAGACGACATCGCTTCCTTCCATGCCCTGAGTCTGGTACAGTTGTATGGTAAGGCCGGTCAGCGGCCACCATTCAAGGGAGGAAACTGCGATGATGATCACCCGTGCCAACTTCCTCCGTGGCCTTGTCGCCACCACCACGCTGCCGCTGACAGCGCGCGCCACGCCTCATGAGGTCGAGGCGTTGGGCCGGTTCCAGGCTGAGGGGCTGGAAGGCGGCGCCATGCCGTTCACGGCAAAGCCGGAGGCGGGGGCGGCCCCGCTGCGCTTCGCCGTCATCGGCGATAACACCGGTATTGCCAGGCCCGGCGTTTTCGACGCGGCGATGACCCAGATCGGCTGGCTCCAGCCCGATTTCATCCTATCCGTTGGCGACCTGATCGAGGGCTACAGCGACGACAAGGCGACGATCGCCAGGCAGTGGGATGCGGTCGAGCGCTCGATCGCCAGGGCCGGCGTGCCCTTCATCCACACGCCCGGCAATCACGACGTCAATAACGCGGTCACGCTGGATGCGTGGCGGGAGCGGCGGGGCGCCGGCTACTACGCCTTCACCTATAAGGGCGCGCTGTTCATCATCCTCAACACCGAGGACCCGCCGACCCCGATGTCGCAGAAGGCTGCGGCCCAGTTCTATTCGATGGTCGACCTGATGGCGCAGGATCAGGACAAGGCCGAAAAGACCATGGGCGACTTCATCGCAGGCCTCAGCGCCAAGGCGAACGCCGGCGCCGAATATGCCGAGGCCGACAAGTGCAACATCAGCGACAGGCAGCTCGCCTTCGTGCGCGACACGCTGGCCCGCCATGAAAAGGTCGGCTGGACCTTCGTCGTCCTGCACAAGCCGGCCTGGAAGATGGCGAGCCCGGCCTTCGCCCGCATCCAGGCGATGCTGGGCCAGCGGCCCTACACCGTCTTCGCCGGGCACACTCATTACTTCACGCATGACGTGCTGGACGGGCACGACCTGATCAACATGGCCACCACCGGCGGCATCAAGCAGCAGAACGGCCCCGGCACCTTGGACCACACGATGCTGGTGACCTTGGAGCCCTCAGGCCCGCGCTATGCCAATATCCGGCTTTCCGGCCTGATGGACGTGGCGGGCGCCAGCGGCCAGGCGCACGTCTATTGACGCCTATCGCGCGGACTTTGAGTTCGCGCAATAACCCTTGTCGAGACACTCTGTTGTGTCATACTTGCCGATCTGAATTCGGCAACAAGCCGATCCGTGCGCCAGCCGCGGCCGGCGTGCCTTTGACGGCTTTTTGGGGAGGCATCGATGACTCTATCGAAGACGCTTTGCGCGAGTGCGCTTGGGCTGGCTTTCGGCGTGGCCGCAGTCGCCGGCACGGCCAAGGCGGAAACCCGCGGCTATGTCGTCAGCTGGTTCTACACTGCGGCGGAATCGCAGAAGGACGATTGCCCGGACGGCACCAACCCGCTGTCCGACGTGATGGTGAAGCAGTTCCTGATCGATATGGGCAAGACCAAGGAAGAGATCGACAAGCTGTACGAGGATTATCCGAACAACCTCTACGTGCCGCTCTATATGCGCGGCAAGCGCGACGGCAAGTGGGTCAATGTCTATGCCGACCCGACCTCGGTGCCCGATCCGAACATCAAGTTCGCCAAGGGCCATGTCGAATACGGCTTCAACCTGGACGGCAAGGACGGGCCGAACGATTTCGTCGATCCGCAATCGGGTGAGAAGGGCGTGGACGACATGCTCTACCGGGCGCTGGGCTGCTTCATCACCCAGCGCGCCAGCGGCGGCAAGCGGGCGACCTGGCCCGACATCGAATGGGACATGACCCGCGACCAGATGCCGGCCTGGCTGATCGAGGTGTCGGGCATCCAGCGCGACGCCAACGGCAAGGTGAAGGATGGCGACGTTACGCTCAACGTCTTCCGCGCCACCGGCCCGGTGACGCGGAACGCGGCGGGCGATCCGCAGTCGGACATGAGCTTCACCGTCGACACCAACCCGCGCACCCAGAACGTCGTCCACGCGACGATGAAGAACGGCACGCTGTGGACCGACCCGTTCGAGTTCTACATGATCCAGGACCCGTTCGCGGTGGCCGAGTATCATTTCAAGAAGACGCACATCCGCCTGACCTTGAACGACGACGGCACGGCCAAGGGCGTGCTGGGCGGCTATCAACCCTGGCTGCCGATCTATGAGAGCTTCGCGCTGGGCGGTTCGACCAACGAGCTCAACCTGTCGGTCAACACGCCCGGCATCTATTACGGCCTGAAGAAGCTGGCCGACTACGAGCCCGACGCCAACGGCCAGAACCAGTACATCTCCTCGTCCTACATGATCGAGGCGGTCCCGGCCTTCATCACCCACCCGAACGCCGACAAGACATCGATGGTGGTTGGCCCGGTGAAGCTGGCGCAGACGCGCTGACCTTCTTCGTCAAGCGAAGGACCAATGGGTTCTGAACGAGCGGAGCTGATCGCGTGGTGCCGTGGGGAGCAACAAGACGCTCGTCGTCAGCTCGAGCTTTTCGGATCGCGTGGCGTGAAGGCGGTTCTCCAGATGCCCGACGGTACGACACAGGACATCACCGACGGGGTCATCAAGCATCAGACGAAGAATGTTGAGGTCTTCGCGCGCCTCCTGACCGTGCTCGGGGCCTCAGATGACGGGAGCGCGCCCTAGAACGCGGCAGCCACCGTCTGGTGGCTCTGCCGCGCCTCCTGCGGGGTCATGCCGTAGCGGCGCTTGAACATCCGGTTGAAGGTCGGGTGGTCGACGAAACCGCTGCGGAAAGCGATGTCGCCGATCGCCAGGCCGGCATGGCGCGGCGCGCTTAGCAGCAGCCGCGCCCGTTCCAGGCGCGCAGTCCAGATCGCCGCGGCGATGCTTTCACCCCTGGCCGAGAACGCCCGGTAAAGCGTCGCGCGCGAGCAGCCCAGCGCGACGGCGAGCTGGCGCGGGCCGAATTCCGGGTCGACGCATTCCTTTTCGATCAGGCGGCCGGCCGCTTCGTGAAGCCCGGTATCGAACTGCCCGGCATCGAAACCGCCCTCATGCGCGGTCTGCAGCACCGCCATGGCGAGGTCCGAAGCGACCCGGATCGCCAGCACGCGCTGCTCGGGCGACAAGTCGGCCGCCCGGTCGGCGGTCAGCAGCAGGTGCGATTTCAGCAGCGCGGCCATCGCCTGTGTCTGCAGCGAGAACGGAAACCTGGCAGGGACCTGAACGCTGTCGCGCGGAACGATCAGGCTGATGACGCGGTGGCGGCCGCGCGACCAGTCGGTCGGCCGCGCGCTGTCCACCAGCATCAGGTCGCCGGGCCGCAGGCGGCGCTCGTCCATGCCGCCGCTATGGGTCGAGGTGCCGGAGGCCAGCAGGTCGAAGCTGATATCGTCGATGCCGTCGCGCCGGCACCGCTCCTTGTCGCGCCGCGCCGTCCAGCCGTCCGAGACGACGTCGATCAGCTCGGCGCCGTCGCCCTGGATGCGGTTCAGCCGTGCGCGAAAGGCGCCGCCCTCCGTTGCGACCGGTTCCGGGCTCAGCCGCCGCATCACCCCTTCGCGCCAGAAATCAGCCCGCTGCGCCGCAGGAACGGCGTCAGTCGTTCGCGTGACGATGGTTCCGTGCGTCACACCCGCAGCGTGAGACGCGGGATCAAGCATTTTCTCCATATGTGAGACTTACAACCTACGCCTGTGACCCGTGGGTTACGTAATAACTTAAAGCAAATACGAGAAAAACTGAAAACGGCACCATTGGTTAGTGTCCAGCACACGAGACCGATGAGCAGGCTGGATATTCAGGCTCGATAGGAGGTTGCGGCGGCCCAGGTCGGGCTTATCGCCGCTGCAACTTTTGCGAGAAGCCACGGCTGGCTCGGGCCGTGTGCCGGATGAGGGACAGCGCAACGATGGCCGACTTCTTTCTGTCCAGCGGCTTCACGGCATCGGGCCTCGTCGTTTCCCCTGGGGACACGTTCATCGTCCTTTCCGGCGGCACCGCCATCGCGACCGTGATCAGCAGCGGTGGGTTCGAAGTCTTGTCGGCGGGCGCAGTCGCCAGCGGCACGATCGTCTCCAGTGGCGCAGGCCTGCTGGTCCTCCCCGGCGCCACCGTTTCCGGCACGGACCTCAAGACCGGCGGCGCGGTCATATCGACCGGTATCGTCGAATACCAGCCGGCCAGTCTCTATGCGTCCGCCGGGACCACCGTCACCGGCACCGTGCTCAGTTCGGGCGCGATGGAGCTCGTTCTGGACGGCGGGGTCGCGAGCGGCGCTGTCCTTGGCGTCAACGGGACCCAGACCATTTATTCCGGCGGCGTGGCCACCGGCACCGAGATCGACAGCGGCGGACGGCAGGCGATTGTTTCCGGCGGCTTCGCGGGCGGAACGACGGTGAATTCGCGCGGCGTGCAGGTCGTGGTATCGGCCGGCGCGGTCAGTGGCACCATCGTGAACGCCGGCGGCAGCGCGGTCTTTTCCGGCACCGCCACCGGTACGGTCATCAATAGCGGCGGCACGGAATCCATCGGTACCGGCGGTGTCGCAAGCGGCACGATCGTCGGCAACGGCGGCGTGGAAATCGTCTCCAAGGGCGGCATCGCCAGCGGCAGCATCCTGAACAGCGGCGGCCATCAGATCCTGACCGTCAGCGGCACCACCACAGGTACTGTAATCGGCGCGGGCGGTCTTCAGATCGTGTCGTCGGGCGCAACCGCCAGCGGCGATGTGATTTCCAGCGGCGGCGTGGAAATCGTGCTGTCCGGCGGCACCACGACCGGCGGAACGGTGATGGCGGGCGGCGCGGTCGTCTCGACCGGCATCGTGCTCGAACAGCCGGGCTCGGGGATTGCCGTCCTGGGCGTCAGCACGACCGGATCCGTCGTCGGTGCCGGCGGCGTCGAATATGTGCTGAACGGCGGCGTGGCCAGCGCCACTACGGTCAGTGGCACGGAAATCATCTTCAAGGGCGGCATTGCGAGCGGCGCGGTGGTCGGCAGCGGCGGCCTGGAAACGATCCAGAGCGGCGGAGCCGCGACCGGAACCATATTGAACAACGGCGCCGCCGCGATCGTGTCGTCCGGCGGTGTCGCCAGCGGCGCCATGATCAACAGCGGCGGCACGCTCACCGTATCGGTGGGGGGCGCTGCTCGCGGCACGACGATCAACGGCAGCGGCACGCTCATCGTATCCGGGGCCAGCACCACGGGCACGACGATCACCTCCGGCGGCGTCGAGCGCCTCATCGGCGGGAGCGCCGTATCGGCCACCATCGGTAATGGCGGCAGCCAGGTGCTGTCGGGATCGGCTCTCGGCAGCGCCGCGACGGTGAACAGCGGCGGCACCCAAATCGTCTCGGCGAACGCCAGGACCACCGGCACGACGGTCAATGCCGGCGGCACGCAGATATTGTCCTCGGCCGGCAGCGGCAACCTTACGGTCGTCAACAGCGGCGGCGCGCAGCTGATCTCGGGCGGCAAGGCCACCAGCGCAACGCTGAACAACGGCGGCAGCCAGACGATCTACTCCGCCGGCTCCGCCACATCGACGACGGTCAGTTCGGGCGGTGTCGAAACCGTCTCCTCGGGCGGCAGGTCCATCGCCACGACCGTTATCAACGGTGGCGTCGAAACTGTGTCGTCGGGCGGCCTTGCGAGCGGCACGATCGTCAGCAGTGGCGGAAACCTGACAGTTGCCGGCACTGCCAGCGGCACGATCCTCCGCGGCCTGGTTTCCAGCGGCGTCATCGTCTCGGGCGCCACCGAGACGATCGTGTCCGGGGGACAATCGATCAGTGCGGCGGTCAGCTCCGGCGGTGTCGAAATCGTCTCCTCCGGCGGCGTCGCCAGCGGCGCGAAGGTGCTGAGCGGGTATGTGGAGGTCGATTCGGGCGGCATGACGACCGGCACGGTGCTCAGCGCCGGCGGCGAGGAACTCGTGTCCGGCGGCACGGCCATCGGCACCGTCCTGCTCGCGAGCGCCTACGGGCAGCTGGTCTATTACAGCGGCGTCGCCAGCAACACGGTCGTCAGCGGCGGCACCCAGGATGTCGCTGCCAGCGGCCGGGCGATCGGAACGCAGGTCTCCGCCGGCGGCACACAGGTGGTGAGGGAGGGCGGCACCGCGACGGGCACGGTCATCTATAAC
>Ga0207694_10001483_pt1 | contig 20032 bp, 34 predicted proteins | sample KBSC34metaG_FD_184353 | JGI IMG/M metagenome (GOLD analysis project Ga0207694, IMG submission 184353) | Corn rhizosphere microbial communities from Kellogg Biological Station, Michigan, USA - KBS C3-4 metaG (SPAdes) (version 2) | ecosystem: Host-associated > Plants > Roots > Rhizosphere > Soil... | reverse complement strand
CCTTCTCATCATCCAACTCCCCGCAGAGGATGATGAGAAGGGCCGCAAAAAGCTCGGCAAGGAAAACCTATCGATGCTCGTGATGGACGATCATGTCATGCTGGCGGCCCTCTGGATGGCAATGCAACAAGTCATCGATCGCATCGAAACATTGGAGGCAGCATGACCCCCCAGGAACAACAGCAGCGCACCGCCGAGAACGAGCTCCGCAACATGATCGGCGATCTGTTCATGCAGATGGCGCTGGCCCGCGCCGAACTGATCACCCTCAAGTCCGCTCAGCCGCAGAAGGCGAACGGCCTGGATCGAGAGGAGGCGGCCGATGCCGATCATCGACCTCAGCCCGGTTGAGCCGGCCCGCATCGGGTTTCGGATGAGCCGCGGCGAGAAGTTCCGCGAGGAGTTCTACTTCAAGAAGCTCGACGGCTCGATCGCCGATCTGACCGGCATGCGGCCGGTGATCGTGTTCCTGCCGAAGTCCAAGCCGGGCGCCTGGGGCTACGATCTGGAGGTCGCCGACCCGAAGACTGGCTACGGCTTTGTCGACGTCGCCGGATCGTTCTTCAACGACGTCAATGGCTACCGCTGCGAATTGTACAGCCGCGACGAGGACGGCCACCCGATCGAGCTGCTCGCCGTGGGCGAGGTGGCGATGACCGGCTCGGCCTATAGCTACGACGGACCTCTGGGTCCGATGACGCTCCCGGTCGGACCTATTGGACCCCCCGGACCCGAGGGCCCCGCGGGCATCGCTGGCCCGGTCGGCCAACGCGGCTCGATCTGGCTCACCGGCACGACGGCTCCCGACGCGCCCGGCGAGGTCGAGGGCGACATGTGGCTCGATACAACCACAGGCAATGTTTGGCGCTGGGATGACGAGGTCGGCACGTGGCTGCGGCATGCGGGTGAGCCATGACCGCAGTTTGGGGGCTCGACGGCAACATCAAGGGCCCGCCTGGACCAACAGGCGCGCCCGGAAGCTCGTTCGCCCCGAAGGGCACGGTGGCGACGCCCGGCGCGCTGCCGACCACCGGCAACCAGCCCGGCGACACCTACAACGTCGTCTCGGATGGTCACAGCTATGCCTGGGACGGCACCCACTGGGTCGACATGGGCTACACCCGCGGCCAGACCGGCGCGACCGGGGCGACGGGCGCGACCGGACCCGCCGGGCCTACCGGGCCCAAGGGTGACACCGGAAACACGGGAGCGACCGGAAACACCGGGGCGACCGGCCCCGCAGGCCCCACGGGCCCCGCAGGACCGACAGGACCGGCCTCAACGGTTCCCGGCCCGGCTGGACCGGCGGGAAGCACAGGCCCCCAGGGCCCGGCTGGACCGACCGGAGCGACGGGCAGTACCGGCGCCACCGGACCCGCAGGCGCGACCGGCGCGACCGGACCTCCCGGCGTCGGCGTGCCGGCCGGCGGCGCAGCCGGCGAGGTGCTCGCGAAGATCAATTCGGTCGACTACAACACGCAGTGGGTGGCGCAGACCGGCGGCGGCGGATCGGCCTCGATCACGGTGTCGGACAGTGCGCCAGGAAGTCCCGCGCCGGGCGCCCTCTGGTGGGATTCAAACCAGGGCTGCCTGTTCCTCTACTTCCAAGATCCGAACACCTCGCAGTGGGTCGCGGTGAGCCCGGTCGGCCTCGCTGACGCGCCCTCGGACGGCAACAAATACGTGCGCCAGAACGGCGCCTGGGTGGTCGCGTAATGCCGTTCGATTTCCCGACGAGCCCTGTGAACGGGCAGACCTACAGCCCGGCGGGCGGGCCCGTGTACATGTACCTGAACGGGGCCTGGATGAGCATGGCCGGCGCCGCTCCGGTGGTCACCAGCTCAGCCTCGCCGACCGTCGCCGAGAACTCGGCCTTCTCGTGGACGCTGACCGCTTCCAAGTCGGTGACGTGGCTGAAGGTCGGCGGCGCTGATCAGGCGCTGTTCACGCTGACGGGCGCAACGCTCTCGATGACGGCGAAGAACTTCGAGAGCCCGGTCGATTCGAACGCCGACAACGTCTACGTCGTGCAGGTGCAGGCGATCGACGGCGTCGGCAACACCACGACGCAGACGATCAGTGTCACCGTGACCGACGTCGCCGAGGGCGGCGCGACGTTCAACATCACCGACACTATCGTTGATGCCACCGACTTGGTCAGCGGCTTCGCCAAGGTGTTCGCCAGCCGCAACCTCGGCACGGCCGGCTCCGACCGCATCATCCTGTTCGCGATGCAGTACACCCAGCTCCACCAGGGCCGATCCAACCCGATCGTCACTCTCGACGGCAGCGAGATGATGCTCATCTCGACTTGTCAGAGGGCCAGTTCTCAGGCGCCGGTCTGCATCCACGCGATCCCCTGGCCGACTGGTGCTACCGGCACTTTCAACGTCACCTTCCCGACCGGCGACGCCAACGCCAACGTGCCGCGAGTGAATGCCTGGGTGATCGCGGTCGGCAACTGCTCGTTCATCCCCTCGGGCTTCCTCGGCGCCAGCAACGCGACCGCCGGCAATACCGCTGCTGTCACCCTCGACCTTGACGTCAAGACGGAGGCCGGCGGCCTCTTGATCGGCATCGGCGGCGCCGTGGATGTTGGCGGCACGCCGCAATTCGAAACGTGGGTCGGGCTCACTCAGGATGACGTTCAATCCAACGAGGCGATGCGCACCACGATCGGACACTTCGCGATCGGCAGCAGCGAGACGGCGCGCGACATCTCCTTCAAGTTCCAGGCCGGCGTCAGCCAAGGAATGAACGGTGTCGCGAGCTGCGTCATCGCCCTGGCGCCTATAGGGACTGCCCGCAAGTTCGTCTGGGACACCTTCAACCGCGCCAACAGCGCACTCGGCTCGTCGTTGGTGCCGACCGGCTTCAGCTCGGCCCCGAACTGGGTCTGGGACGGCAGGACGCCGCAGATCTCGATCAACGCCAACCGGCTCGACAATGCCAACACCAACGGCCCCGGCACCATGTACTCGATCGATCTCGGCAATGCCGATCATTGGGTCGAGTGGATGGCTGAGGTGCCCACCGCTTCGAACGGCCCGTTCGCCATTGTCCGCGGCATCGACTACGACAATTTCATCGGCGTCCGCGATGCCGGCTCTACCGTCGAGGTCTACCGCCGCGAGGCGTCGGGCATGAACGGCATCCTGACGACAGACTTCAACATCATCACGACATCGCTGGTCAGGCTTGAGGTGCAGGGCAGCGCGCTGCGGGTGTTCTTCAACGGCGAGCTGCGCAACAGCTTCACCCTGTCGGCGCCGTTCCTGACCCCGACCAAGGTCGGCATCATCGGCCGCTCAACTGTCTACACCGGCTTCCTGTCGAAGTTCCGGGCCGGAGTACTTTGATGTGGAAGCTCGCGCCGCTCTTGCTCCTGGCCGGTTGCATCGCGGCACCAACGCCGCGCTGTGCCCACACGGACCTCTATGGCATCTGCCGACTGCCAGAGCGGCTCAGCCCTGGCACCCCATCGAGCCGGGCGAGGTCTGCACCATCTCGTTCGATCTCGGAGGCATCCTCGACGCGGACAACAGCTCCTCCCACTGCCGCAACCGCGTCGAGGGTGTCCCGCTCGGCTGATCCCGGTCAGACGGGCACGCCATCCGGCCAGGGGAGCCCGCCAGGAGGCGGGACGCCCCCAGGAGGTAATCCGCCCGGCGACGACGGCGGAACGCCTCCAGGGGGCTCGCCTGCGCCCGCACGAGCGAACCCAGGGAACGACAAGGCCGTAGGCGGCGCCGGGGAAAACCCCAGTGGAAAGGGCTACGGGCCGACCGGCAGCCGGGGAAAGAAGCATTGAATGGGGGTCGAGGAGGAGGCGGGTAAGATCGCTTCCGGCGCGATCGACGCGCTGAAGACCAACCCGATGTGCTTGGCGGTGCTACTGCTCTCCTGCGTCGTGCTGTGGCTCGGCTACCTCAGCCTCCAGAACGAGAACGAGCGGCGCTCGCGGGTCAACATCGAGATCTTGGAACGGTGCTTCCCGACCCAGGGCGGTGGGCAACGCTGAATGCGAAGAGGCCCCGGGGGTATGGCACCACCACCGAGGCCTCTGAGCGTACCGGGCCCCCTCCCAGGGCCAGCACGCTAGTCGAGCCGCACGACTTCGAAGTTGCGATTGCGGTCGTGCCGATTGCCCTGAACGATCGCCGCCATCTGGTGCGGATAGAGCAGCACCGTCTCCTTGGAGAGCGGCAGCCTGAGCCCGGCCACCGGCTTCATCGCCGGATCGCCGGGGAACTTCAGCACCAGGGTGTCGAGATCGAGCGTCCACTGATCCCGGCCGAACGGGGAGTAGCCGCCGCCGTGGCTGTAGCGATCGGCGAGCTGCTCGCTGGCCGGGCGCGGATCTTCCGGCCGCAGGATCTCGGGCAGGAAGCCGAGGAGGTCGCCGGCCGTGGTGCCGGGCCCGTAGACCCGGAGCGCCTCGCTGGCGAAGATCGTCCACGTGATCATGACCACCTCCGTTGATCGCGGATCTCGGTAAGCAGGCGCTGGATCCGGTTCAGCTTGGAGAACAGCTCTTGGATCGCGAGGACCGCGAGGCTGCCGCAGCCTCCCCATATCGTCGCCTCCAGCCCCTTCCGGTAATCAAGGCTCGCCAACCAGTGGACGATCGCCGGCCAGTTCTCGCGGATGACGCCGAAGGCGAAGCCGCCACCGACCACGACGACCGCAGAGCCGACCACAACCCTCCTGGCCCACATGTCGATTTTGTCCATGCGGGCGCTCATTTCGACAGCTCCTCGACCATCGTCTCGGCCGCGGCCAGGGCGCGCTGGTAGGCGCATCGCTCGGTCGCGCCGACGAACTGGCGCTCCCAGGTTTCCACGATCCGCAGCACGTGCTTGTCGCGGATGTCGATGCGCTTGGGCTCCTCGCCCTCGGGAAGGTCCGTCTCGATCACGGCGACGCGGCGGTAGGGCGAGCGCACCGAGGACGGCATCTTGGCGGTGGCGGTCATGACGACGAAGCGGGTCATTTTCCCCTCCTGTGCTGCGGGGTGTTGGGACGATCGGCGCCTTCATCGAAGGCCGGGGTGTGTCCCGCCTCGATCGGACGGACACTCTTCGCGCGGGTCTTGGTTCGATAGACCGCCCCCTCGACTTGGAGGACGTAGCCGCCGGCATCGTAGAGGCCGGGCAGATCGGGAACGAGCTCCTCAACCTTGGCTGGCTTGCCGTTGTAGAGGACGCGGTCGCCGACTTTGAATTGGTGGCTGCTCATGTCAGTGCTCCGTTGGTTGCGGGTGGAAAGAAAAACCCGGCGGGGGTGACCCGCCGGGCGCTGCTCAGAAACCATCGCTACTCATGATCGTGCGGATCTTGAAGTGGTTGTAGGCGTGATTGGTCTTGATCTGCTTGGCCGACTGCTGGCCGGTGCCACGGCAGGAAAAGCAGGTGCCGGTGTTGGTCATCTTGCCGTTGACCATGGCGCCCCACGAGTAGGTGCCGGTGCCCTTGCACTTGGTGCAGGTGCCGGGCTCAGAGTTGGGCTGCGAAAGGTCGTACATGGGTTTCTCCGTGGTTGCTAGAGATACAGATAGTGGATCTCATCCACACCTGCAAGCAGTTATTTGAAGGGTTGCCCACTTTTTTCTGGTGAACCATATTCACGGCATCCACAGGAGGAACCGCATGGGTCGCGAGCGCCGAAATCATGAAAACCTGACCGCAAGGTTTCCCGAAGGCACCCTGGTCAGGATCGAGCGGGCGCTGCGCGGCCGTGAGGGAAAAGCCGACTTTATTCGCGCTGCGGTTGCGGAGAAACTCGCCCGGCGAGAGCGCAACCTCCCCGTCGAGGACCATGTCGACGGGGAGGAGGATCTGCCGGATATGCCGCCGTCAGAGTTCTAGCTAGTGCAGCAGACTGCGCCACACGGTGCGCGGCGAGGCGTGCAGGCTGCGCCGCTTCGATGGGCGCGGCTTCTTGTCGGCCTGGATGATCCAGCCGCTCTTGGCCGCGGTCTGCATCACTGGCCCCATGGCCCGGTACTCGTGCGTCGAGAACCCCGGCGGGATCCGGTCCCAGACGTCGTCTGAGGTCAGCTCGGCCAGCTCCTTGGCGGCTTGGAAGGCGGCCATGCCGGCCGCCCTCAGCCACGCCTCGTCGGCGTGCTTGCCGACGCGTTCCATGCCGTCCTGCTTGGCGGCCTTGGCGCTGAACAGATCGCCCTGGTCATCCATGGCGGTCACCCCGCGAGGCGCTTGTTGACCCGGACGAAGGTGTTCTGCGCCCGGTCGAGCAGCTCGGGCTGGCCTTGCAGGTTCTCGTCCACCTCGTAATCCTGATAGATCGCCTTGAGCTCGTTGACGTCCTTGGCCGCCTCCATGGCATCGACCAACCCGTCGATGTCGAAGGCGGCGTCCTCCATCTTGTCGGAAACGTCTTCCGATTTCGTTTCCGACGCCGGCTCCGGCTTGGAGCCATTGGGGAACGCCGCCCGGCTGGGCGAGGGTGGTTGCCGGCGCGGCGCCACAGGCGAGGCCGCTGGCGTGATGTCGACGGTGTCGACGGACATCGGGGTGCCGAGGTCCGTGCCCTCGTCCAGGGCCCCTGAAATCCCGAAACAGAGCCTAGCCGCCTGAACGAAGGCGCGGTGCCGGAGCATGCGGCCGGGCGACCGCTTCCAGGCCTCACTCGGCGTTGCCGGCACGCACTCCGAATAGAACTCGGTGATTGCCATCGGGTGCGTTCTGTCCTTGCGCCACATCGTGCAGGTGACCGCGGTGATCGAGCCGTCTGGATCCTGATCGTAGGTGAACTCGCAGCCGTCATACTCCGGCTGCCTGTTAACAATCTTGCTGTAGCCGTCGATGCCGACATAGGTCGACACCTTGCCGCGGCTCTTGATCATGAAGATTTCCTTCGCCCAGGGATCCAAGTCGAACCTGTGGGCGATCTGGAGGAAGCCGACGATGTCCTCCATCGAGGCCCCGTCCGGGGCGATCGTTTTGAGCAGGGTGGCGACCAGCGCCTCCTTCTCCATGTGCCGCGATGCGGCGTAGGTGGCGATGATCGAGAGTTGCTGAGACTGCGGTGCGTTCACTATCTGTCCTCCTGTTGAGAGGGGCGCCGGGGTCGAGCCGGCGCCCTGATTGTCACTGCGTGAGTTTGGAAATCTGCTGCCGAACCACCGGGTTGATGGCTGGGTCACCGATCGTCTGGGTGACCCGGCCCTTCATCGCGTCATCGATGCCGTTGCGCTTGGCGATGTCGACCTTGACCCGGTAGAGCAAGAGCAGCCCGCCGTGCAGCTTGGCGAGGCAATAGCCGGCGGTCTTCTTGCCGTGGCCGGTGGCGGTGTAGCGCCCGGCCAGGACGTCGGCATCGCTGGTCGGATTGCCGCTCTTGTCGAGGCCGCTGAACACCGACTTCGACCACACCTTCTCGGCGAAGAACCGGCCCGAGACGGCGACCAAGGTGAAGCCGCAGCCGGCGATGTGCCGGTCCTCCAGCCATTCCACGACGTAGTCCCAGCGGATCGCCGGGGCGATGGCGTGATACCTCAGCCCGGCGATGATCTCGTCCTTGCTGAAGCAGCTATGAGCGTTGAGCTCGGCGATGCAGGCTTGCAGCACTGCTTGGTGATGCACGTCCGAGAACGCCACGTCGCGGCGCAGGTTCTTGGGGTTGGCGGCGCCGCGTCTGCGGGGCTTTTTGCTGGTCGGCATGCTATGCGCTCCTGTCTTCGAGGGTGGTGAGTTTGACGACCTTCTGGAGGTCCAGGCGCGACCGCCAATTGGCAGCCCGCAGCTCCAGCTCCTTGAGATCGAAGCCGAGCTGGCGAACGATCGACTTGTCCGCCTCCTGGGTGATCTGCGAGAGCGCCTCGACCACGTGTTGCAGCTTCTCGGCAGCGCCGTCGCTGCGCAGCATGCGGTCGATCTGGTCGGTCAGGGCCTTGCCGAACAGCCGGAACATCGGCAGCTCCTCGGGGGTGCCCTTACTGCGGTCGACGGCGTGGGTGTCGACCTCGTGGCGCACGTCGCGGGCGGCGATCTCGCCCTTGCGGACCTTGCTGATCACCTCCTTGCCGCCCTTGGCGATCTGCTTCTTCATGCGCTCGCGCTGTTGCGGCGTGGTGCCGGTATTCTTGGCGCTGCGATCGACCAGCTCCATGCGGCTGATCACCCGTTCGACCACATTGAAGGCGGCCGAGGCCGGGATGCCGGCGATGTCATTGCGGCTCATGCGGCCGTCGCCGATCAGCTTGAAGGCCGCCGAGCAGGTGCGGGCCATCAGATCCATGCGGCCGTCCTGTTCGACCCAGCCGAGCAGCTCGGCCACGTCGCGGTCCTTGAACGGAGCATTGGCGCGGCGCAGGTAGATCGAGCCGGCCTCCCAGGTGTTGAGCGAGATCTGTACGTCGGCGCCGTAATCCTCGCCGTTCTCGCGGCCCATGTACTGGACCAGCTCCTTCTCGCTGAGGTTCATGCTGATCAGCGGCAGGCTCTTCAGTCCGAGCTCTTTGGCCGCGGTCAGGCGCGACACGCCGAACGCCTGCTCGACGCGGCCCTTCTTGGTCGGGTGCGGCCGAACGATGATCGACGGCCACATGCCGACCACGGCGATCGAGGATTTGAGCGCGTCGACCTTGGGCCGCAGGATCGGGTAGGTGCCGATGTTGCGGTACGGATTGACATCGATCAGACCGATATCGACTTCAATGATTTTGGGCATTTCTGTCTCCATGGATGGATTGCAGACAATCTGCACTTCTATGAACTCACATCAGGGTGTGAAAATCAACCACTTTTGCAAACTTTTGCAAACGCGAGCAAAAACAAGGGCTTGGCCCAGGCCTGCGAAACGTTTCGCAAATCCGAGCCAAGCCCTTGAAATCAGGCCGCCTTCTTCAACCCCGCGGCCATGTCCTTGAGCAGCTTGCTGCGCTCGGCGTCGGTGATCAGTAGGGCATCAACAGCCCGGACGATCGCCGCGACATTGGCGGCAGCATCGGTGCCGATCTTGACCTTGCCGCCGGGAAGGGCCTCGTCCAGCTCGTCGCTGTCGTCCAGATCATCATCCTCGCCCTTGTCCTCGGTCTTCTTCTTGGCGTCGGGCCTGGGCTCCTTGGCGTTGAACTGCTTCCAGATGGTAGTCGGGTGGGTCCAACGCGCCTGCTTGTCGAACGGCAGGGCGTTCCACCAGACATCGACCAGCACCTCATTGTCCATCAGGCTGAGCAGCTTGGACCGCACCACCTTGTCCATGTCGGCGAAGTGAGTGCTGCTGAGCAGGGCAGAGAACTGGTTCTGGTAGTGGCCCGACATGACGTCATCGGTGCCCGACAGCCGCTGGGCGGCGTAGCGCATCTCGATCAGTGCGCGGCCGACGATCTTCCAGTCGTCCCACAGCGCCTTGACGTGGCGCTTGATGCGGCCCCAGGCCTTGTTGCCGTCATCCATCGCCGAGCGGTACTGCGGCGACTTGAGGATGTCGTCGGGGGTGAGCTCGACCTCCTCGGCCTCGACCTCGATCTCCGGCGGGATGATCGCCGGCACCGGGTAGGAGCCAGCCTTGGATTTGGGTTTCCGTGTACGCGATTTCCCTGTCACTTCCATTCCTTTCCGTGGTTGACCGGTTGTTCCAGAACAACGGGTCTGTGGTTGCACATCATAAGCTAGTGCATAGCATCCACGGAAGCAACTACCTATTTTGGGGGACCGGTTGTTCTGGAACAACCGGGTCTACCTCCAAGCCTTTGATGCGATTATCGGATCAGCGCCTTCACTTCGATGGTGAAACCAGGGATCTGGGTTTGCCCCCGATCGACCGCCTGCTGGGCCAATTTGATGAGCACCTCGGCGACCTCGTCGGCGTAGCCGTAGCGTTGCAGCGCCATGGTGAGGTCGTTGATGCCCGTCACCACCCGCTTTTCGCGCACGCTCGCCGCACGCCCATAACCGGCGCGGATCTGGTCTTTGGGCGGCGTCAAGGGGACATCGGGGGCAATCTTTGGCGCCTCTGTCCCCTTGACAGTGCCGAAGTCCTTTTCGAACGCCTGCTTCTCGGCCTCGATGGCCGCGAGCCGCTCTGCCTCAGCCTCCCGCGCGGCCCGGCGCTTGCGCGTCTCCCAGCCCTCGATGAGGGCGCGGAGCGCATTGGCGCAGCCGACTGCCCGCTTGACCGGCGACATCCAGATCTCATCGACCTCGCGCGCAGCTTTGAGGTGCGGGGCCTTGAGCGCCTCGCGCTTGGTGTCGATCGCCTTCTTCAGCTCCAGCAGCCGGGCACGCAGCGACTGAGCTCGTGCCGCCGTCTCGTCGTCCTCGATCTCGCGATAGGCGCGCACCTGCTTTTCGAGCTCATCGATTTGATCGACCTCATCCATGCCGGCCATGACATTGTCGCCCATGCCAGCAAGGCCCTCATCGAGATCCGGCCACGTGCCGCCACCTTCAACGATGCGGAACCACTCTTCGCTGACCGGCCGCAGCGCACAGTTCATCCAGACCCAGTCGAAGTTGTGCGGCTCGACGTCAGCGCCATCGAGGGTCATGACGACGGCGCCATCGGCGGTGTCGTAGTCCTGCCAGATGGCCACCGGCTTGCCGGCCTTGGTCCTGTAGAAGCCCTCTTGTGGGTCGCTCGTGATCTTGAAATCGCGCGCTCGCAAGCGTTTCGGATCGGCCAGCGCGGCCTCCCAGTAATCGTAGCTCATGCTGTTCTCCCGTGGTTGACCTTATGACATCTAACCACTATTTTGGAGGATTACAACCACACCAAGTGAAGGATGTGCCCTAATGAGAACTCACAAAAACCCGTTCCGCAAATGGCTGGAGACGCAGCCGAGAGACATCACCCAGACCTCGATCGCCAAGCTCGTCGGCGTCGATCGCTCGTATATCTCGGACCTGATGAGCGAGGGCTCGGTAATCTTTCCGAGCCTCCAGCTCGCGTTCCGCATCGAGCAGCTCACCAAAGGCAAGGTGACAGCACGGCAACTGCATGACTTCGCCGCGCACAATCGCGCGCAGGAGGGAGAACAGGCGGCATGAGCGCCCCACTACGCGACGCCAGCGGGGGCCGGCTCAAAGGCTGGCCGGGCGGCGCCACGCACTTCCCCGATGGCCGGGTCGAATACACCTTCCGCCCGGTGCGTCCGGGGGAGGTGCCGCAGGCGACGGTGCTCCCTGGCGACCCCAAGGAGCGGGTCAGTTGCAAGTACTGCTACAAGAATGGGATCCGGCCGCTGTGGCTGCATGAGCACGTCCCGATGAAGGATGGCCGGATCCTGCGCTCGAAGATGATGATCTGCGCCAAATGCGGTTCCGGCCTAGAGCCCTCGATCGCCGATGAGGGGAATGAGGTGCCTGATTGGTTTGACGAGCGGTGGAAGGGCAAGGGCGGCGAGGCATGATCCCTGAGCCGCCGTGGTGGGCGTGGATGGTGATCGGCGGTATTGTCTCGGCGTGGATTGTGGTCCAGGCCCTGATATGGTTGGGCGAGCATATTCGGGTGATGCTGCAATGAAGCGGCTCGGCCAAATCAATCTCTTCACCAAGCGGGTGGCGACCAAGGCGCCCGAGCCGATCGAGCGGCAGGTGCATATCCTGCTGGCCGACACCCTGCGCTGGTCGCTCAGCCCTGGCTGGGTGTGGTTCCACCCGCCGAACGGCGAACTGCGCTCAGACGCCACCGGGGCGCTCCTGAAGCGCATGGGAGTGCTGCCCGGCGTCTCCGACTTCATTCTGATCGGGCCGCCGCATGGCCGCGTCCACGCGCTGGAGCTGAAGCGCAAGGGCAAGAAGCCAACCAACGATCAGGAGCTGTTCATGGCGGCGGTGACGATGACCGGCGGCGCCGCGGCGTGGGCCGACAATTCCAAGGACGCAATCGAGATCCTGAAAGGCTGGGGCGCACTCACCACGCGGCTGCAATTCGACTGAGTTGTCCACATTCGTCCACGATATCCACAGGCGTGGGATGTGATCCGTTAGGCGGTTGGCAAATCAGGTGGGGTGGGGCAAAAATGGGCCGGTAGTACGAGGGTGAGTACCGGCCCAATAGCAGTGCGACGTACAGGAAATAGACGCCGGCCCTGGGTGGGGGCACTTGAGGCCGGCGTCTGTTGAACACCGAAGGTGTGAGGAACCCCCGATGTCCGGTCACCAACATAGAACTCTCATCCACGCTGTCAACCACATTGCCGCGGGCTAGCGGCGATGCTGCGCTTCGAAGAGCTGGAGCCACTGCTCGGTTCCCGCGCAGTCGCAGATACCCCATGCCCGGCCTGCTCGCATTCACGTAAGGCAAATCACCGCAAATTGCCGGTGCTGAGGATCTGGCGCGTCGATGACGGCATGCTGTCGTTCTACTGCGCCCACTGCGAGGCGTCAGGCTATGCGCGCTCGGATGAGGATCCGCGGCCCGAGGACAAGGCGCGAGCTCGCGCCAGGGCGGCGGCCAGGGCTGCACATGCCGAACATGCGCGCCGCCACCGGATCGCCAGGGCGCAGGATCTGTGGAAGGAAGCCGGGCCGATCAAGGGCACCTGGGCCGAGAGCTATTTGCGCGAGCGCGGCCTCGTGCCCGGCAATGTCCGCGGCCTCGCCTTCCACCCGCACTGTCCGTTCCCTGATCGGGTGAGCGCGCCCGCACTGCTGGTCGCCTTCACGGCGTTCAACACCCTGGTCGACATCGAAGACCCGTTCGAAGAGCATCCGCCCTGTGCGGTGCATCGCATTCGGGGCCGCGGCCATGGCAACAAGGCGATGCTCGGCCCGGTGGCCTACTCGGCGATGATGCTCGATCCGCCCTGGGAGATCTCCAGCGAGCTCAGTGTCTGCGAGGGCGTCGAGACGGCGCTGGCCGTGCGGCGCTGGCGTGGCGGGCCCATATGGGCGCTCGGCTCGGCCGGCGCGATCGAGCGGTTCCCGCTGATCCGCAGGGTCAAGCGGCTGAAGATCTTCGCTGACAACGACGTCAATCAGGTCGGGCAAGCAGCGGCCAGGGCGCTGGGTGAGCGATACAGCAGGGCTGAGCGGCAGGTAGTGATCCGCTGGCCAGAGAGACAGGGCGACTATGCAGGATGACGATGGTGGCAATGGCGGCCCGCCGCCCGAGAATGTGACAGTCCTCCACCCCAAGAAGAAGCGGCCGAAATTCAAGCCCAACGAGCTGGAGATCTCACGCCTGCTCAGAGAGGAGCCTGAGCTCGGCGCCGGCACGATGTTCCGCCAGGACACATTCAGCGGGGCGACGCTCCTGATGCGACCGATCCCGCGGCCAGGATTGAAGCTCCCGACCAAGTTCGTGCCGCGCGATGTCACCGACATCGATGTGACCGCACTGATCGAGTGGCTGATCGCCAACGGCGCCTCGAAGGATGTCAGCCGCACCAAGGTCGATGCGGCGATCCAGGCCGAGGGCGAGCGCAATGCCTTCAGCTCGGCCAAGGAGGCGCTCGATGCCTTGCCTGCCTGGGATCAGATCAGCCGGCTCGACAAGTTCATGACGGTGATCTGCGGCGCCAAGGGCTGGGAAGACGGCATGGACGATCTCCAGTCGTTCCGCCGCCAACGCTATTTGAGCGTGGTCGGCCGGATCCTGTTCATCGGCTTGGTGGCGCGGATTGTGCGGCCCGGCTGCAAGCTCGACACCGTGGTCATCTTCGAGGGCGAGCAGGGCACGCTGAAGTCGACGCTGCTCAGGACGATCGCCTTCGATCGGGAGGAGTGGTTCTCGGACAGTATGGTCGCCGATTTGAGTTCCAAGGACGCCCGCCAGCATCTCAGGGGCAAGCTGGTGGTCGAGCTCGGTGAGATGAGCCAGCTCCGTTCGACCAAGGTCGAGAGCCTGAAGCAGTTCATCTCGGCCCAGGACGACAAGTTCCGGCCGAGCTATGGCCGGCGCGATGTCATGCATCGGCGCCAATGCGTGTTCATCGGCACCACCAATCACGGCAACTATCTGGTCGACCTCACCGGCAATCGGCGTTTCCTGCCGATCGCCTGCGGCGACATCGACATCCCGAAATCGCGTGAATGGATGCCGCAGCTCTATGCCGAGGCGATCAACGCGTTTTCCAAGGGCGAGCCATGGTGGCTGCCGCCGGATGTTGAGCTCGATGCCGAGCAAGAGCAGCGCGAGCGGCTGACCGATGACCCGTGGGAGGACAGCGTCAGGGAGACGGTTGAGCAGGCGAGACGGGCCGCGGTCGCCAATGAGAAGCTCATGTTCTGGGTGCGCACAGTCGATGTGCTGTCGGCGATCGAGGCGAAGCGCGAGGCGTGGGACAAGGGCATGGAAATGCGCGCCGGGCTGCTCTTGGTGAAGCTCGGCGGCAAGCACGGGAAATTGCCGCGTGGTGAAGGCTGGCCGAAACGTGGCTATCGCTTCGATTTGGCCGGTCGAGGCCGGTAAGGCTGGTTACAGGCTGTCTCGTGGAGGCCTTGCGCTGCAAGGGGTGTTCCAACTGTACCAACTGTACCAACCTAGTCTGTGTGGGTATAAAGGGAAAGGCACCAGCAGCGGCACAGCATGCGCACACAGGTATGAGGCGAATAGGCTGGTACGCTGGTCCGGCTGGTACAGCATTGAAATGTCAGCGCTTTTTGCCTACGTTGGCTGGTACAGACGCTGGTACGCCCCTAGCCCCCTCGATGGGAGCTGGTACGGCGCCCCGGTCTGTGCGGGCCTCCCAGGTGCGCGCGGCCGGTCCCGGCGTACCCAACCTCGGCCCCGATGCGGCGGAACTCGTGTCCGCCATACGCATCAGCCAAGCCGTTGATATCGTTGCACTTTCCGGTTTGAGCTCGAGCCCAACCCCACTTCCAACCCCACTTCCGTGGTGCGCTTGGTGGATGGCAGGGCATAGCGTGGTGGATGACATACTGCTGACTGCTGGCTGACTATCCGCACATGGGGTCATGCAAAGCGTAGCAATATCAAGCACTTAGCCTCTGCGACCACATGTCATGGACACATGTGGCCCGGCATAAAACTCCCCCCGGCTATTCGACAGGCGCCCCCCGCCCCCTGGCTTGTGGGGCCCCACCAAAACAGAGGCGCTGAGGTTCCCTGGGCCCTCCTGGGGAAAATTGCGGTCCCATGCTGGCCTGTGGCTGCTGTGGTGTTACACTCACCCTCGCAACCACGGAGCCCTTCACATGGACATGTCCCACCACGAACGTGACGAAGGTGACGACGATCGCTTCGCGCTGCATGCCCGCCTTGCCGACGCGGTCGTTTCGATGCTGTGCGCGGCGCTTCTTCCGCATTCCGAGGACACCGTCGATCACCACGCCGACATGATGACCGCCCTCGACTTGGTCGGCTTTCGGATCCTCCAGCACAATTACCGGCCGTCCGAGATCGCTCTGGCCTTCCAGGCGATCGAGCGGCATTGCAAGGATCTCCGCGATCTGTTCACCGCGGCGGTCGACGTAGCGCAGGATCGAGAGCAATGAGCGGCATGCATTGGGAGAAGCGCAACCGCGAGAAGAAGGTCGGGATCCCGCCGAGCGAATGCATGCGGCGGCTGCCGGGCTATCGCAACCGGCCGAGCCCGATCGCTTTCAAGAGGTGGCCGGAGCACGTGCCGACCCACGACAATATCGGGCCGGCGGGGCAGAAGAAGCGCAAGGCGCGGGTGACGCTGCCGACGCTTTCGATCCTGAAATCCGACTGATGCTCGACGCCAACATTGTCATCGCGAAGTGTATCGAGGCGATCTACGAGGCCGCCGAGCCCTACCGGGCGGGCCGCATCGGCACCTGGGCCGGGCGGGTGATTCCGCTCTCGGATGGCAGCCAGCAAGTGAAGATCCGGGTCAACATCGTCTACAGCAACGGCGAAGAGCGGTACGCGCCGATCGACTGCACCATCGACCGGGCGAACAAGATCTCGATCAAGGAGCACCACGAGTGAGCCATCTCGATCAGATTGTCATCGGCAGCCTGATCCTGATTGCGCTCGGCTTCTGGCTGTGGATCTGGGCGCACTGGCTGCCGGATCCGAAAGACGACCACAAAGCGCGGGAGGACGCTGATTATGACTGGAAGCCTGGAAGCCACGAGCTGAGGAGAGGGGAAGATGCCGTCAAAGACCGCGAAGCAGCACAGAGCGATGGCCGCCGCCGCGCATGGCAAGTCGGACATCGGGATCCCGAAGGGGGTCGGTGAGGAGTTTCTCAGCGCCGACAAGGGCAAGAAGTTCAAGAAGCGCAAGGGTGGGCAATTCAGCCTGCCCAAATCACGGAGGTAAGACATGCCGAGGACATTCAAAGCTTTGATCACGGTGCTCGAAGAGAGCACCGAGGGTGGTGGCGAGCACCCCGACAACACCTTGCCGGGGTTTGAGCCGCACCCCGACCAGGGTCTGCCGGGCGAGCAGCCGGGGATCGACAATTCCCTGCCGCCCTTCCCCAGCCATCCGATTGTCATCCCCCCGGATGCCATCGAGCCGGGTGTGCCCAGCCACCCGATTTACATTCCGGTCTACCCCGACAACAGCCTGCCGGAAAGCCAGCCGCATCCCGACCAGGGGCTCCCAGGTGAGCAGCCGCGGCCCGAGCATCCGATCATCATCCCGCCCGACGCGATCGAGCCCGGGGTGCCGACCCATCCGATCGTGATTCCGCCGGATGGCGAGCCGCCTTACATCGACAACTCGCTGCCGGGCGGCCAGGGTGGAGTTCCCACCCACCCGATCGTCATTCCGCCGCTGCCGGAAAACATCCAAGAGAGCGACAAGGCCTTGATCATGGTCAAGACCGGCGAGCAGACGACTTGGTACATCATCGGTGCCGATGACCAATTGCGGCCGAGCGGTGGCAAGAAGGGCGGCGGCCAGGGCAAGAGCTCGGCGCAGGCGACGACCACCCGCCGGAAGTGATGTCGTCCACCCCCGACGACAAAGACAAGAAGGCCCTGGCATCCGCCAGGGCCAAAGTCGCCATGGCTGAGAACGAGATCGTCTTTCGCAAGGAGCAGGTGGGGAAGGCGCTGGAGGAGCGCGACAAGGTCAAGGCCGAGCTCGCCGCGCTGGAGGCGAAGCAGGAGGCCCTCGAACGTGCTACGGATGAGGCACTTCGCGATCTCCGACCCATGGAGCAGCCCGATGGCGACCTCGCCAGTGATCGACCTCAGTCATTGGAACCCGACCCCAAACTGGGCGGAAATCAAAAAGGCCGGCGTCGTCGGCGTGATCCATAAGGCGACCGAGGGCACCAGCTATCAGGATCCGACCCGCGGCACCCGGATGCGCGACGCCCAGGCCGCCGGCCTCCTGACCTCGACCTACCATTTCATGAAGCCCGGCTCGATGCGTCAGCAGATGGACCACTATCTGGCCGTCGTGCAGCCGCTCCACGGCGAGCTGGTGGTGCTCGACCACGAGGACTACGGCGTCGAGCTGTGGGATCTCGAAGAGGCGGTTTCCTACCTGCACGAGGTCCGCCCCGACCTCCACATCGTCATCTACTCCGGTCACGTCATCAAGGAGCAGCTCAACGAGGTGAAGAGCGACATCCTCGCCGACCTCACAGATCTGTGGGTCGCCCAGTACGGCAACCACGCCGAGCCCGAATGGCCGGAAGCGACATGGCCGAAATGGCACCTCTGGCAGTGGACCGATCACGAAACCGTGCCGGGGATCTCGCAGGCCGTCGACGGCAACAAGTTCAACGGCTCCGAGGAGGAGCTGGAGAAATGGATGAGCCCCGACGCGGTCGGCCATCTGCCGCCGGTCACGGTCGCCGACGAGGTCGCGATCCAGACGCTGAAGCTCGCCGGCCACGAGGTCACCGCCCAGCTCGACACCGGCAGTGACACGATCTCGGTGTGGGTCGATGGGGTGCCGTGGGCGCCGGCCAATGTCGTTTAGCTGGCTCGAAATCGCCGGCTTTGGCGCCGCGCTGTTCATCCTGATCGTGGTCTGTTGGTGGGCGTTCAGCGACAGCCGAGAAAAATAACCGGGGTCGGCAGGGGTCGAAACGCCGCCCCGGTCGGTCAGGCCGTGGTCCATCCCCGCCGGCTACACCAAGACCGTGACTGTACGTAGGATCGCAAAAATGCGATAGTGCATCACTGCCACAGGGCCTTTAGTCCAACGAGGCCCCTCCGTGGTGGTTGCCTTTGAGCCGGCGGTGCGACGCACCCCACACCCCACATCGAGAAGCTCCCCCGCCGGCTCATTGGGCGGCTTCAACGCTCCACCGTCGCTTCGCCGCCGCAATGCGGACACCAATCGTGATCGATGACCCCGGTGCCATGACAGGCTGGGCACTCGATCAGCCCCGGCTCATCCCGCGGCGCCACCCAGCGCGGCCGGTATTCCCAGCGCGGCTCACGCGGCGGCGTCGGCTCCTGCGCCCAGTATCGTGACCGGCCGCGGTAGATCGGCCCGCGATTGGGGGATGGCCGCTTTGGCTTGACCGGCTCGGGCTGCTGTTTCGGCCCCTGCCAGCGGGTCTTCCACGGATAGACCCGACCGGCCATTTTGGCGGCCCGCTCGATGTCCTTGAGCACCGCCAGGAGATAACCGGCCTGGGCACGCTTGATGTGGACTTGATCGGTGAGCCGGTGGGTTCGCTCCCACTTCTCGATCCGCCACCAGATCGACGCCACGCGGGTCCGCGACAGCCCCACCCGCCGCGCCACCTCGGCCATCGTCGGCAGCTCGCCCGTCTCCAGCGCATAGCGGCAGATCACCTCGGCAACCTGCTGCATGCGTGGCGTCCACTGGGTCACAGCCGCTCCATGGCGTGGGCAATCCGCGTATGCATGCGGATCGCCAGCTCGGCCAGCGTCGTCGCGTCACTCCGCACCCGATCGAACATCGGCAGGCCTTCCGGCCGATCGGGATTGCTTGGCTTGGACGGATTGACCGCATCGACCGACCCGGCGATGGCGTCGCAGAGCGCGTTCAGCTCCTGCTCGACCTTGAGCAGCCCGTCGCGGGCCTGGGCGAGCTGGTCGACGGCGCGGCGGCTGCCGTTGGTGGGCTTGGCGCCGATCGGCGGCGATGTGGTGAGCGGACCCGACGCGATCGACGCCTCGATGGCGCGGTTCAAATCGGCTTCCAGGGTGGTGGGAACGGCGTCGCGGGCCACTGCTTCCTCCGTGATCACTTGAGCGCCTCGCGTAGCCGCTGCACGAGCATCACGCTCTGGCCGTTCGGTGTGGCCCGCTCCACCTCGTTGAGCCCCTTCATCTCGCTGAGCGGCGCGTAGGAGGTCAGGCCGCGGTACGCCTTGATGGAGGGGGCGCGGTCGTAGCGGAGCTGGTGCAGCTCGCGCTCCAGGCGCTGCAATTCAGCCAGCAGGAAGGTGTTGTCGTCCGAGAGATAGGCGTTGGTATCCTTGAGCTCGCGGTTCTCGATCTCTAGCGCGCGGATCAACTCATTCTGACGGAAATTCTCGTGAAAGTTCATTGCGGTCGTCCTTTCGGGTGGTTGCGAAGTTTTTCGAGCTGCTTGTGGACGGCGTAGTTGCGCAGCAGCTTCCTGATCCCCTTGCAGATCTCGTCGGCCGTTTTGCGCTGCTGCATCGGGTCGTTGTGGAAGGCCCCCGTGAGGGTGACGAAGGTCACCGTCTCGATCAGCGTCATCATCGTGGCGTTGAAGGCCTGCGGGTTGTTGGACATGTTGTGGTGAACGCAGAAGTCATTGGCGATCGAGCCAAGGGCGAGGCTCAATTCCCGGCCGAGCGTGCCGAGCTGCTGGGCCTGTTCGTCGGTAAGGCTGCTCATTCGGGATCCACCGCCTTGCCGGCGGGCCACACGGCGCCCCGCGGCAGCCATGTCTCGCGCTTCCCCTTGCGGTAGCGGATCGAGCGGCAGCGATCGGCGTCACCGGGGTGGTGCTCCCAGCGCGGAAACCCCTCGTTGCGTGGCCGGTTGCCTTTGCTGACCATCAGTTTCAAACTCCGCTCGCAATGCGGGCAGGTGAATTGCTCGCGCACCGGCCGCGCCAGCTCGGCCGCCTCCTCCGGTGTCCAGGGCTCGCCCTCGGGACCGATCGCAATCGGGTTAAGATGGTGATCCACAACAATATTCCTTTCCGTCACAGGGAG
>Ga0207694_10001481_pt1 | contig 20049 bp, 10 predicted proteins | sample KBSC34metaG_FD_184353 | JGI IMG/M metagenome (GOLD analysis project Ga0207694, IMG submission 184353) | Corn rhizosphere microbial communities from Kellogg Biological Station, Michigan, USA - KBS C3-4 metaG (SPAdes) (version 2) | ecosystem: Host-associated > Plants > Roots > Rhizosphere > Soil... | reverse complement strand
ACTCGACGATCTCCCCGATCACGCGCGGGCAAAACGAAACGCGCTGCGACAAATAATCCAGCGCCGCATTCTGTGCCTCGAGAAAAGCGCGCGACTCCGCAGTGTTCGCCACTTTCAGAACAAACTGCTGACCCGAATCATCAGTCAACAGAAAGTTCTGATCGCGCTCGCTCGGCAACTGACGAACGCTCACCGCACGAATACCGATGTGTTCCAGGAGCTTCTCCACAGATTACACAGATTAGACTAAATCAGTGTAATCTGCGTAATCTGCGGATAGGAGAAAACTGATGCTTCGCTTTTGCTTGCTCTTGTTGGTCGGTCTCTGCGCGCTCGCCGTTCCCGTTCGTTCGCAATCAAACGTCGATCCGGCATTCTTCAACGGACTTCGCTATCGCCTCGTTGGTCCAGCACGCGGAGGACGCGTGACTACTGTGACGGGCGTTCCTTCACAACCGAAGACGTTCTACATGGGCGTCGCGAGCGGCGGATTGTTCAAGACGACTGACAGCGGCGCAACCTGGACGCCGATTACCGACGGTAAAGTTCCACTCGGCTCAACCGGATCTGTCGCTGTCGCTGATTCCGATCCGAACGTGATCTATCTCGGCACGGGCTCCGACGGCGTACGCAGCAACGTCTCCACCGGCCGCGGCATGTACAAGTCAGCCGACGGCGGCCAGACGTGGAAATTCATCGGTCTCTACAACGCCGGGCAGATCGGCGTCGTTCGCATTCATCCGACAAATCCCGACATCGTTTGGGTCGCAGCTAACGGCGACGTCTTCAAACCAAACGACGAGCGCGGCGTGTTCAAGACCACTGACGGCGGGCAGACGTGGCGCAAAGTGTTGTTCATCTCAGACGGCGTCGGCGCGATGGATCTCGAGCTGCAACCAAACAATCCGAACGTTGTTTACGCGTGGATGTCGCGGCTCGAACGCAAGCCATGGACGATTATCAGCGGCGGGCGTGAAGGTGGTTTCTACAAAAGCAGTGACGGCGGCGAGCATTTCACGAAGATCTCGAACGGCCTGCCGAATGAGTTGATCGGCAAGGGAAATCTCGCTGTCACTAATGCAAATCCTAATCGCATTTATGCACTCGTCGAAGCGAAGCCTGGCGGCAGTTTCTATCGCTCGGAAGACGCGGGCCAAACGTGGGCGCTGATCAATTCGTCCGGCGCATTGATCCAACGTCCGTTTTATTACACGACGCTCGGCGCCGATCCCTCGAACGCAGACGTCGTCTACGCCGGCGCTGAAGGCTTCTTCAAATCGACTGACGCGGGCAAAACGTTCACGCCGTTTCGCACGCCGCACGGCGACAATCACGACATCTGGGTCAATCCAAAAGACAGCCAGATCATGATCCAGTCAAACGACGGCGGCGCGAATGTCTCGACTGACGGCGGCCGCACGTGGTCGTCGCAGATGAACCAGCCGACCGCGGAGATCTACGGCATCTGGGTCGACAATCAGTTTCCTTACAAGCTCTACGGCGCGCAGCAGGACAACACGACGCTGATCATCTCGAGCCAGGCCGAGCCGTTTTCAACCAGCGACTGGCGCGTTGGCCCGGGTTGTGAAACTGGTCCAATCATGCCGCACCCGTCGAATCCCGACATTGTTTACGGTTCGTGCAAGGGACAGTACGGCGTGATGAATTTGAAGACGGGTCAGGAGAAGAGCTACTGGATTGGCGGGCAGTCGTTGTATGGCAATCCTGCGAGCGATCTGATCTATCGCATGCAGCGCGTGTCGCCGATGGCGACGTCGCCGCACGATCCGGATGTGCTCTACTACGGATCGCAGTTTGTGCATCGCACGCGCGATAAGGGCGTGACGTGGGAACGGATCTCGCCCGATCTGACTGCGCATCCGGCGTGTTGTCAGGGCGCGAGCGGCGAGCCGATCACGCGCGACGTGACCGGTGAAGAGTTTTACAGCACGTTGTATGCGATCACGGAGTCGCCGCTCGAGAAGGGTGTGATCTGGACCGGATCGAATGACGGTCCGTTCTACGTCACGCGCGACAACGGCAAGCGTTGGACGAACGTGACGCCGAAAGATCTGCCGCCGGGCGGGCGCGTGCAGTTCATCGACGCTTCGCCGCATCGCAAAGGTTCGGCGTATTTTGCTGTATACCGCTGGATGCTCGGCGACTTCGAGCCTTATATCTACCTGACTAACGATTACGGCAGCACATGGACGAGGCTTACGAGCGGCAAGAACGGCATTCCCGCTGATTGGCCCACACGCGTCGTGCGTGAGGATCCGGATCGCGAAGGTTTGCTTTATGCGGGAACTGAGTTTGGCATGTTCATCTCGTTCGACAACGGCGCACACTGGCAGCCGTTTCAGTTGAACTTGCCGAACGTGCCGGTGAGCGATATCAAGGTGTACCACAAAGATCTGGTTGTCTCGACGCAAGGTAGAGCGATCTGGATTCTCGACAATGTCACGTCGCTGCACCAGCTCCAGCCGCCAATGAAAACTTCAGAAGCCAAGCTGTTCAAGCCACGTGATGCGTATCGTACGCGAGTTAGTCCGGCTGTGCTTGGACCAGTGGTTGAATACTATCTGCCGGCTGCGCCGAGTGACGCTGTCGTGATCGAGATACTCGACGCGAAGGGCGCAGTGCTCAACTCGTACAACAGCGAAACCGCGCCGCCGCGTGGTGGTCGTGGAAATCAGGGTGCGGGAATGCCGGGTGTCGGTGGCGCCGGTCCGGAATCGGATCCGGATGCCGCGCCTATGCGACGTTTCACACCGCCGCCGCGAGTCACCAAAACAGCAGGCATCAATCGCTTCGCATGGGACCTGCGAAACCAGGCTGGTGTCACATTGCCGCCGGGTCAATATCAAGTGCGATTAAAAACCGGAGCTGTGACCCAGACGCAAACAATCACCGTTCTAATCGATCCGAGAGTCGCGGCAGACGGCGTCACGATTTCAGACTTGCAGGAACAGTTTGAGCACAACATGCGCATGCGTGATCTGGTGAGCAGCGTCAACCAGCTCGTGGCGCGTGTGCGCGAAGCATTGAGCAAGTCGCCGAACGACGCTCGGCTAACTACTCTCGCAGCAAAGTTGTTGACGGAGCCCGTGCGTTACGGCAAGCCCGGCCTCCAGGCCCACATCACTTATCTCGCGAGCATGACGTCAAATGTGGACCAGAAGATCGGCCGCGACGCGATTGAGCGTTATCAGGTATTGAAGAAAGAGCTCGACGCTCTGCGCGCCGAAGCCGATCGCATACTTGGCGGAACAGTGTCGACAAGTTCTGCTCAGCCGTAAGTATGAGTCCAAAACAAATCATCCTCGGTGCGTGCGTTGTTTTGATGGGTATCAATTCAGCGTCTGCGAAGTCGTGGCGTGGAATCGAGCCATTTCACTCAACGCGCGCCGATGTAGAACGACTGCTCGGACTTCCCGTCGATAAGATGGCTGGCATGTGGATATACGATTTTCCCGAAGAGCGGGCCTTCATCAGCTTTTCTTCGGGTGAGCCCTGCGAGGAGGGATTGCCGGGTGGGTTTAAACTTCCGAAGGATATAGTTGTTTACATCAACACATCTCCGACGATTCTAAAGAAAATAGAAGAAGTGCTGACGCCTGGGAAAGAATACGACCACTTTGTCGACCCACACACGTCAAGCATTCACTATTTCGATTCAGAGGAAGGGATCACATTCATAGTCTCGGGGGGTCTTGTTCACCAGATTAGTCATTACGGCCCAGACGCAGAAGAGAAGAATTATCTGTGTGGCGAGTACAAATATGCGGCTCCAATCGGACCAAATTTGAAGCGACCTACCGTTGCACAGATGCCGTTTGAACGTTTTGGCAATATAGGAAGTGATGAGGCACACGCAAGGTTGGATAACTATGTCATTCAACTTTTCGACCTGAAGGAAAAAGATCCACGCTGGAGAGGTTACATCATTGTCTATGCCGGTCGCCGGTCATATCGTGGTGAAGCTCAGTTCAAGGCCAACTGCTACAAAAATTACCTGGTGCGCGTGCGAAAGATGGACCCTGGGAGTTTGTTTGCGGTCGACGGCGGGTTTCGCGAAGAGTTTGGGGTCGACTTGTTGTATGGTCGAGCCGACGAATACCCTCCTGTGCTGTTGCCCAGAGTAAGTCCGAAGAAAGCTCAGGTGATCAATCGTCGATTAAAGAGTTGCGGCAGGTAACGCTACAACAACTTCCCGAGCGCGTAAGGCAGCATCTTGCGCCACCACGGCCAGTCGTGGTCCACGTCAGCGCCCCAGAGATCGAGCGTGTGTGGAATACCTTTGGCGTTGAGAATGTCTGACAGCGTGCGGCTGCGATCCGGTGCTTCGTAGTTTCCCTGCCCTGACATGATCATGATCGCATCAGCTTTGCGGAGCAGCGGCAGGAAGTGGTCGTCGTTGAGATTGGAGAGGTAATCGACCGGATTATTGAAATAGACGTTGTCGTCGTAGTGTCCTTTTAAATAAGAGCGCACGTCGTAACTGCCGCTCATCGCGATCACGCCGCGAAAGACGTCCGGGTGTTTGAAGTAAGCGTTGGCTGAAAGAAACGCACCGAGACTCGCGCCGGTCGTCAGCGGCCGGTTCTCACCGTCGCCGCAGTCTTTTCGAATCAACGGCAACACTTCATCCGTGATGTAGCGATCGTAGCGTGTGAGCAGCTCTGCCTTGAGATGCGGCGGCATCTGCTCGTTGAGGAGACTGTAGCGGTTGACGCTGTTGATGGAGTACGCGCGCAGTTTGCCCTCTTCGATGAATGACTTGATCGCGTCGACGAGATAGAAGCGCTCGTATTCGAGATAGTCGGCGGCCGCGGTTGGGAACATGAGCAGTGGCGGCCCGGCGTGGCCATAGGCGACGAGGGGCATTTCCATGTTCAGGTTTGGGCTATACCAGGCAGTTGTGCGGCGTTCCATTTCGGACCTTTCCATAGGGGATTAGGGCTGGAGATATTCTCGCAGATTTTGGCGTAGCGCAAGTTTGGGCGCTATGTCTGGCCTGCGGTTGATTTTGGCGAAAGCCATTTGGTATAAGAACTGCGCCACCAAATACTCCGCAGTAGCTCAATGGCAGAGCATTCGGCTGTTAACCGAAGGGTTGTAGGTTCGAGTCCTACCTGCGGAGCCATTTTCTTTTTGTAGGTGTTTGCAAGAAAAGACTTACCTCATTGAGCTAAGATAGCCTGTCACAACTAAGGCACAAAGTTGGCACGGATGCAGACCATGAGTACTTTTAGTCGCGCAGAATACCAACTTAATCTTACGCAGCAAAAAACTTCATTAAATTTCGCAGAACCTCACTAACTGATCCTTTAAGATCCTCGACTGCGCCACACTGCAAAGCTTATAACGCGAATTTGCTGAGTACCCCTTTCAATTAACCAGCTCGCGACACTTCGGATCTCACGAAAAAACGTTTAGCGCCTAGAAAATGGGCCAGACTTAGGCCACAATAGTTCTTCCGTTGTGCTTGCTGATCGCCACACCCGGTGTTGCAGGCACCCCAATGATCCCTAGAGATACTGCCGATTACCAATCAAACGTGACGAATAACGACTAATTCTATGGCTGAAACAATAGATCCAGGAGCACGGAGACGTGCGATTGATCGCCTTGCCGTTGACGCTAATCTTCCTGATGTCGCAGAAGCGCTAGGGCTCCGGGTTTTTTCGCGTGGAGGAGTCACGCCGAGAGCGCTGTGTCCATTTCACAGCGACCAACATCCTTCGCTCTACCTATACCCGTCTAGCAGAGGAGCGAGAGCGCAATTCCATTGCTTTGCCTGCGGAGCACATGGCGATGTGTACGATCTGATCAAGAAACAGTTAATTACGGACTTTCGTGGTGCGCTGGATTGGTTGTCCGCACGCTACCACTTTCCGGTCCCAGAGATCGTTTCAGCTAAAAGATACGCCAAGGCCGCATCACGTGTCCGAGGACTGGATCTCGGATTCGACATCTATCGAAATCAAAGTTCGGAAGAACAAGCTCTCATCAGGCAGTGGGCTGTTGACCGTCAGTTTGAGCCAACCCTTCTTGATTCTGCCGAGGTGTTCGCGGCGCGGCCACCCAAGATTGCGACTAGCCATACAGCTACTGATCGCGAGCAATTCGATGCCCTTGAAGATGCGGGATTACTCATTCGTGGTTCCTCGACACACGGAAGTGAATCAAATCTGCTCCCACTTGAATTGCCTGCGCGGGATTTTTTCGATGCCCCGCGCATTATGTTCACGATACGCGATGACCGTGGAGCGATTGCAGGATTCGCAGGCCGTGCGCTCGGAACTGACTCTCCTAAATACTTGTTCTCTCCCCGTTTTCCTCGAGCATCAACGCTTTATCGCTGGCACAAAGTGCGAAATTCTCCTAGGACGAATCTAGGAGGTCAGGGATCAGTTGCTCACGTATTTGTCGTCGAAGGCTTGATGGACGCGCTGCGCTTGGAATCGGTCGGACTTGATGCAATTGCGGTTCTAGGAAGCAGCCTTACCAATAGTCAAGTGCAACTTCTCACTGATTGCGCCCGCGATTTTGATCGAAGCGACCGTCAGCTCGCGATACATTTGATGTTTGACTCCGACGACGCTGGCCGACGTGGTGCTATCAACGCAACGGTCAAACTTCTCGATGCGGCTGCTTCTAACCCTGGATTGCTCATCGATGTAATCGCCCCCGACACGACGAAGGCTAATGGTTCGGATCGCCGGCATGATCCCGATGAAATCTTTCGCGACATCAAAGATCATGACGCCGCGATGCGACAAATAGTTGAGTGGTGCCATCCACCAATGAGCGTACTCCTATCTGCCGCGCTTGATATCACGCCTGCGGAATTAGATTCAGCATGGTCTCGCCTACCAGATAGTCAAAGGCTTCGAGCATTTCGTGATGTCGAACGCCGACTTGAGAACCGTGCAAAATGGCTCGCTGTGTTGGATCGGGTGCCCGCATTCGAGCGACAACTTGGGGAGACGGTTGAACCCGCGATATGGCAAGAGCCATTGAATGGTTTCCTTCGAGCCACAACGTTACGTTCGTTTGTTCCTATACCAGAACTGAGTTCAGCAGTACGTGATGACAATGCCCGCTTGATTCGCGCTCTTCAAATCGCCGAGGCGAGTACGCAACGCAGAGAATTTCCGGTCGATGAGGGGAGTTGGGATCGCCTTCAGAGCGCTGTAGATACGACGCTAACGTACCTGCGTGACTTACTCGCTGTAGCAAATGATTCCAACAAACTCGATGCCGGGCCGATGCTCGCGGTTGAGGTTCCGAAAGCAGGAGGCAAGTTTCGACTGAAGGCTTTGCCAAGTCCAGAAATTCTGACTCTACAGCAATACGTACTCGATGAAATTCTCAGGGACTATGCAGAGTGTCCTCGTTTTCAGGGGCTGATCCCTGGTGTCCGTTTTTCCAGAAGTAGAACTGGACGGCAAATCGATACCACGGGTAACGAGCTATTCCTTCCAAAGAACGGAGAGACAGTCAGTTTCGCCTATATGCTGGACATGGACGTCATCGAGCAACGAGCTGCACCGCGACGTACAGGTATGTTTCGCTCGTACTACGACTGTTGGCGAGACTTCATTGCGCACATAGATGCTCGTGTCACAGAGTTCCCTAAAGGGAAATATCATGTTGCTCGACTCGATATCCGCCGTTTTTACGATACCGTTCCTCGTTCTGCCGTAAATACTGTATTGCTCCGGTCGGTTGCTGATGCGTTAGCCGAACTCGCCGATAGTACAACCGAGCCATCTGGTGCTAACAAATGCGCTCCACTTTTTCTTCCGACCATTAGTAAACCTCTCGAGCGTGCTCAAGTCCTGGTGGATTGGCTATGCGACCAGAGCTTCGACTATCTCATTGAGAACCCTGGTACGGGCCATCTGGATCGCGGAAATCATGGCCTTCCACAGGGGCCTGATCTTTCTGCATATCTTGCGAACATTTCTCTCTTTCCGCTCGATCGAGCACTAAGCGAGCTCGTGGCAGAACTGGATGAAGAGGCTCGCAAGGAAGTTGGCAAAACGGCTCGCGGAGGAGTTTATGCGCGATACGTCGATGATATGGTGATCATTGCTCGGACCGCACAGGATCTGGCGAGGTTACGCGGGTCAGTAGAAAAGCAACTGGCGCTCCTAGGTATGGAGCTTAACCCCAAAACCGATGCCTTGCCTGTGATGAATGAGGCAGACGTGCGCGAGTGGTTAACTGATCGACGTGGAGCGGGGTTAGGAGTTTCGGGACCGTTCGATGGTCCTCCTGTAAACGCGCCGCTCGCATTATTAGATCCTCTCGCGGATGCAGGAGAGACTGATCGCAGCGATTCGCTCCTCATTCTTTACGATCCTCGACTTGAAGACCCGGACATGTCGCTGGATGAACTAGAAAATGCCATTTCAACGGTAAGGAGTGCGTCTGACTTACGGCACGGTGAACAGGTCGCATCTGCGCGACATCTTTGGCGTTGTGTTCTCGCAAGAGACGAGAACATTACTCCCGAAACTGCGGCACTCGTGATGATGGAGCTCTGGAAGCGCGACACGCCCCCTTTCCTAGATGACGATGAATCCAGTAATGACGATTTGATTGTATCTGACCTTCTGGCTTGGTTGGATGGCATTCAGCGATTCCTTGTTAGACGTCCGGATCGGAATCCAGGCTTTTCTGAGGAGAAACATCACGCAATACTGCATGAAAGAAAGCGCATGGCAGCTCTAGTTAACGGAGGGCTCTGCGAATACCTCATCGAACGGGCGCTTCCAGATTCAGCCCGCGCACGATTCGCTCACATGATTGATTTGAAAGCGCTAGCAAATCGGTGTGCCTCGAGCGTTGTCGCAACGCCAGCGATCCTGACCTCCAACAACGAACTGAAAGCCGGAAGATCCCGCGCCAAAGCTCGGCTACTTATGTCCCTAGCTGAAGCACAGAAATCACCATCATTGCTGGACTCGGCAGGATGGCGTGCTCCCGATGTCGCGCTAGTAATGTTATTTCACGAATCAATAGCCCGGCTACGGATTGCAAACGGACATGGTCGAATAGAAGTCGATCCACTCACGCCTGTTTCAGAGTCACTCGAATTGTGGAGACAGAAAGAGCTCGGCAAGGGACCGAGCCTGTTCAGGATTCTTGAACTCTGGATGCCAGAGAGTAAAGCTCATGCTTCGTCGGGGTTTGCCGAAATCGCCTTAGGATCGCTCATTAATTTATCACCAAAAAGGATTATTGATCTGCTAGAAAGGCGATTATCGTTAAAGAGCTTTGCGCTCGATAATCCCGATGAGCCACCGTGTTCTTTGTTGCCCACGCCACCAGCTATCGATGTTCCCGGGGTGCTGGGACTTCGAGCAGACGATCGAGTTGTATGTCGGGCAGACTTTCGGCACGACAATGAGGGGCATTTTTCGCCTAGTCTCTCGTGGACCGACACGGGAGGGGACGGTCAGGGTCGCTGGACACGTTCAGAAGCAGTCCTTGGCCCATTCACTTATCTGGCGCCTCGTGCAGAAATCGTTCGCGATCCGCGTACTCCGAACTGGCTCGCTGAAGCTTTTCGCAGCCTGTGGCAGGCAAGTCAATCTGCAACTGGAGAATACTGCCCGCCTACAGCAGTAAATTTGCTAGGACCAGAGTTCGGTATAGATACCAATCTTCGTAGATGGGGTGTCCTAGGATTTTGTACTACCAAGGCACGACTCGCAGGTCAAGCTTTTCTCCGTCATGGCTTGGGCGGCTTGGCACTTGAGCCTGTGCTCGAGCAGCATGATGACCTTTGGCGTATCGGTACCGCACTTGCTGACTGGTTAGGTCGTGCCGAAAGCAGCCGCACGCTCAGCACTCAAAGACTTTCAACGCACGCTTTAATAACTGAGCAGGGAGACGATTGGGCACGCGAAGCTATGTTACGATTTAGCCTGTGTCGCCTGCGCGGACTTGGTTTACCCACACGCCCACTCCGCCTGTCTTCAGAAACCAATTTACCCATCACGATCGAGCGGTTACTTCGCAGACTTGAAAAATTTCCGTCTGACTATGGATCAACCGGCTTAACGGGATTTTCGCACCTCGTAGCAACACTCGCTGAGGGCCGTGCGATCCAGACTCGGATCAATTCCCGAACAGATCCAGAAACACCGGGAGGGGCAGTAGCTCTACTTATTGAGATGGTCCGAGTACAATTCCGCGCCGATGAGGAGTTTGCTCTACGTTTGCCGGAATCAGAGCTTCCCATATGGTCACCAGTTCGGAGACCAGCCCGTGCACTCATCGCTCTCTCGCAGCGGTTTGAACTGCTGGCAGATGCCGATCCCGAGGGAGATCAAGATCCTACTGTGAAATGGCTTGCCTGCGGAGCGCGGTTGCTAGCAGTAGAAGCAAATATTCGGGCTCAGGCGCTTGAGCTATGGTCATTGGTGGAGCCCAATATTCGCGAGAAGTTCGTTGAAAATCCGCCAGACCTTACGGCATGGAATCTCGATACAGAGGTACTGCTCCACAATCAACAGATAGAACTTACTGAGCGCGATGATCAGCAACCAGAGTGGCGGAATGTAAAAGGGGTTTTTCAGCAACTCCAGCGCGCCACTATCGAGGGGCAACGAGTTCGATGGACTGCGCTGTCTGGAATTACTCCTATAGGATGGCTCGTGATCTTGGGAGCGTTAAGCGGCTCTCTCACCGGCGAATGGCGCGGAGCGCTGCCAGGTGGGCCTGCTGTCGATTCCGAAGGGTTCGAAGGTTTATCACTACTTGCCGCCAAGCTTTCGCTTGCGAGTGATGTGGATGATGATCTGCCATGGGGCGGGTTCGATGCTGTAATGAAAGGATGGACCATCAGCGAAACGCAAAGGGTCTTCAACATACTAAATCGAATCGATCAGGTCGCTAAATTAATTGTAAAAACGTTTGAGAGCACACGCTTTCATATTGAAGGTAGCAGACGCGGACCTACGGAAGTGGAAACGTCCGACGGATTACGCCAACTACAAGGTTGGACAATTAGTTGGGCAAAGACTATCGACGAAAACCGTACCAGCATCGAGCGCGTGCCTGCGGTTTCTAGTGAGCCCCGCGCCGTTTTCCGGTGGAGCGAAACGTGGCAGGGAAACCGACTTCTAGGGATCGGCGTCGTGCAGTCCGCAATGACTGAACTCGCAGGAAAAGCTTTTTCTAACGATCGAATCTCGCTTAAAAAATCGAGTGCCGAACCTTCTGCCAACTTAAGCACCAGCGAGTCCTCTTCCTTAATTTCTGAACTCTCAAAACCCAAAGTGACAACGGATCCAAGTTCAGAATCGGAAGAGCCAGTTACACCGCAGGCCGCTGCAAATGGGGGCGACGCTCCGGCTGTTATTACGGGATCGACACACGAGATTACTCGTGCGTTGTCAACTCTACGAACGATGCAGGAGGATTCATGGACTTCTCGACACGAGAAGCCAGAAAGCCATGCTCGGATTGCCCTTCTCCAATGGGAAGTAGACAGCAGCTATCGACATCCAGCTTTTGAACTATGTAACAGTACGCCAACCGGGTTCGATTCGAAAGAACCTGGTAAATGGACCCGCTCGGTTATGGGCCAAAGTTGCTCCGAGGCTCGTCGCCGCGCCATCCTTAAAGCCGCGCTTAAAGCGTGTTACCGATTTAGCGTCGATATTCTTTTGCTTCCTGAATACTCCACGCGCCCAGAAACAGTTTCGTGGCTCGCTTCGGAATTGCCATCGCTGGCACCAAAGACCTCTGTGTGGGCCGGTACTTATCGTTTACCACCTTGGATGTCAAACACCTCCGTGTGTCCGGACTGGAGCGCTGTTCATGAGATAGTCCTACCAGACCAGAGCGAGCGTCGTCGTGCTCGCGCAAAAAAATATCCTTCAGCAGCCGCAGACGAGATATTTCGCCCAGGTGACCCCCCATTGGCCCCACTCTTCGGAGACGAGCGTATAGGCGACGTCCGTTCATACATGCTGGAACTAATCTGTTCGGAAGTGTTTTTGGTCACATGTCCAGCAAACATTCGCCCTCTTGCGCGAGCTCGGCGCGAACTCTTAAGGAAGTTCGGAGTGCGCTTGGCCTCAAAAGATCTTGAGTCAATGATCAACTCCGACATAATGAGGGATATCACGGAATTCGCTCGCCACACTGGTGTGAGCGAGGGGCTAAAACTGCGCCGCACAATACTTCTAGTTCCTGCGATGACGAGTCGTTCGACTGATTACACTATTCTTGGCCAAGCGGCCTATCTGTCCTCAGGTTTGACAACTGTCTTTTGCAATGCAGTTCTACCACACTACGGAAATGGTAAGAGTTGCTTTATAGGACATGATTGCTGGCAGGACACGTCTGGCGAAAGAGGCTATCCAGGTTATGAGCCGTATCACGGTGAGCGACCAGGGATTTTTAATCTGAATAATGGTCAACTTGGTAGGGAAGAACAAGCGCTGGTGATAGCTGACATTGATCCTCTTTACGCCTCGGAAGGCAAGCCCCGACAGCAAACACTCTTGAAACCACTCAGGCTCGTCGCGCACCTGCCCCTAATTGAATCATGGCAACCAAAGCCAGGGGCGATACCCAGTTCATGCCGATGTTATCGATCTCAGCAATCGCTCAGCGTCGCAGGATTCGCCCCGATCCTACTGCAAGCGCTCAAGCGCGGATCCGCAAAAGGTTGGAAGGAAACTATCTCAGACTCCGATCCAGCGATACTGACCAATGCCCTCCGACTATTGGCCGACCCTCCGCAATGCGCGCGTCAATCTGATCAAACGAATGCAGGATGGCTTCGCCGTCGCGCAACGGCATATCTGACAGGGCACGCTGCCGATCCTTGTCCTTGGCCACCTCCCGTAGCGTTAGATTGGCTCTGGGTTGATCCAGATTCAGAGAGAACGTCACCCTATCCGTCGATCGACGTACCTCCTTATGCCGCAGTCGATTCGACTCCTAGCTTCACAAACTCGGAAGACTAGGCACGACTGATGTTCGAAGCTCTCAGGACCGTTGGTGTAAAAATGCGAGGAAATGAGATTTGGGCATCGTGCGAAGGTGTATCATGTTTCGCATCTATGACGATTTCTAAACCGACCGTATTACAGAACCCGAACTCAAAAACTTAGCGGCTCGTATCCTTGGCAAAGCTTACATTGAGACAAGGTTTAAAGTGTTATAATTCTACGCGCTGAACGACACTTCAGAGCTTTGCTTTGCAAAACCGGAGAAGGAACATGGCTGCAAATCTGGAAGACCAACTGATTGATAAAGTGCGAGCCCTGCCACCTGAGAAACAAGTGGAAGCGCTACGACTCCTTGATACTCTCACCACAGACGCTGGCTTGAAAGCAACAGGTGCGGATCGCAGACCCATTTGGGAGATCGTTGACCAAATCAATGCTGACTTACCCGAAGATACTTGGGAGAAGGTACCGACCGACGGCTCGATCAATCTTGATCACTATCTCTACGGAGCACCGAAGCAGCAGCCGTGAAAACCGCATTCGTCGACACGCTCTACTTTGTGGCTCTCTTCAATCCTAGAGACCAGTGGCACGAGCGCGCTGCCGCCGCCAGCACACTGGTTGCGGAAACCAACTAATCACAACCGAAGATGTATTGGTGGAGTTGTTGAATTTCTTTTCGGAGTATGGCGAAAAGGCTCGCCGTGGGGCAGTCGCCCAGGCTGAGGGAATTCTCAGCAGCGCCAATATCGAGGTGGCGCCTCAAAGCCACGAAGCATTCATGGCCGGTCTCACTCTTTACAAAGCACGACCCGACAAGGGTTATAGCCTGACTGATTGTATTTCGATGCATGCGATGCGCGAGCGCGGCATCAGCCACATATTGACTCATGACGATCACTTCCGACAGGAAGGCTTCACCGTGCTGCTCTGAGGGAGCGTTGCCCGATTGGCTCCAACCATTGGACCGTCTGAATGTCCAGATTCGTCTTCGCTTATCTTTACGACACGCACGTCAGCATCGTTGATAGGTACTCTTCGGGCCACGCCACATCAGATCCCAAACAGCACTTCCTTATACAAAGGGTCCAACCGCTTTGACGGCCAGGAAATCAAATCCAAACGAACTCACAGAAAATTCTCCACTAAGCATCTCTGCAAATAGAACCGACTGTCACATTTGATCACACCCGTTTTACCCCACTGGCACTTTCTGCGTCACTTACATCCCCAACACTATCAAATTGGGCCCATTGACATAGAGAAAACCTGCGGCACAGCAGATGCACTGCAACTTACTCGCGTGGTCGGTTTTACGAAAACGCACGCACTTTATCACGAGCTTTGAATGAATAAATGAAAGCACAAGTTCAACATCGCTCTACGCGCCTGATGCATTTACGCTCGAACTTCCAACAAGCAAAGTCACCTTGCAAGGTTGCGGCTCTGCGATGTTCCAACTGATTCAGGCGCTGAACATGAGACAATCACCGCCCACTTCACCAATCATTATCCCAATCGAACCGCCGGCTTCTCGCTGATCGCACTTGTAATTGTTTGAACGTTCGCGAGGGTACTTGGACACGCCCGGTACGGCGCTGCCAAGCGGCGATTGCCGGTGAGCTGTTCGCCTAGTTACATCGGGGCTCGCCCTCGCAATCTCATCCTGAGAGGAATCGAAGTGAAATGGCAGAAATACAAAATGATCCAGTCGCAAGCGTTATTGAAGATCTCTACCCACTGGCCCAGGTCGCAAAGATCCTGCGCTGTAGCCGAAAGTCGGTCTATCGACTGATCTCAAGCGGTAGATTGAATGCTGTTCGTTGGGGCCGCAGCTATAGGTTCCGACGCGAGGATATTCAGCGATTCGTCAGAAACTCGGCTATTCCTTCCCGAGATCGTAAATAGTGAAAACACAAGAGTTACTATCTATTAGTAGTCCCAATTGTCTTCTTTTGTCCCACTCGTGCCGTAAGTCTCCTCATTAGTTCATTTAGGGCCAGCCGAAATTGGTACCGCACGACAAGTTGTTATCAGCAAAGAAACGGGCGGCAAGTACTAATTCACTCCGAAGTGAGAACCCGATAACACCAGCAATGCCAATGACCGACAAAACACTCAAGGAAGTTTTGGACGCGCTTATTGAACTTGATTTGATTCCAAGTTCTCGCGTTGGCCCAATCAAAACTGCAGTCAAGCAGTATGCGCTTATTCTCGGTTACAGTGAATCGGCTCAGTGCCCTTTGTCAGCCTTCCACTTGCAGGATCGGAGACGAAATCACTTGATTGAGCAGAGAGCCGATGACGCCAGGCGCGCAAGAGCTGGCACCTCGGTTCTAGGTCCTCACGCAATGCGGAACCTGAAAAATAATATTAGTTACTTGATCCGAACCGCAGTCGCTCACGAAATAATCAAGCCCCTGGCCGGAGAGCTCGCGAGCTCTAAGGCTGTTAACACGATCAAGGCGAAAAACATCACTCTACGAAGAGAGTGGATCAACCCCGGCAAGTACGTTTTGGATCCTGTACCCAACTGCCTATTTAAGGAACTCTCGGATTACGAGACCTGGAGTACTAAGATAGTTAATCGCGAACGTCCTGATTCTCTGAAAAAACGACCGGTTACTTTCTCGCATCACAACGGCACCTTACTTCGCGCTGCAGGTTACCTTGTCAAGTTTCGAGCCTTCGAGCCGGAATCAATATCTCTCTCAACGCTATCAGATCCAGACAATGCTATCAGTTATATAGAGTGGTCCATCGAGCAGCAAGGCCGATTCACTATAGCGGCAGCTATGAACGTTGAGCGATTAATTGTTATGGCGAAGTATCTGAGCATTACCGCCCAGTCACCAGAGCATCAGAAGATTTTTGACCAACGCGTAGAAGAACTAAAGAGGTACAGAAAGAACCTTGGACAGCCGGAGCCCGTCTACGACAAAACTAAACGTTGGCTCAGCTTGCGACAGCTCGAAAGTGTGGGACTTTCAATATACCCTCTCAACGCTCGACGCTTATCGGAGCTGCGGCCGGAGGTACGTAGCAGCCTTCTCCGTGATCAGGAAGGTAGATTCAGGAAATACAACAGATATGCGTACATGGTAATGCAATCCCTTCTCATAAGGTTAAGCATCAGGCTCCCTCTACGGCAGAGAAATTTCAGAGAAATGTTGTGGAATCCCGAAACCCCAGAACAGGGCCGAAACCTATACCGGAAAGATGGAAAGTGGTACGTAAGATTTCAATCTGCAGAATTGAAAATATCGCACGTAAAAGGAAAGGTGCATCGAATCGAACATCCGTTTCCCGATGACTTGGTTGATTTATTGCAAGAATGGCTCTCACGATGGCGAGCTATTGTTATTTCGTACCAGAAGGGCTCCGGAATCGGAACTGAAAAAGCAACCGCGGGCCAAGAGTTTGTTTTCCTCAGTTCAGTCGGGACCCCATTGTCTCTGCAACAAGTCACGTGGGCATACGAAAGCGCCACTTATCGATTTACTGGCATCGCGATGAACCCTCACATGGTTAGAACAGTCTGGGCGACGGAATACATAAAATCCACAAAAAACTTTATCGACGCCGCCTACATGCTAGGAGACAGAGTCGAAACCGTACTTCACAGTTACTCGAACTTGCTAGATGAAGACTGTGGAAAGCGGGCTAGCTCTTGGCTCTCAACAACATTGAAAGATGAGCCACCATCGTCGAACGAAAACGGTTTCATCTCCAACGAAAAACTCGTGACGATGCTTCGTAGGTTAAAGGCCGATCTGCTCAAAGGAACTTCCGATGAGCAACTGCTTCTTAGATCGATGAAGGATCTTCTCAAATGAACCGCCTCATAACTAAAGAGTTGGTTTGTCCGTAAATGCCGACAACCTGATGGCAGATTGATTGAAGAAGTCAGTAAGCCCGCAAAAGTATGCGACCAGGATTAATCTATAGAGGCTCACAAAACGAAAGAAATTGAGAGAAGCTTATGCCGCAGAACATCTTTAAGAAACCAAAAACCTTCGACAAGAAATACATATCCGCTGCTGAGCTTGCGGCTCGCTGGAGTGTCTCGCAAAGCGCAATCTATTCTCGCAAGTGCGGATCGAACGCACTTCGAGCGATTCGATTTGGTAGATCAGTTCGCTTCCTTCGCAGCGAGGTTGAAGCTCTAGAAAGAAAGCGCGAGATTCAAGCAACCTGATCACCTGGCCCATTGACTACGCCAACGCTCCCCTTGGTCCTCACCAATCTTTGCATTTCGTAAACCACCAAGCGTTCTCAACTCGCCAAAATAAAAGCGGTATGCAACTTCAGCAACATGCGACAACTTAAAAGCAAGAAGCGAGCAAAAGGCGCTGCACAGATAAGAAAGGAGAAGCGCAACGGTGCAGAGCGCTGGGGATACGACGTCTGGATTCGACAACCGGATGCTACTCGAAAACGTTACAGAGACTTCACCTTTGCTACCAAAGCCGAAGCCACGCAGGCTTTAGCGATTTTGAGAACAACTGGCTGGAAAGCACGCTACGGTTTGAAGGAGCCGGCAAAGGCAAGACACACGACAATCAGAGAAGCGATTGAAAGCTATTTAAAACTAGCCAAAGCGAACTTGCTCGCGAACAGGAATGACGACAACATTGCCTATTGGCGGGAGACGCCCAGCCCGTTGCGAACTCTTGAACGGTGGGGTGAGTTCATTGGACCCGACCGGCATGTTAGTTCAGTCACAAAAGATGATTTCGTCTTTTGGGTCGCTGCAGAAACCGAGCGTGGTAAAGCGGATGGGAGACCGCTGAAAAAATCCTCGATCAGAAGAGGGCTTAACACTATCAAGGCGGCGTTGAACCATGCAGTTGGAATGTTCCCGGACCTAAAGTCGTTTCAAGTACCTCGCAGTCCTCTTACAAAGAAAGTTGAAGAAGAACGCGATCGCGTTCTTTCCGACGAAGAAATTGCACAGATTTCGGAAGCCTTATCTACGAACCCCGAATGGGTCGAGGCTCTATTCTTCTTCCAGCTAGCACTTATAACAGCCGGTCGCATGGCAGAGCTACGACGTATGCGTAGGGAGGAATGCAATGTTCGTTTCGGAACTGTAAAACTATATTCTTCAAAAACCAAGAAATGGCGGACCATCAAAGCTCCGGCTGCTGCGACATTAGTAACGAGTCAGAAGTCAGCGGGCGTAAGTGGCACCACTCGTGTACTCACGCATCCTGACCATTGGTATCGCGACGCTTTAGGAAAGGCGTCTGAGAGTGTTGGAATTCGCTATGGGCAGAGAGTACCTGGCGGATGGACCATCCACGATCTACGTCACACCTGCTTAACGAATCTTGCTATGGCTGGCGTACCAATTAATGGGATAAAGGAATACGCTGGCCACGCCTCAATAGTGGAAACTCAAAAGTATCTGAAATTTATGCCTCAATCGATCGACCTGGCGGCAAGTGTTTCCTGTAGACTGGCCACTCTCGCAAACGTCGGAAATGGCTCAGGCCGCGACGACTAACAAGTCAAGCACCCTCTTACCAACACTGATTCCTTGATGCCCTATGCGCCTAGCAACAATACGATCGCGCGGAGGTGTTTCAAATCGAGCACCGCTTGTTTCAGGCGGTTTCAAGCGCGTCAGCAAGAGACGCCCATGCCGAATTTGTGGTAAACCCACTTACTGCGGCTTTTCAACCGACGAACGCGTTTCCATCTGCATGCGCGTAAGCACGGGCTCCCGTGGACCATCCCGCAACGGTGGAAACATACATGTTCATTGCGAGGTTCCATTCACTGGAACTCGACAAGAGGTTGTCGCTAACCCTGCCTCAATTCCTTTGGCTCCGTTGGAAATTAGAGACGCCGTTTTTCGTGAATTAATGAGGATTTCTCCCGCTTCTAATTACCGAGAGGAACTTCTCACTGGCTCAGGTGGTCTATTGTCGCGAGGACTGCTCGAAGAGCACGCACTCAACTACGGCGCGCTGCCGCCGACAAAACGTCAACGTGCAACACTCGGGAATGTCTTAAGAAGCTTTGTGCGAAAACACTTTAGCGATTACGCAAAACTCTATTCCGGTGGAGTGATCGGCATACCGGGTTTTTGGCAGGAGGCGTCTGGCTTGGTCCATCTCTGGAAGCCTCGCAACTATCTCATGCCGATTCTTGTAATACCCTACAAGGATGTAAACGGACTTATCCAAGCCTGTCAGCTAAGATTGCACGCAAACGATCTCTCTGCTGGTGAAAAAAGATACCGCTGGCTGTCATCGCCGCTAGAGCGGTGTGGTACTAGTTCCGGAACACCGATACATTTTGCTTTTGCGCCCCAGAGGCTTTCCTCAGGCGAAACAGTAGTTATCACAGAGGGCGCTCTAAAGGCTGATACCCTGGTACGGTTTAGGCCAAGAGCCCGCGTGATCGCTACGAGCGGAGTGAGCTGCTCTCATAGTGAGATCGTCGAAACAGCCCGACCATATAACGCACTGATTGCCTTTGACGCAGATCACAGAATCAATCCTGCCGTGTGTCGGCAGCTCGCCCGATTGATGGTCCAACGCCACAGAGATTCCAGAGAGCACGGCCTGTCTGTTTCAACTAAAATTCTATTTTGGAATGGACCAAAAGGAATCGATGACGCAGTGCGCGCGAATATGAAACTAAGCGCGCTGACGGTTTCAGAATGGTATGACACGCTCGAGAATGAACCTCTCGAAGAAGTAAACCGATTCTGGAAGGAGGCGGGTTTCAAGTCTTAAGGAATAGCCGTACTAGAACAACTGCAGTGAGTTAACCTCCATTCCGCTCTCCTTAAACCGACATTCCTCAACACAACCAATAAGAAAAAGAAGCGGTTAACGAGTAGGTGATTCACTAAGGATCTCCGAAAGGAACCGCCGTAATGAGGTTTTTACTTGGCGTTCTCGTTGGTTACAGCCTACGAGGCAAACAGAAACTGCTTATCAGATTTCTTGTGACGCTGGCGCTCGTTGTGTATGTCGTTATACCGGCACTTGCGCTTTTGGGGTTGAGTATTGACGTCCAACGTGAGCGCTGGTCTAGACCAGCTCAA
>Ga0207694_10001474_pt1 | contig 20131 bp, 32 predicted proteins | sample KBSC34metaG_FD_184353 | JGI IMG/M metagenome (GOLD analysis project Ga0207694, IMG submission 184353) | Corn rhizosphere microbial communities from Kellogg Biological Station, Michigan, USA - KBS C3-4 metaG (SPAdes) (version 2) | ecosystem: Host-associated > Plants > Roots > Rhizosphere > Soil... | reverse complement strand
TGTTCCGCCGCTACGCCACGAACCTCGACTCGATGCTGCTGAACCAGGCGACGACCGGTCTGGCCGCGTCGTCCTCGGTGATCGCGTACACCTCGGCGACCCCGAAGGTCGTGGAGTACTACCCGATCGCGATCTCTGGTCTCGCGGCGGTCGAGGCGGCGATGCTCGACATGTCCTCGGGCGACAACCTCATCGTGATGCACTCGCGGCGCTGGTACTGGCTGCAGAACGGCCTGTCGTCGACGTGGCCGCTCATCTCGCAGCCCGGCATCGCCGCGCAGATGATGGGCAACAACGCCGACGTGCCCTACGGGCGCGGCGTGCGCGGCGTCCTGCCGAACGGCACCCCGGTGATCGTCGACAACAACGTGACGACCACAGGTCTGGCCGGCGCGGTCACGGGCGGCACCCAGGACCACACGTACGTCGTGGACCAGAAGGAATGCCACCTGTGGGAGGACCCGGCGGCGCCGGTGTTCATCCGCGCGGAGCAGCCGGCGGCGGCGAGCCTCGGGGTGCTGCTGGTCGTGTACGGCTACTTCGCCTACACATTCAGCCGGTACGCGCAGTCGCAGCTGATCTCCGGCACCGGCACCGTGACCCCGGCGTTCACGGGCGCCTGATCGACGTTGGTCGGGCCGGGCTCCGTGTGGGGAGCCCGGCCCGCCCTCGGTTCCTACCCATTCCGATCACCGAAGGAGCGCGCTCATGACCGAGCCGTCCGATGCGCTGCGCAAGCAGCTGAAGTCCGACGCGGGCCCGCACGCCACCCCGGATCAGGAGCGCGCCGCGCAGAAGCGCCGCGAGGCTGCCGGCGCGGACGAGGTCGACGACCGCAAGGCGCCGTCGGGCCGTCACAGCCGTCGCAAGCAGGACGGCTGATCGCTCGTGTCTGCTCTCCAGCTCGCGGACGCCAAGGCGCACCTGAACATCACGGTCGCCACGTACGACGCCGAGTTGCAGACGGTCATCGACGCGGCCGAGGACTGGATCGGGCAGATCGTCGGCCCGGTGACGGCGACGGCCGGGCTGGTGAAGACGTACGACGGCGACTGCATGGCGGTGCTCTTGCCGTCGGGTGTGGCGTCGGTGCAGAGCGTCACCGAGAACGGCCAGGCGATCACCGACTACACGGTGAACCTGGCGTCCGGGATCGTGTACGCCGGCTCACAGCTGGCGCCGCGGCGGTTCTTCCCCGGCGTGCAGAACATCGTCGTCAGCTACACCGGCTACCTCGCGGGGTACTCGAGCCTGCCGGCCGGTCTGCTGTTCGCGATCAAGGAGAAGGTGCGCGAGCTCTGGTCGACGCAGCGCGGGTCGGGCACTCGGCGGCCGGGTAGCGGTTCGACGAACGCGGCGGGGCAACCGCTGCCGGACTTCGACGACCTGCTCGCGCCGTATCTCCAGATCCCCGGGTTCGCATGACGGTCTCGATCGTCCCGGCGCTCATCGACGCGCTGGTGACCGCGGCCGACGCGACCGTTCCGGCGAACGTCAACGTGTTCGACGGCTTCGGGGTGTCCGATGACCCGGGCGACTACCTGATGATCGGCGTCGACGACCCGGACGCTGACGGCTGGGCGAACACCGCGGATGCGCAGGAGGACATCTCGTCCGTTGGTCCGCCGTCTGGGGCACGCGATCAGACCGGGTCGGTGGTGTGCGTCGCGCTGTCATGGAACGGCGACTGTGACCAGAAGGCGGCCCGCGACGCCGCTCTGACCACGATGACCGCTCTCGCGGCCTACGTGCGCGCCAACCCCGGGCTCTCGATCGCGTCGGGCTCGCAGACGTTCTGGTGCTGGTTCTCCCCGTCCGAGGCGTGGAAGCAGCAGCAGGACGACGCCGGAGCCAAGGCGCAAGTGGTCTTCCGTATCGGTTTCTTCGCTCGTCTCTAGGGAGCTGGCAATGCTGTTCAGGAACAAGTCCGACGACGACCTCGAGCTCGTGCAGGGCGGCGTCCGTGGCGTCGTGGTGCCGCAGGGCGAGACGCACGTCGTCACCGCCGACGAGGCTGCCGGCTTCGTGCTGCAGTGCGGCCCGGACGGACGGTGGGAGCCGGCCGACGACGAGGCGAAGGCGGTAGTGGAGGCCGCCACGGCCGAACCGGAAGACGAGGAGCTGTCGGCGACTCAGCCGGACGGCGAGCAGGACGCCCCCACCCCCGCGGCCAAGCCGCGCAAGCGCACCGCGCAGAAGGAGAGCTGACCCATGGCTATCGGAGCCGGCCTCGCGGCCCAGGTGGGTATCGCGAACGAGACGGTCGTCAACACGCCGGTCGCGGTGACGGTGTTCACCGAGTTCGACCCGGGCGAGACGTTGGAGGCGCGGCCGAACTTCGCGCAGGGGACGGGGTTGCGCGCGGGTGGTCTGACGCCGCGGTCGGCGCGTCGCATCCTCACCGGTCTGGACGCGGGCGGGGACATCTCGTTCGACGTGCCGAACAAGGGGCTGGGCAAGTGGGTGCAGGCGATGATGGGGTCGTACTCCACCAGCGCGACGCAGCTGTCCGCATCGGCCGCGTGGCAGCAGATCCACAATCTCGGCTCGGCGGATGGCAAGTCGTTCACTCTGCAGAAGGGTGTCCCGTCGATCGACGGCACGGTGAACCCGCTGACGTTCGGCGGCTGCAAGCTCACCTCGTGGGAGCTGACGTCGGGCCCGAACTCGATCGCGAAGCTGAAGTGCACGGTGGACGCGATGAGCGTCCAGCCGACCGGCGCGGGCGCGCTGGCGTTGCAGACGGCGTCCTACTCGGCCTCGACCGGCATGTTCGCGTTCCACCAGCTGACCGTCCAGACGTTCTCGGCGTACACGGTGGTGTCGGGTCTGTGGACTCCGACGACGCCGGTGTCGATGGGCGTCGTCCGGAACTTCTCGCTCAAGGGTGGGCAGCCGAAGGAGACGACTCGCTGGCAGGCGGGCTCGACGACGAAGGCTGAGGCGCTGGTCAACGACTTCCAGCCGATCACCGGTCAGATCGACGTCGACTTCGCCTCGATGGCGCTCTACAACCAGTTCGTCGCGAACACCGGGCAGGGGATCGTGGCGACGTTCACCGGCCCGATCATCGCCTCGACGTTCGCCAATACGTTGCAGTTCATCATGCCGGCGGCGTTCCTCGAGCAGGGGTCGACGCCGAAGGTGGCGGACAACGGGGTCGTGACGGTGCAGTACCCGATCACCGCGCTCGACGACGGGACGAACGGCGCGCTGCAGGTGCAGGTCATCTCGACCGACACCACGGTCTGACATGGCCGACGACGCGTTCGTAGGCGACTTCCCGGTCCTGCGCATCCGCGGTGGTCGAGGTGGATTCTCTGGCATCACAGAGGTGCGGCTCGGCGGGGTCGATCTGATCCCGTTCGGGGTCACGCAGATCTCGCTGTCGGCGCATTCCAGTGAACTCACGACCGCGACGATCACCTTCGAGGTCGTGCCGGACATCGAAGTGCCCGCCGCCGTGATGCTCACCCCGAAGTCGGAGGTGAAGGTCGTATGGCCGCTGGCATCGAAGTAACCGCGAAGCTCGACCCGGCCGACCTCGCGGCGCTGGGGCAGGCGGCGAAGAACGCGGGCAAGACGATCCAGCGCGAGTTCCTGGCGGGGCTGAAGACGGCGACGAAGCCGCTCGGGCGCCGGATGGTGCAGGAGGTGGCGCCGGACCTGCCGCATGGGCTTGCGTACCGGGTCGCTGCCGTGCTGCCCACGGTCACGGCGCGCGCTGCCGCCGGCGGGGCCGAGGTGGCGCTCAACTTCCGGAAGCCGCGGGTCCTGCGCGAGATCGAGGCGGGCCACATCCCGCACCCGGTGTTCGGCCGCTCGGATCGTCCGCGCGGTCAGTGGACGTGGGACAACACGCAGACGATCGAGCCGGGCAAGGTGACGGCGGCGTTCGAGCGCAACGTCCGGTCGGCCGACGCCGCGATGCTCAAGGTGATGGACAAGGTCGCTCGGGATCTGGGGTTCCGGTGAAGGCGCTCGGCAAGTGGGACGTCGATCTCCCGGGTGAGCACTACCTGTGGGAGCCGGACGAGGTGAGCGTCGGCGAGTGCCTGATGCTGGAGAACGAGTCCGGGCAGGGCTACGAGCGGTGGATCGCCGACGTTGGCGACGGCCGCGCGGTCGCCTGCCAGATCCTCGTGTGGTTCCTGCGGCGCAAGGCCGGCCGCCAGGAGGACCGGCTCGCCATCGACTTCCCGCTCCGCAAGCTGGAGATCACCGCCTTCATCGAGGACGGCGTCGATGACGACCCGGAAGCATCCGCGGGCTCCGAGCCCGCTACCGCGTCGAGTTCATCGACCGCTACGGAATCAAGCCCTGGGAGTGGGACCAGTTGACGCTCTCGGACGTGCGTGACCTGATCTCGAAGCTGAGCTCCGATGGCTGACAAGTCGCTGCGCTACGTCGTCTCCGCGGTCGACAAGAACGCGGGCAAGACGATCGGCGACGTCGCGAAGCACGGCTCGAAGGCTGCGGCGACGATCGGCAGCGCGTTCGGGAAGCTGTCGGGCGTCCTCGGTGGCGAGGTCGGTGAGCTGGCGTCGAAGCTGCAGGAGCACTTCGACCAGCTGGGCGAGCACGGCGGTCACGGGCTGGCGGCGAAGCTCGAGGTGGGTGGCGCCGCGATGCTCGGCATCGGGGCCTCGCTCACCGCGATGGGGGACGCGGAGAAGCAGTCGACGGACCAGCTGCGCACGGCGGTCGACAACGCCGGCGGGTCGTTCGAGGCGCTCGAGCCGAAGGTCGAGTCGGCCGTCGGTCACATGGAGAAGTACGGCTATACCGCGATCCAGACGAAGGACGCGCTGACGAAGCTGACGAACGCGACGCAGGACCCGGCCAAGGCGATCGGTCTGATGGGCGAGGCGGCCGATCTGGCGGCGTCGCGGCACATCACGCTCGCGTCGGCGTCCGACATGCTGTCCAAGACGATCAACGGGTCGACGCGGCTGTACAAGCTGTACGGCATTCAGGTGCAGACGAACGCCGACGGGACGAAGAACCTCACCGGGGCGCAGGAGCGGCTCGCGCAGATCCTTCACGGGCAGGCGGACGCGGCGGCGAACAACTTCACCGGCAAGCTGCGGCAGTTGCGCGCCGAGGTGGAGGACAACGTTGCGGCGTTCGGGCAGAAGTACGGGCCGGCGCTCACCGCGACCGGCGCTGGGATGCTGATCCTCACGCCGATCCTCAAGGGCGCAGGGTCGGCCGTGTCGGCGCTGGCGAGCAAGTTCCGCGGCGCTGGTGTGGCGGCTGAGGACGCTGCTGCGACGACGGTGGCGGCCGATGAGGAGATCGTCGCCGGCAACGAGGAGGCGGCGGCGTCGGCTGCTGCTGCCGGGGCGGCCGAGAAGGGCCGTTCGCTCAGTTCGATCGCCGCGCTCGGTGGTCTCACGCTGGGAATCGCGGCCGTCGGGCTGGGCGCGTCGGAGCTGACGAGCAAGACGGACGCGGCGTTCCAGGGCATGGAGTCGTCGATCAAGTCGGACGACGAGGCGCTGACGCGGCTGCTGTCCGACGTCGTCAACGGCAAGGGGTCGTTCGAGCAGCTGGCCGATGGAGCGTTGAAGGCGGCGCTGAGCGCCGACGGGCTGGCGGACAAGGCAGCGGCGGCGGGGATCACCGTCGAGGATCTGGTGAAGGCGATCCAGGGCGGCGCGGGCCCGACGGCGAAGCTGGCCGAGGAGTGGAAGAAGTCCGGTGCACCGTCGGGCGCCACGCTGGTGCAACTCGCCTCGCTGGCGGACAAGTACGGCGAGACGAAGAAGAAGACGGACGAGACCACCGACTCGGTGAAGAAGCAGACGGTCGCGCTCAACCCGCTGGCGACGAAGCTGGGGATCACGAACAGCGCGCTCGCGACGGCGCAGCAGCAGGCAAAGAAGACGGCGGACAGCAACAAGGCGAACACCCTCGCGATGCAGCTGGAGAACAACGCCGCCGGGCTGCTGTCGGCCGCCTTCGACAAGCTCAACGGCCGGACGCTGAACGTGGAGCAGTCGCACATCGCGTTCCGCAACGCGGAGGCGTCGGTCACCTCGTCGATCAAGGACAACGGAAAGGCGCTGGGGGACAACACGGAGAAGGGGCGCGCGAACCGGTCGGCCGTGCTGGACGCCATCTCGGCGGCACAGCAGCACGCGCAGGCGATTGCGACGCAGACCGGTTCGACGGTGAAGGCGACGGCGGCGTACCAGGAGGACATCGGCGCGCTGCGGCGGCACCTGCTCGCGATCGGGCTGGACAAGGATCAGGTGCAGCGGCTCATCGACAAGTACGGCCAGATCCCGCCGCTGAAGACGACCAAGCTCACCGTGAAGGACGAGGCGTCGTCGGATCTGCGGAATATCCAGTCGTACCTGCACGGCCTCGCGTACGGCGTGACGGTGCCGGTTCGGGTGCAGAAGTCGGGCATCGGCAACGAGGCGACGGCGAGTCAGGGGCACGCCGGCGGGTCGGACTTCTTCTCCGGCGGCCGGACGCTCATCGCCGAGCGCGAGCCGGAGATCGTCGACCTGCCACGCGGCTCGACCATCACGCCGCTATCGAAGATCGGCCGCGGTGGCAGCGGTGGCCAGACCGTGCAGGTGAACGTCAACCTGCCGGCCACCGGGCTCTACTCGGCCGAGGCGGCGCGGTACTTCGTCAGCCACCTCGAGCAGTGGCTTCGCTCTGGCGGCGGGATCAAGGGGATCACGTACTGATGCCGAAGGTGACTTCGGCGACGGCTGAGATCGAGTTCGTCGCTGGGACGTGGACCGACGTGTCGGCTGACGTCGACTGGGCGGCTGGCTGGTCGTTCCAGGTGGGCCGTACGACGCCGCAGGGGGTCGCGCAGACCTCGACGCTCGCGCTGACGCTCTACAACGCGAAGGGGAAGTACACGCCGGGCTTGCAGACCCTCTCGGACGGGACGGCGGCGCCGTACTACCCGAACGTCTTGACCCGGAAGCGGCTGCGCGTCTCGATCAACGGGAACGTCCGCTGGCTGGGGTTCGTCAAGGGCTGGTACCCGCAGATGGTCAACGGGGTCATCGGCAAGGTCGTGGTGCAGGCGGCCGACCGGATGGACGCGCTAAGCCGGGTACTGCTGCGCCATCCGTACCTGCAGGAGCACCTGAGCCAGGCGGCTACGGCCGGCGGCACTTCCCTTCTGTACCTGATGAACGACCATTTGCCGACGAACTACACAACCGGCACGCTCACGGAGTACAACCGCGCCGCTTCGCCGTTCGTATTCCTCAGCTACGTCGGGCCCAACCAGACGGGGTCGACCGACGCTCCGATGCCGGCAGCCGATGGGCTGACCGGCCTCGCCTGTACCAACGGCTTGATCTCGTTCAACAACCAGACGCTGCGGTCCGGCTTTGCTGGTGACTTCCTCGTCTCAGCCTGGGTCACGCTCCCGATCCTGAACAGCGGCAACTCCTTGGCGAGCGGGGTGTTCAGCGGCTTCCTCCATCAGCTCCTCTCTCCGTCCGGCAGCACGGCCGACCCCGAGGTGCAGCTGCAGATCAAGTACGCGCCGACGCCGGCCACGACCAACCTCCCGGTCAACCTCCTCATCTCGAACACCACGTACTCGAATATCACAGGCACCGGACCTGTCGACGACGGTCTGCCACACCACTACGCGGTGCTGGCAACGACGAGCGCAGGCGTGCAGACGCTCCGCCTGTACTGCGACGGGGTGCAGGTCGGCAGCGCTGTCACCGGTGCGGCCGGCCAGCTCTCTGGTGTGGGCGCGAACGTCATCACGCTGATCAATGCCTCGACTGACAGCGGCTTCACCAGTCTGGCCGTCAACGTCGGCCCGATCTCCTACTACTGGGGCGGCACCTACAGCGTCGCGATCGTCCAGGCGCTCTACGCAGCCGGCACCGGATACGCTGGAGACACGACCTCGGCGCGTGAGGCGCGCATCCTGGCGTACGCCGGCCTGTCGGCGGGTGACTACAGTCTCGACACCGGCGTCGCACGCATGGGCCCGCAGCCGCTGAACGGCGTTGACGTCGTCACCGCGTCACAAGCCACCTCCAGCACCGAAGGCGGGGGCAGTGCTGTCTACGTCAACGCCGGGACGGTCGTCTTCAAGAGCCGAACCGCTCGCAAGCCCGGCGCCCCGACCCTCACTCTCGATGCAGTGCGAGACCTAACCCGCGAGGTGTGGCAGCCCTCGCACGACGACACGACGCAGATCAACCAGGTGATCGTCAATCGCGCCGACGATGCCGGCACTGTCAGCACGCAGGCGATCGACAAGAGTGCCGGCGGGCCGGTCATCAACACGGATGTCACCACCTACGCATCTACCGATGCTGATGCTCTGAATCTTGCGCAAGACGTGATTGCGCAGAACTTCACGCCTGGGTTTCGGCTCTCGCAGGTGGCCGTCGACCTCGTCACAGCGGAGAACAATCTCTACGCATCAGCCTTCGCCGTCGGCATCGGGTCACGCCTGCGGGTCACTGCAATCCCGGCCGGAGTGACACCTGCCACGCAGGTGGACAGCCTCGTCGAGGGGTGGCGCGAGGAGTACAGCGTCAACGGCGGCGTCGAGGTCTACCAGTTCACCTTCGACACCAGCCCTGCCGACTCGCCCGCATGGATGGTGTGGGACGACGCGAGCTATGGCCGGTGGCAGGCGACCGGCTGCACGCTCAACGCCGGAATCACCAACTCGGCCACGACCGTGGTGATCGCGACGACGGCCGGCAAGCCCACCTTCACCACCAATGCGGCGATGTACCCGCTGAAGGTGGCGATTGCTGGCGAGCACATCCAGCTGAACAGCGCGCCGTCCGGCTCGACGTCGCCGCAGACGTTCACCGGAGTCACCCGCGGCGTCGACGGGACGACTGCCGCGGCGCAGGCCGGCGGCGCAGCAGTCGACCTCGCTCCGACCTCGACATGGACGCTCTAAGGAGTCTCGAATGGCGATCAGCTTCACCACCCAGCCAGCGGTCGGCGACAAGGCCACAGCCGCTGCCCAGGACAACCTCTGCAGCAACGAGATGCTGAACGACTCGGGCAGTTCGACGATCACCCCGTCGGGCGCGAACGTCACCACCTCGCTGGCGGTGACGTTCAACAAGACGTTCCCCTCGGCGCCCCGCGTGATATGCCAGTTCACCACCGGGATCTCGAGCACGGCGACATGCTTCGTGTGGCCCACATCGGTCACCACGACGGGCTTCACGCTGAACATCAACCGGTCGACCACGACCGCCACGTCGGTGACGTGGCTCGCCTTCACTACTCAGTGACGAGGCGCTGACCCATCTCGCCAGAGGAGGCCGGGTGCATGACCGCTGCCCTGACGGTGGGGACCGTCCGTGAACGTCACCAGTTGGATCACGCTGGCCTGCGCAATGCCGGTGCTCGCGGGCGTGGGGTGGCAGATCTTGCGCGACCTCAGGAAGGATCGCGACGAGCAGGAGGAGCGGGCTCGCGAGGCGGCGGTGCGGGACGCGCTGGTGCAGGAGCGGCTGCGGCAGCTCGAGGAGCGCGGCCATGACGACGACTGACCCGCTCGTGCCGCCACTGGTGCCTCCACCGCGGCGCACGAACCGGAACCTGTGGATTCTCTACGCGCTCGTCGTCGCCCTGCTGCTCATGGTCGCGCTCGGTGGCCCGCTGCTGTTGAGCCGCACAAGCGACAGCGACCAGCGGGCCAAGCACGCCGAGAAGGTGGCGCAGGCGAACCAGCGGGCGCTGCAGTCGGCGAACGCGTGCATCCGCATCTCCTGCGGCGTCCCCGTCCCCACCCCGTCGACGACGTCCACCTCGGGCGCCCGCGGGACTCGAGGACCGGGGCCGACGCAGGCGCAGATCGACGCAGCGGTGAACGACTACTGCTCGTTCCGGAACGACTGCATCGGCATCCCGTCGCGTGCGCAGGTCGCGGCAGCGGTGCGGGCGTTCTGTTCGGCCGGCGCATGCCGCGGAACACGGGGCGCGCGGGGCCCCAGCGGCTCACCTGGCGCCTCCGGGGCGGCCGGCGACACCGGGCCGGGGCCGAGCGATCAGGAAATCTCAGACGCCGTCACGGCCTACTGCGCGGCGCACGGCAACTGCACCGGCCCAGCGGGGCCGAAGGGCGACACGGGCGACCCGGGGGCGGCGGGCGCGGCCGGCAGTCCGGGCCGCGGGATCGCGTCGGTCGACTGCACTGGGCTCGGGATCGATCAGCTGGTCATTCACTTCGATGACGGGACGACGCAGACCGTCCCCTGCACCACGCCGACACCGACACCGAGCGGAGCACCGACCTCATGAGCGTGGCCTTCGACGCCGCGAACCCGAACATCTCGATCGACGCGATGGTGCGGCACGGCGCGATCGTCGCCCCGGTCTACATCGTGGGCAACCCCGGCGGCTTCGCGCACGTCGACAAGGCTCGCGTCGCCGCACTGCGGAAGGCCGGGCTCGCACCGCTGCCGAACTGGGAACGCGCGGCCGACTTCTTCCGCCACTGCACGATCGGCGAGGCGCGCGCGGCCGGCGTCGAGGCGTTGGTCGCCTGCCGCGACCTCGGCTTCCCCGCCGACAGGTCGATCGACGTCGTCTTCTCCTTCGACTACGACATCCCGACCAGCGAGTACCCGGCCGCGGCGGCCCGGCTCATCGCAGCGAGCCAGGGACTTGACGGGCACTATCGCGGCAAGGCGTACGGCCCGATCGGGTTCCTCGAGTTCCTCGGCGCGCACCAGCAGCCCGGCCCGCACTGGCTGATGGCGTCCACGTTCCGCGCCACCTCACAGTTCCACGCGGCCGAGGTCAGCGCCCCGCACGTCGCGCTCGTCCAGTCGCACGACGCCGCCGGCAACTGGCTGTCTAGCCCCATCCCCGGCACCGACATCAACACCGTCATCAACCCGCACGGCCTCGGCGCCTGGTGGCCCGACGGCTCGCCCTACGCCCCAGGAGGCACAGTGAGCAAGCAGGACGTCCTTGACGCACTCGCGGACCCGGAAGGCAGGAAGCTGCTCGCGCAGGCGGTCCTGAGCGCCGATATCGTGCCGGCGCCCGGCAACCCGCCCGACCCGGCCAACCCCACCTGGGCAACCGCCACCTACCTGCGGCTGATCTACAACCTCGTCGCGTCCACCCGGGCGCAGCTGGACCCGGCGAAGCTCGGTGCCGCCATCATCTCCGCGCTGCCGGACGGTGAGACGGGGCTGACGAAGTCGGACGTCGAGTCGGCGGTCGAGACGGGCGTGCGGAACGTGCTCGGGAGCCTGTCGTGAAGACCCTGCTGCGTCGCCTGTGGGCGAACGAGCCGGTGATCGTGCGCGGCGGGCTTGCGCTGGCCGTCTCGGCTGGCGTCCTCACTGCCACGCAGGCATCGGCTGTCGGTGACGCGATCTCGGGCGTCGTCATCGCCGTCGGGCTCATCGCGGCCCGCAGCAAGGTCGCTCCCCGACTACGAAGGTAAGCTGACATGGCCGGAGTCCCCATCGCCGTCGCCTTCGGCGGGCTCACGATGACCGTGAGCATCACGCCGAGCGGCTCGCTCTACACCGACGCCAACCTGACGACGGCGGCCACGTTCCCCGTGACCACGAGCACCGACACGACCTGGTACGCCTCGCCGTCGACCGGCCCCTACTCGGTGTCGATCAAGTTCAACGGCGTCGAACTCGCGGACCCATCAGGCGCGGCCGCCACGGTCTCCGCGACCTCCGGCGCGGCCTTCACGCCAGCGGCGAACCTCACCTCGACGCGCGCCGAGGTCGCCGACGCGAGCGCCTACCCCCTGCGCGGCCGGGCGGCACCGGGGCGACCGCTGCGAAGCTGGACTACTTCAACCCGAAGGACTACGGCGCGAAGCTCGGATGCCGCGGTCGTCACTGCGTCGATCACGTCCGGAGAACTGCATCTGCGGCCCCAAGCTCGAGGGCGACCGGTGGGTGCATCACGCACTGGACGGCAGCGACCCGGCCAGGTGAACGAACAGTCCCCCGCTCGACTTCGGTCGGGCGGGGGCATTCGTGCGTTTCTACGCGACGTGCACCGCGCCACCGAGCGCAGCGACGACCGCGGCGGCCAGTTCGCGCTGCGTGGCGGGTGGAGCGTCGTCCGGCGGTGTCACCCGTCCACCGCGGCCCGTACGTGAAGGTCATCGTCGGCGCCAACTGAGCCGGCGACGTGGACAGCCCCGGCGCACTCCAGGTGAACACCGTCATGCGATGCCCGGTCAGGGTGCACGTCGCGACCGAGACCAGATTCGGCCCACCGTCGCCCACGTCGCCCGCCTCCACGCCCGTGCAGCGGGGGATGTGGCTGGCGATCGTCGCGGCATCGTCGCCCGGCTTCGGCTGCTGCAGGACTGGCGGCTCCGAAGTGACGGCGGACCGCGTCCTCGGCGCCGAGCCCCCACCCGACGACGAGCAGCCGGCCAGCACGATCAGCGTCGCTGCGATGGCGACGCACCTCCCAATGCGCATGGCGGGCAGTATGCGCCCCCGCAGCGCCCGGGCGGAAGATCAGCCGGTCTCGAGCGCGTACAGCGCCCGGCCGCCCAGCAGCCGCTCAGCCTGCGCGGCGACCCCCGAGAGCCGCGCGTGCGCCGCCTCCATGTCCGAGTCCATGTAGATCTCCGTCGTCGCGACCGACTCGTGCCCCAGCAGATCCCGCACGAACAGCGGGTCCTTCGTCATCCGGGCCGCGTACGTCGCAAATGCGTGCCTCATGCTATGAAGCGTCGTCGCCACCCCGATCCGCTGCAGGTGCCGGCCGGACTCCGTCGACAACCGATCCGGGATGTACGGGCGCCCGTCAGGGTGCGCGACCAGCCATCCCCTCGCACCCGAGCCCAATTCGCCGATCACAGGGGGTAGCAGCGGCACGATCCGTTCCTTGCGCCCCTTGCCGTGCACCAGAGCGGTAGGAGCGGGCGGCGCGAGGTCCAAGTCCCGGCGGTGCAGACCGCAGATCTCAGCGCGCCTCAGCCCCGCGAAGGCGGCCAGCACGTACGCCGTGCGCAGCGGGCCGCGCTGGGTGCAGGCGAACACCGTCTGCAGGTCCTCCGGTGTCGTCGGGTGCGGCCGGCCCTTGTTCACGCGCGGGATCACTAGCTCGGCCGCCGGCGAGACGCTCAGGTGGCCGCGCTTCACCGCCCAGTCATAGAAGGCCTTGACGTGGCGCGAGTAAATGTTGATCGTCGCCGGGGCGAGGTGGACGAACTGCGCCTGGAAGGCTGCGAGGTCGTCCGGCGTGGCGTCGAGCAGTGGCTTGTCGATGAACCTGGCGAGGCGGCCGAGCAACTCCACCCTGTCGGCGATCGTGACCGGTGAGTAGTTCGCGACCCGCATTTCGGTGACGTACTGGCGCATCCGATGATCTCCCCCTTGCGACGCCCCACCCGGTGATCACGCTGCACCCGGTTCACCATCCGGTCAAATCGGCGCAAGCTCCTTGTTACGCAGCGTCAGACCGTAGTAAGAAGGGGAGATCGGGGCATCGCGTCGCGCCCTTCGCCCTGGATCGACCGAAGCTTCGGCGAGAGATTCCTCCTAGTAGCTTCCGGGGCGTCCGGGTCGGTGTAGAACCGCTCGACGGGCCACTTCGGGCCGCCGTAGGTCGACAGGTCGAAGATCTCGTCCGCTGACCACTCGGCGCGGCCGGCGAGCTTGTGGCTGACCGCGCCAGCGCTGCGGCCGATCACGGCGCCGATCGCGCGCTGGTCGACGCCCTTGTGTGCCATCATGATCCGCACGTTGCGCGAGATCGTCGGCTGAATCGACACCCGCTCGGTTACGGCGGGAACCCCCGAAAGACTCATGCGTGCAGCTTAGCGCTCATTTCTGCCGCGTCAAGCTCAGGTCCTTCGTCCCGGTTCTCAAACATCGTCTTGACGTGCTCAATTCCTGAGCGTAGAAAGATGAGCATGAGCAGCACCCTCAACGACTTCGTGGCAGCGGAGATCCGCGCCGAGCTCGCCCGCCGCTGCACCCCCCGCGACGAGTTCGCCAAAGCCATGGAGGTCAGCCCGGCCACCCTTGGCCGCCGGCTGGCCGGTGACATCCCCTTCACCGTCAACGAGGTCGAGCGCGTCGCGCGGTTCTTCGACCTGCCGATCGAGGCCTTCCTCATCCGCCAGCCGGGCCGTGAGCGGGTCGCATCGTGACCCGTCTCTACATCCGCCCGGCCGAGTTCGACGGCGCGGTTCGTCTCGCCGTCGCGCACGGCATGACGGAAGACCGAGCCCGGGCGGCTGCCGAGCTGCTCTACCGGGTGGATCGCCGTAGCGCGGTCCGAGAGAACGTCCCGGCTGCCGTCATCGGGGGGCAGCGGTCGGGTCGGGTGGGCACGAGCGGCGTCGTCCCGGAGGTGTTAGCCCCCCGCGGCATCTCCGGGGCGGCGTCCTCGCCCTCGTCCGGCGGGCGCTGTGCCCAACCCAGCGCCCGCCGTGACCCCAGCAGCTTGCCCAACTAACAGCGGAACGGGCCCGGTAGCTCGCCAGCCCGGACCCGTTCCATTCGCTCACTGGAGGAGCGCTATGACCGAGAGTAAGGCACCGACCGTGGGGCAGGCGTCAACGACCGCCCCCGAGCCGTCCAGCGACCCCTACGTCGCCGCGGCGCAGCACCGCATCCTCACTGCTGCCGAGAAGCGTGAACTGGCCCCCGCTGACCGGCTGGTGCTGCTGCGGAACTCGCTCGGCAACCTGCGCCGTGCCGCGTGGGTGTCGATCGCCGACAAGCACGTCATCGACCAGGTGCTCGACTTGGCCGACGTCGTGGAGCAGCTCGCGACGGGTGCGTCGTGAACGCGCCGCTGGTGTTCATGGACACCGAGACGACCGGCCTCTCGATCGTCGATGACATCTGGGAATTCGCCGCGATCCGCCGCGAGATCGACGGCACCGAGACCGAGCACCACCTGTTCATCAGGCACGACGAGGCGCTCTGCGCGAGCCTCCCGCCTTCGTTCCGCGAGGACCACTACGACCGGTACCGCGACCACCGCGCCTACACGAAGAAGCAGGCGGCCGAGTACATCACCAGCATCTTCCGCAGCGGCAAGCCCCACGTCGTCGGCGCTGTCCCGAACTTCGACACCGAGCGGATCGCTCGGCTCGTCATGTCGCAGTACCCGGCCTGGGTCATGGGCTGGCACTACCACCTGATCGACGTCGAGAACCTGGCCGTCGGCTGGCTCTCCGCGCTCCCGGTGGACGACGTTCGCCGGGCAGCCCTGTCGCTGCCGTGGGACTCGAACGACCTGAGCCGCGCCGTCGGCATCGACCCTGACCAGTTCGAGCGGCACACGGCGATGGGTGACGTGCGCTGGGCAATGGCGATCTACGACGTCGTCACGGGGCGGACGTCATGATCGCCGTCCGTATCGCCGGGCTCGCCTGGGCCACCCTGTTCACCCTCATCGTCGCAGCGATCGTCACCGGCAGCATCACCGCAGCCATCCACGACCGGCGCGAACGTCGCCGCCGACAGCGCGCCGACCTCGAAACCGTCCGGCAACTCGGCGCCGACTGGATCGCGTGGGATCAGTCCATGCCACGGTCGCACGGCTGGTCGAGGAGCCGGGTATGAGCCTCAACGTCCTGTCTCTGTTCGCCGGCATCGGCGGTCTCGAACTGGGCCTCGAACGCGCGGGCATGACCGTGGTCGGCCAGGTGGAGATCGACGACTACTGCCGCCGTGTCCTCGCGAAGCACTGGCCCAACGTCCCGCGTCACGACGACGTCCGCACGGCTACCGAGTGGTGGCTCTCAACCGAAAGGCCGACCGTTGACGTCATCTGCGGAGGCTTCCCCTGCCAGGACATCAGCATCGCCGGCCGGCGCGCGGGAATCATCGACGGAGAGCGGTCGTCCCTGTGGACCTACCTCGCGCACACCGTTCGCGTTCTACGACCGCGATACATGCTCGTGGAGAACGTTCCAACCGTCCTTGTTCGAGGAGATGACGGCGTCGTCCCTCTCGACCTCATCGCCGGTGACCTGGCCGAGATCGGGTATGACCTGCGCTGGGACTGCGTACCCGCTGCCTCCCTCGGCGCCCCTCACCGTCGTGACCGATGGTTCGGCATTGCCTACCCCCAGCGCGAGCAGCTACGGCTCGAACCAGTCGGCGAGCTCGGGGCCGGCAGTGCGCCCGTCGCTGTCGTCGATGGCGCGGAACGACACCTGGCCGACGCCACGGGCGACGGACGCCGACAAGGGCGGGCGCGGGGACCTGCTGGCGATGGTGCGCACTGGTCGGCCGTCTGGCCGCAAGCACTGGCGCACACCGAAGGCCAGCGACGCAGCGCACTCCGGACGTACAGCACCGGCGAAACCTGGGCAGACGACATCGCTGGACATGCAGGTCAACGGCGAGGAGCAGACACCTGGGCAGTTGAACCCGGCGTGGGTCGAGTGGCTGATGGGGTTCCCTCTCGGGTGGACCGACTTAGAGCTCTCGGAAACGCCGTCGTCCCCCAGGTCGCCGAGCACGTCGGCCGACTGATCGTCGAGCACGCTAGCGGCGAGGCGGTCGCGTGATGTACCGCTTCAACGACGCCACGATTACCTCCGACACCGAACGCCCCTCAGTCTTCGCCTTCTCCTGCGCCGCCTCCCAGATCTCGTCAGGGATGCGGACCGTGCGGATTGGCGTGGGCACCTCAGACCAGCACCGTCGCGACAGCAGTGGACGGGTCGCACGGCGGGATGAAACCGCCGTGGGCGAACTTGACCTGCGTCGTGTAGTACCGCTTGCCACGGTGGGTGATGTCGTTCGTGACGACCTGCGTCACCTCGTACGGGAACGGGCGGGGCTTGCCGTTCATCGCGACCACGACGTCGCCCTCGGTGAGCTTGTCGATGGTGATCTCTCGTGTGTTCGTCATGCCGCAAACACTAGCGCGTGTATATACAGCCTGTCAATACATCAGGAGCGTGCCGCATGACCCGCCGCCGCTACGACAACCCCGCCGCCGTCGAAGCCCGCATCAACGAGATCGAATGGCACCGCGGACTGCCAGCCGACTTCGAACCACTGCCACCCGCACCCGTCAGCCTCGTCAAACGCGTCCGCATCGACGCCGACTGGTGCCGCCGCAACCGCACCACGCCGGAGCAGCGGCAGAAGATCGCCGACGAGCTGCGGGCCATGTACGGGCCGGACGTGCGGGTCGGCTTCGGGGTCGCGTCATGAGCGCGCGCTGCTCCATCTGCCGGGTCTACCGACCGACCACCGAGAGCCTGATCGAGCACCTGGTCGAGCACAAGCCGCAGCTTCTCGCTGAGGATCTCGTCAAGGCGCAGGCGCTCGCCGCCGAGTACCAGTCCCGCGCCGCGATGGCCGAGCGCTGCGGCAAGGTCGGCTACAAGAGCGAGGAGGCCGCCACCAACGCGCTGCTCAGCATCTGGCGCACCTTCGGCAACGACTCCATCCGCCGCGAGGTCCGCGTCTACCAATGCCACCGCTGCAACGGGCGCTGGCACCTCACCAGCCAGCCGGCCGAGGCGCGCGGGGCGACCGCATGAGCGACCTCACCGGCTTCTACCCCGGCATGGACTTCGACGAGTACCTGGCCAGCGATGCGCTCTCGTCCACGATGGCCCGCCTGCTGACGAAGCACGTGCCCGCCAAGGCGATCGAACTGGCCCGCAACGGCAAACCGACGAAGGCGATGAACCTCGGATCAGCCGTCCACGCGCACGTCCTCGGCACCGGTCCGCGACTCATCGTCTGGGAACACGACGGACGCACCCGCGAAGGCAAGCTCGAACGCAAAGCCGCCGCGGACGACCTCGCGACCGGTGACGCGCTGGCCGTGACCGCGACCGAGCTCGAACAGATCGTCGGCATGTCGGCCGCTCTCCGATCGCACCCCGAGGTCGCCGCGATCCTCGACCGCGCGCAAGCCGAGGTGTCCGCGTTCTGGCGCGAGGGCAACGTGCGGTGCCGCGCCCGGTTCGACCTGCTCGCGGACGACGGCGCCTGGGACTACAAGAGCACCAACGACGCCAGCACCCGGGGCTTCTCGAAGGCGATGGGGTCGTTCCTCTACAACCTCCAAGCCGACTTCTACGAGCGCGCCCTCGCCGCCCTGAGCCACCCTGCCGCCGGCCAGCAGATGCGGTTCATCTGCCAGGAGACCGAGCCGCCCTTCCTGGTGCAGATCCACTGGGCCGACGAGATGGCGCGCGAGACGGCGAAGGTGCTCAACGACCGGGCTATCGACACCTACCGCGCGTGCGTCGCGGGCGGCGAATGGCCGGCGTACCCGTCGGTCTACGGCGGCCCGGTGCCGCTGCCCGCCTACTTCTGGGTCGACCACGCAGAGGCTCTCGGCATCACGATCGGCGATGACCAGATCATGGTCGAGGCATGAGCCCGCGACGGCCGGCGATCGACCGGTTCACCGAGAAGATGGCGCGCACGGACACCGGCTGTATCGAGTGGCGCGGCTCTTGCCTCCCAACCGGCTACGGCCAGTTCTACAACGGCGTGCGCGTCATGCCAGCCCACCGCTGGTCGTACGAGTACTTCGTTGGTCCGATCCCTGATGGCTTGCAGATCGATCATCTCTGCCGCAACCGTTCATGCGTCAATCCTGAGCATCTCGAGGCTGTGACCCAGCGAGAGAACCTCCGTCGCGGAATCGGATGGGCTGGGCGACATGCGGCGAAGACCCACTGCCCATCCGGCCACGCCTACGCCGGGGACAACCTCTACGTCTCGCCTGGTGTTCCTGGCCGCTACTGCCGCGAATGCAGACGCCTCAATGCCCGTCGTTATCGACGCGAGAACAGGACTTCTTGACATGGACATCACCGAAACCCTCGCGCCGGCCAGCGAACAGCTTGACGCGATCGAACTCGTCGCCGGCCCGCGGATCTTCCAGGTCGAGCGCGTCAGCAAGGGCAACCCCGAGCAGCCCGTCCAGGTCTACTTCGTCGACTTCCCGCGCCCCTGGCGGCCGAGCAAGTCGATGCGCCGCGTGCTCGCCGCCTGCTGGGGTGTCGATGCGTCGCAGTGGGTCGGGCGGAAGTGCGAGCTGTTCTTCGACCCGGAGGTGACGTTCGGTAAGGACAAGCCCGGCGGCACGCGGATCAGTCGCCTGTCCCACATCGAGGGACCGAAGCGCATTCCACTGCTGATCTCGAAGGGCCGCTCCGGCGTGTGGACCGTCGAGCCGCTGCCCGACAGCGCACCGACGAGCGCACCGGCCGTCACCGACGACACCCTCGCCGACCTCGTGACGACGCTGCGACGCAAAGGCATCCCCGAGGACAAGTGGCTGGCCGGCGTCAACGCGATCACCAAGTGCGCCGCCACCGGGCTCGAGGTCATCACCGAGGACCAGGCGCGCAAGGTGCTGGCCGAGCTGGACAAGCGGCCCGACGCGGAGGCCGGGGCATGAGCGTTGAGGCCTTCACCGATGCCGACCTGACGCACCCGTGGGTCGAGAAGTACCGCATCCCGCTCGTGAGCACGCCGTGGCCGCGATGGAAGTACGAAGTGGCACTCGTTCGGCCGAGCTACGCCAACCACGGCTTCTGGGCTGACGCACTCTGGCCGAGCGAGGACGAGGCGCGGCTGATCGGATGCGCGATCGACTTCCGCCGCTCCTGGTACCGCGAGGGATGGGCCGCGCAGATGCTCGAAAGGCCCCTTGACGTCGATAGCGGAACCAACACGGTCGTGCTGATGAAGCTGCCGCGTGGCTGGGTGTACCGGCTCGCCACGCACACCTACGGCCCGCCCATGTGGCCCAGCTATGACGCTGCCGAGCAGTACCCAGACCTTGAGCCACTGCTCGACCGCGTCTGGGACATCACCGACCGCTGGGCCAACTGGAAGCGCGACAGCTGGACTCCGAAGCCGGTGACCGCATGACGCCGCGGCTCTGGGTCACGTTCCTCACCACCGCCGCCCTACTCCTCGCCACACCAGTCGCCTTCCTGATCCTCACGAACGGAGCCAACCGATGACCCTCACCGACGACTTCGCCGACGTCCCCTACGACAGCCTCGGCATCACCATCGCAGGCGTCGGCGCCACGATGGGATCAACGCTCGCCGTCGAGACCGGCGACCCCATCCGCAAGCACGAGCGCGCCTACGTCCTGCTCTACACCGAGTGCCAGAAGATCAGCTTCCCGGACGACA
>Ga0207694_10001471_pt1 | contig 20135 bp, 15 predicted proteins | sample KBSC34metaG_FD_184353 | JGI IMG/M metagenome (GOLD analysis project Ga0207694, IMG submission 184353) | Corn rhizosphere microbial communities from Kellogg Biological Station, Michigan, USA - KBS C3-4 metaG (SPAdes) (version 2) | ecosystem: Host-associated > Plants > Roots > Rhizosphere > Soil... | reverse complement strand
AGTTCGTCGAAGGGCGCAACGTGCGCGAGATCGTCGACGGTAAACCACTCGATTTGCGCCGCGCTCTCTCGATCGCGATCCAGGTGACTGATGCGCTCGCAGCAGCGCACAGTCGCGGCATCGTGCATCGCGATATCAAGGCGCGCAACGTGATGGTCACGCGCTCGGGAACCGTGAAAGTGCTCGACTTCGGTCTCGCAAAACTGATCGAGAGCCCGCAGTCTACGTCGAGCGATCCGCATCTCACGGAAGCGGGAGTGCCGTACGGAACGTCGACTTACGCTGCGCCCGAGCAGGCGCAAGGCTTGAAAGCCGATCATCGCGCCGACATTTTTTCTACTGGCGTGTTGCTTTACGAGATGCTCGCGGGCGCCTGGCCCTTTCGCGGCAAGACTGCACTCGACGTGCGTTACGCCGTCGTCTATCACAAGCCGAAACCGATCGTCGAAGCACGTGGCGAAGACTCGCCCGCGTTGCGTCGTATTCAGGAGATACTCGACAAAGCGCTCGCGAAAGCGCCGCAGGATCGTTACCAGAAGATCGAAGACATGCGGGGCGATCTTCAGGAAGTGCTGCGTGAGATCGAAGTCGATACTAGCGTCGGGAGAACGCTGACCGACGCTCCTGCGACAACGACGGTACCGAGGTTAATCGCACCAAACACATTTTGGACCACGCCACGCAAGATCACCGTTGCCGCCCTCGCGTTGCTCGTGCTTGTCGCAATTGCGTTGCTAGCGTTGCGCCGTAATCCGCAGGCGGAGTCAGATTCGACGATCAACTCGCTCGCAGTTTTGCCTTTCACCAACAGCGATCCCAACACCGAATACCTTTCAGATGGCATCACGGAAAGCCTGATCGACAGTCTTTCGAGAATGCCTAATCTGAAAGTGAAGTCGAGCAGCACCGTCTTTCACTACAAAGGCCGTGAGACCGATCCGAAGAAGATCGGACGCGAGCTCGGCGTACATGCGTTGTTATCGGGCACCATTTCGCAAGTCGGTGACGATCTGTCGGTCAGTGTCGAATTGATCGATGTGCGCGACGATAGTCATATCTGGGGTGAGCGTTACGGTCGAAAAGTGTCGGAAGTAGTGGCGCTGCCGCAACAGATCTCACGCGACGTGTCGCAACGATTGCGCTCGCGTGCGGACAACATGGACCACGCGCAATTGACGCGAAACTATTCGCCTGATTCCGAAGCGTATCGTCTTTACCTGCAGGGACGTTACAACTGGAACAAGCGAACAGTGCAGGGATTACAAAACGGTATTGAATACTTCGGCAAAGCGATCCAACGCGACCAGGACTACGCGCTCGCTTACGCCGGACTCGCCGACTGTTACCTGCTGCTCAACGTCTACAACGTCACGTCGGCTGACGACTCATTTCCGAAAGCTGAGGCTGCTTCACGGAAGGCGTTGTCGATCAACGAGAGTCTCGCCGAAGCTCATACTGCGCTCGGCTTTGTTACTTATCGTTATCATCTGAAGTGGGCCGAAGCCGAGGAACATTTCAAGAAAGCGATCGCGCTCAATCCAAACTACGCTACAGCGCACCAGTGGTACGCGAGTTATCTCGCGGCGAGTGGTCGATTGAACGAAGCAGTCGCCGAGGCGAAGACCGCGCACGAGCTCGAGCCGTTCTCGCTCACGATCTACAGCGACTACATCCGCGGACTGTATTATGCAGGGCGGCTTGACGAAGCTCGCAAAGAGTCGCTAAAACTCATGGAAACTGATCCGAGTTTCGCACGCGCGCATTACGAGCTCGGCCTCGTGCTTGAAGAAGCAGGGAAGTACGATGAAGCGATCAACGAGTTCAAGCTTGGATTGAAGGCATTGCCTGACAACGTGGCGGCGCTGACTGCGTTGGGCCATGCACAAGCGCGCGCGGGGAAACGAGCCGACGCCGAGAAGGCGATCGCGAGGCTTCAGGAGTTATCAAAGCGACAGTACGTTTCGCCATTTCAAACTGCGGTGATTTATGCGGGGCTGGACGAGCGCAAGCTCGCGCTCGACTGGCTCGAGAAGTCGCGTGACGAGCGGTTCAACTGGTTGCCGTTCATTGCGGTCGATCCAGTGTTCAAGAATTTGCGTGCGGAGCCACGGTTTATCGAATTGTCCAAGAGCTTAAATCTGACCAGATAGTATTAGCCACAAAAGGCACAAAAAGCACATAAAACTTAAAAACGAATTTTGTGCTTTTTGTGCCTTTTGTGAACGGATGATCTTATGAACATTTCTAGAAGAAGCTTTTTATCAAGTAGTGCGAAGTCGGCGGTGGCGGTGACGCTTTTGCACTCGTTTGTGCCGGCGCGTGCGTTGGCCCAGGCGGCGGCTGTGCAGCCTTTGTTCGCGCGGCTCGATGAATTTATCACGCGGCACATGCACGAGACGGGCGCGCCCGGAATGACGCTCGCGCTCGCCAACCGCGACGGCCTGATCAGAGTCTCCACTTACGGTTACGCTGACATCAAAGCCGGTTCGCGTGTCGTACCGGAGACGATGTTTGAGATCGGATCGATCTCGAAGTCGTTCGTGGGTCTCGCGTTGATGCAGTTACGCGACGAAGGAAAACTCGATCTCAACAAGCCCATCGTCGAGTATCTGCCGTGGTTGAAGATCAACTCCAAGTTTGCGGCGATCACGACACATCACATTTTGACCCATTCGGCCGGGCTGCCCGGCGCGCCGCTTCTGCTCGACGCGCTTCTCGGTGAGCTTTGGACCGCATACGAGCCCGGCAAGCGTTTTCTTTATTCAAATACCGGCTACAACATTCTCGGTTTCCTGATCGAAGCGATCGACAAGCGTCCTTTTGCGGAAGCCATGCGCGCGCGAATGATCGGGCCGCTCGGAATGTCGGCGAGCTCGCCAATCATCATCAACGATCTGCGCAAGTTGATGGCGATCGGTTATGAGCCGCTTCAGGAAGGCAAGCCGTTTCCGGTTAATGGCCCACTGGCTGAGGCGCAATGGCTCGAAGTCGATATCGCTGCGGGTAGCGTCGCGTCGACGCCTGCCGACATGGCGAAATACATGCGCATGTTGCTCAATCGCGGAGCGCTACCGAAGGGCCGTTTAATCTCTGAAGAGAGTTTTGCGTTGTTCACGAAGCCGTTGATCGACTCACCGTATCGTGGCGAGCCTGCGGGGTATGGTTACGGACTGTGGGTGAGCGACATCAATGGACACACGCGCCTGCGCCACACCGGCGGTATGGTTGCTTTCAGCTCGTCGATCGATGTTGACGTGACGGGGAACATCGGTGCGTTTGCGTCAGTTAACGCGAACCTCCGTGGTTATCGTCCGGTATCGGTGACGAAGTATGCCGTCGAGCTCTTCAATGCCTCGGCGGATAATAAGCCGCTGCCAGAAGCTCCTGCGCCGCCGCCTTCGCCGACTGAGGTAAAGAACGCCGCCGATTACGTGGGCGCTTACACCTCACTCGACGGTAAGAAACTCGAGCTCGTGGCCGATGGGGCCAAGCTTGTTCTCGTGTACGGCAATCGTCGCATCGTGCTCGAGCGGGCCGGTGGCGATCGCTTCATTGTGAAGCATCCGGACCTGGATACGTATCTGCTGGGCTTCGTGCGCGAGAACCAGCTAGTGACGCAGGCGTATCACGGCGCGAACTGGTACCTCGGAGAGAAGTACACCGGTCCGAAGACTTTCGAGACGAAGAAAGAGTGGGAAGGTTTTGTTGGTCACTACAACAACGACAGTCCCTGGTACGGTGATACGCGTGTCGTGATGCGCAAGGGACAGCTCTTCGTCGAAGGCGTGCAGCCGCTCGTGCCGCGTGGTGATGGGAAGTTTGGGATTGGCGATCCGGACGGGCCTGACTGGATGACGTTCGAGTCGATCGTCGACGGACGCGCGATGCGGTTGAACTTCTCGGGGATAATCTTCCGCCGCGTGTTCACACCGTAGCTTGGACAGGATTTACAAGATTTTTCATGATTGACAGGCTAATCTTGTCTATCATGTAAATCTTGTAAATCCTGTCAAATGGCTTTACATCAACAGCGACTCAACGCGGTGCGCGTGGACCATTTCTTCACAGGGCGACCATGCGAACACAGTGAACTTTCCGTCCTGCGATGCGACTAACGCGAGCGCGTCGCGCTGATCGAAAACAAACTGCGCCGCCGAAAGATGCCTCGTCCCGCCGTGCTCAGTCGGCTGCACCACGATCGGCAGGTTCCCCACCACCGGCTCAGTTATCACCCACTTATCAACCGGCGGGCATCCTTCCTTGCGACGTATCTTCGCCCCAAACGCGAGCACGTCATACTGATCATTGATCACGGTCGCGCCATCGACCGCACTCATTCCACCAATCGTATCCACTGCCCTGCGCAACGCGCTTTCCCACGATCTACGATCCTCCTCCTCGACTTTCTGGTGCACGAGTGAAGAAAGCGCAGCGAACGCGGGCGCAACTGAATACAGAATCGGCTGCGCGATCGACTCACGCCATCGCTCGCTCTGCGCAGGCACGACGAGAAACGTGCCGCCGTGTCCATGCGCGCGCATCGACGCGCTTAGCTGGATGAGAATGTTCAACGAGTATTGTGGCTCATTGGCCGCCGCCGCAGTGAACGCTAGCAACGCGCGGAGCAGTTGCGGACAGTCAGGGAGGCTCGTGCCTTTCTCGTCGATGACTTTCACCTGCTCGCCCTTGAGCACGGCCACGTTCGCATACTTCCCAAAACCATCGAGACGGCGATGTTTGACGACGAGCAAGCCCGGCTCAATATCTTCGAGCACAAAACAGAAACTCGGAATCGTTCGCGTTGTTCCCCAAACTCTCAGCTCGTCGCCCTGGTTCCAAACCCCGAGGTGGATCTCGGCACGCTCGACGGCGGGCGCGAGCTTAGTCAGCACATCGGCGGTCAACGGCAGCGGGTGTTCGAAGAGCATCGGTTGTCCGGCTTGTTCCGGTGGCAGGTAGGCGATCGAGATCTTGGGGAATCGACCTTCTTCCGGTCGAAAGCTGGCCCAGAAAGTCGCGTTGATGATCGCTGCGATCGAACGCGCGTCGGGTTGAGGCGCCAATCCATCCTCGCCCATTCGCCGCGCTTCCGCGAGATAGCGTTTGAAGTGTTCCTCAACGAGGGGGGCTGCGGTATTCGCCGCCTGGTAAGTTGGAGTCATGCTCATAAACTACTTGCCCGTGAAAAGCGTGTTCTCGTCGACGAAACAAAGCCCGTTGCCCCACGGGTCGTACGCATAAAACGAGCGCTCGCCCCACGGCCGCCTGACAACCTCGCCCGCGCTCGCGCCGTGAACGTCTTCGGTCGACAAGCAATTCAGCTCGCGCGCGCGTTCGTGCACGGCGTCGACGTCGCTGACGGAGAAATAGATGTAGTCGGGCGTTGGCTTGGGTTCGAGGCCGGTAGTGTTTTCGCCGGTCACGTCGACGAGGGCCAGAATCACTGGACCACAATCGATGTAGTGTCGCGAGCCACGGGGAATGCGCCGCCCGCGATCGCCGAGCAGCTTGCCATAAAACTCTTCAGCCTTGTCGAGATTGTCGACCTGGAGAATGATCCGGTAGAGTGTGGGCGCCATTCTGGTTCCTTTCGTTACGATTTGTCACAGATTAACGCAGGCCACAGGGAAGCACAAAAAGGGGTTTATGCGAAGGGTGCTGGTAATCGGTTCCGGGGGTTCGGGCAAGTCGACGGTTGCGGCCCGGCTCGGTGAGTTACTGGGGCTGGAAGTGAATCATCTCGATAAGTTTTACTGGCGCGCCGGCTGGGTCGAGCCGGCGCAAGATGAATGGATCAAGACAGTCGAAGAATTGATGGACCGAGATTCGTGGGTAATGGATGGCAATTACTCCGGCACACTCGAGCTCAGGCTCCGGAAGTGCGACACGGTCGTGTTTTTGGACCTGCCGCGCGTGTTGTGCCTGTGGCGAATCGTGAAGCGGTTCTTGCTTTATCGAAATGGGAACCGGCCTGATGTCGCCGAAGGCTGTCCTGAAAAACTCGATTTCGAATTTGTTAGCTGGGTGTGGAATTATCCTCGTCGTTCAAGACCAAAGGTCATCAAGCTGCTGCGAGAACATGCCGGAGAGAAACAGATTTTCCGGCTACGTTCTCGTAATGAAGTGAAGAAGTTCCTGGCAAGCCACCAAAACGCGAAAAAGGAACACATGAATGACTAAAGAACCCGAAACTGGTCTGAGCTTTGAGCGTGTCGTGTTTTTCAGCGACGCCGTTTTCGCGATTGTGATCACGTTGCTCGTGCTCGAGCTCAAGGTTCCACACCTCACCGAACACAACGAGCCGTCGCTGCAACATGCGTTAGTCGAGCTGATCCCACGCGTGATGGGATTTGTGGTCAGCTTCCTGATCATCGGTCTGATGTGGGTCGAGCACCATCGCATCTTTCGCTACATCGACGACTACGATGCCGGTTTGCTGTGGCGAAACCTGCTGCTGTTGCTGTGCGTTTCGTTCGTTCCATTCCCGACCGCGCTCTTCAGTGAGAACTTCTGGAGTCGCACCGCGTTCATCCTCTACACTGCGAGTTTTGGTGGCGTCGCGACGGCGAAACTGCTGATCTGGCGTCACGCTGCCAGAGCGGGCCTGCTGAAGAAGGAAGTTGGCCCAATGCTCGAACAACGCATTGCACGGCGGTCGCTGGCGGTGCCGTTGGCGTGCGCCCTTGCGATTGGTCTTTCGTTTATCAGTATCTTTATCGCGCCGCTGAGTTTCGTGCTGATTCCAGTGTTTGCGCGTTTGTTCGATCCGACTACCAAAAAGAGTAAAGTGGAACCAGCCACCGAAGAGGCGGCGGCTTAAATCAAGGAGTAAGGTTGAAAATGGAAACAGAGTTGTCTGCACAAATTCCCGTCAAACGGTTTAAGAAAGCGCTGCTCGCGTGTCTCGACGAGACGTTCTCGAGTGTTCGCGGGATCTATCTCGATAAGGGCACAACGTTGTACGAAACGCTCGATGGGGTTTCGGCCGAAGAAGCATCACAGGCGATCTCACCGAAGTCAGCGACGATTGCGGCGCAGGTCGAGCACGTTCGTTTCTATCTCGATGTTTTGGACGATTACATGCGCACCGGTGTCGACAAGACGAACAATTGGCGCGAGATCTGGGAAACGGTTAGCGCAGTCACGCCCGATGAATGGGAACACATGAAGCGTCGCTTGCGCGACAGTCACGAACGGGTGATGACGACGATCAACTCGTTCGAGAAGTGGGACGGCAAATACGATATAGCCGGCGCGTTATCGATACTCGTACACACGGCTTATCACCTCGGCGGAATTCGAGTGGCGCTCGGCGCGATCAGGGGCAAGCACGCTTAGAACATGGACCAGCAGACCTTCGCCCTGGCCGAGACACTCTGGAATTACCACTTGATGAAGCACGAGATCGCTGCGGCAGATGCGATCCTTGTGCTTTGCAGTCACGACGAGCGAGTAGCGGAACGGGCCGCGCAGTTATTTCACGAAGGCTGGGCCACGTTCGTGATCTTCTCAGGCGGCCGCGGATCGATCACCCGAACACTCTGGAGTGAACCGGAAGCTGAGCGGTTCGCTCGCATCGCCGTCAACCTCAGTGTGCCCCGTGAAAACATTCTGATCGAATCGCAATCGACGAACACTGGGGAGAACATCGAGTTCACAAAGCGGCTGCTGGCTGAGCGTGGTCTCGATCTACAGAAATTCATTCTCGTGCAAAAGCCTTACATGGAGCGGCGCGCGTTCGCCACGTTTCGCAAGCTCTGGCCGGAGAAAGATCTGATCGTCACGTCGCCGCAGGTTTCGTTTCGCGACTATGTCGACGCTTACGCCAACCGCGCCCTGTCGGCTGCTGATGTTGTTGGCATCATGGTCGGTGATTTACAGCGAATCAGACTTTACCCCGCGCGCGGCTATCAGATCGCGCAGGAGATCCCGGATGAAGTGTGGGGCGCGTTTGAAGAGTTGGTGCGCGCCGGCTATGACAAATACCTAATCCGGCTATGACAAAGTACTTAATTAACGCCGAAGGCGTTGGCTAATCTCAGCCCAGGGTTCGAGGAACGAGACCCTGGGGACCAGTACCTCAAGGCGTTCTAACCCTGAAAGGGTTTGGCGGTTGGCGAACCCTTTCAGGGTTTAATAATTATTTTGTTCGTTAACCCAGGGTTGTCGCTGGCGCTCCAACCCTGGGTGAAATTAGCCAACGCCTTCGGCGTTATTGCAAACTTTATTGACAGATCAATTACCCGCAGAGTAAATTCCGCAACGTAACGCGCGTTATTTCAATGACTCGTATGAGTTAACTCTTGCCTCGCTTGCCCAGAACAGGCTGATCTCACCTGCACAGTTTACGAATGGTCACATGTCAAAACTTTTGACCAACGAAGATTGGGATGTGCTGCTGCGAAGAATCAAGCAGGGCCGCTGCACGCCTTTTCTCGGAGCCGGCGCGTCTTATGGGGTGCTGCCGCTCGGTGGTGACATCGCCAAACAGTGGGCCGAGAAGTATGAATACCCGATGGAGGACCGCTCAAACCTAATCGCGGTCTCACAGTTTCTCGCGCTGAAATACTCCGACTCGGTCTTTCCAAAGGATTTGATCGTTGAGATGTTCGAAGGCGCGGGAGAGCCGGACTTCAACGATCCGACCGAGCCGCATCGCGTGCTGGCAAACGTGAACCTCCCTGTGTACGTCACCACGAACTACGATGACTTCATGGTCAAAGCCCTCGCACGTCATCATCGACAACCCAATCGCATACTGTGCCAGTGGAACCGCGCAGTGAAAGATTACGTGAGAGACAATCCGACAATCCTCGACAAGGATCCGGCGTACAAACCGACAGTCGCGAATCCAGTCGTCTTTCATTTGCACGGCGCGGTTCCGATCGCCGACTCGCTCGTCCTGACTGAAGACGACTACATGGATTTTCTGGTGAACATCTCCGCCGATCCAGACCTCATTCCGGCGCCGATTGCGCGCGCGCTCACCGGCTCGTCGTTGCTATTCATCGGTTATCGAATCACTGACTGGAACTTCCGCGTGCTCCTGCGAAGTTTCGATCGGCTCGCCGAAAGCTCAGTCTCGCGACTCAACGTCGCAGTCATGCGCGCGCCGTCGGGTGCTGATGACGTAAAAGAGAAGACGCAGGACTACTTGACGAAGTATTACGAGAACATCGACGTGCGCGTGTACTGGGGCACGGCGAGAGAATTCGTGAAAGAGCTTTGGGAGCGCTGGCAACAGGCCGGCTATGCAAACTGATCGTGCTTTTGATTTCTCTGTGCAACTCTGTGTTCTCTGTGTCTCTGTGGTTAACTACTTCACAGCAATAACTCACCACAGAGACACAGAGAACACAGAGGTTGCACAGAGAAGAGTGAGGTAACGATGCCCGTCAAGCGGATACAGTCCACCGATTGGGAAGTGCTCATGAAGCGGATCAAAGACGGGAGGTGTACGCCTTTTCTCGGCGCGGGTGTCTATTCGGAAGGCCCATCGCTTCGCAGCTCTATCGCCAAAAAATGGGCCGGTGAATATAACTACCCGTTCGCTGACGGCGCTGACGTAGCGCGAGTCGCGCGTTTTCTCAACGTTGAATACGGCGATGCTGAATACGCTTCCGGCAAGTACGTCGAGGAACTGGCCAAGCTCTCGACGCCAAACTTTGACGATCCAAACGAGCCTTACAACATACTCGCAAAACTTCCGCTCCCGATCTACATCACGACCAACTACGACGATATGATGGAACGCGCGCTGAAGAAGAATCAGCGCGACGTCAAGACGGATCTCTGCAAGTGGGTGAAATCATTGGAAGACACCTCGCCGCTCGCCGAGCAGGGCTTTCAACCGAACGTTGCGAATCCGACCGTCTTTCACTTGTACGGATACACGCAAACGCAGCAGTCGATGGTCATGTCAGAAGACGACTACTTTCAGTTTCTGATCAACGTCTCGAAAGATCAGGAGCTGATCCCGAAACGCATTCAACAGGCAATCACCGGCACCTCTCTTTTGCTGCTGGGATACAGTCTTGAAGACTGGGACTTCCGCATTCTGTTTCACTTCCTCGCCGGCTATCTTAAGAACAGCACCAGCAAGACGCATGTTGCCGTACAACTCTCACCAAGCGCGACAACTGACGATCTAAAACAACGGGCGCAGGCGTTCTTCGATAAATATTTCGAGTCCAAGAGTCCCGACATTCGCGTAAGCTGGGAAACGACCCAGGGATTTGTGACGATGTTAAGAGACAGTTGGCAGAAGTCCGGCTATGCAACTTAACGTTCAGACAACACCTACGGCGCCACTTGACACGACTCCGATCGAGCCATACGTTGGCCCACGCTCGTTCCGGAAAGACCAGCGCGAGTTCTTCTTTGGCCGTGACGAGGAAGCGGATGAGCTCGTGTCAGTCATCACGGCGCATTCGGCTGTGCTCTTGTATTCGCAGTCAGGCGCCGGCAAAACCTCTTTGTTGAATGCCAAGCTGATTCCGAAGTTGGAAGAGGAAGAGACGTTCCACGTGCTTCGGCCAATGCGCGTTCAGGGCCTGCTTCCAGCCAATCTCAAGATCGGAAGAAACACCAATATCTTCGTGTTGAATGCACTCATAAGCGCCGGCGTCGACATGACGCCAGCGAACATGAACATGACGTTTCACCAGTTCGTCGCGCAGTGTGGCCAGTACACGAACGAGTACGGCGAGCCGACGCCCATTGTCATGGTCTTCGATCAGTTTGAAGAGCTCTTTACTTCCTATCCCGGGCGCTGGATGGATCGCGAAGACTTCTTCAGGCAGATCGGTGAAGCACTCGAAGGCAATCCGAAAAAGGGACTCGCTGCTAATCCCCTCTTGCGTGTGATCTTTTGCATGCGAGAAGACTACATCGCTGAGCTCGATCCTTACCTGCCTTTGCTGCCTGAGAAGCTGCGAACACGTTTCCGGCTGGAGCACTTGCGCGAGAAGAAGGCGCTGACAGCAATCACGAAGCCGCTTGAAAAGACCAATCGCAGTTACGCGCCCGGAGTCGCCGAGCAACTCGTCAGAAATCTTTTGCGCATTCCGAATCAGAGTATGACCGGCACGCAGACGATGGGAATTTACGTCGAGCCGGTGCAGTTACAAGTCGTCTGTCAGAGTTTGTGGGACGCCCTCACGCCGCAAGAGAACGTTATCACCATCAAACACCTGCAAAAGTATGGCGACGTGAGCCAGGCGCTATCCAACTTCTATGAGCGATCGATCAGGAGCGTCGCCAAAGATACGGGTGTGAAAGAAGAGGCGCTGCGGCGCTGGTTTGGCGACACGCTAATTACGCCCGAAGCGACGCGCGCGCCCGTGAACAGGGGAAACGAAACGACTGGCGGCATGCCAAACGCCGCGATCGACAAGCTCGAAGCGCTGCGGCTGATCAAGGGCGAGTGGAAGGGAACGAATGTTCGCTGGTACGAGCTCGCGCACGACCGCTTCATCGAGCCGATTCGGCGGTCGAACGAGAAGTGGCTCGCGAATCAATCGCGCAACGAGCAGGTCCGGCTCCGACTCGAAGCGAAAGCTTCCAAATGGCAGCCGGGTAACAAACTCCTCGATGCCGAACAGTTACTCGAAGCACAACGACTCGTCAGGTTGGGCGTTGCCAGTCCATCGCTCAGGGCGCTTGTCGACGCCAGTCGCGCAGGTGAGCAAAGACGGCGCATCCGCTTGTACGGATTCATCATTGCGGCTTGCGCAGTGGCGGCCGTGATCTTTCTCATCGTTGCGTTTTACGCGTGGCAAAAAAGCAAGGCCGCTTCGACTGCGGAAAACAAAGCGAGATCCCGGCTCCTCGCGTTGAAGGCGAGTATGACGCTCAGTGCGGATCCAGAGCTGAGTGTGTTACTCGCGAACGAAGCGCTCGAAAAGTATGCCGACACGAAAGAGGCGCGGGACGTCATTCGCAGCGGTTTGCTGTCGCTGTCGAATGTCGGTGGTGCGTTGAGGGAGCACGGCGCAAAAGTCGCGCACGCGGAGTTTAGTCACGATGGCAAGTACATCGTCACGCGCACGATGGACAACAAGGTGCGACTGTGGGATGCGGGCGCGAAGAAAGTTATTACGCAGCTCAATGACGATGCAAACTCCGCCACGTTCAGTCCCGACGGTCAGTTGATCGCGGATGGCGGTACTGACGGCGTAATACGACTCTTCAACGGCACAACCGGCGCGCCGGTGCGCGAGCTCAAGGGCCATACCGGGCAGGTATTCCGCGCCGTCTTTAGTCCTGATGGAAACTATCTCGTCAGCGTCGGCGAAGACAACACGGTGCGTGTGTGGAAACCGTCGACTGGCGAAGGCGTCAAGGTGTTGAGAGGCCACACGTCGGCTGTCCATGAGGTCGTATTTAGTCCGGATAAGAACCACTTCGCGACCCAAGCCACCGACGAGAAGGCGATGATCTGGAGTCTTGATAGTGACACTGTAAAAGTGCTGACCGGATTGACTGGCACAAAGGGGGCGCTCGCGTTTAGTCCTGATGGGAAGTTACTCGCGACCGAGGGTGGCCCAGGCACTGAGCTCGGGGCTTTGCCGGAAGGCGATTACCCGGCGACTGTGTGGGACGTTGAAACCGGGAAGATGAAGTTTCGTCTCGGTGGACACCAGGACGTCATTGCGAGTGTGAATTTCAGTCCTGACGGCAACGCGATCGTGACGAGTAGTGGCGACAGCACTGCGCGACTCTGGACGTCGGACGGTCAGCTCGTGAAAGAGTTGCGCGGTCATACGAGACCGCTGACGCTAGCGCTCTTCAGTCCTGACGGAAAGTTTGTGGTGACGGCGAGCGCTGACTACACCGTGCGTGTGTGGGATTCGTTGGACGGAAAACCGATCACCGAGTTTCGCGGACATTCGCAGGCGGTGAACGAGGTTGCGTTCAGTGCCGACGGGCAGTTCATCATCACGGCGGATGACGATCAAACCGCGCGGCTCTGGCCTTTTCATCCGGGCGAAGGTAGCACGAGCTCGACGATCGAATCGTGGGAACACTCGGCGGCGGTGACTAGTATCGCTTGTAGTCCGAACGGCTCGGAAGTGGCCGCGACAACTCGCGACGGACAGTTGTGGCTCGATGGCGTGGGCATGCAGCGGTCTGTTCCGTTTAGTTATCTCGTCGATCGAAGCGCGAAGGTGGCGAGTGCGAGGTTCAGTCCTGATGGACAGTCAATCGCAACCACGCGCGGTTCGAGCGGAGTGATCTACAACATCGATGCGTTGCGCAGGTTTGTAGATTCGCTGCGATCCGAGTTTATCTACGAGAAGCTCGCGGCGCCGCCGGGGCCGATCGAGAAGGAGCGGAAACTAATCGAGCCTGAAGGTGTCATCACGCTCAGCGGCCACACAGCAGACATCAACAGTGTTGCGTTTAGTCCGGACGGGCGATTGGTGGTGACGGCGAGTGCTGATGGTACGGCGCGAGTTTGGGATGCAGCGACGGGCGCGAGTCGCGGCGAGTTGCGCGGTCATAGTGGGAGTGTGAACAGCGCGGCGTTCAGTCCTGATGGGAAGTTTGTCGTTACTGCCGGAAACGATGCTACTGTGCGGCTGTGGGATGCTGGTCGATTTGAGCAGGTGCGGCAGATTGGTGGTGCGTATCCGAAGCCGGTTTCGAGCGCGGACTACAGTCCGGATGGGCGCTACATTGTGGCGGCGAGTGGGTCAGCGGCGTGGGTGGGCGATGCGAATCGCGGAGAGGTGGTCAGGAAGTTGGATTTCCACACTGGCCAGGTGAATAGTGCTTCGTTCAGTCCTGATTCGCGCTTGATTGTCACGGCGAGCGCGGACAACACGGCGCGTGTTTGGAATGCGCAGACGGGTGAGAGCATCGCTACGTTGTCGGACCAAAAAGGGCCGGTTCTCAACGCGATGTTTAGCCCGGATGGACGTTCGGTGTTTACGGCGAGCGAAGACTACGCGACGCGCATCTATCCACGTGAGGCGTTTGCGCCATTTGACGAGTTGCGTGACTTGATTCGTCAACGCGTGGCGCGGGAGCTTACGCCGAAGGAACGGGAAGACTATTTGAAAGAACCGGAGAGCTTATGAAAAGGGTTTTAATTATCATTTGTTTTCTGTTCGTTTCAACGGGAATGGCGCAGAAGCCCACGCCGACGCCGCCACCATCGAAGGGTGTTCCGACGATCCGAGTCTGGGTTGATACGGAGTACGGTTACTATCACTGTCCCACCTCGAAGCTCTACGGCAAAACAAAGCAGGGCGTCTACATGACCCAGAAACAAGCCCAGGACCGCGGCTACCGCCCCGCCTACGGAACCTTCTGCACCACTGTCCCAAAAACGCTTAAAAAGATTTAGACAGGATTTACAAGATTTTTCAGGATTTACAGGACTGATCCTTAAATCCTGAAAAATCTTGTAAATCCTGTCTAAGTCTGATTAGTTAACGAAGCGCCGGAGTTGGACGCTGATGGCGAAGCCGATGGCGATGAAGGTGGCGACGAGGGAGGCGAGGCCGGCGCTCATCAATGGCAGGGGGACGCCGATCACGGGCGATATCCCTAAGGCCATGCCGATGTTGATGAAGATCTGGAAAGTCAGGCCGCCCACGAAGGACATGATGAAGAGCATGCCCATCCGATCCGAGGCGCGACGCGCGCCCGTGATCAAACGTGAAAGAAGTATCACATACGCCAGCAGGACCATGACGCAGCCCGCGAAGCCGGTGTTTTCAGCCGTGACCGCGTAAATAAAATCCGTGTGTGGCTCGGGCAGGAATTTCAAACCGCTTTGCGAGTATTCGACAGACGCTTTCGACCCGATCAGGCCGCCCTCGCCAACAGTGAGAATTGACTGCCACGTGTGATAACCGATACCACGCCGGTCAGCATTCTCCGGATCGAGAATCACGTTGATACGTTCCTGCTGGTACGCCTTCACCGCGCCTGTCTTGACGCCCATCATGTACGCCGCGGGAATCAGCACGATAGCGAGAATTGCACTCGCAATCACCAGCCTCAATCTAATCGCCGACAAGAAAAGCACGACCGCGAGGATCGGCATGTACGTGAGCACCGAGCCGACGTCGGGCTCGAGTAGTATCAGCCCAATCGGCAACGCCAGAATCAGCCCGCCGACAATCATTTCTTTGATTGTGAGGACTTCAATACGGTTCTTGCCGAAGTAGCGTGCAAGCATCATCGCCGTCGTGACCTTCACAAACTCCGAAGGCTGAAACTGTCCGAGTCCACCCACTCTGATCCACGCGCGCTGCCCGTTGATCTTCAAGCCGATGCCGGGAAATAGCACGAGCACCAGCAGCACCAGTCCAAATACATAAAAAATAGGAGCGAGATTTAGCAGACGACGGTAATCGGTGAAAGCGATCGCGAGCATCGCCACCAGGCCGAGGGAGAGCCCGATTAGTTGTTTGACCCAATAGGTTTCCGTCGGCTGCGCATTGCGAATCTGGACCGTGCCAAACAGCACGATACCGATGGCGAGCAGCGCCAGGATCCAATCGAAATCACGCCAACTGCGTTTGTGAATTATCGCAACCATTTACTACCGGTTGTTACGTGCGGTTTGCTGTCCGGCAGCGGTGACGGCCGCCGTTTTTTTCTTCTCAGGTGTTTCTTTCTTCTTATCTGTATCGTCTTTTGCGATCTGTTGTTTCACCGCTCCCGGCGGCTCTTCGTGACGAGTCTTGCGATAGTAAGCATCGTAAACGCCACGTACTGCCGGCGCCGCGTTTGTTCCACCAAATCCCGAGTTCTCGATCAGCGCCACCATCGCGATCTCCGGTTTGAAAGCCGGCGCGTACGAGACGAACCACGCATGGTCCTTGTTCTTGCCAGTGTCCTTGCCGAGTCCGACGACCTGCGCCGTTCCCGTCTTACCTGCGATATCAAATCCATCCATCTTGATGCGCGCGCCCGTACCGCCGGCGTTTACCACTTGCCACATGCCCTGGACCACAGTCTTGTCGATGGCTTCCGGAATCGGAATTATTTTCGGGTTCGGTCGCGAGGGGTCGAGCGGCTGGAATGTCACTGCGGCTTTGTAATCCGGCGTACCCGGAGTGCCAAATGCTCTGACCTCCTTCAGCACGTGCGGTATGTACATGTGACCATCAACACTGACTGCCGCGATCGTTCGTAGCAAAGAAATCGGGGTGATGATGTCGTAGACCTGGCCGAACGACGCGTAGACAGTATCGATGTCACGCCAATCAGGATCGCGCGGCTGCATCTTGCGTTTGAATTCGCGCGAAGGCGTGTAGTTCATGATTTCGTTGGGAAGATCGATTCCGGTGCGCTTGTTGAGGTCAAACTCGTCAACCATCTGGACGATGCCATCAATACCCATCTTCAATCCGAGACGATAGAAATAACCGTCACAGGACTGCGTGATCGCCGTCTTGATGTCGGGCACGCCGTGCTGTTTCATGCAGCGGGTGAACTTGTTGCCGACTTGGATACCGCCGCCGCAAACGAGGTTCGAGTGCTCGAGTGTGATCGCGCCCTGCTTCAAGCCGGCGATGGCCATTGGAATCTTCCACGTGGATCCGGGCGGTTGGCGACTCTGAATCGCGCGATTGATCAGTGGCGTTTCCGGATCGTTCAAAAGCTTGACGTACTCGGCGCGTCCTTCTTTAGTGGTGATTCGTTGTGAAAAGAGATTTGGATCGAAAGTCGGGGCTGAAGCGAGCGCCAGGATCTCGCCGTTGTTCGGATCAGCCGCGATGAGTACGCCGCGCTGTGTGACGGAATTATGCAGTTGCTCTTCAGCGGCGAGCTGCAGATCCAGATCGATCGTGGTGACGAGATCGCGGCCGGGTATCGGAGGAATCGTGTCGATCTCATCCTGAATGCGGCCACGACTGTCGACTACAACCTCACGGTAACCGTCTTTGCCGCGCAGGTAGTCGTCGTAGGTCTGCTCGATACCGCTTAGGCCGATGATGTCACCCGGCTTCAAACCTTTTTCTTTATAAGCTTGTTTCTGGAGTTGCTCCGGACTGATCTCGCCCACGTAACCGACCACGTGCGCGAGTACGCCGTTGTCTGGATAGCGTCGTTGCGGTTGCTGCTCGACACGCAGCTCGGGAAACTCAAGATTATGTGACTCGACCCACGAAATATCGCCCGGTGAAGCGTTCTCCTTAACCTTGATGGATTCGAACGCCGGCATGGTTTTCACCATCTCGAAGTACTCGCGCAGGATGTCTTTGTCGACGTCGAGTCCCTGGGACAGCGGCTCGATCAACGACGTCAGATCTTTACCTTTCACGTCCTCGCGCGTGAGGATCACGTTGTAAGTGGGACGCGAATCGACGATCACACGTCCTTCGCGGTCGAAGATCATGCCACGCGGAGCGGGGATTGGAAGCCGGCGGCGGCGTTGGTTTACGGCAATCTCCGCGTAACGGTCACCTCTGACCACTTGCAGCACGTACAGGCGGATGCTGAGCAGTCCGAGCAAGGCGATGACCAGCACCTGAATAAACCGCATGCGTGCGCGAAGGTTTTGAGATGTATCTTCGAATTTCATAGGACTCGATTTAGATGCCACAAAAGGCACAAGCACTTCCATTCGATTTTGTGAATTTTGTGGCTCATCTCCTCCGTAATGGTCCGGTTGAGCGTCGTGCAACGCGGCGGCGTGTGGCGAATTGTCGCCGTTGCGAGTTGCGCTCGGCTACAAGCGCGTCGAGTATGAAAAGAAAGAGCGTGCCGACCACCGTCGTCGCGATTAGTCTATAAGACATCGTCTGTACGAACGGTGCGACCGGCGGATAGCCCATGACCCGGTGCCAAAAAACGTAGATTGCGGAATCGAGCAAAGAGCCGGCCGCGAGCACCGGAATCCGCAACAACGGGTTTTCAAGATTTACGCGCGTCGCGGCGAAATAGATGATGTACGCCGTCAGCGTCTTCGAAAAGCCTCCCGCCCCGATTAGTCCACCACTTGCAGCGTCAACAATCAGTCCGGCCAGGGTGCCGACTACCAGCGCCTTCCAGGCGTCACGTTGCAAAGCGATGTAAACAACAACGACAAGAGGGAAGTCTATATAGGAGAGTTTTCCCCAAACCTCTCGCAGCAAAAGCTGGAGCAGGATTGAGACCGATAAAACTACCGCAATCTTAAGCTTCGACATAGAAGCGTTGCCAAATGAACCGCTTGAAAATTGCCACTCAAATCATCTCCTGGATTTGTCAGCGTTCTGCTGCGGAGTTTGTTCGGGCACAGAACGCGGCGGGGGGTGATAGAGGAGTACAGCGACTTCCTCAAGGTGATCAAGCTGCGCGCCGGGTTGAATGATAATTTGATGGGCGGTTGTTGCCGTCCCGTTTTTAACCTCGACAACACGGCCAATGTTCAGGCCCTGCGGATAAATCCCGTCCTGACCTGTTGTCATCACGTAATCGTTAACTTCCACCTTCTCGAGTCCGGAAACGTACTTCATCTCGATCAATCCGACACCGAGATCTGCGCGTCCGCGAACGGAGCCGAGTGCGCCTGACTGTCCGAGCTGTCCCACTACGGCGCCAGCGCCGGCCTTCTCGTCTGTAATCAGCATGACCTGCGACGCCCACGGACCGACGGTGATGATGCGGCCGACGATCCCTCCGACCGTGACGACCGGCATGTTGACTTCGATTCCCGAGCTGCTGCCGCGATTGATCGTAATCGTGTTGAACCACACGGAAGGATCGCGCGCGATCACGCGAGCGGGGACGTTCTTGATGTTCGTTTGCTCGTTGAGATTCAGCAGTGCTTTGAGACGTTCGGTTTCAGCGGCGGCCTGGCGGGCAGTGTGGAGCTCTGTTTCGACTTGCGACAAACGCTCTTTCAGTTGTTCGTTTTGCTGGGCAGTGCTGCGGAAGTTCCAGATCTGCTGGAAAAAGCCGGAGGTCGCCCCAGTCGCTTTCGACGATGCGTTTTGCAGTGGCGAGGCGAAGGTTTGCGTCCAGATACGCAGCATCTTCTGGCCACCGTCGGCGTCTTTCGCGTCAACCGCCATGATGACGAGATTGGCGACAAGCAGCGACACGAGCCAGATGGGTGCTCGTTGTCGAATCTCTTTTTGTGTGCGAACCGAAGCCATAATGCTTTTCCACAGATTACACAGATTGCACAGAATAGTCTGTGTAATTTGTGTGATCTGTGGATAGTTCAACTACATGCCGCTTACCATCGTGTTTTCCCACTTCACGCGCTTGAGGAGATCGAAGTCTGACAACATCTTGCCTGTGCCGAGCACTACTGACGCGAGCGGATCGTCGGCCAGCGATACCGGCAATCCAGTCTCGATCGAGAGTCGTTTGTCGAGATTCTTCAACAACGCGCCACCGCCGGTCAGTACGATGCCACGCTCGACGATGTCTGCTGATAACTCCGGTGGCGTTCGTTCGAGGGCCACACGCACGGCGTTGATGATCGTGGAGATCGAGTCGGCCAGTGATTCGCGCACTTCTTCATCCGTGATCGTGATCGTCTTTGGAATTCCCTCGATCAGATTACGACCACGCACTTCGAAAGACAGTTGCTCATCCAACGGATACGCTGAGCCGAGCTCGATCTTGATCGCCTCGGCAGTTCGTTCACCGATCAGCAGGTTGTACTTCCGCTTGATGTACTGGATGATCGCCTCGTCCATCTCGTTTCCGGCTACACGCACCGCCCGCGAGTAAACGATACCACTCAAGCTGATCACCGCGATGTCAGTCGTGCCGCCGCCGATATCGACCACCATGTTTCCGTGTGGCTCAGTGATCGGTAGACCAGCGCCGATCGCCGCCGCCATCGCTTCTTCGACGAGATAAACCTCCGAAGCTTTCGCACGATACGCCGAGTCTTCAACTGCACGTCTCTCGACCTGCGTGATCTCCGACGGAATGCCGATGACGACGCGCGGGCTCACCCACGTCTTGCCGTTGTGGGCCTTGCGAATGAAGTGTTGCAGCATCTTCTCCGTGACTTCGAAGTTAGCAATAACTCCATCCTTCATTGGGCGAATGGCGACGATGTTTCCGGGCGTGCGGCCCAACATGTCTTTCGCGTCACGTCCGACAGCTTCAACCTGATTAGTAACTTTATTGATTGCGACGATAGATGGTTCAGACACGACGATGCC
>Ga0207694_10001466_pt1 | contig 20161 bp, 17 predicted proteins | sample KBSC34metaG_FD_184353 | JGI IMG/M metagenome (GOLD analysis project Ga0207694, IMG submission 184353) | Corn rhizosphere microbial communities from Kellogg Biological Station, Michigan, USA - KBS C3-4 metaG (SPAdes) (version 2) | ecosystem: Host-associated > Plants > Roots > Rhizosphere > Soil... | reverse complement strand
ACTAACGTAAGTGCTTTCGGATAGAGCCATGTTTCTGCAATCTCAGGCCGAGCTCGCGCTCGGCAGCCGTTTCAAGGCGTTGAGCGAACACTGCTATCGCATCGCCAATGCCGCCTATCGCGCGACGGGCGTTGAGCTCGATGCGCACTGGTTTCCGGTGTTGCGCTACGTGCAGGTCAAAGGGCCGGGTACGGTGACGCAGATCGCCCAGGCAATCGGGCAGACGCATTCGGCGGTGAGTCAGCTGGCGACGCGTTTGGTTGGCGAGGGCTGGCTCGTGCGCAAGTCCGATCGCGCCGATGCGCGCCGCAGCGTGCTCGATTTGTCTGCGGATGGCGAACGCCGACTCGCCCACATGGGGCCGATCTGGACCGCGATCCGCCGCGCGACCGCGGCGCTGCTCGCACGCCACGCCGGCGATCTCGGTGCGGCGATGATCGCGCTCGAAGCCGAGCTCTGCGGCGAGAGCGTGCTGCAGGATATCCTCGCCGAACATACGCGCCTTGCTGCGGCGAAGTTGCAGATCGCGCCGTTCCGGCGTGATCTGCGCGAACACTTCTACCGCATCAACGCGCAGTGGCTGGAGCGTTATTGGTCGCTCGAACCGATCGATCGCAATGTTCTCAGCGAACCGGAGAAGCACGTACTGAAACCGGGCGGCGCGATTTTCTACGCACTGGTCGACGGCGAGGTGATCGGCACGGTCGCGCTGCTCAAGGACGCGGCGGCCGGCGAGTACGAGTTATCGAAGATGGGCGTCGAGGCGGGCTGGCGCGGCCGCGGCGCGGGCAGACGCCTGCTCGACGCGGCGATCGCGGAGTTCAAGCGTCGTCGCGGGGGTATGCTGTTTCTCGAATCGAATTCGAAACTCGGCCCGGCGTTGAAACTCTACGAGGATGCCGGTTTCGTGCACCAGCGCGGGTTGCGGCCCGGTTCGCACTACGCGCGTTCGGATGTGTACATGATCTACACCCCGCGGGCAGCGGGGCGCGGGCGAAAAACGAAGGCCTGAAAACACCATTCCCGCGCGAGCGCGGGAATGGTTAGGCTGCGGAATCCCCGTCGAGGCTCAGCGCGAGTCGAACACGACCATGTTCTTGCCCGACACGGATATCATACCCTGACCTTCGAGTTGCTTGAGCACGCGTCCGACCATCTCGCGCGAGCAACCGACGATGCGGCTGATTTCCTGACGCGAAATGCGAATCTGCATCCCCTTCGGGTGCGACAGCGCGTCGGGCTCGTTGGTCAGGTCGATCAGGGTCTTGGCGACGCGGTTGGTGACGTCCATGAACGCGAGACGGCTGACCTTGCGCGAGGTGTTGAGCACGCGGTTGGTGAGTTGCGTGCCGATGGCGAACAGGATCTTGGGCAGATCCTCGCGCAGCGGTCCCTCGGCGAGTTGGAACAGGCGCTCGTAGCTGATCTCGGCGAGGTCGCACGGCGTGCGCGTGCGCACGGTCACTTCACGCTGCGGTGTTTCCACGAACAGGCCCATCTCGCCGATGAACTCGCCGGCGTTGATATAGGCCAGGATCAGCTCACGTCCTTCCTCGTCCTCGGAGGAGACGGTCACGGAGCCGTCGATGATGAAATACAGGATATTGGCCGAATCACCCGGCCGGATGATCACCGTCTTGCGCGGGTAATGGCGCAGATGGCAGTCCTCCAGGAAGCGATTCAGGGCGGCCTGGTCCAAGACTAAAGCGGGTGGGGTTTGCACACGCGCTACGGCTTTTTGCAGGGTGTAACGCAAGGGCTGGGGCACGCTCGACCTCGTTCTTTTAGGGTTGCTCACGGACTGTCGATCATTCCTTGATTCGCACGACGCTCAACAAGGCTCCCGGATCGACGATTCTGCATCTTAGACGAAAAAAAGCGGTTAAACCCATCGTCGGAAAAAAAATTGCATGGCCTGCCTCCATGCTGCCGCACAGTTCACGAAATCACGCTGTGGTGCGGCTGGCAAGGGCAACTTGGGCCAGTGAAAGGTGGTTTCCCGGCCCTCGTTGGCCGCTGCGGTTTTCCCTATTGTCAACTGCCTATGTCGGCTCCACAGTTTCACCTGTCATCAACTTGGCCCATAATTCGCCCCCTTCGCCGCATCCGCGGAGCGTTTTTCGAGGAATCCCACCATGGTCAAGCCCATCCCCCGCCTTAAGCTCCAGGGCTTCAACAACCTGACCAAGGCACTGAGCTTCAACATTTACGACATCTGCTACGCCGTAACGCCCGAGCAGCGCGACCGCTACATCGAGTACATCGATGAGGCCTACGATTCCGATCGCCTGACCAAGATCCTCACGGACGTGGCCGACATCATCGGTGCGAATATCCTTAATATCGCGCGCCAGGACTACGATCCGCAGGGCGCCTCGGTCACGATTCTGATCTCCGAGCAGCCGGTGATCGACAAGCGCGACGCCGGGCGCGAGCTGATCTCGGACGCGGTCGTCGAGCATCACGAGGGCAGCGTCGTCGCCCATCTCGACAAGAGCCACATCACGGTGCACACCTATCCGGAGACGCACCCGCACAACGGCATAGCGACGTTCCGTGCCGACATCGACGTGGCCACCTGCGGCGTGATTTCGCCGCTGAAGGCCCTGAACTATCTGATCGACAGTTTCGAGTCGGACATCGTAACGATGGACTACCGCGTGCGTGGCTTCACGCGCGACGTGAAGGGCAAGAAGCACTACATCGACCACCGCATCAACTCGATCCAGGAATACTTGGCCAAGCACATCCGCAATAAGTACGAGATGTTCGACGTCAACGTGTATCAGGAAAACATCTTCCACACGAAGATGCACGTGAAGGAGTTCGATCTCGAGACGTACCTGTTCGAGGCGCATGCCAAGGATTTGTCGTTCAAGGAGCGGTTGCGCATTGAGTCGGTGCTGAAGCGCGAGATCGAGGAGTTGTTCCACGGGCGCAATTTGTCCTGATCGCTCCTGCTCGTCGTTCCCGCGTCGGCGGGAATCCGCTTTTGCTCGTCATTCTCGCGCAGGCGGGAATCCAGCTTTCGCTCTCAGCTCGTCATTCCGGCGGAAGCCGGAATCCAGTTTTGGCTTTGTTCTTGATTCTGCTCTGACCGCATCCCTTCGGTTTTCCGCGCGCGTCCAGCGCGCGGGTCACTTTTCTTTGCTTGCACAAAGAAAAGTAACCAAAAGAAATGCACCCCGGACGCCGCGCTCGCAGCTTCGCTGCGAGTCCGCAAGGTCAGGCCGGGGTTCGCTCGATGGGCATCCTGCCCATTCGCGAACTCGCGCGCATCCTGCGCGCGACCCTGCGGGCGGATCCGTCCTGCCCTCGCCGCGGCGAACGGGGGCCCCGAAGATCAAAAGCCAATGCCGGTGCTTGGGTGGTTACCTTTGGCCTATGCGTCATTTCTGTGCGCCCAATAGACTACCCGGTCGCATTTTTCCGGAGATGGTTCATGAAACGCACGCTTGTCTGGCTGGCTTGCGCCGGCTTTATTGCTGCTTGTTCGCAATCCACGCCCCCGCCCGCTGAAAAGGCGCCCGCGGCCGCCCCGGTCGCTGCCGCGCCGACTCCGCCGCCGCCCCCACCGCTGACCTCGGGTGTGACCAAGGAGAACATGGACACGGCAGTGCGCGCGCAGGACGATTTCTACCGCTATATCAATGGCCACTGGCTCGACACGGTGCAGATTCCGGACGACAAGCCGATGTCGGGTGCGTTCGTCAAACTCGACGACGAAGCCAAGGCGAACATCCGCGGAATCATCGAAGACGCGGCGAAGACACCCGATCCGGCGAACAAAGACAAGCAGAAGATTGCCGATCTCTACGCCAGTTTCCTGGACGAGGGCGCGCTTGAAACCGCGGGCCTGAAGCCGCTCGAGGCCGAGTTCGCGCGCATCGACGCGATCAAGGACAAGAAAGAAATCCCCGCGCTCGTCGCGCATTTCCTCATGATCGGCGTGACCGCGCCGTACGGCGGCTTCGTCCATCAGGACAACAAGGATTCGACCAAGTACGTCGTCGACCTGCAGCAGGATGGCCTCGGCCTACCCGATCGCGACTACTACTTGGAGAACGAAGCCAAGCTCAAGCAGATCCGCGAGGCCTACGCGAAATTCATCGAGAAGATGCTCGGCATGTCCGGCGACAAGGCCGCGGCGGCGAACGCGAAGGCGATCCTCACATTCGAGACCGATCTGGCGCGTGCGCAGTGGACCAAAGTGCAGCTGCGCGATCCGATCAAGGGCTACAACAAGGAATCGTTCGGTGATCTGGCCAAGCTCGCGCCGGGCTACGACTGGAAGAGCTTCCTCGTCGCCGCCGGCATCGACGGCAAGACGGACTACGTCATCGTCGGCCAGCCGAGCTACGTTACCGGCATGGACAAGATCCTTGCGAAGACGCCGCTCGCCACGCTCAAGACCTATTTCCGCTGGCAGCTGCTGCGCACTTACGCACGCTACCTCAACAAGGATTTCGTTGACACGCGCTTCGCCTTTTACGGCACTGAGCTGCGCGGCGTGCCGGCCGACCAGCCGCGTTGGAAGCGTAGTGTTGCGTTGACCGAGCAGTTGATCGGTGAGGCGGTCGGCAAGCTCTACGTCGCCAAGTATTTCCCGCCCGAGTCGAAGGCGCGCATGGACCAGTTGGTCAAGAACCTGCTAGCCGCGTACAAGCAGAGCATCGACACTCTCGACTGGATGAGCCCGGAAACGAAGAAGGCCGCGCAGGAAAAGCTCGCCAAGTTCATGCCGAAGATCGGCTATCCGGACAAATGGCGCGACTATTCCTCGCTCGAGATCAGGAAAGACGATCTGGTCGGCAACGTCATGCGCGGCAACGCGTTCGAATATCAGCGCAACATCGACAAGCTCGGCAAGCCGGTCGATCGCGCCGAGTGGGGCATGACGCCGCAGACCGTCAACGCCTACTACAACCCGGAACTCAACGAGATCGTTTTCCCGGCCGCGATCCTGCAGCCGCCGTTCTTCGACGCTAGGGCCGACGACGCGGTTAACTACGGCGGCATCGGTGCAGTGATCGGCCACGAGATTTCGCACGGCTTCGACGACCAGGGCTCGCAGTACGACGGCGACGGAAACCTGCGCGACTGGTGGACGAAGGACGATCACGAGAAATTCGCGGCCAAGACCAAGGCGCTCGTTGCGCAGTACGCGGCGTTCGAGCCGGTGCCGGGCTATCACCTCAATGGCGAGCTGACGCTCGGCGAAAACATCGCCGACAACTCGGGCCTGGCGATCGCGTACAAGGCGTACAAGATCTCGCTCGACGGCAAGCCAGCGCCGACGCTCGATGGTTTCAGCGGTGACCAACGTGTCTATATCGGCTGGGCGCAAGCCTGGCAGGCCAAGGTGCGCGACAAGTTCGCGATCGAGCTGATCAAGTCCGATCCGCACTCGCCGCCGGTCGACCGCGTGCTCGGCACGCTGGCCAACCAAGCGCCGTTTTACGAGGCGTTCGGGGTCAAGGAAGGCGACAAGATGTACACCGCGCCGGAAAAGCGCGTGACCATCTGGTAAGAACGCGCGTTCGCCCTCTCTCGTGGTCGGGAGAGGGCGAAGCGTAGTGTGGAGTTACGCGGCCGGCTTCGCCGCCAGTCGCGCCGCGGCGTTGAGCACGGCGAGGATCGATGCCGTATCGCGATCCGCATGGCGGCCGACGCCGAAGCGCGCGCCGGGCATGTCGGCGTGCGCCGCTTCGATGATGACGACCGAGTCGCCGTTCGTCGCACCGAGCTGCTCATGGCTGTCGATGCGCAATGGCATTGACAGCGCCTGCACAGCAGCATCAAGCACGCTGGTGCCTTCGCCCTGCAACTTACATGGTTGGCCGTCGAGTGTCACGTCAAGATCGATCGCATGGCCCGCATCCGCCGCGCGCAGACTGTGAGAGAGATAGACGACGCCGTTCGTATCGTTCGCGCAGGTCAAATAGGTGCGCTCGAACAATTTCCAAATTTCGTTGCTGCTGATCTCGGCTTCGCTCGTGTCAGTGTGCCGCTGCACGATCGCGGAGAACTCGATCTGCATGCGCCGCGGTAAAATGATGCCATGGTCGCGTTCGAGCAAATAGGCGATGCCGCCTTTGCCCGACTGGCTGTTCACGCGCACGATGCTCTCGTAGCTGCGGCCGACGTCGGCCGGATCGATCGGCAGGTACGGCATCTCCCACACATCGCCCTCGCGGCGCGCAGCGAAACCCTTCTTGATCGCGTCCTGGTGCGAGCCCGAGAACGAGGTGAAGACAAGATCGCCGACGTACGGATGACGCGGATGAATCGGCAGTTGCGTGCATTCCTCGGCGATGCGCGCACTCGAATTGATGTCGGAAAAATCCAGGCCGGGATGGACGCCCTGCGTGTACAGATTCAGCGCGAGGGTGACAAGGTCGGCATTGCCGCTGCGCTCACCGTTGCCGAATAAGCAGCCTTCGATGCGCTGTGCGCCGGCGAGCAAGGCGAGTTCGCCGCAGGCGATGCCGGTGCCGCGATCGTTGTGCGGATGCACCGAGATGATGACGTGTTCGCGCCGTTCCAGATGGCGATCCATCCACTCGACCTGATCGGCGAACACGTTCGGCGTCGACACTTCGACCGTGGTCGGCAGGTTATGGATGATCGATCGGCCCGGACCGGCATCCCACGCGCGCGTCGCTGCGTTGCAGGCAGCGAGCGAGACTTCGAGCTCGGTCATCGAGAAGGTTTCCGGCGAATACTGCAGGCGCCAGTCGGTGCCGGGCCGCGCGTCGGTGAGACGCTTGATCAGCGTGACCTGCGTGTCGACGAGTTTGAGCATCTCATCCACGCTCATGTTGAACACGACGCGGCGCCACACCGGCGCGGTTGCGTTGTAGACATGGACGATGACGCGGCGCGCACCGCGCACCGACTCGATCGTGCGCTCGATCAGCTCCGGCCGCGCCTGGGTCAGCACCATCGGCGTCACGTCGTCGGGAATCAGGTCGTTCTCGATCAGATGGCGGATGACGTCGTAGTCGATTTGCGACGCGGCCGGGAAGCCGAGTTCGATTTCCTTGAAGCCGATGCGGACGAGCTCGTCGAACAGGCGCAGTTTCTTCGCCTTGTTCATCGGGTCGAACAGCGCCTGGTTGCCGTCGCGAAGGTCGGTCGACAGCCAGATCGGCGGCGCGCTGATGCGGCGCTGCGGCCACTGCCGGTCAGGCAGGTCGACGGCGGGGGAGGGGCGGTATTTGGTCTGCGGATTGGGGATCATGATTCGGCCGTGGGTGTTGCGAAATGGGAGTTCGTGGCGAAACGCGCGTCTCTCCTGCCGACCTTCGTTGAAGGTCTGGTCGATGGCCGGGATCAGGGAGAGATCAGATGGGGAGTGCGCGCAGCGGATCCCGGCCGAGGGTAAGGTCGAGTCCAAGCAGGTGCGGCGAAAGCGACATCGTGCGCATGGCCGGATTCTAGCAGACGAACGTCGCCACAACGCAAGAGGGTCGGGTTTGGACGTCTAGACGGCGAAATCTAGGGGTTCTGTGACGCTGCCAGTGCTTTCAAGCGATCCTCGCGCGCCGCCTTGCTCGCATGCGCGAGCGTGCGAACACGCGCGTAGAACTCCGGCCAATCGCCGCCAGCCTGCGCAAACAACGCCGCGAAGGCGGGCATCCAGCCGTCGTAGAGACCGAACGGCAGCAGCGTGGCGTTGTTGATCGGCTTGGCGACGAAGGCATCGTAGCGGTGGTCGTCGGGGAAGCGACGGTCGCGCCATTCGGCATAGCGATGGCGGAACTCGGCGATTTCGTTCTGCTTCGCCGCCTCCATTGCTGGGGGTTCGATCTTGCTCACGTAGATCGTGCGCAGACGATCGCGCAGGTCGAGTACTAGGCGCGCGAATTCGTCGTCCGCGGTGCGATTGCGCTCGCCGCGCACGGCTTCGCCGCGCGACGTACGCCATTCGCGCAGGCCCTCGTCGGCGACGAAGCTGGCGAACGACTCGTTGAACGCGGTGTCGTCCTTCACGTAGACGAGCTGGTGCGCGAGTTCGTGGAAGATCGTGCCGATCAGCTCTTCGTCGTCCCAGCGCAGCATCGTCGAGAGGATCGGATCGGCGAACCAACCCAGGGTCGAATACGCCGCCACGCCGCCGACATAGACGTCGTCACCGTGTTTCTTCAACTGCGCAGCTTCGGCATTCGCCATCGCCTCGTCGAAATAGCCGCGATACGGCACACAGCCGGCGATCGGAAAACAATGCAGCACCGCGTCGACCGAATAGCGCGGCGCGGCGAACACGTTCCAGACGACGTAGGGCCGCTTCAGGTCGACGTAGTTCGTATAGCTGCGATTGTCCGGCAGATGCAGCTGCGCGGAGGCGAAGCGGCGCGCCTCCTGCGCGAGGCGCAGACGCGTGGCGAGCGTAGTGTCTGTCGAGGGCTGTGCGATCAAGGCATCGACCGACTGCCGCTGCGTCACCAGTTGCGCCTGCCCGTGCGCGACATGGGCGTAGTAGCGCAGGGTCGAACAGGCGCTGGCGAGAAGGCTGATCATCGCGAGGCAGGCGATGCGTCCAGGGAGTCGAGGTGATCGCGGCGCGAACGACATGGCGCCATTGTGCCGAATCGCTATGATGACGGCACCGTCCGCTGCGAGCGAGCCCGATGCCGTCGATGCCCGACCCCGCCTATCCCCGCGATCTGATCGGCTACGGCCGCACGCCGCCGCACCCGCGCTGGCCGAACGGCGCGCGCATCGCGCTGCAGTTCGTGCTCAACGACGAGGAGGGTGCGGAGAACAGCGTGCTGCATGGCGACGCGGCGTCCGAAACGTTTCTTTCGGAAATCATCGGTGCGCAGGCCTTCCCGGCGCGGCACATGAGCGTGGAATCGCTTTACGAGTACGGCTCGCGCGCGGGTGTGTGGCGCGTGCTGCGTGCGTTCGAGGCGCGCAAGCTGCCGCTGACGATTTTCGCCGTCGCGGCGGCGTTGCAGCGTAAACCTGAACTGCTCGCGGCATACCGGGAACTCGGCCACGAGATCGCCAGCCACGGCCTGCGTTGGATCAGCTACCAGAACATCGACGAAGCCACCGAGCGCGCGCATATCGCGCAGGCGACGGCCATTCTCACCGAACTTTGCGGACACGCGCCGCTCGGCTGGTACACCGGCCGCGACAGTCCGAACACACGCCGCCTCGTCGTCGAGCAGGGCGGTTATCTCTACGATGCCGATTCCTACGCCGACGACCTGCCGTACTGGACGCAGGTCGACATCGTGCGCGACGGCAAACCGCAGCGCGTGCCGCAGCTGATCGTCCCGTACACGCTCGACAGCAATGACATGCGCTTCGCTGCGATGCAAGGCTTCAATTCGGGTACGCAGTTCTTCGATTATTTGAAGGACGCGTTCGATGTGCTCTATCGCGAAGGTGATCCGAGCGGCCTCGACGCGCCGAAGATGCTGTCGATCGGCCTGCACGCGCGCCTGATCGGCCGGCCGGCGCGTATCGCGGCGCTCGAACGCTTTCTCGATTACGCGTTGTCGCATGACAAGGTGTGGATCTGCCGCCGTGTCGATATCGCGCGGCACTGGATTGCGACGCATCCGTTCGCTTCGTAGCAATGTGTTTCGCGAACTCGTGGTTCCTGCTGTTCGCGACATTCAAATGATCGGTCTAGCTGGAATCCAACTCTTTGTTCTTTCGCTCGTCATTCCGGCGCAAGCCGGAATCTTTTGCCTTTGCTCTCCTGCTCGTCATTCCCGCGCAGGCGGACTGCTTCGGCCGGAGGCCGAAGCGAACATTCGCGTAGCGAATGGCCCGAAGGGCGAGCCGCGAATGCGGCGAGTCAATCCAGTTCTTGCTTTCGATTGTTTTGGCTTTCATCAAGAGCAAAGGCTTCCACTCGCCTTACAGGCGAGCGGGTTCCTTTCTTTGCTCGTGCAAAGAAAGGAACCAAAGAAACACGCCCCAGCGCCTTGCGCCGTTCGAGCTCCTGCCCGAACGGTCCGCGTCAGCGGCCGGGTTCCGCTGATTGCACATCCTGTGCAACAGCGGAATGCGCGCGATCCCTCGCGCGCACCCCTGCGGGGCCTGATCGTCCGCTGCCGCCGCAAGGCCATGGGTCCCCGGGAAGAGCAAAGCGCGCGCGTCCTGCGCGCAGAAGCAAAAGACAGAGCAAAGCCGCTTTTGCTCTGGCCGTTGCTCTGGATCCTGGGCCCCGTCAGCCGCGGCGAGGGCAGGCCGGAATCGCCCGACAGGGTCGCGCGCAGGGATGCGCGCGAGTTCGCGAATGGGCAGGATGCCCATCGAGCGAACCCCGGCCTGACCTTGCGCACCCGTAGCGCGTAGCGCGGAGGGCGCGGCTCCCGGGGGGTGTTCTCTTTGGTTACTTTCTCTTGCACAAGCAAGAGAAAGTGACCCGCTCGCACGGATGCGAGCGGAAAAACGAAGGGATGCGCCCTCCAGCAAGATCAAGAGCAAAGACACTGGATTCCGGCTTTCGCCGGAATGACGAGAAAGAGCAAAGACGGATTCCCGCTAAGAGCACGCGGGAATGACGAGTCGGAGAAACATAACTCGCGGATCGAGCGTCTACGACAACGAAGGAATCGTCACCGCCCCAGCCAGATCGCGCTCGTCGCAATTCGGGCCAGGTCCCGCGCGGTCGACGATCAAGAAATCGCTGATTTCCCCAAGCGCAAGCAGCGGATGGTGCCAAACGCCCGCCGCGTAATTGACACCCTGGTCGCCGCGCGCGAGGAACACGCGCACATCGCTTGCGGTGAACATTTCCCCTCGCGGCGCCACGGCGACGAGATAAGGCCGCCCATGCAATGGCATGAACGCCTGGCTGCCGAGCGGGTGGCGTTCGAGCATGGTGATCGCGAACGGCAGTGTCCGCGGTTGCGCGCGAAAGATGCTGACGATGGCGCGACCCCGTGCGTCGAGCTGGATATCGGCCAGATCGTGATAGCGCTCGGTCGTGCCTTCATTGATCGGGAAATGACGCACGGCGTCGCTCGCCTCGATCACATCGCCGAACGGCGCGAAGGCTTCGCGCGTCAGCGGTTCGATCTTCGCGATGTGCGCGCTCACTTGGCCAGCCGTCCCCACAGGCGTAGGCGCGAGACGCCGCCATCCGGGAAGATGTTGAAGCGAATATGCGTGATCGGCCCGAGCGCGGCGATTTCCTTGGCGAAGTGATGCTCGGCGTCCATCGCCAGCTTCTGCTCGGGCAGTAGCACGGGCCAGAACATGCTTTGCGTGATCAGAGACTGATCGGTGCCGTCCTCGACGCGTGCCGCCTGGATCGAGCAGCGATCGGGATAGTTGCCCTTGAAGTGCGCGGTGTCGACGTCGATCTTCTCGACGACACCCGGCGCGCCGAGCGCGATCAGGCACCAATCGTTGCCCGGTTCGCGGCGCCGCCGCGTTTCCCAGCCGTCGCCCATGTTGATGCCGCGACCGGGCAGTAGCAGGTTCGTTACCTCGCCGAAGTGCGCGTCGTTCCAGGCGACGGCGCGGCCGCCGTTTTCGAGGGCGATCAGATCATGCACCGTGCTCGCGTCGCCGGCATCGAACGCGCCGACGACTTGGCCGTACACGCGCAGGCGCGCGACGCCGCCATCGGGATAGATGTGCACGCGCAGGTGCGACCACGTGCCGTCGTTCGCGATCTCGAGCAGATGATGGCTGTTGCCCTTCAGCGAAGTCGCTTCGAGCAGCGACGTCCACGCCGCTTGTTTCAGAACATCCGGATCGTCACTTGCCGACAGCGTGCCCTCGATTGAAACCGCCGGCGCGTAGTTGCCGGTGAAATGGCTCGTGTCGACATCGAAGCCGGCAATGCGGCCGCGGCGGCCGAGTTTGACGATGGCCCAGTCGTGCCCTGTAACGCGCTTGCGCCGCGTCTCCCAGCCGTCCATCCACTTGCCGTTCGCGTCGTACTTGCCCGGGACGAACACGGCCGGCGCCGGATTGAGCATGCGTTCGAGCGGCGCGAAGAATTCGTCCGTCGCGCAGATCGCCGCAGCTCCAATACGCGGATTGGCCAGATTGACCGCGCGCCGCGCCCAATCGGGCAGTTCGGCAGCGGCGGCCACGATCGGTGCGCCTGTCGCCTGGGATGGGGCCATGTCGTCTTTATTCCTGTTCGAGTCGAATCCGATTGTAGAAAAACCGCGGCGCCAACAAAATGCTCAGGTTTTCGAGCACGAACCGATACTACGATGGATTTGGACACCCTCAACCGCCTTTCCGCCGCCGAATTCACCCGCGCGCTGGGCGGCATCTACGAGCATTCTCCCTGGATCGCCGCGGCCGCGCACGCGCGCGCGCCGTTTGCGGAAGCCGATGCGCTCGTCGTTGCGCTGCGCGAGGCGGTGGCACAAGCGCCTCGTACGCAGCAGTTGGACCTCTTGCGCGCGCACCCCGAGTTGGCCGGCAAGGAAGCGGCGAGTGGCACGCTGACCGCGCATTCGAGCGAAGAACAAAAAGGCGCGGGCCTGATCAACTTGAGCGAGGCCGAAAAAGCCGAGCTGACCGAGCTCAACCGGCGCTACCGCGAGAAATTCGGCTTTCCGTTCATCATCGCCGTGCGTCGTCACACCAAGTCGAGCATCCTTGCCGAGCTGCGCCGTCGCGCCGCCGGCGACGATGCCGAGCGCGAATTCGCGACCTGCCTCGATCAGGTGCATGAGATCGCGCAGTTGCGCTTGCAGTCGCTACTGAATGCATAGCGACCAGAAAGCCTTTTGCTCGTCATTCCCGCATGCTTCTGGCGGGAATCCAGCGCCTTTTTGTTGTTGTATCGATTGCCGAAAGCGCAAGACACTGGATTCCCGCCAGAAGCACGCGGGAATGACAAGCGGAAAAAAGTGACGAAAACAATTCCATTCCCCATCGCCGAAATCCTGCCCGAGCTGCTCACGCGGCTCGACGCGCAGCCGCGCCTCGTGCTCGAAGCGCCGCCCGGTGCCGGCAAGACGACGCAGGTGCCGCTCGCGCTGCTCGACGCCGCGTGGCTGGCCGGGCGCAAGATCGTCGTGCTCGAACCGCGCCGTATCGCCGCGCGCGCGGCGGCCGAATTCATGGCGGCGCAGCTTGGCGAGAACGTCGGCGACACGGTTGGCTACCGCATCCGTTTCGAAAGCAAAGTATCGGCTCGCACGCGCATCGAAGTCGTCACTGAGGGCATTCTGACGCGGATGATTCAGGGCGACCCGGAGCTGGCCGAGGTCGGCGCGATCCTGTTCGATGAATTCCACGAACGTCATCTCAACGGCGATTTCGGTTCCGCACTCGCGCTCGAAATTCAGAGTTCGCTGCGCCCCGACCTGCGCCTCGTCATCATGTCGGCGACGCTCGACGGCGAACGTATCGCGCGCTGGTTCGACGCGCCGCGCCTGACCAGCGCGGGGCGCAGCTATCCCGTGCGCATCGACTACCCGCCGGCGAAGTCGAATGAAGATTGGCCGTTTCACCTGCGCCGCGTCGTCGAGCAGGCGCTGGCCGACACCGACGGCGACATGCTCGTCTTCCTGCCGGGGCGGCGCGAGATCGAACGCGCGCAGCAGACGCTCGCGTCCGTCGCCGCGCCGAAGGCGCTGGCGATTGCGTTGGTGCCGTTGCACGGCGAACTCTCGCTTGCCGAACAACATGCCGCGCTCGCGCCCGCGCGCGCCGGCACGCGGCGCATCGTGCTCGCGACCAATGTCGCCGAATCCAGTGTCACCCTGCCAGGCATCCGCGCGGTGATCGACACCGGTCTGGCGCGCGAGCCCTACTACGATCCGAACTCGGGCTTCACGCGCCTTGAGACGGTCAACATCTCGCAGGCTTCGGCCGATCAGCGCGCCGGCCGTGCGGGCCGCGTCGCCGAAGGCGTGGCCTATCGATTGTGGCCGCAGAGCCGGCGCCTCGAACCCTCGCGCCGCGCGGAAATCGCGCAGGTGGAATTGTCCGGACTTGCGCTCGAACTCGCCGCCTGGGGCGCGAGCGACCTGCGCTGGCTCGACGCGCCGCCGTCGGGCGCACTTGGGAGTGCGCGCGATCTGTTGCACCTGCTCGGCGCGACGACCTCGCCGAAGGCCGACGCGAGTCTCACCGAATTGGGCCGCACGATGCTGGCGAGTGGCGCCGCGCCGCGACTAGCGGCGGCCGTGCTGCGCGCCCCGCCGGCGCAGCGTGCATTGGCATGCGATCTGCTCGCGTTGATCGAAGCACGCAATCCGCTGCGCGGCGACGGTGCACGTAGCGACGACTTCCGTCGACGCCACGCAGCGCTTATCGCATTTCGCAATGCCGGCGGGCGCGCAGCGCGCGAACTCGGCGCTGACACCGGCTTGCTCGCGACGATCGCGCAGGCGGCTGACGCGTGGCGGCGGCGATTTCAGGTGGCGTCGGCGAAATCGGCATCGCAACACCATCCCCACCCAAACCCTTCCCTTGAAGGGGCGGCCTTAACGGCGATCGGCGATGTGCTCGCGCACGCGTTTCCCGACCGCATCGCGCGCCAGGACCCCGGCAATCCGCGCCGTTACGCGCTGAGCAACGGCCGCGGCGCGAGTCTGCACCAAAATACACTTTTATACGGCGAGCCGTGGCTCGTCGTCGTCGATCTGCGCATGGACGAGCGCGACAGCCTCATCCTCGCCGCGGCGCCGTTCGATGCCGATTTGCTCGAACGCGACTTCGCCGATCGCCTGAAACGCGAACGCGTCGTGCGTTGGAATCGCGATACGCGCAGCGTCGAGGCGTTCGAGGAATATCGCTTCGCCCAACTCGTGCTCGAACGCCGCGGTGTGCTGGCGAAAGCCGAAGACGCGCTGCCCGCGCTGCTCGCCGCTGTACATGAAGCCGGCCTCGACTCGCTGCCGTGGAGCGATCATGCGCGCGCCTTGCGCGCGCGTGTCGACTTCTTGCGCGAGATCTGCCCTGAGCTTGAATTGCCCGATCTGTCTGACGCCGCGCTGCTTGCCACCCTCGACGATTGGCTCGCGCCGACGCTGGCCGGCAAGACCAAGCTCGATTCGCTCAATGCGCAGCAACTTAGCGAAGCGCTTGCAGCGAAACTCGATTACGCGCAGCGCCGCGCGCTCGACGAGATGGCGCCCGAAATGCTGCGCGTGCCGAGCGGCAACGAGCGGGCGCTGCAATACGAACCCGGCAAGCCGCCCGTGCTCGCGGTCAAGCTGCAGGAATTGTTCGGCCTCGCCGATACACCTCGCATCGCCAAGGGCCGCGTTGGCGTCACGCTGCATTTGCTGTCGCCGGCACAGCGTCCGATCCAGGTCACGCAGGATCTGAAGGGGTTTTGGGAGCGCACGTATCCCGAGGTGAAAAAGGAATTGAAGGGGCGATATCCCAAGCATCCTTGGCCCGACGATCCGTGGACGGCGATGCCGACGGCGCGCGCGAAGCCGCGTTCGCGCTGACGGGCTCTCGTTCGTCATTCCGGCGGAAGCCGGAATCCAGCTTTGCTGTGTTCTTTCGCTCGTCATTCCCGCGAAGGCGGGAATCCAGTTTTTGCTTTTGCTTGTTTGGTTGTTTGGGTTTTAAGAGCAAAGGCTTCCACTCGCCTTTCAGGCGAGCGGGTTCCTTTCTTTGCTCGTGCAAAGAAAGGAACCAAAGAAACACGCCCCAGCGCCTTGCACCCGACGCGCATCGTGCGCGTCGGGTGCGCGCCAGCGGCCGGGTTCCGCTGATTGCACATCCTGTGCAACAGCGGAATCGGCGCGATCCCTCGCGCCGCCCCCTGCGGGGCCTGATCGGCCGCTGTCGCCGCAAGGCCATGGGGCCCGGGAAGAGCCAGAGCGCGCGCGTCCTGCGCGCAGAAGCAAGAAGCGAAAGGCAGAAGCGAAGCAGCTTTTGCTCTGCTGCTCTTGATCCTGGGCCACGTCAGCCGCGGCGAGGGCAGGCCGGAATCGCCCGACAGGGTCGCGCGCAGGGACGCGCGCGAGTTCGCGAATGGGCAGGATGCCCATCGAGCGAACCCCGGCCTGACCTTGCGCACCCGTAGCGCGTAGCGCGGAGGGCGCGGCTCCCGGGGTGCATTTCTTTTGGTTACTTTTCTTTGTGCAAGCAAAGAAAAGTGACCCGCTCGCACGGATGCGAGCGGAAAAACGAACGGACGCGGTCAGAGCAGAATCAAAAGCCACAGCAAAAGCTGGATTCCAGCTTGCGCTGGAATGACGAGCTAGAGCGAAGACACTGGATTCCGGCTTCCGCCGGAATGACGAGCTAAGGAGCAAAGACGCTGGATGACCAGCCATCCGGCTGCTGGAAACCCCGCTAGAAGCATGCGGGAATGACGAGCTAAAGAAAAAAGCTGGATTCCAGCGTTCGCCGGAATGGCGAACCGAATAGAACCAATAGATAGCGACCGCGCGTCAGCGCGTCAAAAACTTCAACACCAACCCCGCCAATTTTCCGTACGGCGGCCGCAACACCTTCATGCTGCTGAAGTGCGCCTGATAAAGCACGGGCTTCTGCTTGCTGAAAGTAAGAAAACCCTCATGGCCATGGTAATGGCCCATGCCCGACGGGCCGACGCCGCCGAACGGCAGTTTCGATTGCGCGATGTGCAGCACGGTGTCGTTAACGGTGACACCGCCGGCGATTGTGCGCTCGAGCACTCGCTGGGTGCGCGTGCGGTCGTGGTCGAAATGATAGAGCGCGAGTGGACGCGGACGCGCGTTGATGAAATCGATCGCCGCGTCGACCGAATCGACGGTAACGATCGGCAGGATCGGGCCGAAGATTTCGTCCTGCATCAAGGCGAGATGCGCCGCTGGATTGATCACGAGCGTCGGCGCGAGGATGCGGTTCGCGGCGTCGCCCTGCGCGAGTTCGACGACGTTCGCGCCGGCCGCGCGTGCCTCGTTGAGATAGCCGCTCAGGCGCTTGAACTGGCCGTCGTTGACGATGCTCGTGTAATCGACGTTCGTTGCGAGATTCGGATAGCGCTGCGCGACGACGCGCTGCATCTCGGCAACGAAGGGCGCGACGCTGTCCTTGGTCATCAGCACATAGTCGGGCGCGATGCAGGTCTGGCCCGCGTTGAGTAGCTTGCCCGCGGCGATGCGGTCGACGGCCGTCGTGATCGAATAGCCCGGCGCAAGGATCGCGGGCGACTTGCCGCCGAGTTCGAGCGTCACCGGCGTCAGATTCTGTGCGGCGGCGAGCATGACCTTGCGGCCGACTGCGGTCGAGCCGGTGAAGAACAGGTGATCGAACGGCAACGCGGCGAACGCGGCAGCCACGTCGGCGCCGCCGAGGACCGTGGCAACGCGATCCGCGGGGAACACTTCTTCGAGCAGCGTTTTGAGTTCCTGCGAGGTGCGCGGTGTGTGCTCGGACGGTTTCAGCATCACGTGGTTGCCCGCGGCGATCGCCGCGGACAGCGGCAGCAGGGCGAGATTGACCGGATAATTCCACGGTGAGATTACGCCGACGACGCCGAGCGGCTGGTAGCGGACTTCGGTGCGCGCGGGCCAGAACAGCCAGTCGGCGAGATCGCGCTTGCTGCGCATCCAACTGTGCAGGTGGGCGCGGATGTGGTCGATGTCGGCGAGCACGGTGAACGCGTCGCCGAGAATGCAGTCCTCTTTTGCGCGCCGGCCGAAGTCGGCGTTCATTGCCGCGATCAGCACATCAAGGCGCGACTTGAACGCGCTGCGCAGGCGCTTGAGGTCGTCCATGCGCTGCGAGTAGCTCGGCGTCTGCGCCTGCTGCGCGTGCTTGAGGCGCGCAAGCGTGGCGGTGAGATCGGTCGCTGCGACGGGCATGTCCATGGCGGGACTCACGATACGGTAGGGTATGTCAGTCTACCTCCGCGCAGCCGCATGGGCATGGCGGCCGCTTCCCGCTGCGGGGGGCAAAACGGCCACGGTGTTACCATGCGCGCCCGATTCTCGAATCCCGTCCTGCATGAATATCCGCCCCTATCGCGGCCGCCTGCCGCGCCTCGGCCAGAGAGTCTACGTCGACCCGGCCGCCGTGCTGATCGGCGACGTCGACCTCGATGATGATGCCTCGCTGTGGCCGTGCGTCGTCGCGCGCGGCGACGTGAATTCCATCCGTATCGGTGCGCGCACGAACATCCAGGACGGCGCGGTGCTGCACGTCACCCACGACGGCCCGTACACGCCGGGCGGCGCGCCGTTGATCATCGGCGACGACGTCACCGTCGGTCATGGCGCGATCCTGCATGCGTGCACGATCGAGAACGCATGCCTGATCGGCATGCACGCGACCGTGCTCGATCAGGTTCACGTGCACAAGCATGCGATGATCGGCGCGGGCGCGGTCGTCTCGCCTGGCAAGGTCGTTGGCGAGGGCGAGTTGTGGGTGGGAAATCCCGCGCGCTGCGTGCGCACGTTGACCGACAAGCAGATCGAGCAGCTGTACTACTCAGCCAAACACTACGTGCGTTTGAAGGACGAATACCTCGCGGCTTCGTAGGTTTTTGCTCGTCATTCCGGCGAAAGCCGGAATCCATCTTGATTCTCTGACATCAAAAAGCAAAATGGATTCCGGCTTTCGCCGGAATGACGAGCTACGAAGGCATGCTGGCTGCTTCCCACGCGGCGATCGTGCGCATCGCTTCCGCCGTGTTCGCGCCGCACATCGCAGGTTCCGGTTTGAGATTACGGCAGACCGCCGGTCGCTCCGGCTTGCCAAAAATTAAGCAGCGGTTGCGATCGTCCAACTGAACGCAGCGCACGCCGGCCGGCTTGCCGTTCGGCATGCCGGGAATCGGCGAGGAAATGGACGGCGCGATGCAGCAGGCGCCGCAGCCGGGGCGGCACTCCATGTTCAGTCCGTCGCCAGTAACGGCAGCTCGCCACGCAGCTCGTTGTAGACCGCGTCGCTGTCGGGACGCATGCCGTGCCAGATCGCGAACGACTCGGCGGCCTGTTCGACGAGCATGCCGAGGCCATCGAGCGCCTTGCCGGCGCCCGCCGCGCGCGCCCAGGCGACGAAGCCGAATGCGGCGGCACCGTACGACAAGTCGTAGCACAGCGCGCGCGGCGCGACGAGGCCGAACGGCAGCGCGAGCGCCTCGCGCGCGATGCCGGCCGAGGTGGCGTTGACGATCAGATCGAAACTGCCGAGCTCGCCGAGGTCGTTCCAGTAGCGCGTGTGCACGCGCGACGGATCGCGGATTGCATCGGCGAGCGCGTCGGCGCGTTCGGCATTGCGATTGACGATGACGAGTTCGCCGATGCCCGCGTCGAGCAACGCATGCGCAGCGGCACGTGCCGCGCCCCCGGCGCCGAGCAGTAGCGAGCGGCGCGAGCGCAGATCGAGGCTGTGGCGCTCGGTGAGATCGCGGATCAGGCCGGGGCCATCGGTGTTGTCGCCGCGCCAGGTGCCGTCGATGCGAGTGAGTGTGTTGACCGCGCCGGCGCGCTGCGCAAAGTCAGACACCTGTGTGCAGAGGCGGAACGCGTCCTGTTTGAGCGGCAGGGTAACGTTCGCGCCGCGTCCACCGTCATCGGCGAAGTGCGCGAGTGTCGCCGCGAACGATTCCGCCGGCGAATCGATCGCGACGTAGTTGAGCGCAACGCCGGTCTGCTTGCCGAACGTCGCGTGGATGCGCGGCGACAGCGAGTGCGAGATCGGGTGGCCGAAGACGGCGTAGTTGAGGGTATCCATGGGTCCGGAGACGATAGCTTGTTTAGCTTCTCCGCCGTCATTCCGGCGAAAGCCGGAATCCATTTGCTTTTGACATTAAACGCAAGATCAAGATGGATTCCGGCTTTCGCCGGAATGACGAGCGACAAACAGCTTAGCCTATGCTCTGCTCTTTCAGATACCTTGCCGCATCGAGCGCAAAATACGTCAGGATTGCATCTGCCCCAGCGCGCTTGATCGACGTCAGCGACTCGAGCACGACGGCCTTTTCGTTGAGCCAGCCGTTCTGCGCCGCGGCCTTTAGCATCGCGTATTCGCCGGAAACTTGATAGACGAAAGTCGGCGCGCCGAAGCGGTCCTTCACGCGGCGAACGACGTCGAGGTAAGGCAGGCCCGGCTTGACCATCACCGCGTCCGCGCCTTCGGCGAGGTCGAGTTCGATCTCGCGCAGCGCCTCGTCGCTGTTGCCGACGTCCATCTGATAGGTGTGCTTGTCGCCCTTGCCGAGGCTGCCGGCCGAGCCGACGGCGTCGCGGAACGGGCCGTAGAA
>Ga0207694_10001465_pt1 | contig 20185 bp, 19 predicted proteins | sample KBSC34metaG_FD_184353 | JGI IMG/M metagenome (GOLD analysis project Ga0207694, IMG submission 184353) | Corn rhizosphere microbial communities from Kellogg Biological Station, Michigan, USA - KBS C3-4 metaG (SPAdes) (version 2) | ecosystem: Host-associated > Plants > Roots > Rhizosphere > Soil... | reverse complement strand
TCTCGGGCGCGGTCTCATTGCGGGCCCCGCAGCTGGTCCAGATGCCGACCGTCGCGCTTTCGACATGCGGCATGGTGTCGGTGGCGACACGCAGGCCGTTGGGCAGGGTCGTGACCCGGATCGAAGCGGATGTTTCGTATTCTGGCGAGGCGAGAACTGACGTGTCGGCGATGGTTGTCGCGCGTTTTTCAAAGGGCTCCATAAGCGGATTATAGACATCCGCCTGCGCTTTTACACCCACCCTCGATCCGGCCAGCACCATCCGCCAGGCAGAAGGCTCGCTGCCCAATGCGATCCAGCATGGATCAATAATCGAATCCTTATCATTATAATCTTTAATATAATAGAGCAAATATACCGAATTTTTGGGAGTCTCTGTGTGATATATGACGCCTCAGAATCCCGTTTTATTCCCCCTATAGGCAAAAAATATTGAGCAGCTGCCCATTTATACTTGACTCCACCTCATGGAGGTCCGACTTTCCATCGCGTTACGAGGTAATAACAAGAAAATTGACGCATAATTTTATATAAATTGCGTCAAGACTTGCAGGGCTTGGAGGAAACGATGTTCACGCGCAACCCGCGCCGTCTTGCCGGCGCGCTATTCCGCACGACTGCCGTCATCGGCACAGCCCTGATCTTCAGCCTTCCTGCTTTCGCCAACGACCGCGACAATGAGCGCGCGTCGGTGCTGAGCGAGGCCCTGCATCTGCTGCACGCGCGCCACGATCACGGCAGCGAGCGGCAGACCAGCCAGCCGACCCCGGCCCTGATTCCGGCGGACAAGCTGGATGTCGACCCCAGCGGCCTGATCGAGACGCTGAATGCCAACGGGCCGACGCTGACCAAGAACAATGCCTTCTTCCAGGACCTGGGCACCAACGGGCGGACCTGTTTCACCTGCCACCAGCCCGACCAGGGATGGGGCGTCAGCGCGACGGCGATTCAGCTTCGTTTCCTGTTGAGCGCGGGCACCGACCCGATCTTCCGCCCGGTCGACGGCGCGGTCTGCCCGACGGCGGACACCTCGACGGTGGGGGCGAGGGTGAAGGCCTACAGCCTGCTGCTGGATCGCGGGCTGATCCGCATCGGCCTGGCGATTCCGGCCAATCCGGAGTTCCAGATCGTCAGCGTCTCCGATCCCTACGGCTGCAACACCGATCCGGCGACCGGCCTCACCAGCCCGACCACCGGCATGGTGTCGGTCTATCGCCGCCCGCTCCCCTCCACCAACCTGCGGCTGCTCAGCGCCGTGATGTGGGATGGGCGTGAGGGCGGCCTGCAATCGACCGTCAATGCCCCGCCGGGGCAGCATAGCCTGATCGACGATCTGTCCCAGCAGGCGATCGATGCCACGACCGGCCACGCCCAGGCGGCGAACCCGCCGACCGCCGCCCAGGTCGCCCAGATCGTCAATTTCGAGCTGGGGCTGACGACCGCGCAGTCCTATGATTTCAGGGCGCAGCTTCTGAACGCCAAGGGCGCCACCGGCGGGCCGGCCGCCTTGCTGCAGCAGCCCTTCTATCTGGGCATCAACGATCCGTTCGGCCTCAATCCGGCGGGCACGCCGTTCACCACCGTCATCTTCACCCTCTACGACCCGTGGCAGAACCTGAGCGGCAACAGCGTCAACATCGCCCGTGCGGCCGTCGCGCGCGGCCAGCAGGTGTTCAACGACACGCCGATCACGATCACGGGCGTCGCCGGCATCAACGACGCGGTGAACCAGCCGGTCTTCGTCGGCGCCTGCGCAACCTGCCACGACACGCCGAATGGCGGCGATCACTCGGTCTCGGCGCCGCTGAACATCAATATCGCCGGGGCCGGTCCCGATGCTCCGCCGGCGCTGAACACCAAGGGCCTGCCGGTATTCACCGTGTCATGCTCGGTTCCGACCTTCTTCCGGCCGGCGGGCACGACCTTCCAGGTGACGGATATCGGGCGTGCGATGATCAGCGGAAAGTGCGCCGATGTCGGCAAGACCAAGGGGCCGATCCTGCGCGGCCTGGCGGGCCGGGCGCCCTATTTCCACAATGGCGGCGCGGCGACGCTGATGGACGCGGTCAACTTCTATGACCAGCGTTTCAATATCGGCTTCACCGCCCAGGAAAAGTCCGACCTGGTCGCTTTCCTGATGACGCTGTAGCAAGCGCCAATCGTAAGGCCGGCGGAGGCAATTCCGCCGGCCTTTTTTTTTACGCCTCGATGGCGGCGGAGCGGCGCTCAGCCTCCTGGTGGATGATGTCGAGCAGCTCGGGCTTCTCGGACGCCAGCGCCCGGAAATCGGCGATATCCAGCACCAGAAGGCGAGTCGCCTGGGTGGTCACGACGGTGGCGTTGCGCGCCGCGCCCGTCACCAAAGCCATCTCGCCAAAGAAATCGCCGCCGGAAAGCTTGATCGGCTTAGGTTCGACCTGGATCTCGACCTCTCCGTTGACGATGAAGAACATGCAGTCGCCGGGCGCCCCGCGCCGGGCCACCACAGAGCGCTCAGGCAGCTCGCGCGGGCGCAGCAGGTTGGCGAGATCGGCGATCGTGCCGGCGCCGACATCGTGGAACAGCGGCACCTGGGCCACCAGGTCCCAGTTGCGCAGGAAGTCGCGCCGCCGCATCTCCTGGGCGAAACCGGTCGCCAGAACACCGGCGAGCAGGCCGAAGACGATGAGGCCGGAGATCATCATGCCGCCGGCGATCAGCCGGCCCAGGCCGCTTCTCGGCACCATGTCGCCATAGCCGGTGGTGGTCAGCGTCGTGATCGCCCACCACAGCGTCTGGCCGACGGAGTTGAACTGGTCGGGGTCGTTGCCGCGCTCAGCCAGATATTCGAGCACGCCGCCGGTCAGCAGCACGGTAAAGAACAGCAGCATGACCGCCGACATCGCCTGCTGCTCGCGCCGGAACACTGCGAACAGCATGTCGATGCCCTTGGAGTAATGGGCAAAGCGGGCGACCCACAGGATCGCCAGGATCGGCGCATCGGTCTGGGAATGGTCGACGATCTCGCCGAAGGTCATCGGCACCCAGCACAGGAGCCCGATGACGCTGGCGCGCGTGGTCAGCCAGCGCAGGCGCGCCTGGGCCACCGGAATGCCTTCGATCTTGAGCGGCATGATCCAGAGCCGTGCGAACCAGTCCAGCACGAAGAAGCCGAGGACGAAGATGTCGGTCAGGAGGGAGATATGGTCCCAATAGGGCGGCAGGGTGGGCTCGGTGCCGGCAATCATCGCCCCGACGCCGATGACGACGGCGGCGGCCTCGACCATGCGGTAGGCCCATGAAAGGCGCGAGATACCGTTATCGTCGAAAATGTCGGTCGTGATGCGCGCCATGCCCCCTCCGATTTTATTTTTCTTTTATCTCACGGCCTGGCGAAGCGTCATGGATTTTTCGCGATAGTGTAACGGCTACAGCCTCCACCGCTCCAGCCGACGCACGGCCTCGGCGATCTCCTCGGTTGCGCCGGCATAGCCGAAGCGCAGGTAACGGCCGCCCTCGACCGTGTCGAAATCGATGCCGGGCGTGACCGCCACGCCGGTTTCCTGGAGCCAGCGATGCGCGATCTCGGTGCTGTCGGGCCAACCGTCGGGCAGCCTGGCATAGATGTAGAAGGCGCCGTCCGGCGAGGCCGGAACAGCGAGACCGATGCGGGCGAGACCGTCGAGCAGCAGGCGCCGGTTGCCCTCATAACGGAGGCGGTTGGCCTCCAGCTCGTCCGTCGCGTCGAAGGCGGCGACGGCGGCGTGCTGGGAGACCGAGGGCGGGGCGATATAGAGGTTCTGCGCCAGGCATTCCACCTGCCGGATTTTCGACTCCGGCACGATCATCCAGCCCAGCCGCCACCCGGTCATCGAATAATATTTGGAGAAACCGTTGAGGACGATGGCCTCGGGGTCGACCTCCAGCAGGGTCGGCGCCTCGGTCCCGTAAACCAGGCCGTGATAAATCTCGTCGGCGACCAGCGGCACGCCGGCCGAGCGGCACCACTCCGATATCTCGGCCAGGCGGTCGCGCGGCAGCACCACGCCAGTCGGGTTGGCGGGGCTGGCCACCAGCAGCAGGTCCGGCGGCTGGTTCAGGCTGTCGAGCACCGCGGCGGTCGGCTGAAATCCGTCCTCCGCCGGGCAGGCGATCTCGACCGGCTCCATGCCCAGCGCGACTGCGATGTTGCGATAACAGGGATAGCTGGGCCTGGCCATGCCGATGCGGCCGCCCGGCGCGGTCAAGGACAGGAAGGCCAGCATCAGCCCGGCCGAGCTGCCGGTGGTGGCGACGACCCGGGCGGGGTCGATATCCAGCCCGTGCTTCTCCCCGTAATGCCGGGCGATGCGGGCACGCAGCCGGGGCAGGCCCAGCGCCTCGGTATAGCCGAGCGTCTCCCGCGCGATGGCCTCGGTCGCCGCCTGGCGCACCGGCCGGGGCGCGCCGGTGGAAGGCTGGCCGGTCTCCAGATGGATGATCGAGCGCCCGGCCGCGGCCAGCGCATTTGCCTCCCGCATCATGTCCATGGCGACGAAGGACGCGATGGTGGCGGGGACGGGACGCCCAGGGTTCTTCGACATGGGGTTCATCTTCGACATCGGCATGGAAATCACTTATTGTCCTTGCGCGCGGCGCGATTGCGCCCACTATTCGACTGTACGGGTTCACAACGCCCCGAGGCGAGCCTTGGCATTCTATTCTAGCCTGCGCAATACGATCGCGGCCACCGTCGCCGGACTATGTTTCGCGAGTCCCGCACTGGCGCAGGACGTTCCGGCGCTATTCAGCGATACCGAGGTCGAGCAGACGCTCCGCACCTACTGCACCCCGATCTGGACCGCCGCCGGGCTGAAGCCCGAGGATGTCCATATCGTGCTGGTCAACAGCCCGCAGCTGAACGCCTTCGTCGCCGGCGGGCAGAACATCTTCATGTATACCGGCACGATCGAGAAATCGGACAGCGCGCTGGAACTGATCGGCGTCATGGCGCACGAAACCGGCCACATCGCCGGCGGCCACCTGGTGCGCAGCGACGAGAATATGGAGAACGCTTCCTACACGATGCTGCTGGCGACGGTGCTGGCCGGCGCCGCCGCGGTCGGCAGCCACGATCCCGGCGCCATCGCCGGGGCGCTGGGCATCGGCGAGGACATGGGCATCCGCAACTACCTGATGTCCAGCCGCACAACCGAGGCGTCGGCCGACGAGGCCGGCATGTCGTACCTGGAAAAGGCGCATATGTCGCCGCAAGGCCTGTTGAGCTTCATGCAGAAGATCCAGGTCCAGGAAGGCGTGCCCCTGACCGGCGACCAGAAGTTCCTGATCGACCACCCGCCGACCCCGGACCGCATCCAGGCGATGCTGCAGGGCATGAGCCGGTCCCACTATGCCGACAGCAAGCTGCCGCCCGAATGGGTCGAGAAGTTTGCGCGCATGAAGGCGAAGCTGGTGGGCTATCTGCATCCCGATTTCGCGCTGAAGAAATATTCCCGCGCCGACACCAGCGTCGCCGGCCGCTATGGCCGGGCCGTGGCGCTGTGGCGGCTGGGCCAGATCGATCCGGCTCTCGACCTGATCAACCAGCTGATCGCGGTGGAGCCGAAGAACCCTTATTTCCACCAGGCCAAGGCGCAGATGCTGTTCGAGAACGGGCGCATCCCGGATTCGATCGCGGCGTTCAAGACGGCGGCGGCGCTGGCGCCCACGGGCACCGACGAGATTCATGTCGAATACGCCCAGGCCCTGCTGGAGAAGGAAGACCCGGCCAACCTGCAGCTGGCGATCGAGGAGCTGAATACGGCGGCGAAGGTCCAGACTCAGAACCCCTCGCTGCATCGTTTCTTCGCCATCGCCTATGGCCGCCAGGGCAAGGAAGCGATGGCGAAGCTTGAGCTGGCGGAAGAGGCCGTGCTGATCGACAAGCCCAGGACCGCCCGCCGTATGGCCTCCGACGCGATGCGGGCGCTGCCCGCCGGCTCGCGCGAGTGGCTGCGCGCCCAGGATCTGATCGCCGCCAGCCTGGCGCATAAGGGCCACGGCCGCGGCGACGAGGATTCGGCCGGCATTCATTTCAGCGTCGGCCCGGCCAATGGATCGACTTTCGGCCCGCCCAATTCGGGGTTTGCACAGCGCCCGTGAGCGGCGTAGTCAAGACCTGAGCTTTCTCACCAGGAAATTTCGATGCGCCTGTTTTCCCGCCTGTCCGTGCTCGCCTGCCTCGCCGCGAGCCTCGCCCTTCCCGTGCTGGCGGCCGATCCGCCGGCCCCGCCGTCTCCCTTCAACGACGCGCAGAAGGCCGGGATCGAAACGGTCGTCCACGACTATCTACTGAAGCATCCTGAGATCATCCTGCAGGCGGTCGAGGCCTATCAGGCCAATATGCAGGCGGACAAGGACAAGGCCGCCAAGGAAGAGCTGACCAAGCGCCAGGCCGACCTTCTGCACGACCCGGCCACCCAGGTGCTGGGCAATGCCGCCAGCGACTGCGCGATCGTCGAGTTCTTCGACAATCAGTGCCCTTACTGCCAGGCGAACGAGCCGGAAATCCAGAAGCTGCTGAAAGAGGACAACAAGGTCAGGCTGGTGCTGAAGGAGTTCCCGATCCTGGGCCCCATCTCGCTGGTCGCCTCCAAGGCGGCGCTCGCCTCGGTGAAGCAGGGCAAATACCCGCAGTTCCATGAGGCGCTGCTGGCCCACAAGGGCCATTACGACAAGGCCGCCCTGGTCGATGAGATCGCCAAGAGCGTCGGCCTCAATATCGACCAGCTGCACAAGGATATGGATTCGCCCGAGATCCAGGCCCAGATCGACAAGAACCTGGAGCTGGGTCGCGCGCTGGACATCAACGGCACGCCGGGCTTCGTCATCGGCGACCAGATCATCAGCGGCGCCTCTTCGGTCGACGAGCTGAAGAAATACGTCGCCGACGCCTGCAAGGGCTGAGCGATGATCGACCATCTTGGCTTCGCCGTTCGCGACGTCGAGAAAGCCAAGGCGTTCTATCTGAAAGCGCTGGCACCACTGGGCATCGGGATGCTGATCGAGGTCACGCCCGAGCAATCCGGCGGCGAGGCGCATATCGGCTTTGGCGCGAATCAGAAGCCGTTCTTCTGGATCGGCGGCGGCAAGCCGGTCGAGGGGCCGGTCCATATCGCCTTCGATGCGCCGAATCGGGCGACGGTCGATGCGTTCCATAAAGCGGCGCTTGCGGCCGGAGGGCGGGACAACGGCGCGCCCGGCATCCGCGCCCATTATCACCCGAACTATTACGGCGCCTTTGTGTTTGACTTGGATGGCCATAATATCGAGGCTGTCTGCCACCTGCCGGAATAGGTGGCGAATTCCACAGGAATTGCCGACGCCTATCGCCTCATGTATGACGCGGGACCCGATTCAAGGCTGCTGATTTGACCGACCGCCCGTCCATATTGATCCTCAACGGACCCAACCTGAACATGCTGGGCCAGCGTGAGCCCGCCATCTATGGCCGGGACACGCTGGACGATATCGAGAAAGCGTGCCGGGAAAAGGCGGCCGAGCTGGGGCTGGAGATCGACTTCCGCCAGTCCAACCGCGAGGGTGAGCTGGTCGAATGGGCGCAGATCGCCGGCCAGTGGTTCAAGGGCATCATCGTCAATGCCGCCGGCTATACCCACACGTCGGTCGCCCTGCTGGATGCGCTGATGGTCTCCGGCCTGCCGGTGATCGAGGTGCATCTGTCGAACATTTTCCGGCGGGAAGAATTCCGCCATCATTCCTACGTTTCCCACGCCGCGACCGGCGTGATCTGCGGCTTCGGCCTGAAAGGCTATGTCCTCGCGCTCGACGCGATGGCGAAGCTCGTCCGACCCGATTAAACTCGCGCATATTTCCCTGGAGCGCTCATGCCACCGTTCGATATTGACCCGGAAGCGATTCGCAAGCTCGCCGAACTGATGACCGAAACCGGCCTGTCGGAGATCGAGCTGGCGGAAGGCGACAGGCGGGTCCGGGTTTCGCGCGCTGCGACCGCGGCAGCCAGCCCGGCACTCCATTTCGCGGCCCCCGCAGCGGCAGCCCCAGCCGCGGCCGCGCCAGCCGCAGCGGCCAGCCCGGCCGCTCATCCCGGCGCGGTGATCTCGCCCATGGTCGGCACCGCCTATCTGCAGGCCGAGCCCGGCGCCCCCGCTTTCGCGGCTGTCGGCAGCCAGGTCAAGGTCGGCGACACGCTGCTGATCATCGAGGCGATGAAGGTGATGAACCCGATCAAGGCGTCGAAGGGTGGAACCGTGACGCAGGTTCTGGTGTCTGACGGTCAGCCGGTCGAGTACGGCGAGCCGCTGATGATCGTCGAATAGGCCCCGGGTCGCCTTGTTCCAGAAAATCCTCATCGCCAATCGCGGCGAAATCGCGCTCCGCATCCATCGCGCCTGCCACGATATGGGCATCGCGACCGTGGCGGTCCATTCGACCGCGGATGCCGACGCCATGCATGTCCGCCTCGCCGACGAAAGCGTCTGCATCGGCCCGCCGCCCTCACGCGAATCCTACCTGAACATTCCGGCCCTGCTGTCTGCCGCCGAGATCACCGGGGCCGACGCGATCCATCCCGGCGTGGGCTTCCTGTCGGAGAATGCCCGCTTCGCCGAAGTAGTGACCGAGCACGGCATCACCTTCATCGGCCCCTCGCCCGAGCATATGCGGATCATGGGCGACAAGGTGACGGCCAAGCAGACCGTCGCCGGCCTGAAGATCCCGGTGGTGAAAGGTTCGGACGGCGCGGTCGCCGGCCTCGACGAGGCGCAGGCCGTGGCCAAGGAAATCGGCTTTCCGGTCCTGATCAAGGCCGCCTCAGGCGGCGGCGGCAAGGGCATGAAGGTTGCCCGCAGCGCCGACGAACTGGGCGAGGCGCTGCATCTGGCGCAGAGCGAGGCCCGCGCCAATTTCGGCGACGATTCGGTCTATATCGAGCGCTATCTCGAAAAGCCGCGCCATATCGAGATCCAGCTGTTCGGCGACAATTACGGCAACGCTGTCCATCTGGGCGAGCGCGACTGCTCGATCCAGCGCCGCCATCAGAAGCTGGTAGAGGAAGGCCCCTCCCCCGTCCTGCCCGAAGCACACCGCAAGAAGATCGGCGCCCTGGCCGCCGGTGTGGTGAGCAAGCTCGGCTATCGCGGCGCCGGCACGATGGAATTCCTCTATGAGGACGGCGAGTTCTTCTTCATGGAGATGAACACCCGCATCCAGGTCGAGCATTCGGTGACCGAGATGATCACCGGCGTCGACCTGGTGCGCGAGCAGATTCGCGTCGCCGCTGGGGAGAAGCTCAGCTTCACTCAGGACGATATCAAGATCACCGGCCACGCCATCGAATGCCGGGTGAATGCCGAGAATTCCGTCACCTTCATCCCCTCCCCGGGCGTGGTGAAGAACTTCCATGCCCCGGGTGGCCCCGGCGTGCGCGTCGATAGCGGCCTTTATGGCGGCTATCGCATTCCGTCGAACTACGACAGCCTGATCGCCAAGCTGATCGTCCATGGCGCCGACCGGGCCGAGTGCATCGCGCGCCTCATCCGGGCGCTGGAGGAGTTCGTGGTCGACGGCGTCGACACCACCCTGCCGCTGCATCGCCGGATCCTCGGCGAGCCCGCCTTCCGGGAAGGCAATTATGACATCCACTGGCTGGAGAAGCTTCTGGCCGGCGACCAATAGCCGCCGGGCTGTCCTCGACGAGAGCGGGGCCCGGTGAACGGTGAGATCGACCTGACGCCGGAGCTGATGCTGCGCGCCTACGCGGTCGGCATCTTTCCGATGGCACAGTCCGCCGACGACGAGCGGCTGGCCTGGTTCGACCCCGATCCGCGGGGCATCCTGCCGCTGAAACGCTTTCACTTGTCGCGCCGGCTGGCCCGCACGGTGCGCACCACCGATTTCCGCGTCACCGCCGACACCGATTTCGCCGCCGTCATCGACGGCTGCGCCGGCGGCGGCTTCAGCCGGCCCAGCACCTGGATCAACCAGCCCATCCGCACCCTGTGCCTTGAACTGCACCGGCTAGGCCACGCCCATTCGATCGAGGTCCGGCATGGCGGAAGGCTGGTCGGCGGCCTCTACGGTGTGGCGCTGCGCGGCGCGTTCTTCGGCGAAAGCATGTTCTCCACCGCGACCGATGCCAGCAAGGTCGCGCTGGTCCATCTGGTGGCGCGGCTGCTCCGCGGCGGCTTCACCCTGCTCGACACGCAATTCGCCACCGACCATCTGGCACAGTTCGGCGCAACCGAAATCCCGCGCGGCGAATATCGCCGGCGCCTGGCGGAGGCGCTGCGCAGCAATGCCGGATTTCAGTGGGGCGGCGTGGCGGACGGTTTTGCCGGCGGGGTTGGCGCGGCAGGAACCGGCGCGGCCGACGACGGCACGGCGGTCGTGTCGCTGGTGCAGTCCACCACGGAGATATCGTAGACCGGGTGGTCCATCGCCGACAGCGCCGGGCTGGAGGCGAACATCCAACCGCTGAAGGCAGTGACCGGCGGATCCGATTTGCCGTCTGTGATCTTCAGGAACGCGGCCGATTCCGACCGGTCCTCGGGCGACGCCTTGCGGCAGGCATCGACCTGAATGGAGAGCGTGCCGAACGTGCCGGCCTGGCCGACATGGACGGTGAGCCGCTTTATCCGCGCCGTCACCTTGTCCAGCGCCTGCAGCACCGCCACCGGCTCCTCGATCATGGTGCCCGGCGGCAGCGCCAACGGCTCCTGCGGCTGCTGCGCGGGGGCGGCCGGTGCAGGCTTGGGCGGCGGCGGGGCGTCCTTGGGCAGCTCGTCCTGTGCGAGGGATGCCGACGCGAAGCCGAGCGCCAGGGCGGCGCCGGCGAAAAACCGGACGGGTCTCAAGGATGTGACGGAGCAGACGGGACCGGCGTGGCTCCGGCCGGTGCCGGCGCGCCACCATTGGCGGGGGCGGTGCTCTTGCTGTCGCCGCCGCCGCTATACATGAACTTGCCGATCAGGCCTTCCAGCGACACCGAGGCTTCGGTGTGGGTGATCAGCCCGCCGGGCTTCAGCATATTGTCCGACACGCCGGGCTCCAACCCGACATATTTGCCGCCCAGCAGCCCTTCGGTGGTGATCGACGCCACCGAGTCGGTCGGGATCTTGATCTCGGGCGCCACGGTCAGCTTGACCATCGCCAGGTAGGTTTCCGGATCGATCGCAATATCCGTCACCTGCCCGATCTTGACGCCGCCGATGCGGACGTCGCTGCCGGTTTCCAGCCCGTCGATCGAGGAGAAGCGCGCGGTCAGCGAATAGCCGCTGAAGGTGCGCTGCCCGGCCTTGTTGTAGGCGAAGACCAGGAATGCGACCGCCGCCACCAGGACGAGGGCGCCCAAAATCGGTTCAATCGCATTTCGCTGCATGTTCAGGATATCCGTGAATAAGGCCGGCCGGCATCACGCCGGGGTGGGACCGATCAGGCCGATATCGCTTAGGATGGCGTCCATGCCTGATAGTCGCCCGTTGCACGTGCACGGTGCGCGCCTTCCAGCGTATGTCCCGGCGGACGATAGGCGGCCTCGGTTCCGGTCTTGTTGGGAATATGAGGCTTCTGCCAGGAGCGATGGACCGGGGCCACAACCGTCGGCGGCTCTGCGGCGCGGTGATGCAGCCAGCCATGCCATTCGGCCGGCACCAGCGAAGCCTCGTCGCCGTTGGCGTACAGAACCCAGCGCGGCTCACGCCCCCACTGGCCGGGCTTGGCCGACCGGTAATACTGATTGCCGAGCTCGTCCGAGCCGACCAGGATTCCACGGCGCCAGGTAATCACCCGGATGTAGAAATGATAGAAGACGTTATGGAGCGAGAGCTTGGCCATCAGGAACAACAGCTCGGAGCGGGAAAATCGCGAACAGGCCCGTAATATGGCACCGGCATGACACAAGGTCCAGCAGCGTACGCGCGATTATAGCGGTTTCATCCATTTAGCCGCCGGGGTACAGTTCGGCATGTCTCACGAAATCGATGCGCGCCTCGCCGCGCAGGGCATCACGCTCCCCTCACCGGCCGCCCCGGCGGCTAACTATATCCCCTTCGTGCTTGAGGGAGGATTGCTGACGATCTCAGGCCAGCTGCCGATCGAGAACGGCGCCGTCGCCGTTACCGGCAAGCTGGGCGGCGGCGTCAGCGTCGCCGACGGCGAGCGCGCCGCCCGGCTGTGCGCCGTCAATATCCTGGCGCAGGCGCAAGCAGCGCTGGGGGATCTGGGCCGCATCCGGCGCTGCGTCAGGCTGGGCGGATTCGTCGCTTCGACTCCGGACTTCGTCGAACAGCATCTGGTGGTCAATGGCGCCTCGAACCTGATCGCCGACGTGCTGGGCGAGGCCGGCAGGCATGCCCGCGCCGCGGTCGGCGTGCCCTGCCTGCCGCGCGATGGCGCAGTCGAAGTCGAAGCCCTTTTCGCGGTCGATTGAGCCTCCCATCTGGCTGGGACATGCCCGACTCCGAACAGGTCACGCTTCGCGTCGAAACCGATATCACCGCCATCGCCGCGGCGGATTGGGACAGGTGCGCCGGCCCCGATAATCCGTTCGTCAGCCACGCCTTCCTGGCGGCGCTGGAGGAAAGCGGGTCGGCCAAGGGCAAGACCGGCTGGCTACCGCAGCATCTGGTCATGCAGGCGCCCGACGGGGCGATCCTGGGCGTAGTGCCCGCCTATGTGAAGTCCCACTCCTACGGCGAATACGTCTTCGACCATGGCTGGGCCCAGGCGATCGAGCGGGCCGGCGGGCGCTATTATCCCAAGCTGCAGGTCTCGGTGCCCTTCACGCCCGCCACCGGCCCACGCCTGCTGGCGGCGCCCGGCGGCGATCAGGAGGCGGTGCGGGAGACCCTGGTGGCGGGCCTTGAGGCCATTGCCGAGAATCGAGGCCTATCCTCGGTCCATGCCACTTTCCTGCCGCCCGGGGACCGCGATACTTTCGAGCAAGCGGGATGGCTGATCCGCTATGGCTGTCAGTACCACTGGCAGAATGAGGGCTACGGCACGTTCGACGATTTCCTGGGCGCGCTGTCGTCACGCAAGCGCAAGGATATCCGCAAGGAACGCCAGCAGGTCGCCGCATCCGGGATCGAGATGGTGACGCTGACCGGCGGCGACCTGAAGCAAGAGCATTGGGACGTGTTCTTCCGCTTCTATATCGACACGTCCGATCGCAAATGGGGCTCGCCCTACCTGACCAAGGATTTCTTCTACCGCATCGGCCGCACCATGGCCGACCGGGTCGTCCTGATCCTGGCGCGTTATCACGGAGATTGGGTGGCGGGCGCGCTGAACCTGCTCGGCTCGGACACGCTCTATGGCCGCAACTGGGGCTGCGGCGCCGACTTCAAGTTCCTGCATTTCGAGACCTGCTACTATCAGGCCATCGACTTCGCCATCGCCAACGGGCTGAAGCGGGTCGAGGCCGGGGCGCAGGGCGAGCATAAGATCCAGCGCGGCTATCTGCCTGTGCGGATGGAAAGCGCCCACTGGATCGCCCATCCAGGCTTGCGAGACGCCATCGCCCATTTCCTCGATCGCGAGCGCCCGGCGATGGAAGAGCAGATCGCCGACCTGGCCGGGCATTCCCCCTTCCGGAAAGAGAGCTAGATGTCCCGCACCCCGACCTTCTTCATCCCCCATGGCGGCGGCCCGTGCTTCTTCATGGACTGGACGATGGGGCCGCGCGACACGTGGGACAATATGGCGGCCTGGTTGAAGGCCGTGCCCCAGGCGGTGGGGCCGAAGCCGGATGCCATCGTCGTGATCTCGGCCCATTGGGAGGAACCCGAATTCACCGTCACCACCTCCGCCCAGCCCCCGCTGCTGTTCGATTATTACGGCTTTCCCGAGCACACCTATCGCCTTCGCTATGCCGCGCCGGGGTCGCCGGAGCTGGCGCATGAGGTGCGCGGGCTGCTGACCCGGGGCGGGATCGTATCGAAGGAAGACGCGGCGCGCGGGCTGGACCACGGCGTCTTCATTCCGTTCCTGCTGATCTATCCGGATGCCGATATCCCGGTGATCCAGCTGTCGCTCAAGGCCGGGCTCGACCCGGCCGAGCATCTGGCAGCGGGCAAGGCGCTGGAACCGTTGCGCGACCGCAACGTGCTGATCGTCGGCAGCGGCATGAGCTATCACAATATGGAGGCGTTCCGCCGGGGCCTGCCCCCAACCCTGTCGGCCACGTTCGATGCGTGGTTGACCGAGACCGCGACCGACCTAAATCCCTCTCGTCGCAACGAGAATCTGGCGCATTGGACAGACGCTCCGGCCGCCCGCGACGCCCATCCGCGCGAGGAGCATCTGATCCCGCTGATGGTCGCCGCCGGGGCGGCGGGCGCGGATATCGGGCGGCGCACCTATTCCGACCGGGTCATGGGGTCGGCGATCTCGGCCTATCAGTTCGGAGGAGCGTGACCATGAAGCATACGATCTCGGGCACCACGATGCCGGTCCTGCAAATCCAGCTTGAACCCGGCGAGCGGATCATCGCCGAGCCCGGCGAATTCTCCTGGATGACTGAGAATATCGAGCTTCACACCACCACCCAGACGGCCGGCGCGCGCGGTCTGTTCAGCGTGCTTGGCCGGGCGCTGGCCGGCGGCGGCCTGTTCATGACCGAATACAGCGCGCAAGGGGGGCCGGGCATGATCGCCTTCGCGGCCAAGGTGCCCGGCACGATCCACGATATCGAGGTCGGCCCCGGCCATTCCTACATGATCCACAAGCACGGGTTCCTGTGCGCCACCGAGGGCGCGCAGCTGCAGATCGGCTTCCAGCGCGGGCTGGGCGCGGGCCTGTTCGGCGGCAACGGCTTCATCCTGCAGCAGCTGTCCGGCCCCTGCACCGCCTTCGTCGAGCTGGGCGGCGAATGCGTGGTCTACGACCTGCCGGCCGGCCAGTCGATCCTGGTCCATCCCGGCCATATCGGCATGTTCCAGGACACGGTGAATTTCGACATCACCTTCATGCGAGGCATCCGCAACGTCTTCTTCGGCGGCGACGGATTGTTCATCGGCCGCCTGACCGGCCCTGGCAAGGTGTGGCTGCAGAGCATGACCGTCCCCGGCCTGGCCCATGCCATCGCGCCCTATATCGGCGAGGTAGACAGCTCGTCGTCCGCCGCGACCGGCGGGGTCGCCGGCGCGGTGGCGTCGACGTTCCTGAAGGATATTTTCGGACGGTAAGCCGCCACTTTGCCCACTACCCTCACCGTCATGCCCGAGCTTGACCCGGGCATCCACGGGATGCCGTTAGCGCCGAATCCCGGCATTCAACACCCGGACGTCCTGCGTGGATGGCCGGGTCAAGCCCAGCCATGACGGTTAGGGTGAATAGTTAGGTGCGTTCTGGCGCTAACTGCGCTCCCCTAACCACCTGCCCTGGCAATACGCCGGTGGGAACGCCCGACCGAGCAATCACCTTCCCCGACACGATGGTCGCCTCATAGCCGGTGGCCGCCTGATCGAGGCGGCGACCGCCAGCGGGAAGGTCGTATTTGACCTCAGGCGCATGCAAGGTCAGCCGGTCGAGGTCGATGACATTCAGATCGGCCTTGAAGCCGGGCTTCAGCACGCCGCGGTCGAGCAGTCCCACTGTTTTGGCAGGATCGTGCGCCAGCGCCCGAACCGCCTGCTGCAGCGGGATACGCGCACCCTTCCGGTCGCGAGCCCAATAGGTCAGAAAGAAAGTCGGATAGCTGGCGTCGCAGATCGCGCCATAGTGCGCGCCGCCGTCGCCCAGGCCCATGACGGTGTGAGGATGGTTCAGCAGGCCATGCACGGCATCGAGGCTGCCCTCGTAATAGTTGCCGACCGTAATCAGCAATTTGCCCGTTCCGTCCTTCTCCATCATCAGGTCGTAGGCGATTTCGGAGGGCGACACGCCCTTGGCGCGAGCCTGCGCGGCGATGCTGGTTTCGCGCGGCGGCTCGTAGTTCGGCGGGTCGCCGAAGGGGAACATCCAGTCGAAATAGCGGCCGATATTGGCGAGCGAGACCGGCGCGGCGGAATCCTCGGCGATCAGCCGGGCGTGGATCTCGGGCTTGCGCAGTTCGGCGAGCCGCTCTTCCCACGGCAAGGCTGCGAGCGGCTTGAAGCTGTCCAGTTGGCAGAACGGGTGGAACGACAGCTCGAACCCGGCGACCACGCCGACCGGCCGGGGCAGGATTTCGCCCAGCAGCACCGCGCCTTCGGCGTTGGCCTGTTCCATCAGCTTCAGCGCATCCCGCCAGATCGGCGGCCCCTCATTCGGCGTGCCGAGGCCGAAGGCGACGGGGCGGCCGGAGCTTTTGGCGACATCGACGACGCATTCCATTTCGTGCTCCCAGGATACGCGGGGCACATCGAGCACCATCTGGAAGATGCCGGCCTCGGCGTCCGACAGGCCGGCGGCAAGCTCCCGCAATTCCTCCTGAGGGGCATCCGTGCAGGGAATGTCGCGGCCGTCCTTCATCCGGTGGACGAAGATGCGGGACGAGGCGACGCCCAGTGCCCCCGCCTCCACGGCCTCGCGGGTCAGCCGGCGCATCTCGGCCAGGTCGGCCGCCGTCGCCGGCTCGCGGTCGACGCCGCGCTGGCCCATCACATAGACGCGCAGCGGCGCGTGGCCCAGGAAGGCCGCGACATCGATGTCGCGGCGGCGGGCCGCCAGCGCGTCGAGATATTCGGGGAAGGTTTCCCAGTTCCAGTTCAGCCCCTCGGCCATGACGATGCCGGGGATGTCCTCGACACCCTCCATCACGTCGATCAGCGTCTGGTGGTCGGCCGGGCGGCACGGCGCGAAACCGACACCGCAATTGCCCATCACCACCGTGGTCACGCCGTGGGACGAGGATGGGTTCAGCCGCTCCGACCAGATCGCCTGGCCGTCGTAATGCGTGTGGATGTCGACGAAGCCGGGCGTGACGATCTTGCCCGCGGCGTCGATCTCTTCGGACGCCTGGCCGGCCACGGCCCCGATGGCGGCAATGCGGTCGCCCGCGATGGCAATGTCGGCCCGGAACGGCTCCGCGCCGGTTCCATCGACCACCAGGCCGCCGCGGATGATGAGGTCGTATTTCATCGCGCGGCCTCGGACAGGACCTCCGCCAGCCTTGCGGGATGGGACAGGAACGGCGAATGCCCGCCGGGCAGCGCCACGGGCGTTATGCCGAAACGCTCCTCCGACATCCTGCGATGCTTTTCCGGATCGATGATCCGGTCCTCGGTCGTGTAGATCACCTGCGCCACCCGGTCGGCATAGGGCGCGATGAAGGCGACATTGGAAAACGCCTCGGCCCATTGCGGGCGCAGGCCGGCGACGGCGCGATCGGCGATTTCAGGCTCCACGTCCTGATAGAACGCGGTGATCGCATTCTCCTTTGCCATGGTGACCCGGCCCAGCGCGTCCGGAATCAGCCAGCCGCCGAAATCACCGGTGGTCGCATCCGCGCTCTCCTGCCGGTCCTGATCGCTGGTATGCGCAAAACCGGCGCAGAGGAAGATCACGCGGGCCTTCGGCATCTTCGCCGCCATGCGGGGCACCACCATGCCGCCCATCGAATGGCCGACAAGGAAGGCATCCTCGGCAACCTTGCCTTCGATCGCCGCCAGCGCGGCGTCGGCGTAATCGTCCATCAGCTTGCCCGGCTGATCGATCGGCAGGTCCATGGCGAAGGTGCGGTGGCCGTGCCGCTCAAGCTCAGGCCGCAGCAGGTCCCAGCATGACGCACCGTGCAGCCCGCCATGCACCAAGACGAAATCCGCCATCTTTCCCCTCCCCTTATTCCCCTCACACGAAAACGCCTCCCCCTTATCAAGGAGGAGGCGTTCCGAAAGAGAGCCCTTATTCGACGAATTCCGGTTCCTTGGGAATGTCCACCTTCGGCGGCTTCACGTCCGGATATTCGAAGACGATCTTGTCGTCCTTGACGTCGAGGCGGACCAGGCCGCCCTTGGTCAGGCGGCCGAACAGCAATTCCTCAGCCAGCGGCTTCTTGACGTTCTCCTGGATCGTGCGGGCCAGCGGCCGGGCGCCCATCTTGGCGTCGTAGCCCTTGCGGCCGAGCCAAGTGCGCGCCGCGTCGGTCAGCTCGATCATCACGCCGCGGTCGGCCAACTGGCCTTCCAGCTCGATGATGAACTTGTCGACCACGCGGGAGATGATCTCCGGCGACAGGCCGGCGAACGGGATGATCGCATCCAGCCGGTTACGGAATTCCGGCGTGAACATCCGATTGATCGCGTCCTCGTCTTCACCCTCGCGGCTCATGCGGCCGAAGCCGATCGCCTCCTTCGCCATGTCGGCGGCGCCGGCATTGGTGGTCATGATCAGGATGACGTTGCGGAAATCGACGATCTTGCCGTTGTGATCGGTCAGCTTCCCGTAATCCATGACCTGCAACAGGATGTTGTAGAGGTCCGGATGGGCCTTCTCGATCTCGTCCAGCAACAGCACCTGATGCGGGTGCTGGTCGACCGAATCGGTCAGCAACCCGCCCTGGTCGAAGCCGACATAGCCCGGCGGGGCGCCGATCAGACGGCTGATCGTGTGGCGCTCCATATATTCGGACATGTCGAACCGCGTGAGCTCGACACCCAGCGCACGCGCCAACTGCCGCGCCACCTCGGTCTTGCCGACACCGGTGGGGCCGGAGAAGAGGTAGGAGCCGATCGGCTTTTCCGCATCGCGCAGGCCGGCGCGGGCCAATTTGATCGCGCTGGACAGCGCATCGATCGCCTTTTCCTGGCCGAACACCATGGTCTTCAGCGTCGATTCCAGGTGCTTCAGCACCTCCTTGTCGTCGCGGCTGACGCTCTTCGGCGGAATGCGGGCGATCTTGGCGACAACCGTCTCCACGTCCTTCAGCCCGATCGTCTTCTTCCGGCGATGCTCGGGCAGCAGCATCTGCGCCGCGCCGACCTCGTCGATGATGTCGATCGCCTTATCGGGCAGCTTGCGGTCGCCGATATAGCGGGCCGACAGCTCGACCGCCGCCTTCACCGCCTCGGCGGTGTAGCGGACGCGGTGATGCTTCTCGTAATAGGGTTTGATCCCCATCAGGATCTTTACCGAATCCTCGATCGACGGCTCGTTGACGTCGATCTTCTGGAAGCGGCGGACCAGCGCCCGGTCCTTCTCGAAATAGCTGCGATATTCCTTGTAGGTGGTCGAACCGATGCAGTGCAGCGTGCCGCTGGCAAGGGCAGGCTTCAGCAGGTTCGAGGCATCCATGGCCCCGCCCGACGTGGCGCCGGCGCCGATGATGGTGTGGATCTCGTCGATGAACAGGATGCCGCCCGGCATCTGCTCGACCTCGGCGATCACGGCCTTCAGCCGCTCCTCGAAGTCGCCGCGATAGCGCGTGCCCGCCAGCAGCGAGCCCATGTCGAGCGCGAAGATGGTGGCGTCCTTCAGGACCTCCGGCACCTCCTCATGGACGATGCGGCGGGCCAGCCCCTCGGCGATGGCGGTCTTGCCCACCCCCGGATCGCCGACATAGAGCGGGTTGTTCTTCGACCGGCGGCACAGGATCTGGATCGTGCGCTCGACCTCGGCCTCACGGCCGATCAGCGGATCGATCTTGCCCGACATCGCCTTGCGGTTGAGATTGACGCAGTAGGCGTCGAGCGCCTCGCTGCCCTTCTTCACCACCTTCTCGGCCTGGGCGTCGCCGTCGGCGCCGCTGACCCGCTTGGCCTCGGAATGGGCCGGTATCTTGGCGATGCCGTGCGAGACGAAATTGACCGCGTCGAACCGGGTCATCTCCTGCGCCTGCAGGAAATAGACGGCATGGCTCTCCCGTTCTGAGAACAGCGCGATGAGCACGTTGGCGCCGGTCACCTCCTCACGCCCGGAGGATTGGACGTGGATGGCGGCGCGCTGCAGCACGCGCTGGAAGCCGGCGGTCGGCTTGGCGTCGTCGGGCCGCGACACCGCCAGGTTGGCGAGCTCGGCATCGATATAGTCGGTAACGTCCTTGCGGAGCCTGGCGATATCCACGCCACAGGCCCGCATCACGGCCACGGCGTCCTGATCTTCGGTCAGTGCCAGAAGTAGATGCTCGAGCGTCGCGTATTCATGCCGGCGGGCGTTGGCCTGTGCGAGGGCCTGGCGGAGCGTCTGCTCGAGGTTTCTTGAGAGCATGGGTGCCTCAGTCTTTCTCCAGGGTACATTGAAGAGGATGTTGGTGTTGGCGGGCAAAGTC
>Ga0207694_10001460_pt1 | contig 20216 bp, 24 predicted proteins | sample KBSC34metaG_FD_184353 | JGI IMG/M metagenome (GOLD analysis project Ga0207694, IMG submission 184353) | Corn rhizosphere microbial communities from Kellogg Biological Station, Michigan, USA - KBS C3-4 metaG (SPAdes) (version 2) | ecosystem: Host-associated > Plants > Roots > Rhizosphere > Soil... | reverse complement strand
GCGCTCGACATTGATCTGCCTGGCGCCGTTGACCATGATGTCGTTGACGCTGTCATCGGCCAGCAGCGGCTCCAGCGGGCCCAGCCCCAGCATGTCGTTCAGCAGCACGTCGATCAGCTCGCGCTGCTCGCGCCGGTTGAGCTGGATCTTGAGCTCGGTCAGCACCTCGGCGACCACGCCCGACAGCTGCTGGGAGAATTCCTGGCGCGTCAGCCGGGTCGCGACCTCGCTGTCGATCCGTTCCATCACCAGCGGGTAGATGCGCGGCACTGCCTCCTCGATATTGGCGCGGGGCGACAGGGCGACGACATTGCTGCGTTCCGGCGCCCGCAGAGCCATGGCCGGGGCGGTGCGCTCGTCGACGAAGGCAATCGCGAGCGCGCGCCGCAGCCCGCCGCCGAGCCGGATTGCATGCTGCCCGGCAAGCTGCGTGACGATCTGCTCGGTCGCCAGGATCAGCTCGTCGCGTGGCTGGTGGGCCGCGCTGATCGGATCGATCCGGGCTTCGACCGACAGTTGAAGCAGGGCCATGACCCGATCGTAGGCGTCACCATCGTCGGCCTCGGGCGCGGCGGGCGCAATTTCCTCGGCCGGGGCCGGCCGCGTTTGAGGCTGGGGCGGGGCCGACTGGCGCGCCGTGACCGAATTGATCCGCTCCTGCAGCCGGTTGCCGCCGCCCTTTCCGAACATCCTCATTTGCCGAGCAGCCGCTTGAAGAGGGAGATTTTCCGCACGTCCGCGCTTCCGCACATCGTGACAGCCAGGCGCTTGAGCTCGGTGAGATTCTTGGCGTCGCGGGTCACCTCGATCATGGCCTTGCCGCGCTCGGCCGCGGCGAAGGCGGCCTTGACGTCCACCGAGATGGAAAAGTCGATCCTGGCGCCGATCCCGCGTTCGAAATCGGCGGCACCGATCTCGCCGGCGGCGCCGCCGACCCGGTTGGCGATGACCAGCGCCCGTGCATCGGGCCGCGTCGCGCCGGCCATCGCCAGCAGGCGCTGGGTATCGCGCATGGCCGGCAGCGTCTGCTCGCAGACGATGCCGACCGTCTCCGCGACAGCGAGCGCCCGCCGGCTGAGCGGGGTGAGGGCACGCGGTACGTCGATCACGACCCAATCGGCATTGCCGCCCAGATCCGCCAGCAGCGCATCCAGGCCGGCGGGATCGGCGGCGTACATGTCCTCCAGCGGCTCCTCCGCCGCCAGCACGCGCAGGCCGTCGCCCGCCTTGGCCATGGCCGAGCGGACGAGAAGGCTGTCCACCCGCTCAGGATTGGCCAGGATTTCGCGCAGGCCCCGGGCAGGCTCGAGGTCGAGGCTCAGCGCCAGGCTGCCGAAATGAAGATCGAGGTCGAGCAGCACGACCCGCTGCCGCTTGTCCTTCGCCATCGACCAGGCCACGGAGATTGCGATCGCCGTCGCGCCGACGCCACCGCGCGCACCGACGATCGCCGCCACGCGGGCCGGTTTCGCGGCCGCCGGTTCCTCGCGTTCTGCTCGCTTTCCGGCCTGGATCGCCGCCAGCAATGTGTGATGCTGGATCGGCTTGACCAGATAGTCCGCGACACCCCGGTCGAGCAGCTGCCGGTACAGGCCGACATCGTTCTGAAGGCCGATGGCGATGACCCGCGTCGCAGGCCCGCAGGCGGCGATCAGCATATCGGCCGTATCGAGGGGATCGGCGGAGCCGCTGAGATCGGCCAGCAGCAGGGCCGGCGCGCCTTCGCTGCGTATGGTCTCGAACGCCGCCTCGCCCCCGCCGTCGGCATGCGTCCCGTTGTGCCAGCTCAGCTGGGCCAGCACGGACCTCACGGTCTCGCGGGTGAGGTCGTCGGTTGCCAGCGCGAGGAATCGCCCCCGTGCCGACGTTTGCGCAGGCAGTTCCCTGGAATGCGCGTCCCGCTTGGCGGCCAGCATCATCGCCCGAGAACCGACGACACGGCGGTCAACGCATCGCGGGCCGGCGCCGGTATGGGAAGTTCGTCCGATTTGCCGCCGCGGATGATATGGACGGTCTGCGTATTGCTCTTGCCGGTATCGCGGATCAGGCGGGTCGCATCGCTGTCCCAGGTCGGGGCCGTACCGGCATGGCTGTCTTCATTGGTGTCCGCGGTGAGGCTGCGCAGGCTGAGCGACAGCAGGCCGAGCTCTGAGGTCACGGCGACGAGTTCGGCCTGTTTCGGCGTCACCTCCAATGTCGCGGTCTTGGGCACGTTGGCATCCTTGGCATCGTCCGACACGCGCTGATCCATGGCCAGCACGCGCAGGTTGGTCAGCACGGTTTCGCTCATATGCCGGGTCGGCACGTCCTTGTCCTCGGAATGGACGGTCATGGTCAGCAGCAGGTCGACACGGTCTCCGGGCGCGATCAGCCCGGCCATCCCCGTGCTGGCGGTCACATTCACCGTCACCGCGCGCGTGCCGGGTGTCAGCACCGCGGCCATGGAGCTGTGATCGCCGGCATGCACGACGCGCGCGGCGGTGATCGGTTCGCCAGGGATCAGGCGGCTGCGCACGACGGCGCCGACGAAATCCTCGAGCTTCGCATTGTCCTGGAGGACGTAGGACGGATCGACGCCGTCCTGGGGCCATTCCTGCCAGCGCAGATTCTCGGCGCGGAGCAGCGTGCCGATGGGAACGTCGCCTTTCGCCACAAGGACATGGGTCATCGGCCGGGCAGGGGCCGCCTCCGCCACGCCCTCGGCAGGGCGGGAGGCAAGCTCGTTATGCAGCCATTGCTGGACGAAGAAGACCGTCGCGCAGGAGATCGTCACGGCGGTCGCGAACGAGACCAGGCGGCGCTGGCTGGAAGACAGCATGGCGGATCTCCGTCACCGGGGCTGAAGCAGATAATGGGCGAGAACGGCCAGTCCGCCGGCCGCGATGGGCAGGCCGAACGGCATCGGCTGGCGCGCGAGCCCCAGCGCCTCGGCCGAGGGGGCGGGCATGACGCGCCACGCCGGCGTGAGCATGACGATGCCCAGCGCGGCGCCGGCGAGGCTTGTCACCAGGGCGAAGGTCGACAGATAGGAAGAGCCGGCCCAGAGGGCGACCGCGGTCATCAGCTTGGCATCGCCGCCGCCCATCCAACCGCGGGCGAAAAAGGTGAGCGTGACCGAGAAAACGATCAGGGCCGCCAGCACGCCGCCGATCGCGAACGACCAGGGCATCGCGCAGGCGAAAAGGGCAAAGGCGCCGCCGACGACGGCGACGGTCCGATTGGGAATGATGTAGCGGCGTATGTCGCTGACCGCCGCCCAGACGAGCGCCGCGGCCGCGGCCGCGAGAGGCAATTCGATCTGGAACCAGGAGGCGGCAAGCATGGTGGTGTGCCTGAAGTAATTAAGAAATAATTGAAAGACGGCATCGGAGGTAAGAAATATAGTTCCGCTCCGATGCCGCCTTCAGTTATCGCGAGATTAGTGGCCGGCGTTGCCAGCGGCCGCGATGTCGGTGTTGGCGTTGCCGAACACGGTGCTCAGGTTGCCGCCCATGGTGGTCAGGGCCGCGACGATCGCGATGGCGACGAAGCCGGCGATCAGGCCGTACTCGATGGCCGTGGCGCCGTTACGGTTGCCGGCGAGCTTCTTCATGATGTTACGCATTCTATAGTCTCCATTTTGGTGGTCCATTTTGGGGAAATACCTCCGCAGGACCGGAACGGAGGAATTCATGTATTCGATAAAAACGATATTCCGATTGAGCCGATTTTTATTGGCAGGCCAAAATCGTCGACGCCCTCGGTGCTGCCGGAGTTAACCGGCGGCGGCGACCAGCTTGGTGTTCACCGCGGCGAACAGGCTGGACAGATCGCTGCCCGTGGTGGTGACCGCGGATACGATGGCAATCGCAACCAGGCCAGCGATCAGGCCGTATTCGATGGCGGTTGCGCCACTTACATCGGCCAAAAGGTTCTTCAGTTTCTTGGTCACTATTGACTCCCTCGGTTCAGTGTCTGACCGAGGCCGAGACTGCTCCTGAATATCTCTGGCGTCAATTTAATATATGTCTTTAATTCCAAGTAAATATTCGAGTTACTTCGAAATTAGATTTTGATTTCCATAAAATTTGAAGCTTTATTTGAGGCAAACCCGCAGACGCCTCGCGGCGCTGGTTCCGGCGGCGGTCGGTGCCGCCGGACATTCGACGATGTATGAACGGGAAAGGTGGAAGCGCGCTGCTTATTTATAAGGGCAAGGCTTCCGAGGCGTTTAATACTTAAACGAGATCGGCCGGGATGACGATGTCTGCGCTGCCGGCCTCGAAGTGCGGAACGAGCCTCTCCCGCGCGGCGACGAGCCCGGCGATGACCAGCGTGATGGCCATGACGGTGAGAAGACCATGGCCGATAACGGCGAGATCGACCCGATGAACCTGGGTGGTGCCGGTCGAGAGCCGCATGTTTCGTGTCCGTCCGTCAAATGAGATGGCGGAGAAATTGCATTTCAATTTATAGGGCGGCAAGCGGAAACTGGAGGAAGGAATGCGTTAAATATTCAAGTTTTCTTCGAATCAGATTCCGATTCACTTCAAATTTGAAGTTCTTCCGAAGCGATAGTCCTAGGGACACAGATTTAATCTGATAGGGTGCGCCAAGTTCAGGACATCGAAGAAACAGGCCCGCAGTGTTCCGTCGCAGCCATTCCCACCACACGATTCTGACCGCGCGCACCGGCGCGGCGGGGGTGGAGTTTGCGCTGCTGCTGCCGACCCTGAGTCTGCTGCTGATGGGCGTGTTCGATTACGGCGCGCTGGCTTATCAGACCATGCAGGTTGCCGCCGCCGCCCATGCCGGTGCCGACTATGCCCTGCGCAATGGCTGGAATCAGACCGGTGTACAGAATGCGGTCACCGGCGCCACCGCGCTCACGGTTTCGGCAAGTCCGGCGCCGGCCTTATCGAAGGGCTGCATCAGCAACAACGCGCTGGTCATCACCACCAGCGCAACCTGCTCTTCCGGGCTCGCCTCCGGCTCTTATGTCGTGGTGAACGCCCGGTCGCCGTTTTCCCCGCTGCTGGCCTGGTCGGGGCTGTCTTTTCCATCGACGATCACGGCCCAGGCCGTCGTTCGCATCCAATAGGCTGGCGATGGCGATCCGGATTCCTCCATTCAAGGCGCGCGAAGGGACCACCGCGGTCGAATTCGCGCTGGTGGCGCCGGCGCTGTTCCTGACCCTGTTCGGCGCGGTCGAGTTCGGCCGGCTGCTCTGGACCCAGGCGGCGCTGCATTTCGCGGTCGAAGAGGCGGCGCGCTGCGCCTCGGTTACGCCCAGTGTCTGCGGAACGTCGGCGCAGATCACGGCCTATGCCGCCAATGCCGTAAGCCCGCTCGGCATTGCGTCCACCGCTTTCACGTCCACCACGCCGTCCTGCGGGCATCAGGTCAGCGCCTCCTTCAACTATCAGTTCGTGGTGACGGGGCTGTTCCCGTTCACGCCGACCCTGACCGCACAGGCCTGTTTCCCATGACGCCAACCGATTCCGCCGCCAGGCCGGTCAAGCCGCATTCCGTGCTCGGCCGCGCCGCCGGCTGCCTGTGGTTCGTCGTGGTGACTGCGCTGTTCACCCGCGGGCTGGTGGCAATGCTGCTCGCCACCCCGACGGCCGGCGCCAGCTTCAGCGACTGGTCGGCGGTCATGTCGCGCTGCTGCACCATCGTCTTTTTCATAACGCTGGGCTGGCTGATGCTGGCACGCCCGGGTGCGTTGGCGCGCCGGGAAGGGGTGATGCCGACGATCATCGCCTTCTCCGGCACCTATTCGGTCTGGCTGATCCCCTTCCTGCCGGCGGCCCATATCTCGCCGCCGCTGCAGATGACATCCGCCGTCATATCGCTGATCGGCTGCGTCGCGATCGTCTATGCCGTTCTCCATCTGGGCAAGTCGTTCAGCATCATGCCGCAGGCGCGCAAGCTGGTGATCGGCGGCCCGTACCGCTTCGTGCGCCATCCGCTCTATCTTGCCGAGGAGCTGGCGGTGATCGGCGTCCTCATCCAGTGCGACCGCACCATGGCGCTGCTGTTCCTGGCGCTGCATCTCGGGCTTCAGATCCAGCGCATGGATTACGAGGAATCGCTGCTGCGCGCGGTGTTTCCGGATTATGAGGCCTATGCCCGCCGGACTCCCCGGCTGATCCCGGGCGGCTGGCGGTGAGGCCGCGCCTTCACCGGCGCCTGGGTCCCGACGAGGCCGGCGCGACCGCCATCGTCGTGGCCCTCAGCACGACCGCGCTGATGGGCGGGGCGGCTTTGGCGCTCGATATCGGGATTTGGTACAACGACAAGCGCATCGCCCAGGGCGCCGCCGATTCCGCCGCCTACAGCGCCGCCGTCGACTATGCGGCCGGCGACACCGCCGCCAACGTGGCCGCGACTGCCAAGGCCATAGCCGCGCAATACGGCCAGGCCGACGGCAGTGGCGGCGTGACCGTCACGGTCAACCGGCCGCCGAAATCCGGCACCCACACGACGACGACCGGTGCGATCGAGGTGATCATCCAGCGGACGGAGACGCCTTTCTTCTCGAGTTTTTTCACGAACTCGGCCGCCGTCGCGTCGCGCGCGGTCGCCGTGCCTGCCAGCACGACGACCAACGGAAGCTATTGCGCGCTCGTGCTGGACAGTTCGCCGGCGGCCACCGCGGCCACAGCCGGCATCAATGCGTCCAATGGCGCGGTCGTGGATATGAGCGGCTGCGGAGTCCAGGTCAATGCGAGCGGTTCCGATGCGCTCTATGTCGGCGGCGGATCGACGCTCAAGGCCGCGAATGTCAGCATCGTCGGATCCTATACGACGTCCAACGGCGGCGCATTGCAGGTGACCGGATCGACCAAGACAAGCGCACCGTCGATGCCCGATCCCTATGCGAACGTTACCGTTCCTACCCCCGGTGCATGCGCATCGACCAACAGCTGGGGGTATGGAACATGGACTCTTTCCCCGGGCACCTATTGCAACGGGATGACGTTCAGTAACGGCGGAACCGTAACGCTGACCGCCGGCACCTATATCGTCGATCGTGGGTCATTCACGCTGCAGGGCGGTTCGACATTGAATGCGACCGCGGGCGTGACGATCGTGCTGACATCCAGCACCGGATCCAACTATGCGACGATGTCCATCACCAACGGGACGACGTTCAATATTACCGCTCCATCCACCGGGGCGATGAAAGGGATTGCGGTTTATCAGGATCGCCGTGCCGAGAGCACCAACACGGATGCGATCAACGGCGGTTCGAATATCAACATCGGCGGGGCACTGTATTTTCCGGCGCAGCTCGTCACCTTTTCCAACGGCGCCACCAGCACATCGACCTGTACGCAGCTGATCGCCTATCGTGTGACATTCACGGGTGGCGCCTATTTCCGCGACAATTGCTCCGGCTATGGCGTTACCGAGATCGGCAGCACCTCCACGGCGACCGGCCTGGTGGAGTAGTTCCGCCGGGGCTTACCGCGGCGAAGATTCCAGCGAGAGGGGAGGGGCCTGGCTCAGATCGCCGCCGGCATCAGGCCGCCCAGCAGGGTGGACTCGACGCTGCGGCTCCAGAATTGCTGGAGGCCCCGCAGTGTCTGCCTGCAGACGGCGATATCCTCGCTTTTCAGATTGACCTTGGAGAGCCCTTCGATGTGGCGGGCATTCATGTTCTTGAGCACCGCGCACAGCTGGGCGCCCTTGTCCGACAGGCGAACCATGATGACGCGCTTGTCGTGCGTCGAGCGCTCCTGGACGATATAGCCTGTGTCGGTAAGCTTCTTCAGGCTGTAGGACACGTTCGAGCCCAGATAGCAGCCGCGCCACATAAGCTCGGACACGGTCATCTCCGCGTCGCCGATATTGTGGAGCATCAACGCCTGGACGTTATTGATGTCGCGTATGGCGCGCAGGTCCAGTTCCTGCTGGATGACGTCGAGGAATTGCCGGTGCAGGCGCTCGGCCAGAACGACCAATTCGAGATATTCGAACGTCACAGTCTGCTCGCTCATTTATGCTCCCTCACGATCCCGTCCGAACCATGAAGCCTGCATTCCCGGGGTAGGTGGGGTGGGAAGTGTCAAGCTATCAAGCTCGGAAATAAGCTGGGCTTGGGCTGCTTCTTTCGTGCTTGATAAGCTGACTGTAAACTAATCCGACACTAGATAGCAAGCTTTTTAGCTAAGTTATTTAAGCTTCAGGGCCCCGAGCGCGAACGCCGGGAAGAAGCGGAAATCTTACGCTAATTCAATGCTCTAGGGCGGATCGGCGTCGTTGACCGGGCGATTGTGCTTAAACATTTGGTTCAAATTTTATGGGAATCGTAATCGTAAATTGGACGTTTGTAGGGCGGAAAAGCCTGCCTGCGCGGGGGTGGAGTTCTCGCCGATTGCGAGCTAAAGCAAGCTTAAGCTATTGCTGGCTGGATGAGCTTATTCAGTGCTTAATAGTAAGCTTGTAGAGGCTCGGAAACTCTGTTATACTCTAGCTTAGGTGGAAAACATGCTTATTGTAAGCGTGTTTCAGAGGTAGGTCATGGCAGCCGTTCGGCGTCGGGTGTTCCCCGATTCATTCAAGCGCGAGGCAGTCGGGAGGGCCGCGACCAGCGGTCTGTCGACAGCCGCGATCGCTGCCGAGGTCGGCGTCCACGAGACCATGCTGCGCCGCTGGATGCTGCAATTCCCGCCGGCCGGCGACATGAAGGCCGGGTCGGACCGCCAGGCCCCGCTCACCCAGTCCGCCTCGTCGGCGGAGCTCGTTGCCGAGAATGCTCGCCTGCGCGCCGAGATCGAGCGCCTTCGCGATGAGCGCGAAACGCTCAAGAAGGCGCTGGCGATCGTGTTTGCCGAGCTGAAATAGCCCTCACCGTTCAGGTTTTCTGAAGCGGCAGCGCGATCGTGACTGTCGTGCCTGCGCCCGGCTTGCTGGCGATCTCGAACGTGCCGCCCAACCGGGCCACAAGCTGGCGGCTCAAGGGCAGGCCGAGGCCGGTGCCCTGGCGGCGCTGCAGCGGGGTGCCGACCTGGCCGAAAGGCTGGAGCGCCTTGGCGACCTGCTGCTCCGTCATGCCGGGGCCGGTGTCGGCGATCGCGAAACAGGCACGGCCGTCACGCTCCTCGACTGTCATGCTCACCATGCCGCCGCGGTCGGTGAATTTGATCGCGTTCGAGATCAGGTTGATGACCACCTGCTTCAGCCGCACCTCGTCGGTCATGAGGTGCTTGTCGTCCAGTGCCGGATCGATCGCGATCTCGAGCGTGAGGCCCTTCTGCAGGGCCTGCTGTTCGATCAGCCGCCGGGTGAAGTCGCCGATATAGCGGGGGGAAACCTCGGCGATATCCAGGGTCAGCTCACCCGCCTCGATCCGCGCCAGGTCCAGTATCTCGTTGACGATGTCGAGCAGGTGCTCGGCCGAGCTTTTGATGTCCTTGAGATACTCCTCGTACTTCTCGTTCCCCATCGGTCCGAAGACCTGATTGTCGATGACGTCGGAGAAGCCGACGATCGCGTTCAGCGGCGTGCGCAGCTCGTGGCTCATATGGGCGAGAAACTCGGACTTGGCGGCACCCTCGCGCTTCAGCGCGGCGTGCGCCTCCGCCAGATTGTCGGCGAGGGTGGATTTCTCGTCATGCAGGAGCATCCCCCTGACCGCCGATCGGTAGAACTCGGCGATGATGATCAGGTAGTTCAGGATCAGGATCAGCTCCACGATGGCAATGAAATTGCCGATCAGTTGGCCGTGGATCAGCGCCGCGATGCCGAACATCACCATCGCCGGAATGACGAAGACGAGCGAAGCCGGCGGATGGGCCGGATAGGAGCAGACCGCGCCCGCCGCCATCGCATCGGTCGACAGCACGGTTACGGCCAGCACCACGGGGTCGTCGGCCAGGAACATCGTCACCGCCGAGACGCCCCACCAGATGCCGAAGGGCAGGAAACGATAGGTGAAGCGCCCGATCCATTCCGAATTGGCGTGCTGTGCAGGGTTCTTCTGGAACTGCCACCAGTCGTAGGTGCGGTTGGCGCAGATCGCGAGCGCGACCGCCGTCCAGACCGCCGGCAGCCAGTTGCCCATCAGATAGGTCAGCATGATCCCGTACAGGATCGAATTGAAAATCGACGTGCCGATCCTGAACGAGCGCGGATAGAGCAGGGCGGCAATCTCCGCCTGCACCAGCGCGGGGGATTGCGCTGCCTTGAAATATCCTTTCAGGTTGCTGAGCTTCATCGGCGCATACTCATTGGGTCCGGCAAAATGCTCTTGCCGCGACAGCATAGTCTTTTGCAGCCGACGCTGTTATCCGGCGGTTAGCCAAAGGGAAGCCGAAAGATGCGGTCGGATTTCCAGGGACGGGATAGTGGCTTTACAGCGACCCGCCCCCCATGTGTCAAATATGGGAGGCGTACCGGGAGGAACCCATGGCTCACGTGGCCCCGTATCACACGAACTCGACCGAAGACGGACATGCGCATACGCATGTCTATCACGTCTGCGACCAGTGCCAGGACGGCAAGCGGATCAAGCCGGAGCACAAGATCGAAGGCACCGGCGGCAAGCAGCTCTGCAAAGTCTGCGTGAATCTCGAATCGAGTATGTAGCGCGCCCGGATCAGCCTGCGATGGCGATTGCCGGCAGCTTATAGGTCTTGTCGAGGACTGCCGCCCGCGGCTGATAGGTGCGCAGCACCAGGCGGAACGGGCCGTCCGGCACGGGCAGCCAGTTGGCCGGGCCCTGGGCCGGCTGCTGGTGCTGGATCCGGATTTCCAGCGACCCGTCGGGTCCGCGGACCAGGCCCGGCATCCCGCCCTTGATGGCATAGCGGCCGATCGGGTTCTCAACCAGATGCATGACCGGCGTATAGGCGGTCAGCGACCAGAAGGCGTCGACCGGCGGTGTTTCGCCCTTGGCGAAGCGCAGCACGTAAGCCTTCTGGCCGGTCAGCACCTGCCCATCCGGCCCCTTGTCGGCGTTGAAATAGAGGCCTTCCTCAGGAATATGCGCGCCCGGCCCATATTTGTTCGACGAGGCGCGCAGCAGCGGGTCCTTGGGGAAGCTGACCATGCTGAAATTGACCGACCAGCCATTGATGACCGAGACGTACTGAACCGTCTTGATCTCCTTGTCGGCCGCCGGCACCGCCGCCGCCAGAATGGGGGCGAGCCTGGCATCGGCCGACGGGCGGGCGCCCGGCACGATGCCGATGGCGGCGAAGCGCTTCAGATGGGCGATATCGCCGCCGCGCGGCGGATCGGCCGCCAGCCGCGCGCACAGCTCGTCGAAATAGCCGGCGCCGGCCGACGACAGGTCGAGGATCGGCGGTAGCTGCACTTCCGGCTTGGCGATCGGCAGGCGTGTCGCCTTGGGGTAATCGGCCAGATCGCCGAAACCATAGCGGCCTTGTATGTCCCGCACCGCAGGCATGTCCGCCTCGTCCGCCACGAAGGTGCGGGCGAAGGTCATGACGTCGTTGGTGGGGGCAGGGACGGCTTTCACCCCAGCCGGCAGCATGCCTTTCCAGTCCGGCCCGACGATGGCATAGGCGCCCGCCTTGCTCCCAGTCGCCCGCCGGCCGACATAGGCGAAGCAGTCGCCATACATGTCGATCAGCTGGATCGAATAATACCGCTCGCCGACCTCGGGAACCTGCAACACCTGCGGCCCGCCGCGCAGGTCCAGCCATGTATAGCCATAGATCGTATCCACATTCGGCCCGCCCCCCGGCGTGGCCGGGGTGGACAGCGCCGATTGCACGACGAACTGGTTTATCGGATTGCCCTGGGCCTTGAAGGTGTCGAGATAGCGCCCGAACATCACCAGCGGATAGCCCCAGATATAGGCATCGTGGGCAAGGGCTTCCGGTGTGTCCTTCATGTCCGCTCTGAGCGGCAGGGCAGGGATGAGGCCGGCAGCGAGCCCAGCCCTCAGAACAGTGCGTCGCGTGATCTTTTGAAAAACCGACATCGCGCTACCAAGCCTCCCGCCCGCTATTCTTATTTCTGGTGGCGACCCTAGCAGAGGGATAACGCGTCGCCCATCCGGTTCACTTTTGCCGGCGGCCCTGATATCAAGCCCGCACGGATGGGTGGTCGAGTGGTTGAAGGCTCCGGTCTTGAAAACCGGCGAGGGTGCAAGCTCTCCGTGGGTTCGAATCCCACCCCATCCGCCATTTAATATTGATTTTATTGGTGTATTTTTAATTTCTGAGGTTTCGTACCACGATTCGTCCCACAGTAGCCGGTCGCTGGGCGCATCTTTCCCATCGAACACAAGCCTAGGCTTATGGATGTCTGGGTAGCTAGCGCGTGGTCCCCGGTATTGGGTTCTGGTCCTACCGCATCATGTCGGGCATTGTTGGGCCGGGAGGGTCCTCACCGACCTAAATTACGTCACTGGACAGATAAGTACTTTTAGAGAACATTATCATTCAAATCCGTCGAGTCTTTCGAAGGCCGTCGATCATGCGAACCACCCTCGCGGCTTATGGGTATGTCTTTGCCGGGTTGAGTTAGCAATGCTGGTGTATAGCGGAAATCCGGGCTCAGGGGCCCCGGCAACCAACGGACATGGCGACGGTGATCGATCTGTTGAGGAGTACGTTTGCTGGTCGCGCATGCAGGCTGAAGCCGGCCAACAGCTTGAAGCGATCATCGCGCGGAAGGAGCTTGAGCGCCGTGCCGGCAATGGCAGTTTTTTCTGGGGTGTGGGAAACCCACCGGCCTCAGTTGGCAATCTTCTCGCACGCTCTCGAACTCCAGTTCGCGCGATTTTTTCGGTCATGAAGTCACGGCCCAAAACGGCCGACGTCTCTCCCACAAGTACCGTTGTATGGAGTGGCTATATCGATTCCGAAGGTAACGAGCAGCCTTTGCCTCCACATGCGCTTGTCATTAGTCGCAGGGACAGTGCCAGGGGAGCGAAACGGAGGCACTATGCGCTCATGTGCCGTTCGGATAGTTCGTTGGTCCTCCGCCGGGGCGAGCCGTTCGACCCCGCTGCCTTCCGTAATGTCGGCGGCTCCGGGGCTCCGGTGGGCGCATCTCAGGTGACCGCGTTGCTTCGGCGGGTAGAGGGCGGGAACCCAAACCCGCATTACGAGGTGAATCTTGCGGCATGGTTAACTGACAGCTATTGGGTCCGCTTGATTGAACCTGTTGAACTCGATCTGGCGAAGCGAGAGTTGGTGGCAAGGCTCAGTAGTTGCACTACCGAAAGTTGGTGCGCGGCCGTTCGGGAAATACGACAAGCTCCCGTTTCAGTCGGTACCGAGCCGGCGCAGCGCATGCTGTTTTAAATCCGCTGCATTATTCAGGTAGAGCTGCATAGTCGATGGGCTTAGCGGGCTCTAAGGGGGAGTAATGGCCGGCAAAGAAGACACCCTGATTGAGCGTTTGAGAAAGGCAGGTTTTAGCCGGAATGCGATTGCAGCCGCTTGGCCGTCCTGGTGGACGGAGGAAGCGGGAGCAACGCCGTCGGGCCGCGCTGAGCTTCGTTTTGCATTGGCGCGTCGACTTGGCCTAGAGCCCAAGCCCCTCCTTGGCGAGCGCGTGGAATTCGTCTGGAATGATGAGGCTCGTTTCAAGCACCTGTCGACCGAAAGTGAGGTGCAACGGGCCGCACTTACCTCATTTGGGATGTCTATTGGCCGCCTACTCCTGCGAGCGACCCCAGGCTCTCCTACCCAAACGGCCTCCGCTGAAGCGTTGCGAGAGGCAATCCTCACATCAGGGCCGTTTGTGGATCTTGGGTCGCTGGTCGCGGCATGTTGGGCGCTGCGAGTGCCGGTAATTCACCTTCGAGTCTTCCCGCTCGAAGCCAAGTCCATGCATGCGATGGTAGTCAATGTGGAGGGGCGGTTCGCAATCTTGCTCGGGCGGGATGCAAACTATCCCGCTCCAGTTGCATTCACGCTCGCGCATGAATTGGGTCACCTCATGCTAAACCATCTCGATGAAGCGCCGGCCCTCGTCGACTTAGAGGACCCTGCCGAGGCCCAAGACTACGATAATCAGGAAGACGAGGCAGACCGCTTCGCGCTCACACTGCTCACGGGTGCGGCCGAGCCTGACATTCAGACCAATGTTGAACGATTTAACGCCCCCATGCTTGCTAAGGCGGTATTAGAGGCGGGAACACGATACGGGGTAGAGCCAGGGACGCTAGCACTTTGTCTTGCTTACAGACGAAATATTTGGCCGATCGCCATGTCAGCCCTTCGCTTCATATATGACCAGCCGAAGCCGGCGTGGCGGGAGGTCAACGGGATTGCTGCTCAGGAACTCGATTGGGACAGTCTCGGAGAGGAAGCCTCAAATTATTTGAACGTCATCATGACGGGCTCCGATGCCTGATTGCGTACTGGTAGACAATGATGTGGTTCTGAAAGCGTGTTGCTTTAACTTAGCCGATGAGGCGGTGACAGCAACAACGGTTCGCGGCATACCGCCCGCAATGCTTGGTGTCGGGAAATATGTGGTTCGGGGCCGGCTCTGCCGCGCCAGGAACATCGTCGACAGAGAGCGCGCGAACGCTGAATTTGAGCGATTTTCACAGGCGGCCTCCTTCCTCGAACCTGACGAAGCCGAGCTAATCCTAGCTGCCGACCTTGAGGCCGAAGCAAGCCGCTTAAACCTTGAGCTCGACGGGGGCGAAAGCCAGTTGCTGGCAATCCTCGTCGTGAGAGGGTGTCGGTTGCTTCTCACGGGCGATAAGCGCGCGATTACCGCCATTTCTGTGATAGCAACCGAAATGGCGAAGGCGCGAATAGCATGTTTTGAGCAGCTAATTTCGCACATTACCAGGATGCTCGGTAGCGCTGCCGTTCGCTTAAAAGTGTGCTCGGAGCCTGATGCTGACCGAGCGTCGAGCTTGTGTTTTAGTTGTAGTAGGGAACTTGGCCCAGGCGATGCCGAGGTGTTAGCGGCGCTTGCCAGTTACATCGGGGACGTCGATCGCAATGCTCCCGGAATTCTAATTTCAGGCACAGACTTGGGTGCGCTGGCGGCGGATGCGGATATTTAGGATGGTGCACGCTGTGTCAGAAGGGCACCTGAAGGTTCCCAGAATCCCGATTACGATTATCCCAACAAGGCGGGGTTCAGCTCACGCTTACGCCTGCTCCAACAAACGAACAATTGGGTCTGATGTGTCCCCATCGGGATGGGTAAGGCGGTACCCTATAGGAACTGCTAACGTTGGCCGCGCAGAAATACCGCGTATGGAGCCTGCAACGTTGCCACCAGATTGATCTCAATCTCCCGTTGGTCGGCAGCGTTCGTTAGCTCGGGTGCTTCGAGAACCTCAAGGCAGGCCTTGTCGACGCGGCCCTGTATGTATCGGCTACCTAGCCGCCCCATGCTCGGTCCAATGGGAACGCGTGTCTGGTTTAACGGAAGGATGAAACGTTCCTCTCGCAGTTGGTCGATCACTAACGCGTACCGTGATCCGAGCACTCGGATAGTCTCAGGTATCTCATGCCACGTCATGCCATCGGCTGAGTACTCTGCAGCGCAAAGTGGTTCAGCGAAATGGTTTGACAGCATTTGCTCCATGCAGAGGTGAATCGTTTGTCCGCGCTGTTCGAAGCTCTTTGCGAAAGGTTGCACCATGGACGATGGGTGACAGGTGTTGCCGCCATAGCCCCACATCCCAAAGCCAGTGCTACGGATTTCCTCAGTTTTCCGGGCGATAATGGCCTTCAAATCCTCTCGCGCGTGCGTTCCGATCTTCATGAAGAGTAAGCCGGCGTTCGGCCTAAAAATCTCATTCACCGCTGACCTCCAAAAATTCCAGCTCGTATTCATCTTCGTGGGCGACGCCATAATCTAGGCGCCGCCGTGCGCGGACGTAGCGGACCCGTGGCTCCTGTGAGAGACCGTAGAAGTTTTCCAGCCGTCTCGGGTCAGTGATCGCCCCGCTCTGGCGCGACGCTTTGTTACCAGGAAGCGCGGCAAGGTAAAGGTTGCAGGACTTCAACCCGGGTGCATCATCCAGATGGTATTCATGCAACTTGCGTTGCATCCTAGAGACGTAGAAGCCTTCGCGAGCGGAAAATTGCTGGACGCTTGCGAGGACGCGCTTCGGCCACTCTAGTTCGTCGTCGTCCGCAATTACAACCACTCCCTCACCAGTGTGTCCCGTTGCTTCCATGCCGCGTTCGACGAACACGTTTACACTCTCGCCGTTGTTCGATGCCCCCCAAGGAGGATTTGTGTAGAAGCAATCGAAGCGTTCGCCTGGATCCATCGCGTCTAGGACGTTATATAGTTGCGCGTCTAGGTTCGTGATTCGCTCGCGATCAGCAAAGTTCATGACGGCTTCGACGGTCCGTTCGTCGAAATCGAACACCGTGATATGTGAAGGGCCAAAATTGAGAACGTCTCGTGCCCGGAGATAAGCAACGCATACGCTGATTGCATCGCCGTCGCCGATGAATGCTAGGCGTTTTTGGTCGGCCCAATCAGCGATCATTTCACTCTGCAAGACCATGTCGCCGGTCTTCATATGGATCTGATCGAATATGCGGAGTGGCCTCGGGCGATTCTGCACCACGTCTGAGACAGCGTTGATTGCTTTCCGCAAATCGACCCGACGACGTTCGGCTGGTAGCGTCGATTGTTGTGGAACGGGCTGCACAGCGGTGGGGCTAGGAATTACCCTTCGGGTGACCTTGCTGATCCAACCTATTGGGCCGTTCATGTGAGCCGCCCCGCCAAGCGCGTAACTAGCTCGCCCTGGGGCACAGCGGTGTCAAAGAAATAAACTGGCCGTCCCGCCGCTACCCCGTAGGTCGCTGCAACGGATGCCTGTAGCGTAGTGTGTGCTTGCGCTTCCTCAATGGTGACCGTAGGCCGACCGCCGCCGTCAGTGGCAATGCGCCGTAGGGTTTCGCCAGGACTGGCATAAAGTACCCAGACTTCATCAGGCGCAAGCTCTACAAACTGTTGCAAAGAAAACGGCGTTATTCGGTAACCATAAACCTCCTTGGTCACAGGATGGCTATCGATCAATATCGAGTGATCGCTTCGGTTGTTCTGGACGAATTCCAATAACTCTTTATCTACTTCAGCTACGTCCTCGGGCGTCACTATGCTCGCTGATTTTGCTCGCAAATCGTCCTGGTTTAGAACACTTCTCGTTTTCGCCTTCACGTAGTCTGTAAGCCTTGCGCCGTACTCCCACACCAATACTTGGGGGACGGACTCGACGAGCATCCTTGATGTCGAACTCTTTCCAGATGCTGGCGCGCCTGTCAGGTAAATTACTTTCGCCATCATGTCCCTCCCTTTGGCCCACGATGGGAGGGGACCCGCAACAGAGTCAACTAATTTAGTTCAAATGATTTGATTCCGGTTGCTGATGCTTCGAATGCCCTAAGATTAATGGCGGCGACTGGGTGAGTATGGTTGTCGTTCCAATAATTTCCGGCACGAAAGCTCGTGCTTTCGTATATTTCTCCTCAGGTTGGGCCTCCGGGAATCATTGGTTCTAGTGTTGGCCAAAAGAGTGACACCTCTCTGGGTCGTTTGATTACGGCCGATTTCTAGATGCAATAGAGCGACATCCACGCTGGCGAAAGCGGAGGTGGAGCATCGACACGGGCACGGGAAGAGGCGGCCGCATGCACTTTAAGGTTATCATGCCTGCACCCTAGTCAAAGCTAGATTACGCAGCTGAGTCCCTTTGTTGGGGCAAGCGCAGCAAATCCGCGGGCTCTACACCTAACACTGTCGCAAGCTTCCCGATCACCTCCGAGCCTGCGTAAGGCACGGCCTTTTCGAGCTTCGAGAGATAGGTCCGGTTCACACCGGCTTCATAGGCAAGAACCTCTTGAAGGTCAACGAAAGCGCACGGAGGGTATTCTCTCTAAGTAACTATATTCCCTATAGATTATGAGCTCGAAATGGATTATTGCGAACGACGGCGGAGGGAGGTTCGACAGACACCCCATCCGCCAGCCTTCGCTCTTCGAGCTACGGCTGGCAGGCCATCTGGCGGTCTCAGCCTGTCAATCCGTTAATCAGCAGCCGAACATGACCGATCCATACCGCGCGTTGGTGTCATTCCAGGAGGCGCTCCTGCGTGGCGGTGTCGACCTGCGGCCGGGGATCCTGGATCCGGAGCTGTATGTGCTGGCCGATAAGCCGGGAGGCGTCAGCCGCCTTACCTATGTCCGGCTCGAGGGAACCACGGTGACAGCGCTTGTGACCGTCATACATGCCGACCGTATCGAGGGGTGGCCCTGCCTGCATCTGGGCTACGCCGTGGCCGAGCCTTACCGGCGGCAGGGGCGCGCGATGGAAACGGTCGATGCGGCGTTGGCGGAACTCATGCTCGCCTATGCCCGCGCCGGCGTTCCGGGCTTCTATGTCGAGGCGATTGTGGGCAAGGCTAATGAGGCGGCGAACGGCGTGGCCCGGCGGACTCTCAGCCCAACGCCCCAACCGGTCGAGAACAGCGTGTCCGGGGAGGCGGCGCTGCACTATCTGCGCAAGTTCGAAACGGCGCCTTCAGCCCCCTGATCAGGGCAGAGTCTTTCCCTTGCCCCTCAGCAGGAACTCCTGCCGCGCCAGGGCGCGTGACCGCAGCAACCGTTCCCGCACGGATGGGATATGCCCCGGTGGCGTGGGCCTGAGCAGGTCCGGAAGCGGGCCGCCCGCCAGCATGCGGTCGAAATTGATCCCGTCCAGTTCCCAGCTTCGCATCGGGCCGCTGTCGAGGTGGATGAAGTGGGAGTTGGGGTACCAGCCGACGCCGCCGCGCTTCATCGCCAGCGCGGTCTGCCTGGCACCGGCGAGGCGGCCGTCGAAGGTGACGTCGATCGCGCGGCCGAGCAGGTGCTGGCTCTGTTCGGCGACGCCGAACATCGTGGCCCTGAGCCGTTCGTTGGTCTCAGGCGTGCGGTAGGCCGAGAGCACGGTTCCGCCCTTCAGGTTGGATGCGGCCATGACGTCGGTCAGGAAATCCAGCACGCCGATATCCACGGGGCCGCTTTTGTCGGCGTGGAAGTCGCGCAGGAAGACCGCGAGGTCCGAGATCGCGCTGGGCAGCGGGCCGGTTGCATCGCGATACGGGCCGTTGAAGGTCTCGCCGGTATGCGCGTTCTTGAGCGCGAGCCGGCGCCCGCCGGTCGGGAGGGCGAAGGCGCTCCTGCCTAAAAGGATGCAGACGCCGGTCGCGGCCAGCAGTTCGCGCCGGCGCAAAGCCGCTCTGTCTTCGGTGGGGGGCGTGCCTGCCATGCTTCTGAAAATGGGGAGAGGCACCCTGCGCTCAAGGGCTAGTCGGGTTTGGCGTTTCGCCCGCTGGCGGCCCAGATCTTTGAACGTTCCGCCTTCAGATTTGCCGAGAGCGCCATCTGCGCCCGGTAATAGCCGCCCCAGGGCAGCTTTCGTGTCACCAGGCTGTCGATGATGGCGGCGTGTTTCTGCTCATATTGTTTCAGGATGGGCGCCATCGCCGGCACGAGCGCGGTTTCTCCGTCCTCCCAGATCGCGCGGCAGGTTTTGAATTCGGGCGCTACCGCCGTCATCGCCCGTGCCTCGTCGGCGGTGATCGGGCTGCGGTCGGCAAGCTGTGCCGGGGCGGGTTTTCCGCCCGGCGGGGGAATACGCCGCGCGATCGGCCGAAACGCGTCCGACTTGCGAACCTTGTCCTCGCAAGCCGCGGCTTCCGCCCGTTTTGCCTTCATGAAAGCGGAGGCATCCTTCATCGTTTTCATGGCATCGGCGATATCGCCCGAGGAGGGAGCGTTCTGGGCGTAGGCGGACAGGGAGCAGAGCGCCACCGCGGCCGCGATCATCGATTTGCGGAGATCAACCATTTCGTTACCACCTCACCGGCTATCCTGCCGTGACTATATAGTGCGCAGGTTACAATCGTCGCAGCGCCGTCAAGGTTGCCAGGGCCGGCGTGACGGCGAAGCCGGCAAACAGCCAGAGAGCGGCGTGCGACGTGCCGGTCGCGCCACCGGGATGGGCGAGGCCGGCGAGGTTGGTGACCAGCCCGGCAAGCGCCGCGCCGGTGGCGGTGGCCAGCAGCTGCACCGTCGTCATCGATGCCGAGGCCAGGTCCTGCTCGTCCGCGCGGGCCGCCTTCAGAATCGCGGTCAGCAGATGCGGCCAACCGATCCCGACGCCGAACCCGATGCAGAGCAGCGCGGCGCAGATCGATCCGACGGCGAGCGGATCCGGGGCGGGGGGCGGTACCAGCAGCGCCAGCGCGGCCATGCCCGCGGCGGCCAGCG